>ERZ1066121.213-NODE-213-length-54128-cov-62.068907_pt1 | contig 54128 bp, 46 predicted proteins | sample MGYA00382768_ERZ1066121 | MGnify/ENA primary metagenome ERZ1066121 (study PRJEB33369, sample SAMEA5778351) | biofilm metagenome | biome: Industrial cooling water; feature: Water cooling tower basin; material: Biofilm | place: United Arab Emirates | collected...
TTGATCAACTTTGGGAGTACTTCGATCGCACCGGAGAGCAACATTTAGAAGGTCAGCACGAATATAACTTTCAAACGGATGGCAATGGCTTACTGATTCTACCGAAAGATGGTTCTGGTGAAATGGTTGTGGTTGATCGAGAGGGGCAAATAGGGTCTTCCTTTGCTCAACTACGGTTTGAGCATTTGATGGAACGATTCGCGATCGCTTATCAGCAAATTCAGATGACTGAGCGACAAAAGGATAACGATCTAACCTGGGAACTGGAGTAGCTGACGGGTTCTGATCCTTCTAGCCTATTGAATTAGGTCAAGTCTGGTGGTCTCAAATTTGTGAAATTTGTTGCTCCATAATGTTTATCAATCATCTTGGCACTGGTGCCAGTCCACCGACCGATCGCGGTGCTGTTGATGTGGGCTTCAACACACAAGCTGATAAACGTGTGTCGGCACTGATAGCTTTTGCGGTAAGGAATGTTGCACTTTTCCAAAATTGCTTCCCATGCCCGGTTGGAGAAGTTGTGCTGATCGATGAATTTCCCTTTGGGGCTTGGGAATAGGAAATCATCGGGTTTGTGTTTGGCAGGTTCAAGATCATCCAAAATTGCTTGAACTTCGTGAGTGATGGGGAAATCCCGTTTTCGTTGCGTTTTCAATCCTTCCTTCAGCGTTAAACCATTTTCAGATATCACGATCGCTTGTCTGAATCTGATCACGGTATCGCCAACGTGCTTCCATTGGAGGGCAATGACTTCCGAAGGACGAGCACCCGTGAAAAAGAGGAAACGCACATAGTTGGTGTAGTGCTTGTAATAGCGATCGCTGGCAAAGGTTTTGATAATCAAATCTCGTTCCTCTTTGGTGAAGGGATTGACATCCTCATCCTCAGATAAACCTTTGGGAACTCGAATTTTCATGCTGAGAAAAGGATTTGCTTCGAGTAACCCTTCTTCCATTGCCCAAGTGCAGCATGATTTGATTTGGGTCAAGCAGCGTTTCGCCGCATCAGGGGTTAGTTCTGCTAATAGATGGTCACGAATCAGAGTGGCATCTTCGAGAGATTGACTGGGTAGGCGATCAATGTGGTTGCGATGGCGGGTGAAGTCTTTGGCGAAGGTACTGGGACTAACTTGAGGCTTCTTGAATTGAGAATATTTCTCCCAAAGTTCTTTTAATGACGGTTGAGCCTGCGATGAATGATTGGGGGAAATTGGGGGAATGGGGGAAACGGTCGTGAGGGATGCTGTAGGTTTGTATTTGCGAAGGCTAAGGTCTACTTCGCCATAATCAATGTCCCGTTGAATTATCCTTACGGAGTCACCTACCCGTTGCCGATTTAGCGGTGTGTCGTCGTAACCCGTAGAGATGTAGAAACGTTTGCGTTTGATCTCTCCATTTTCTTCAACAGGGTAGGAAAAGACGATTTGCAAGCGTCCCTTGGTGTTTTTGAACTGAACCACACCTTTCGTTGCTTTTCGGGCTTGCTGCTTGGAGTACATAAGCCGGTTCTCCAGTAGTACCTTTGCCCTGATGGTAAAACTGTACTACTAAAAATCCCCCCCAAATTTCCCCCAATTTGTCCCCCAAACTGACCTAAAAACACCCAAAGTCCGAAACAGGTGTAAAGCCATTCTCTAAAGCAAAAACCCCTGAATCGCTTGGAGTCAGAGGCTTTTGCTGATGTATTGGGAATGCCAGGAACCGGACTTGAACCGGTGACACGAGGATTTTCAGTCCTCTGCTCTACCAACTGAGCTATCCCGGCGAGGGATTTGTTTTTAATGCTTGACCAGCGTAGCAAATTAACACGAACTTATGCAAGAGATTTTTCGAATGATTCATATCCAGGCAAGATATGATAATCCGTGAACAATTGATAAGCAAGGTTGAATGACATTCCCTAATCCCACCAGGCTTGAAAAGGTTGGCAGCGATTGGCGCGGGGCGTATCGGCGGCACCAAGCTGAGATCAACCGATTGATGCTGATAACAGTAACGTTCTTGACGTGCATGTTGCTGTTTTCGCTGCATCGCTACTTCACTTACTACACCTCTTATGACCACGGGCTATTTAATCAGATTTTTTGGAATAATCTGCATGGGCGGTTTTTCCAAAGTTCTCTGACCAGTGCAAATTCGGTTGCGGTGTTGGCAGATAACAAAATTCCGATCGTCAACTTTGTGCATCTGGGTCAGCACTTTGTGCCTACGTTTCTGCTGTGGTTGCCGGTTTATGCGGTATTCCCGCATCCAGCCACGATGGTGGTGCTGCAAGTTGTCTTGATGACCGCTGGTGGCGTGGTGTTGTATGCGTTGGCGCGGCATTACCTCAGTTCCAATTTGGCCTGGTGGATTACAGCCGGTTACTTTAGCGCGATCGCCGTGATTGGTCCTACGTTCGCCAACTTCTACGAGCATTGCCAGTTTCCCTTGTTCACATTTGGGATGCTGCTGGCGATGGAAAAGCGCCGTTGGTGGATTTTCTGGATCATGGTGTTGCTGGTCTTAGGGATTCGTGAAGATGCCGGGATTACCTTGTTTGGGATTGGGTTGTTTTTGTTATTGAGTCGGCGACATCCAAAACTAGGGGCGGCTTTATGTGTTCTCAGTTTTGTGTATGTGGTGTTGGTGACCAATGTCGTCATTACCCAGTTTTCGGAAGATAATCCACGGCTGTATATGGCTTCTCGGTTTGCTCGATTTGCCCCTGGCAACCCATCGCCCAGCACGCTGGAAGTATTGTGGGGGATGATTACTCATCCATTGGAACTGTTGCAGGCAGTGCTGCTTCCTTTCGATCGCCGATTTTTCTACCTGGTGGGACAATGGATTCCTTTGGCGTTTATTCCAGCGCTTTCACCGGCCAGTTGGATCATGTCGGGAGTGCCGTTATTGACCATCTTTACGCAATCGGGGCAAACGGCATTATCCATCACGATTCGCTATGCAGTGGCGATCGTTCCCGGCGTGTTTTATGGGGCAATTTTGTGGTGGGCGCATCAGTCGAGGCGGCCTTTGCCGCCGCCGCCTGAGCCTGTATCCTGGTGGCAAACAATGGGCTGGTCGCTCCGCAATCGACAACTAACTCCCGCTTTTCGAAAGTTTTGGGCGGTTTGTTTGACGTTATCGATTGTGGCCACGATCACGAGTAATCCGAACCAGGCATTTTACTTTTTAATTCCCGAATCGTTCCGTCCGTGGGTGTTTGTGCCACTGACAACGCAATGGCAGCGAACCGGAATTATGAATGACATGGTGCGCCAGGTGCCACCGGAGGCAACAGTTTCTGTGACGACGAATATCATTCCGCAGCTTTCGACGCGGCGCAAAATCATTCGGTTGCCTGGTCTGTTGCTGAAGGATGAAAATGGGCAGGTTGACCAAATGGAATACCTAATTGCAGATTTATGGCGCATTGAACGCTACATGACGATCTATCGACCAGAACGCACACGCATGCAGACGATCGTTCCGACGCTCGATCGGCTCATTCAAGACAAATCCTATGGAATTTTAGAGGTGCGGGATAAAATCGTCTTTCTGCGTCGAGGCGTTCCCTCTAACCCCGACGCATTGGCCGCTTGGGGTCCGTTGAAGCAAGAATTGCTGGCCGCCGTGGAAAAATTGGTGAACCAGTAATAATCTAGCTGCGTTGGGGAACGAATACGGCTTTGATTATGCGTCCTTCCAAGTTGCAGACTTACAGGCTTCTAAGCAAGTGTTGGAAGAAATCACCCAAGCACCCATGACTGATTTCGGATGGCACGCTTGCAAAAAGTCAATGACTGAGAGATCGAGGGGGCCGGATATGCCTATAATTCTTCAGTGACCTGACCTATCTGTCGGGCCGCTATAACAATTTCTTTGAGCCTCGCACGGCCTATTCCGTCGGTTCTTTGTTGAACATTCCCGTTTCCGTCACTCCTGTGCTGCACCGCTGACACCGCTACCTCCTCTGGCTTAAACCCCAAGTAGACTTTATTTCCTACGCCGAGTTCAAACTGCACTCCTAATCACAATGCCCCTCAATCTGCTCTCCTTCGTTGGAATTTTTGCTCTTTGCGGTATTGCCTGGTTGACCTCGGAAAATCGGCGACTAATTCCCTGGAGGACGATCGCTTGGGGATTGGGACTACAACTGATTTTGGGTTTGCTCGTGTTTCAGGTGCCTGTTACTCGTTTAATTGTGGAGTTAATCAGTAATGCGGTGAATTCCATGTTGGATGCTACCGAAGCGGGGGCACGGTTTTTGTTCGGAGATTTGTTGGTGCCCAATCCCCAAATCATTCCGGGGCCAGTGTTGGCTGGTCGCTGGATTGCCCGCGCCATTACACCACCCTACGTGCCTGTACCGGGCGATCGCCTCAGCCCTGATTTTCTCAATCTGGGATATATTTTTGCGTTTCGGGCGTTACCTAGCGTGATCTTTTTCTCCGCCTTAGTGTCGTTGTTGTACGCATTGGGTTTAATCCAGCCGATCGTTAACTTCTTTGCCCGGTTATTTCAGCGCACGATGAAATTGAGTGGAGCAGAGTCTTTAAGTGGGGCCAGTAACATTTTTGTCGGTATTGAGTCGGCCTTGGTGGTGCGCCCCTATCTGGAACGGATGACCCGCAGTGAGTTGAATGCCATTTTAACGTCCTGTTTTGGCAGTATTGCCTCTACGGTTCTGGCGCTGTACGCCAGTCTCTTGCGTCCCGTGTTTCCCAACATCACCGGGCATCTGGTTTCGGCCTCGATTATGGCGATTCCGGCCTGTTTCGTGATTGCCAAAATTCTGTTGCCCGAAACTTCGGTGCCGGAAACGATGGGAGTCCGGTTGGAGGAAACAGCGATCGCCGAAAAACCATTGACCACTGAACCAACCGCGCTGGAACTAACGGCAGCGAGTGGGCAAACTCTAGTTGAGGTGGAGGAGCCATTGGCGAAAGCCGCTTCCGAGCCAGGAGCGATCGCCGCGCTACCCGTTCTCAACCCCATGGAAAGTATCGTAGTCGGGGCGATGGATGGCATCAAACTGGCAGTGGCGATCGCTGCCTTGCTGATTGCGGTTCTCGGCTTAGTGGCGTTGATTGACTTATTTTTTGCTAATCTGGCCTCTCTGGCTAACAGTTCCCAGCCCCTGGTAAAAGCGATCGGCCAGGTCTTCCAGGTCATCACGTTGCAAAATATACTGGGAGCCTTGTTTTTGCCGTTGACCTTCCTGACGGGCGTTTCACTCAATTGGCCAGAACTTTGGCAATCCTCGCTTTTGATTGGTCAACGCTTGATTGCAACAGAAGTTTTGTCGTTTCAACAGTTAGCAGTGTTGGCTAATCAGGGAACCATTAGCGATCGCGCCCTCCTGGTGACGAGTTACGCTTTGTGTGGGTTTGCGCATCTCCCATCCCTGGGTATTTTTGTAGGTGGCTTTGTGGGGTTAGTGCCGTCTCGCCGCAAAGACATTACGGCCCTCGGTTGGAAAGCGCTGTGGGGGGCCACACTGGCAACCTTGATGATTGGCTGCATTGCTGGACTATACGACACTGGCAGTCCTTCTATTTTGGGTAAGTGAGCTTGGGTAAGTAGTAACGGGAGCATTGGAGATGAAGCGACGCTGGCTAATTTGGGGATTGATCAGTTTAACCGTGATGCTGTTGGCGATCGCTCATCCTGCTGGTGCGCCCTGGCTCCCGCTCGCCTCCGTCCAGGCCCAGTCTCCGGCTCCCCCAGCTCCGCCCTCGGCCCCGGCTCCCTTCCCCCCTGTTCCCATCCCGCCCGCCACTTCTACTGCGCCTCCTGCGCCCCCTGCTTCTACGGCTCCTCCGGCGGAACTGAGCGGCACTTATGCGGATCCAGCAGGACGGTTTAAAGTCGGCGTCCTCAAAAACTTTAAGGCCATTCCCCTATCTGGTTCGGTACTAATCGAGGCTCCTGATGGTAACTTGGCCTACACCGTGGTGCCGCAGTCTCAACCGTTGGGCAATCCGATCGGGCTGGTTGCTGGCTATGACAACAGCGAAAGTTTGGCCAAAATTGCCACCACTGTATTTCAACGGGGAGAAGGATTTCAGCCTGCGCCAGCCCGGTTAGAAGCAGGTGGAGGGGCGGTGATGGATTGGACCGGCGGGTTGACGATCGGGGGGAGTTCGCAGCCGATGCGGGGTGCGGTTTTGGTGCGCCCAACTACACAAAACATTCTGCTGCTGCTAATTGCGGCAACTGAGGCAGGCGAAGCTCAGATACCCAGCGCCCTATCTGCCCTTGCCACTAGCCTGGAACCATTTCAGTAGAGCTGTGCCATTAAACATCCTTAGAAAGGTGCAGTTGAACTTCCTTACACCGCTAATCGAGGAATTGCTATATCCTAAAAACTAAATTCGAGATTACTCATTTATATGTACGGATACGAACAGGAAATCGGTCGTCTCATGGATATTTTGCCTGCGTCTGGCAGAATGTTCACCAAGCTCGTGAGTAAGCCAGAACAGCGGGTTGTGATTGATTGTCCCGTTCCCAAACCGTGGATAACCGATCGCCCCATCTGGATCAATTTTGACCTGCTGAACGACTTGTCGTTGCCAGAACGAGACTTGCTCGTGTTGCGGACAGTCAGTTGGATGACAGGATTTAAGTGGTTTAAGCCCAGTTTGTATCAGGGCCTGGTTTTAGTGGGCGCTTTGGGTGCGGTGATTGAAGCCGTTCAAGGTGATCCGGTGGGAATTGTGGCGGCTGGCGGCTTGAGCGCGATCGCGGCTACCCAAATTTGGCGCACAAACCACAGCACGCAACGCGAATTAGATGCTGATGAAGCTGCGATTCAGGTCGCTTTACGTCGGGGCTACACCGAACCGGACGCGGCGCGCCACCTGTTGGATGCCATCAATGGCGTGGCCGATATCGAAAATCGGCGTGGCCTGAGTTTTGTGGAATTACTACGCTGTCAGAATCTGAAGGCGATCGCTGGAATTTCCACCGTTGCCATTCCTGAAGCCGTCCGACAGGAATAGCAGAATTGCCTTAGGAATGAGAATTATAGCCGCCGCCATGTGCAACGTGGCAGACTTTGGCGTGAGCGCGATTCGGCTGAGCTCATCGTCGAAGCCTCAGTCGAACGAGACGAGTCAGAACACCTACTCAGAATCGGCTTCTCAACTCACGAACATCTTGCCCGTCCGGGCGGGTGAGACACTCACCCCACAGGTTATTTAATCCATCATCCTTAGGGCGTTTTTTCAATTTCAGATTTCATCCGTTGTAGGGTCAGATTCATCTGGTCGAACATCTGTTGGGGTGTGATGCCAAACTGACCCAATTGCGTTCTAAGCTGCTCTACCGTCATCTGTGCCATAAAGTCTTCCGACAGTTCGAAGCGCTTCATAAAAATGCGGTAGCGCTCCATGATCGCTTCCATCTGCTCAATAAATAGCTTTTTCCCTTCGCGATCGAACTTGCCATAACCGCTCCCAAGCTGCATCAGCGAGTGGTATTCCTCAAAGAGGCTCTTGGCTTCCTGTTGAACAATTTCAGAATCAAAAAATCCCATTGGTTTCAATCGGCTACAACGGCCTGGAACAACACTTTTTATATGAATTTATACGACTTATTGTAATTGAGCGATTGGACGGCAGTTAAGTAGGGGTTTCACTACCCAAAGTCGATCTCCAGCGCTCCTATTTCCGCCCAAACAACCCAAACAATCCCCCCCGTTTGGCGGGTTGGCTCACTGGTTTGGTACCATTGGTGCCGTTCTGTTCATGCTGCCCGTTGGTTGGTTGGCTTGGCGAAAGCGGTACTGTGAGGCCGACTTTAGCAGCAAACCGCACGCCATACTTATCTTGCGGGTTCAGTTCTAAGGCTCGCTTGATATGAGCTTTGGCCGCGCCTGTGATGGGCTTTTCTAAATACAGGTAGGCGACACCCAGCAGGGAGTGGTATTCACTTTTGTCGGCTTTGATCTTGATGGCATCTCGCAGTTCTTGCACAACTTGAGACCAAGCGCCTTTTTTGGCGTATTCCTGCGCGCGCCGATAGTGGCGTTGGTCGTAGCTCTCGGCAGCAACTTCGGGATTAGCTGGAGCGGGTGCAAATTGAATGGGTTTAGCTTGAGTCGCGGCGATCAGTCCGGTGCGTTTTTCTTGCACACCGCCACCCAGGTCGCCCATTTTCAGTTGCAGATAAACCAGATTGAGTTCAGTCAACTGCTCTGTCACCGAGGCAAAGTTTGAGTGGGGGTCAAATTGGGTCTCGGCCAGTTGGGCGATCGCTTGTTCGTAAAAGACATCCACATTGGCCACCGGTCGTTCCATCAGCTGACGGGCAATCTCACTTTGAGGCGATAGAGAACCATCCCGTGTTAAGCTCCGCACTCTTAGGCGGAGAAGCGCCATATTCTCTTTTCGTTCTTTCTCCTGCCGAATTTTTTCGTAGGCTGGATTAATGAGCCGGGCAAGCAGCTTAACAGTTGACTCTTTCGTATCTTCATCCGCGTCAATGAAGCGATCGGGATGTAACCGCATGGCTACTGTTCGATACCGTTTTTGCACCCGTCGATCGTCCGCAGTCACTGCAATCCCCAGCACTGCAAACGGATCAGAAAATTGCGTAACCCAGTCTGATACGAGCGAACTTTGCGACATTGACGAGTAGCCCTAATGGGTGAGTAACAAATTCCCGCGTTAGGAACACGATTTTCAGGAAACAGCGCGTAACATTTTTGTTGCCAATCATGTTACGGCGTTTTTGGATCCATTGAAGTACAGAAATAACCATGAAAATCTTGTTTTCAATGGATAAGACCGTGCCCCAGTTGGAAAAGCAACGTGCATTGATTAACCGGCACCCAGATGATCCCCTCGTTCTATACTGTACTGTGCAAATCGCTTCCTAACCGGACAGCCGCTGGGCTTATTTGCATTTCTACTTAAAGACATAAAAAGGAGCTTCAGCAGAGGGGTGACTGTCACTGGGGGAATTTACAAATCGCGATCGCATCTCCGTAAAATTGCACTATGGTAAATCTAATGTTTGCAACCTGGGCCAAAACTGACTGGATGGAGTTTAGCGTGTGCAAAGTTGGAACGACTTGCTGAATAAACCCAAAGACCGAAAAATTGCCTCACTGCTAGCATTGGCCGGTATGGTTTCACCGATCGCGGGGTTCCATAAGTTTTACTTGCGGCAACCCGTATGGGGGACGTTGTATCTATTACTCTCGTGGACTCCTATTCCGCGAGTTGCCAGTGGCATCGAAGCAGCCTGGTATTTATTTCAGGATGGGCACGAGTTCGATCGCCGTTTCAACAGCGAATTACCGCCCAGTTCCGCTTCATCTACTGCGATTCCGACTATTGACCCGGATCAGGTTGGGGCAGTTGCCGATGCCCTGCGTCAACTGGAACAACTGCGGGCCGAAGGCTTAGTGTCAGAGTACGAATTTGAACAAAAACGGCGACAACTTTTAGACCGGATTGCTTGACCCATGGCTCTGTTTGATTGGATAGCCAAAACAGCCCAAACCCAAACGACGCGATCGCGCCTCCTCAACGATCCGTACTATCGGTTCCAATCCTTAGACGAACTGCAACAGGCCGTCCAGGCAGGCATTCGCATTGATGTGAACCAGGCGAGTGTGGATGATTGGCTGCGGCTACCGGGACTGTCGATTCACCAGGCGCGCACCCTCACCGAGCTAACTCAATCTGGTGTCCATCTCCATGCGCTGGAAGATATTGCTGCCGTCTTGAACTTACCACTGGCGCGGCTGAAACCCCTGGAACCCATTCTCCAGTTTTGTTACTACGACCCCAACAGTCCCCAAACAATTCAACCGATCGATGCCAATACGGCTTCGGTGGAGATGTTGACGCGCATTCCGGCGATCGATCTTTATTTGGCGCGGTTGATTATCCATTACCGTCCCTACCGCAACTTGCCTCACCTGCAACGGCGCTTGTCGCTTTCCAGTGAATTAACAGCGCAACTCCTGCATTATTTGAAGTTCTGAGTCCTGGTCAAAATTGCCGAGTCCAATCATGCCAGCGTTCAACGACGACTTTGGTTTGGGTAAAGAACTCGACAGCGTGTTGGCCCTGCCCGTGTAAGTCACCGAAGAAGCTCTCCTTCCAACCGCTGAACGGGAAAAAGGCCATGGGAGCAGCGACTCCGATATTAATGCCGATATTGCCTGCTTCCGCCTCATACCGAAACTTGCGGGCGGCAGCCCCACTGGATGTAAACAAACAAGCCATGTTGCCGTACTGGCCCTGATTGATCAGAGCGATCGCCGCTTCGATCGTGGATACGTGCATCAAACTCAAGACGGGACCGAAAATCTCGGTTTTGGCGATCGCGCCCATTGGATCAACATCTTGCAAAATCGTGGGCCGGACAAAATAGCCCTGCTCATAATTGGGAATGGTTGGGTGGCGGCCATCCACCAGCGCGGTTGCGCCAGCCTGAACACCTTGTTGAATCAGGGTTTGAATGCGAGTTTGGCTCTCAGCCGTGATGACCGGCCCCATTTGCACGTCGGCTTCTAACCCGTAACCAACCTTACGAGTTTGGGCCACATCCGCGATCGCTTCTGTAAAAGATTTTCGCGCCTCTCCAACTGTAATTGCCACTGAGGCTGCCAAACACCGCTGACCAGCACAGCCAAAGGCACTATCCGCCATAATTCGAGTGGTTGCATCCATGTCGGCATCTGGCAGCACAATCACCGGATTTTTGGCCCCACCCTGACACTGCGCCCGTTTGCCATTGGCCGCTGCCCGACTGTAGACATATTTGGCCACTGGCGTAGACCCAACAAAACTAATCGCTCGAATGGCTGGATGATCCAGTAAGGCATCCACCACGGCTTTGGCCCCGTTCACTAGATTGATTACCCCTTTGGGCAATCCGGTTTGGGCCATCAACTGCACGATTTTTTGCAGCGTCAATGGCACTTTTTCTGATGGTTTAATGATGCAGGTGTTGCCGCAAGCGATCGCATAGGGCATAAACCAGAAGGGAATCATGCCCGGAAAGTTGAATGGACAGATAATGCCCACCACGCCTAAGGGCTGGCGAATCATAAACTCATCAATATTTCTAGCAATATCCTCTGAGTTATAGCCCTGCAACAACAGGGGAATACTACAGGCAACTTCCACATTTTCAATCGCCCGCCGCAGTTCGCCTTTAGATTCCGCTAGAGTCTTGCCACACTCCATCGTGATTGTGGTTGCTAAGTCGTCTAAATGTTCTTCTAAAAGTAGTTTGAGTTTGAATAGATACTGAATGCGATCGCCCGCTGGCACTCTGCGCCAGGTGACAAAGGCTTGTTGGGCTGCTTCTACGGCTTGATTCACCGCTTCCCCAGACGACAGTGGCACCTTGCCCAACACTTCTACCGTCGCCGGATTTAGCACTTCCAAAAACTCCGTTGCATTCGGCTGAGTCCATTCTCCATCGACGTAATTTTGCAGCACAGTAGATGTTCCCATTACTTCCTATTCCTCTTCAACCACGGGTGCCCATTCGATCCACGTACAGCCATGCTACAGCACTTCCACCCACTCACCCATGCAGCTACCGTGTCCCAGGATAGATCTACGATCGCCCCTAAATTGAAATAATGTAGAGGAAAATTCTCCATCCATTAGGACTGAATTGTGACTTTTAGCATCTTTGATCTATTCTGGATTTTTCTGATCATCACTTCAATTCAACCAGTTTTGCAGCGGCGTCAGGTGGCTGCTCGTCGGGTGCAAACTCTCAAAGCCTTTGAGCAAGAACGTCGCAGCCGCGTGATCTTGTTGATCCATCGGCAAGAATCGCTCAGCCTCCTGGGAATTCCCCTATCTCGCTACATCACGATCGAAGACTCAGAGCAAATTTTACGGGCAATTCGCCTCACTCCGCCCGAAACCCCCATTGATTTGATTTTGCATACACCGGGTGGGTTAGTCCTGGCTACCGAGCAAATTGCCAGAGCTTTAATTCGGCATCCGGCCAAAGTCACCGTTTTCGTGCCTCACTATGCCATGAGCGGGGGGACGATGCTGGCTCTCGCCGCTGACGAAATTGTGATGGATGCGAATGCCGTGCTGGGGCCAGTTGACCCGCAACTGGGGAATTTCCCAGCGGCCAGCATTATTAACGTGGTGGAGCAAAAACCGATCGAAAAGGTAGACGACCAAACCCTGATCATGGCGGATCTGTCTCGCAAGGCCATCAAGCAAGTGCAGCGATTTGTGAGAACGCTGTTGATGGATGCGGTGCCGCAGCAGAAAGTTCCACCGGAAAAAATTGACAGCATTATTGAAGCTCTCACCACGGGCCAGGTCACCCATGACTATCCCATTACCGTTGAAGAAGCAACTGAGTTAGGGCTACCGCTCACGGTAGGGTTGCCCCGCATCATTTATGATTTGATGGAACTCTATCCTCAACCGCAAGGCGGACGGCCCAGTGTGCAGTACATTCCCATGCCCTACATGCCGCGTCCGTCGTTGCCAGAACCGAAAGGGCGACCCTTGCCAGAAGCCGAATCTGTCGTAGAAAGGTAGGGGGCGAATTTGGATTTTTGGCTAAAAACCAGCGGCACCTGGGTCAATGTGGGGGCAGTACTGGTAGGAACGACGATCGGCTTACTGCTGCGAGGCCGCCTCCCGATGCGCATGATGTTAGTCATCACGCAGGGTGTGGGCCTATTGACCCTTTTTCTTGGCTTCACGATGGCCGGAAGTCTCACCAAGGTGCAGGCGGGCATCCTGGATGGCGTGGTGTTGGGCTTAATCGCGCTGGTTATCGGTGGGTTGTTGGGGGAGTGGTGGGGCATTGAGGACGGCTTAACGAAAGTGGGCGATCGCCTCAAGCATCGATTTAGTGGTGGCAGTGGCTTTACCGAAGGCTTTGTTGCCGCTAGCCTCTTATTTTGTGTTGGTCCCATGACATTACTAGGCTGCCTCAACAACGGCCTCACAGGTGATAACCGCTTGCTACTGTTGAAATCGACGATGGATGGACTCGTCTCGATCGCGTTTGCCAGCAGCTTTGGCATTGGCGTTGGCTTCGCGGCCTTACCGATTCTGCTGTATCAGGGCAGTTTATCTTTGCTGGCCGGCTTCCTGGCGCAATTCATTGCTGATCCGGCAACATCTCCGCCGATTTTGCTCTCTACTGGTGTTGGCGGGTTGATGATCGTCGGCATCGGAATTAACTTGTTAGAACTGACCAAAATCCGAGTGGCGGCCTTTCTCCCGGCCCTGCTACTGGCACCAGTCTTTTTTTGGGTGGCCAACCGATAAAGAAATCAGCCGCGTAGTCGCGCAACAATCCGTCTGGGCTGGCTGTCAAAGCAATGGTTCCTGGCTGCTTGGGTGACGAGCCTTACAGGTGATTCTCCCACTGAAGGGTGGAATGGAGCAAAGAGTTGAGCAGAACGGGTGTATCGCTGTATTCTGGCGAGGGAGACTATCGCAGCACTGTGTATGAATGAACTGTGTATGAATGAATCGATCGCGGCGCGGGTCTTTTAGTGCTTGAACACAACCCAACCCAACTCAGTCGGATTGAGGCCGCATTTCAGGAAAGTCCGATGCCGCATCGTTTAGTGGCAATAGCCGATGGCATCGGAGCGCTTGATTTTTTGCATCGCCAGGGGAAGTTTTGTGAGGCTATCCGGCCCGATTTAATTTTGCTGGATTTAAATTTGCCCTGTTTCAGGCCCATCAAACCGTCATCCACTCTATCCTCATTGATCTGATGATGCCGGGAATGGATGGACTCGCCATCTTGTCTATTTTGCAACGGCTCAAACCTGACCTACGCGCGATCGCCATGAGTGGCATCTACTCCACCGAAACCGTGACCCAAGCCGAGAAGCAAGGATTCCGCCGGTTTCTCCCCAAACCGTTTACCACCAAAGATTTACTCAAAAGCATCCGAAGCGAAACTTGAGTCGGTTTAGGTCAGCGGAACTGGCAAATGGAGGTAAGAAGCGATCGGCTCCACGGTGATGGTAATAATTTGCTGATCAATCAGTCGCGCTTCTCCCACTGGTTCCCCGGTTCCCGCATTGACCGGATACGCCGGAAAACAGGCCGCACTCAAGCTCAACCGCAGGCGATGCCCCGATGGCAGCGAAATGCAGGTGGGCTGGAGCAAAAACGTCAGCGGCTGAGTCTCCTGCCCTGGTTTGACATGGATATAGCCCTGGGTGAAGTTATACACCGTGCCATTGGGGCGCACCTCTGAAAGCACCGCACACAAATCAAAACTCGGCACATCCGCAGCGCACGTCATACTGACCGACACCGCGCCAACCAAACACAGTGGTTCTAACAGGGGAGCGGACGTGTATGTGAGAATGTCCGATCGCCCATCCAGTGTCGATCGCTCTTGCGGCCCAGTTGGAAAGGACGCATGCCCTCCCAGTGCGGGAACTGGCCGCCAGGGATCATGCACAATTACATCTATTCCTGTCGCTCGCTGCTCTCGTTCGACTGAGCGCTGTTCGGCTGAGCGCTCACGTCGAAGCTCACGCCGAAGTCTGCCCTCTGCCTGTTGCTCTGCGCTCGCGGCCTTAATCTCCAACCTGCCATCCTGCTCATCCATGCTAGCCAAGCCGCTGCTGCTGAGGGTGGCGATCGTCGATGCCTCGTTCCATGAGTCAAAATAGCGCCATTCATTGACACCCATCAAGAACAGTTGGATGGGGGGTTGCGCCAATAACCCGACTCTTTCACCTTTGAGAAAATGATCGAACCAGCGAATTTGCAGGCGATCGCAGGGACTATTCGCCTCTGGGCCAAAATCCACTGCGCCGACTTTCCGACTCCAGGGTAGATGCGCCCAGGGTCCTACGATGAGGTGTTGTGGGAAAGCGCTCCGAGCCGCCATCGCTTTGTAGAGGTTCAGCGTTCCCCGCAGGAAGGTGTCGAACCAACCACCAATATGCAGCATGGGTAGATCAAGCTGCTCCTGGTAAGTTTTGGGTGACAGTTTTTGCCAGTATTCAGCGGGTTCGTTGTGGGTCAGCCAATCGTGATAGAAGGAATCGGGCGCGAGGTTGTGCAAAATCCCCGATCGCGTCGGCACCGCATCACACAGCGGCAAGTTTTTGGCGGCCAGCGCCAACAGCCGAAAGGCTTCCTGATCGCCTTTGAGTCGAGCGGTTTCTGCGGCCAGTTGAATCGCCCAACCTAAATTTGCCTGGAGACAAAATGCCCCATTTTCGTAAGCCCAATCGCTATACAAGTCATAACCAATCATGGCGGGACAAATGGCCTTCAGAGCTGGCGGTTTGGCGATCGCGGCATACAACTGAGTCATGCCTTGATAGGAAAAGCCATACATCCCCACAACGCCCGAACTGCCCGGAAGTTGAGCCGCCCATTCCACCGCGTCGTAGCCATCTTCGATTTCATGCTCAAACAGCTTGAAGTCACCTGCTGAGGTGCCCCGTCCGCGCACGTCTTGAATCACCACAATGTACCCCTGCGCCGCGTACCAAATGGGATGCGCGTAGACGACTGTAGACGCGATCGCCCGTCCGTAGGGTTGCCGCATCAGCAACACGGGAAACTCTCCCGCCGCATCTGGGTAGTACACATCCGCATCCAACCGGATGCCATCCCGTGTATACATTGAAAGGCATTGCTTGGGCTGCACCTGCATCATTACTGCCAACTTTTCTATTTTCGTCAGTCTATCGCCATTTCCAGATCGGCGGCCTCATTTTAAAATCTGCGGCTTCGTTTTCAATAATGGCGATCGCGCTTCACCCAAGCAGGAGACTTACAATGTCAGTATCAGTGAAGCCGCTTGCAATCTATGGACAGAGGGACATGACCGCAGCTATTGCCACACCGATTAGCCAAATTGAACTGACACCGGGGAGTGCCATTCGCATTGGTGGTATGACCTGGGAAGGCTATGTCGCGCTGCTGCAAGAACTGGGAGACGATCGCTCGACTCGCGTTGCCTATGAAAATGGAGTGTTAGAAATTAGGATGCCTGGGCAATCCCATGAATCGGCAAATCGTGTGTTAGCGGCGATTGCCTTAACGTTGGCAGAAGAATTTGGCTTTGAATTTAACGACCTGGGGTCAATGACAACGAACCGCCCTGATTTGCATAAAGGGATTGAACCAGACAGTTGTTTCTACATTCAGAATGCTCAAGCAGGACAGGGATTGGGCGAAGTTATTTCTAGCAATTTGCCCCCTGACCTGGCATTAGAATTCGATATTGCCAATCGGTCTGATAGTAAGCTGAGTATTTATCAGGCAATGAATGTACCAGAGGTATGGCTGTATCAGAATCATCGGATCAAGATAAAGCACTTGCAGCATGGGCTATACATTGACGCTTTGACCAGTCTGGCATTTCCGGCTGTGAGCGCAGAGCAGTTGAACCAATGGCTAGATGTGCGGCGATCGGGAACCGATTTAACAGTGATTCGCGCTGTCAGACAATTTTGCCGAACAGTTTCTAACCAATGACTTTCATGATCCTTACGTGCAACTATTTACGGAGTTTGTACAAGCGTCGAGTCGCAGGTGAGTCTAATTGCCCGCTGCCTTCTAAATTATGAGCGCTATCACTCCATCGCAGGAGATATGACAATGCCTTTTAATCCCGAAGAACGTCAGGCTATGCTGCAACTGCGTGGGGTCGGCGCAACAGTCATTAGCCGCTTGGAGCAAATTGGTTACGATTCACTGGCCGTGCTGCAAGGCCAAGACCCGGCAACGATTACGAAGGAAATTGCTGCGCTGATGGGTTCAACCTGTTGGCATAACAGTCCTCAAGCCCGGACGGCGATGCAAGCGGTGATTGATCTGGCCAACCGCAGCGCAGCGATCGTAGAAACTTGTAATAATGAGAAAACTAATAATAAAGATGACAGGGCTGTTACAACATAATGGACATCGTAGAGTTTTTTGAATTAAGCAGTGGCAAGTGGTTCTCCCAGCGATCGAGCCATCACCTCGCCTTCAAACAATCCGAAGCAGGCAAATCTGATCTGGTGATTGAAATGCTCGATAAAACCGCACCAGAAGTCGTGAAACTATGTGAGCAGTACAGCTTCGATCCAGCCACTGCCCTATGCGGAGCGCGTGTCACCTGGAACGGCACGATGGAATGGGACGAAGAAAAACATGCTGGCTCTACCGTTCTGGTGCCCGTGGCCGACCCTGAAAAGCCCAATGAAGGCAAATTGCTCCGGGAAATTGGGTATGCCGAAAAGGCTCCTGTAGCTGGCCGTTATGTGATGGGTGAGGATGAGGCTCTGACCCTGATTACTGACTACGAAACGATGTACTCCGAGGAACGCCTCTGGTTTGCTAGCCCCAATCTGCGGTTGCGCACCAGCATCCTCAAACGCTTCGGTGGCTTCAGCATGGCCTCCTTCTGCTCTGAGATCCGCATGGGAGGCGTAAAGTAGGTCAGGTTTTGAGGGAATTACGATCGCTCTCCGCCGCCTCAGGTTCGGAACCATTCGGGGAGTTTGCGTCTAAAAACGACATCCAATTTGGGGTGAACTGTTGACTGAGTTCTAACCTCAGGCGGGGCTTTAAGGCCCGCACGGCCAACCCAGAACTTAACCCAAACACCACCCCCTCTTTAAACTCCTTAAAGTCGCGATCGGGGATAAGGGGCGTTGGCGGTGAGAGTTCTTGAGGTGGGGGTGCTTCGGATTGGGTGAGCGATCGTTCCGATCGCGTCAGAGCCACCTTAATTGAGGGGATTTCGCTCAAGCGTTCCAACTTCGACGCTGCTTGCACGCTTGGCAACTCTGACAGCATCTTGCGGTACGACAAAGACGGCTTTGGCAGCGGTAACATCGCAAGTTGTGCGGCATTTGCCGAAACCCCATCAGCAGGTTGCGGCAAGTTGCCACAAATTAACCGCTCAAATTCGTGATTAAAGTGATGCACGGGGTGGTTTCGCCGCTGCCATAAATTCAAAATCTGCTCCACTGAAATGGCTTTGTACCGCCCCTGATACAACGCTTCAATAATGGCCACTGGCAGCCACTCGGCTGGATAGTATTCCTGCCAAATCTCAACTTGTTGCGCGACTGAATATCCAGCAAGTTCAAAACTGTAATGATGCAACAAATCTGCTGCCAGCCTTGCCGGGTCTTTGGATAAGTTGTGAAGATGGGTTGGCAGCTCAGTCATAAAATGTGCGGTAGTGAACTTACAAAACCGCCCTACGTGTTTACAAAACCTAATCACTGATGCATCAAGTGTACATCGAAGATTTGATAGCCTTACCTAACGACTCATTGTTTAATTACCTTCATGCCTACGTCTACACTTCGAGACCAACTTCATCCGGCGATTCGCGAGTTAGCGACCACGATCGAATCGGTTTGGCAGCAGCACTTAGATCTTTCTCCTTACCCGCTACCAGCCGAATTGGGCTACGTGGAAGGGCGGTTAGAAGGGGAACGCCTGACGATCGAAAATCGCTGTTTCCAAACACCCCAATTCCGCAAGCTGCACTTAGAACTGGCTAAGGTCGGCGCAAATCTAGATATTCTGCACTGTGTGATGTTCCCTCATCCCGACTATGCCCTGCCGATGTTTGGGACTGATTTGGTGGGTGGACGGGGCCAAATTAGCGCCGCGATCGCTGACCTTTCTCCCGTTAGTGCCGATCGCACCCTGCCCGAAGGCTACCAAACCCAACTGCAACAACTCGCTGCGCCCAACTTTTCCCAACCCCGCGACCTGCCTGAGTGGGGAGATATTTTTTCCAGCTTTTGTCTGTTCGTGCGTCCGGCCAATCCCGCAGAAGAGAGTACATTTGTTGCTAGGGTTAAAGATTTCTTAACAATTCATTGCCAGCAAGCGATCGCTACCGCTCCAACGCCCGATCGCCGCGCAGAAATTCTTGCTCGACAAAAATACTACTGCACCAAGCAACAGCAAAACGACAAAACTCGACGGGTTCTCGAAAAAGCCTTTGGCAATGATTGGGCACACCACTACATGACCACCGTGCTATTCGACATTGTGGCAACATAAGGAGCATTCAAGCAGGCTAAAACTTAACAACCAAGGCGACTTCTAGAAAAGAAAATACCCATACGGGCAGGCTTGCCCAACGATGATCGGCTGACAAGGACTTGGTGATACTTACCTCAACCATGAGGGCATATTTTTCCTTGGAAATTGCCTAAAGTTCTAACTCTGCCCTGTGCGCGCGTTCCCTCATCTCTAACTTTCAGTCTCTTTTCGCCAAACTTTAACCTGAAGCCAACCTACCAATTAACTTCCCTTGAGATGAGCGCTGTAGTCTAGCCTACATTGCCCACTAATAGGATTAGCCTACATGCTTCAAACCTCCACACAAAAGCTGCCCCCGCAGCGGGATTTGCGTTTATTTTTGGAGGAAGTTTATCAGGGAAGGCATTTGCAAGCCTTTCGTGCTGGACAATCCATTCCTCTCAACCCACAAGATATTTGGATTGTTTGCCGGGGCGTTGTGCAACTGAGTACGTTGTATCAAAACGGTGACGAAGCCCTACTAGGATTGGCGTGTTCTTCCATGCCCTTCGGCATGCCACTCTCGCTCATCTACCCCTATCAGGCGATCGCCTTGTCCGATGTTGACCTCATGTGTCTGACTGTGACCGAAGTTCAACAATCCCCTGACCTAGCTCAAGAAATCTTTCAGCATCTAACACGACGACTGCGGCAGGCTGAAGCAATGCTGGCCATGGCGGGCTGTCGGCGAGTGGAAGATCGCCTCAGACAACTGTTGCTGTTATTGCAAATGGAAATTGGGCAACCCGCTGTTGAAGGAACCCGCTTGAGTGTTCGCCTCACTCATCAACATTTGGCCAGCGCGATCGGCACCACTCGCGTCACGGTCACTCGGTTACTAGGCAAACTCAAGGATGAAGGCTGGCTGAAACTGGATCGCGATCGGCATATCGTATTGCTTTAACTCGCCTTGCCTCAACTAACGCTGGGAACACTAAAGCGATACCCCTTGCCGTACACCGTGCCGATGAGGGGAACTTCCCCAGAGACTTCAATCTTGCGCCGGAGCAGCCGGATCTGAGCGGCAAGAGCGTTGCTGGTGGGCTGAGCGGCCTCTCCCCACAAGTGCTGCTGAATCTGGTCATGGGTCAACAGTTGATTGGGATGGCGCATAAAGTATTCCAACAGTTGCACTTCCTTCTCCGACAGCTCAATTTCCCGTCCAGCTCGATACGCCATTTGATTTTCAACATCCAGTTCCAAATCCCCCACATGCAGTCGTTTGATTTGCGGTTCCAAAGTCGAGGGCCGACGCAACAGGGCACGCACTCTGGCTAACAGTTCTCGCAACTCAAACGGCTTGACTAAGTAATCATCCGCTCCGGCATCTAGCCCAAGCACCCGATCGTCGATCGTATCCTTGGCCGTCAGGAACAACACGGGAGTGCTGTTACCCAGCGATCGCACCTGCTGGCAAATTTCCAACCCCGAACGTTGCGGCAACATCCAATCCAGAATCAACAGATCGTATTGGGCCTGGGTCGCCAGTTGACCGCCGCGATCGCCATCATAGGCCACATCCACCACATATCCCTCCCGGCTCAAAATCCGGCTCAAAGGGTCAACCATTTCGGTTTCATCATCAACGAGGAGAATGCGCATGGGGTAGAGAGGTGGAAGCGTGGATGAGTGGAGCGTGAATCAGTGCGGGTTTTGAGCGAACGGCTAGGAACGAGGTACAGTAGATACGGATTAAGGCGGCTTGAAGCTGATTGAATTGGAATGGATTGGTTAGAACGACTGATTAACCTAGGAATGAGGCTTCAATAAATTGCATTTTTTGGGAGACAGGTAAGCTGCCTTCCTGGCGGATGACAGCCCCCTCACCCTGCAAGTTATCTGACTCCAGAATGATTAGAATTTCAGCTTTACTCACTCTACTTCTTTCCCTGACTTTTACGCCTCCACCCACTCACCCCACCCACTCACCCCTCCATGCTCACGGTTGCTCTGCCAAAAGGCGCTCTTCTAAAAGACAGTATTCGGTTGTTTCAATCGATCGGGTTGGACTTCAGCGCTTTTCTAGATTCATCCAATCGGCAACTGCAAATTGCTGATCCCACGAATGTGGCGAAAGCGTTGTTGGTACGCGCGCAAGATGTGCCAGTGTACGTAGAGTATGGGCAGGCGCAACTGGGAATCGTGGGTTATGACGTGTTGCGCGAGAAAAATCCGCAGGTCGCACATCTGGTGGATTTAGGCTTTGGCAAATGTCGGCTGTCGGTGGCGGTGAAAGAATCTAGCCCCTATCGCTCAGTGTTGGAGTTGCCGTTGTATGGGCGAGTGGCTTCTAAGTTTGTCCATTGTGCGCGGGCGTATTTCGATGCGCTCGATTTGCCGGTAGAAATTGTGCCGCTCTATGGTTCTGTGGAATTGGGGCCAATTACAGGCATGTCTGAGGCGATCGTGGATCTGGTTTCCACCGGACGCACTTTGCAAGAAAATGGCCTCGTGGAAATCGAAGTGTTGTTTGAAAGTACGGCGCGGCTGATTGCCCATCCCCTCAGCTATCGGTTGAATGTGGACGGGTTAGGCCAGTGCATTGAGCAGATTCGCACAACCGCTCTAGTGGTCTGTCAAAGCTAGAATTGTGGGTTTCGACTCCGCTCAACCCACAAAAGACTGAGTGTTGAGCGGAGTCGAAACGCGGGACTAATGCCCAAATTTAATTCTGACAAACCACTAGAGCCTGCTTGAAACCCAGTCTCGCCCCGGGCAAAAGTGAGAGAATGGGAAGCTCCACAATAAATAATCAATCAGCATTAGGAATGGAACGTTTATGGTGAGTGAAGTGAAGTTAGTGGCCGGACGGGGCCTGCCGCTTCAGGGTAATGATATTGATACCGATCGCATTATTCCGGCTCGGTTTTTGCGCTGTGTCACGTTTGATGGGTTGGGAGCGCAGGTTTTTGCGGACGATCGCGCCCAAATGCGTGGGCAACATCCGTTTGATTTGCCGCATTACCAAGGGGCTGAAGTGCTGGTCGTAAACGGCAATTTTGGTTGTGGTTCGTCCCGTGAACATGCGCCCCAAGCGCTCGCCAAGTGGGGAATTCGGGCGATCGTCGGCGAGAGTTTTGCCGAGATTTTTTTTGGGAATTGTTTGGCGATGGGCATTCCCTGTGTCACGGCTGATACAGCCACTGTGCAGACTTTGCAGGCGCGAGTTGCCGCAGATCCAGCGGCGATCGTCACTTTAAACTTGGAGACAATGCAAGTTGCCTGTGGCGAATTTGTGGCACCAGTGATGCTGTTGGAGGGACCCCGATCGATGCTGGTGAGTGGCACCTGGGATGCCTGCGGGCAGTTGGTTGCCCAGGCTGAACAAATTAAAACGACGGCGGTTCAACTGCCCTACATTCAGTGGAGCCGAATCGCTTGACGAATTAGGGTGGGGCAATAACTTCAATCATTTGCTTGACTGGAGGCATGATTAAGTGAGTGTTTCCCTTCTTGCATATGTCAGCAGCCCGCGATCGCCAAATTGTCATTGAACTCGTGATTCAAAGTGGCCACCCGTCACTGCTGGAAGGATTAGATAGCTGGTTACAACTGGGGCTGATCTCTGATGCTTTTGTGCGGCAATTGTGCCAGGAAGAATTTACCTGTCTGGTGCCAGAAGCGGCGATCGCCTCTACTCCAGCGTCAATCCCTGCAACGATCGCCTCTGAGAGTTCAACTGCTCAGCCGCAACGCCCCACTCGCCCCCCCCGGGAGCCGCAACCGAATTTAGTTTCTCAGGCGCTCCAGGCATTTATGGCCGAAATTAGCGTCGTCTGGTTGCTATTTTTGGGCGTGTTTTTGGTGGTGGTGTCCTCTGGTGTGTTGGCGGCAACCCAATGGCGTAACATCTCCCCGCTGGGCCAGTATGGCATTCTGTTTGGCTATACCCTGGCTTTTTGGGGAGCTAGCTTGTGGACTCGACGCCAAGTTTCTTTGCAACTGACTAGTCAGATGTTGGCGATCGCGACATTACTGTTGATCCCAGTAAACTTTTGGATGATCGATGGGTTTCGGCTCTGGCAACGGTTGCCTGAACTGGGTGTCATCGCGATCGCGGTGGTAGCGCTCATGGCGGCAACATTTTTCCTCCTTAGACAAAGTACCTCGTTGGGAATGATTGCTGCCGTGCTGCTATTAAGTGGATTGCAGTGGGGTTGGCAACAAACCGGTTATCCACTGATTGCGACCTACATCGGCACGATCGTCGCGGCTGTTGTGCTGCTGTTTCAGGATGCTCGCCGTCCCCGACCTCTACCGCCAGAATCACTAGACGCTACGACATCAGTTGCCTCGGTAAGCTCAGTGCCGCCAGCACTCAGTTCGATCGCGCTGGCCGCGTCGGCTTTGTTGCTAATCAGTCGGGCCTTATTGGTGGCTCAAGTAGCAGTCAGCCAGTTGGGCTTAGCAATTGGCATCTGCGGCTGGTTGATGGTTTGGCTGGCTCGCCGCGATCGCACCCGGATCGGTTGGAGTCGTGCCGGAGCCGGGTTACTGCTGCTGGCCTGGTTGCTCACCGTCAGCGAAACCCCGCCCTGGCAAGCCGTGGTGATTAGCGGCCTGGGGTTGTGGCTGCTGCTCGATGCTCTCTGGCAAACCGAAAAACCCGTTTATCTTGTTGCTGGATTTTGTGTGGGTCTCCAAGGCGTTTGGCTGGTCTGGTTACTCTTGCCGCTCCCCTGGCGATCGCAAATCATCAATGGGTGGGTAGATGTGGCAGGCAATCAGTCGATGCCGTTTGCGTTGCTAGCGCTATGGTTCTTCCCCTACCTGCTTGCGGTCGTGCGGCTCGCCTTTTACTTCCGGCAACAGCAACGACCACTGCTGGCGCGGGACACAGAATGGCTGGCGCTGATTTTGGGTGGCTTTTTGGTGGCGATCAGTCTGGACAATGCCTTGGTGCGATCGCTCACCCTCACCCTGGCCAGTGTCACGTTGATCGGTGTGGCCATTTATCGTCGCCCACGCCCCAAATTGTTGATTTATTTAACTCATGGCGCTGCCCTAGCGGCATTTTTCACCTGGGTTGATTATGGCTTGCCTCGCCTGGGCATGGCTCAATGGGTCGGTGTTCTGGTGCTGGTAACAGCGGTGGAATGGGGGTATAGCGCGATTCAAATCAACCCAGCCTGGATGGAATGGGTGAAAAGTGCCTGGTATTTTGGCATTGGCTTGGCTGGCATTAGCTACGCTCTGTTGTGGGAGACTCCCTGGGCGGCAGACGCGACCTGGAAACTCGGTTGGATGCTCATTCCGGCCATGCTAACAGGTTTGACCTATCGCGATCGCTTCCCGGAAACGAGAATGGCTGGAGCATTGAGTGTGCTGTCGCTGGTTTTGGTGCAACCGCTGTTACTGGATGCAAGTAATACTCGACTGGCTGGTTTTGGCATCGCCACTCTACTCATGCTGCTCAATACTCGTCAAATTCAACGATTTGTAACAGCGACGCTGACGATCGGGTTTGGGTTGGGCTTCTGGTGGTTGATTCTATGGGAAACGCTGCAAGAGCGGCTGACATTCAGTTTGGTGACGGTGCTAGTGGCTCTAACGGTATTGCTGTTGTGGAGCTTGCACCATTGGCTGACCCGCCGCCAGTCTCAGCTTTATGGTCTATATCAGCGGGCGGTAGACGGGTGGGCGATCGCGGTATTATTCCTCGCCTTCCTCCTGCTTTCGCTCAACCAATTGCTGGGTTATGTCGATGCCCAACCCACAGACCCGCAAACGATCGTAAGTTGTGGGATTTTAATTCTGGCGACGACCTACCGTACCTGGCAAAGACCTGATGGCTGGTGCTGGTTTGCGATCGCTTACAGCCTTGAACTTTTGGCAGCCAGCCTGCTGCTGCCAAAAGGCCGCCCTCCTGAGGCGCTGGCGATCGCGAATTTGGTTTTAGGATACGTGACTTTGGTCGCCGGTAATTGGTGGATAGGCCGCAGCCGGTCGTTCAACGAGGCGCACGAGCCGCAACAGGCCGTCGGCAGAGGGCGACAAGATCGGGTTTCCGCTGCTTCTACTCCTGCCGTCACTGTTCCTTTCAGTTGGCATCTCATTCCGCTGCTTTATGCTGCGGTGGGACTCGGTTTGGGACATCACAATTTTGTTGCCACAACGGGCTTCTATACTCTGGCTGGGGCTGGGATTGCGATCGGGGTAGGGCGGCGGCAACCAGCACTTCAGGTCGTCACTTACATTGGGTTGGCAGGAGTCTCGATCGCAGCCTATGAATTGCTAATTTATCAACTTCTTCAGGCAAAAGGCGGCGCGGCTGGCGATGGCATGGTAGCATTAGCCGCTCTGGCCGCCGGTTTGGCAGTTGCCTACCGTGGCTTCAGACGCCAACTAGCCAGATTTTTGCATCTGGAGCGTGGAATTTTGCAGGCTGTAGCGCACATTCACTGGGGGATAGGAAATGGGTTTCTGCTCATGGCCGTGCTGCTCACGCTCAGTCGATCGGGGCATTGGCTGTGGACTGGAGTCATTTTTCTCTTGACCCTCTATGCGTTGAGTCTGGGCAATCAGCGCTTCTCGGCTGAGCGATCGTTCCCTCAAACCTGGACGGCGGTTGGGATTCTGGGATTGTTGGCGACGATCGCCTCACTTCTCTGGTTGTTGCTCCCACCGTCTACCCTCATCGACTGGGCTGGCACGATCGCGGCAGTGATTGCGATTGGCCTCTATCGGCTACCTTTCCCACGGTGGGGTTGGCCCCGTTGGCCCTGGCGACAGGCGGCAGCCCTATTACCGGGAGGCGTAATTTTATTGACGGGGTGGGGGGCCAACCTCCAAAGTTTGCTGGCAGTTGCAGCCTTCTATGCCTGGTTTGCAGCCGCCGAGCAACAAATCCGGCTCAGTTACGTCAGCGTTTTGCTTGCCAACTGGGCACTATTCCGCCTGTTCGATCGATACAATGCAACGCAACCCCTGTGGTATGCGGCGATCGTCGGCAGCTCATTGCTATACATCGCTCAGGTTGAACCAGCTCTACAAGACTCGCCTCGGCAAGAACAGCGGCACTGGTTACGATGTTTGGCTACAGGACTAATCTGCCTGACCGCGTTCTATCAAGCTGAGGTGGGCCTCAGTGGCGTGTCCCCTTTCGTGGCTGGGGGACTGGCGATCGGTGTGGAGTTTACGTTTATTCTGTTGGGCTTATTTCAGCGGGTACGAGCATTTTTGTATGTCGGCACCCTAACGTTCATCCTGCAAGTGTTGTGGCAGCTATGGCGGTTCGTCCAGGACTATTCATTGACACTGTGGATTTTAGGGATTGTTATGGGGTTGATCCTGATCTGGATTGCGGCAACCTTTGAAGCGCGTAGGGCACAAGCAAATGCCCTACTGCAACATTGGATTACCGAATTAGAAGATTGGCAGTAAAAGCATGCAAAGTAACTTAAAAAGCGTCTAGACAAACAGGGAAACTTCTAAGCGTTTCTTAAAAGTGGATGCAAGTACCCAGGATTCAACCGCCATCCCTCCCATCCTTAGACTGGTTCTATCGTAGGGAAGGGTTAAAGATCTCTTCGGTCATGATGCAACGATGACTGATTTTACCCCAACCGATGCGGCTGGAGTTCCTAAGCCATCGTTCAGGTGCTCTAGTCGCTGTTCATGTTCAACATCAAACGCGGCGATCATGGCATCTTCAACCTGAAGACGGTTACACGGGATCGTATCGGTGAGAATCGCACTGGCCATCATGCCGCAGTGGATCTCCAACAGAGCATCCGAAACCGCCTCAAAGACCAACCGTTGACCAGGGAAAACGACTCGCTCAAAGTACCAGTTAGGGACATTGGTGATGCGTGCAACCTGAATATGACTCGTAGCATTAACGTAGCAGCAGACAAGGGAGTCTCTACTATTTGATGGTAGGGGATCAAAAATTTGAGCCATGATAAATTGATTTGATAGGTCTGTAAGCTATTTTGACCCTACCACTGGCTGATCCCCTGACGCTGTAAATCCGATTACCAACCCGCTCGAAATCCTAAATCTTATAAGAATTTTTACCTATTTAGAATCGCCACAAAATTTATGTAGATTTATCGCCTAAATTCTGATATTCGTGCTATGCGTCTGTCAAGATTACTTCGATGAGTTGAAAACCCTCAAAACATCTCAAAATTCAACTGAAGTCTCGACATAGAGGCTCGATCGAAATGCTTACGAACGTCTTGCCCATCTGGGCGGTCGAGACGGCCACCCCACGGGTGATTTAATTCATGCTTCTAAGTGGCTTGGTGCAATTGAACCGCCATCCAGAGTGCAGTTTGGAAAGATACTAGTTGCTCCCGTCCCTATCCATCAGTAGAGAGTGGTATCGTAAAGTTGTGTGACATACTTTTCAGGATTCGCAACACAACTCCTTATGGATAGCCGCATTCTCTACGTTCGCCTCCCGTGCAATCCCATCTTCCCGATCGGGGTCGTTTACCTGGCTGACCATGTACATAAGGTTTTTCCTAACGTTCAGCAGCGGATTTTTGATCTGGGTGCTGTGCCGCCGCTGGACTATCAATCTGCCCTCCTCACCTGTATTGATGAGTTCAAACCTACGTTGCTGGTTTTTTCTTGGCGCGATATTCAAATCTATGCCCCCGTGGGGGGACGCGGTGGAAACCCCCTTCAACATGCCTTTGAGGTTTTTTATGCACGTAATCCCTTATTGAGACTACGGGGGGCGATCGGCGGGCTACGGGTCACGATCGCCTACTACAGTGAACTGTGGCGCAACCTGGGTTTAATTCGGCAAGGGGTAAAACGAGCGCGACGATATGCGCCTCAAGCTCGGGCGGTGGTGGGGGGCGGCGCGGTCAGTGTGTTTTATGAGCAGCTTCAGCAAAGTTTGCCTCAGGGCACGATCGTGTCGGTGGGCGAGGGCGAGGTGCTGCTAGAAAAGCTCCTGCGCCAGCAAGATATTTCCGCAGAGCGCTGTTATGTCGTGGGTGGAACTGTGCCCCGCGATCGGTTGATTCATGAAGCCCCAACGCCAATTGAGAAAACTGCTTGTAACTACGACTACATCGAAGCCATCTGGCCAGAGTTTGAATACTATTTCGAAGCTCAAGACTTTTATGTGGGCGTGCAAACGAAGCGCGGTTGTCCCCATAATTGCTGTTACTGCGTCTACACCGTGATTGAAGGCAAGCAGGTGCGTGTCAATGCGGCTGACGAAGTTGTGGCCGAAATGCGCCAACTCTACGATCGCGGCATTCGCAACTTCTGGTTTACCGATGCCCAATTCATCCCCGCTCGGAAGTACATGGATGACGTAGTGGAGTTGCTGCAAAAGATCCTGGATTCCGGCATGACCGATATTCACTGGGCTGCTTACATTCGGGCCGATAACCTCACGCCTCAAATTTGTCAGCTGATGGCCCAAACTGGCATGAACTACTTTGAAATCGGCATCACCAGCGGGTCGCAGGAACTCGTCCGCAAAATGCGGATGGGCTACAATCTGCGCACCGTCCTGGAGAATTGCCGCGATTTAAAGGCGGCTGGCTTTCATGACTTGGTCTCAGTTAACTATTCCTTCAACGTAATCGATGAAACCTTTGATACGATCCGCCAAACGATCGCTTATCACCGCGAGCTAGAAGCCATTTTTGGAGCCGATAAAGTGGAACCAGCCATTTTCTTTATTGGCCTGCAACCCCACACGCATCTAGAAGAATACGCCTTCAAGCAAAATATTCTTAAACCGGGCTATGACCCCATGAGTTTAATGCCCTGGACGGCACGCAAACTTCTTTGGAATCCCGAACCCCTTGGTTCTTTCTTTGGCGAAGTTTGTTTGCAAGCCTGGAAGCGCAATCCCAACGACTTTGGGCGCGAAGTTATGAATATTTTGGAAGAACGGCTAGGGCGTGCGCCGCTGGAAGAAGCCCTTTCTGCTCCGATCGTTGAAGTGAAAGCACGAGAACTGGTACAGGCATGAGCTTGGCATTCTTTAATTTCTTCATTTAGCAAATTAAAGAGTCTGTGAATTTTCCGGTTGATCAAGTTTTGCTTAACTGCCGTTGAGGTTTCCTTAACCTGCGATCGCTACAGTCAAGAGCGTTATCGGTAATTTCACGGTGTATCGAAGCTTAGCAGTTTGCTTATCCGGGGATGGATAGTAAGCCCTTTTGACACGTCTTTACGTTCCGTTCATTCATCAATGAATCACTCATGACATTGACATCATTCTTCCGCAACCAATTTGCGCGATCGCAATCCTGGTTCGTTCTCTCTGCGTTAACCCTGACAGGTGCTTTACTGCCCAGCGCAGCCCAAGCGTTTACCCTCAACTTATTGCACTTCAGCGATGGGGAATCGCAACTCCTGACCAGAACTGGCTCTATTTTTCCGGCGACGACCCCTCCAACCAGTTTCCAATATGGTGGCGTATCCCTGTTCGCAGATTTAATCGATCGTCAACGCAACCTCAGTCACACCGACTTCGACCTCCTGGTTACAGCGGGTGACAACTTCCTGGCTGGGCCTCAAATTGAAGCCAGTCTACGGCTTCCGGCAGGGCAACCCTTTTACGATGCCGTAGCGCTGCAACTCTTCAACATTGATGTGGGTGGCATCGGTAATCACGAATTCGACTTCGGCCCTGCTGTATTGGCGCGTTTCCTCGATCCGGAGGCAGATGGCACCAGTTTTCGGCCCTTCGTGTCGGCTAACTTAATCATTCCCGACGATAGTCCCCTGAAACCGCTGATCCAACCCAGCCAGATCGTCACTAAGACAGTGAATGGAGTAGAAGAGCGAGTGGGTGTGGTAGGAGTCACCACGCCACAGTTGCGATCGATTTCCAGCCCTGAGAACATTGGCACCCTGGGTGATGTGGTCGGTACACCGGGATTTGAGGTGCTGGTCAGTACGGTGCAGGCCGAAGTAGATTACTTGACCAGCCAGGGCATTGACAAAATTGTGCTGGTGTCTCACCTGCAAAACTTAAACGAAGAACGCACCCTGGCCACCAAGATCAAGGATGTCGATGTGATTGTGGCCGCAGGTAGCGATACCCGATTGGCCAACCCGGATGATCCGCTGCTACCGCTGGCTGGCGAAACTCCAGTTCCTTCCTACCCCTTGATCTTCGATTCCCAAACCGGACTCCAGGTGCAATCTCTGACGGCAGCCACTGGTGCCCCCACCTTGATTGTTTCGGCTGATGGCGAATACAAGTATCTCGGCAACTTGCAACTCGAATTCACTGATGGCGTGGTCACCAACATTCTGGAGCCAGAAACTGGCCCCCAGCGTAACACTGTCTTAGATGGTTTAAATCCCCGCGCTGATTTGGTCAGTGAAGTGCAAACACCCGTGAGCGACTTTGTGGCGGGATTAAGACAGTCAGTTGTCGGTGTAACCAACGTGCCGCTGGATAGCATCCGCACCAATGTGCGGGCGAAGAGTACGCTGGCTGGCAGCTTAATTGCCGATGCCGTACGGGATGCGGCCAGAGACGGTGCCGCTAGTGTTGGGTTGGATGCCAGTACCATTCTGGTGGGCATTCAGAACGGAGGCGGGATACGGAACGATCGCCGTTTTGCGCCGGGAGATACCATCAGCGAGTTTGACACCTTTGATGTGTTGCCCTTCTCCAACTTCATTTCCGTCGTAACGGGAATTACCGGTGAAGAACTGCTCTCCATTCTGGAACGGTCAGTGTCTGGGCAAACGGCTCCTGATGTGGGTGGTGGCGGCCAGTTTCTGCAACTCTCTGGGTTGGAAGTGATCTACGATGTAACGCAGTCAGCCCAAGTGGTAACGGCGGACGGTCAGATCACCAATGCTGGTGCCCGGATCATCAGCGTACTACTTGATCCAGACAACGATCGCAGCGGACAGTTCTTGTTTGATGCCGCTCAAGGTGGCTTCCTGGTTGACCCCAACGCGGCTCTGTTCGACCTGGCGACCATCAACTTCACCGCTAACGGTGGCGATAACTTTGCAGCTCTGGCTAACATTCCGCAGGAGCGCAAGTTCACGCTGAGCGGTGTCACTTACCAGCAAGCCTTGGAGAGCTACATTCGGCGCGACCTGGGGGGCACGATCAATTTGGCCGATATTCCCAGTGGGGAAGACATTCGCGTACGTGACATCACTTCCGGGGTGGGTCTAGCCACGGGCGGCGAAATCATTGTGGATGCCGGTGGTTCGGCAGAAGCCATTCCTGAACCCACCACGATCGCGGGTGTCTTGGCGGCTGGTTTTGGGATGGGTGTACTTAAACGGCGTCAGGCAAAGAAAGATTAAGCTCTATCTCAGCTTTTGAGGTCTACCTAAATGTCCAAATAAGCGTCGAATTAGCTTGGTTTAGAAGGTTGCGGATTGAATCTGCAACCTTTTTTCGTTGATTGGCTCAGAAAAAATTGCATCAAACCTTGATCCATCGGATAGGCTAGTGTGCGTATAGTCACCCGTACACTTGATTGCAGCGCTTCGAGACGAGCATGACCTCCTATTCTCCCAGTTACTACCAGCCCTCCGTTCTAGAACTTGCCCGCCAGGGAAATTACCAGGCGATCGGTTACTGGCTGAACAGCATCCTGGCTCCTCAGGGAATTCACGTTCAGACAGACACTGGCCGATCGGGGTGCTTGATGATGATGGTCAATTTTCCCCGGAAAACTCATCCGCAAGCCTGTGTCAAAGCGCGGCAACGGTTAGTCCGGCACATCTGTTATCGACTCTGGACACTAAACTCGAAGGCGATTCATGAAGTTCGCATCATGGCGCGTGTAACTGGGCAGCGAGATGTGATTTGGCGGCAGAGCGTCCGCATTCGCGCGATCGCCAATCCCCCTCAAAGATTACAGCGTCAAACTGCCATTCCACAAAAACGAGCAAAATCCGCCCACCGCCCACAAGACCGCTTTCAATTGTTGCGCTCATTTTTGCTGCATCGAATCGCGATCGTCGGCTTTCTATTTTGTTACTGGGTGATTTACCTGGAAACAACTGGGCAGCAAAGCGCAGAACAACCCTCCGTTGCTGCCACAACGCAAGCGCAAGTTCAAAATGCGCAACCGGTGAGTGGGTCAGAAAAAACCACGATCGCCCACAGCCGCACGCCACCCCAGTCGATGGTATTTACGGTGCCACCTCAGTTTCAAGGGCAAATTGTGCATGAGGCCACGCCACCCGCCACGGCTGAAAAAGTGGTGGCCCTTACCTTTGATGATGGCCCCTGGAAACAAACCACCGAGCAAATCCTGGACATTCTCAAGCAAAACAACATCAAAAGTACGTTTTACTTGGTGGGGCAAGCAATTCAAGAAAATCCTACGATTGCCCGCAAAGTATTTGAAGAAGGTCACGCGATCGGCAACCATACGTGGCAACACATTATGGATGATATGGATGCTGCCACTGCCGCCCGTGAGTTAGGCAACGCTGCCCGCTTAATCTACGAAGCGACGGGAGGCGTCCGGACTTATTTAATGCGCCCACCGGGAGGGAATCTGACTGGCGAACTGGCCAACTACGCCAAACAGCAAGGTTACATGGTCAACATGTGGTCTGCCGACTCGCACGATTACCTCGTCTCTGCGCCTTTAATTGTGGATAACGTCCTCAGTAATGTAAAACCAGGGGGGATTGTCTTGATGCACGATGGTGGGGGCGATCGCACGGCTACTGTAGAAGCGCTGCCTCAAATTATTTCGGCTTTGCGCAGTCAGGGCTACAAATTCGTTACCGTCCCCGAATTGATGGAATTGCAGGCCAAGTGGATGGCTGAGAAACCCATGACTCCTGTCCCAAATTCCACCGTTGATACAGTGCCAACTTCAGAACCGGCACCTGCCACGCTGTCACCCACCAATGATCTGCCAGCATCGGAGACTCCACCGACATTCGAAAGCCAGCCTCTAGAACCGCCAGCCGCTGTCCCCATCGAAACCCAACCTGAGGGCGTTCCAGAATTTCCAACAGCACCCACGTCCCCCAACGCAGAAATGCCCACCTTGCCCACAGTTCCAGAGCCGCAAGAAAATGGCGCGATGCCCGCAACCCCCTCGCCCTTGATGCAAGAGGCTGGGGTAATGCCCGTTGCGCCGGATGAAACCGCGGTGGGATATGCACCCTAACTCGCATCTGCCGATCGCCGCCTTCACCTGTGCCCTATCCGATCTAGTCGCCCTGGCTAAAACTACGGGGCAACCGGGCACCATCTTCCATCAATTTGAGCCTATCTTGCTGAGTGTCACGATCGAGTTTTCGGGTGCCGGTGCGATCGCCTTCGTCCCTCTAGCATCGGCAATTCAAGTTGATTTCTTTGCAAAGTCTTTGCGATCGCAGCAAGCCTTGCAATTAGGAACTGTCACTCTCACCACTGCTCCCAAGCAATTGCTTTACACCCCTGCCATTTCACTAGCCAATGGGTTTGATGGCATAGGTAGCGAATCGAATCAAGCCTATTTTCTCTCAGCCGTGGTCTACATCGGTGCCACCGGATTCCCTGCGTTAATGACTGGCATGATTGAAGGATTAATGATTCAAATCTACGATTAGTTAGATCGTTGAGCGGTATAGGTTAGAGATGGCAACTCTCAAGCAGAAACAATTCACCTGGCTATCTTTAGTCTTACTGCTAGTGACCTATACCTGGTTTGGGTGGTATCTGTGTAACCTGGAAGCACCCACCTGGGTGTACCCCGTCTGCTACCGATTGTTCGCTGGTCCCGTCCCTGCTCAAACGCAAAATCCAAAACCTGCGGCTCAAATCACTCCATTATTGGCAGAATCAAAGAATTCTGCCTCTGCGCCACACTCTGCCCCTCCGAAAGCAGACGCTGAAACTGTTGAACCATCGCCTCATTCCACGCCTCCAACAGGGGAAGCGGTTCCCAAGCCTGCAAGTCTGAGAGGTTCCATCTGTGAGGCCGTCGCGAAATACAACTTACCAGCGGGGGTTCTCGCGATCGGCTGGATTGTTCTATCTTCAATGGCCTTCATTTCTCCCCTCACCAGTTTCAGTGCTTTCATTAGTCGCTGGTTCAAGTCCGACACCGTTGCTTTTGCTACCCTGTTTCTGATTGCGGCAGGAGCGGCCATTGTTCTTTATTGGCTCCACATTTTCCTTCAAATCCTGACGATTTTGGCAGTCGATATATTGGCCAGAATCGATATTCAATACGCTGGTCTCACGGGTGTCCAAGCCTTTTGGATTCTGACTATTCTGTCTCTAACGGGGCTTGTCCTGGGGTGGTCAGCCAACGCCATGCTTTAAAAAAGCAGCCCCACAAAGAGGCTGCGCACTATCATCAGTGCATGAGGATGCTCTTAGCATAGGAGAGCGATCGCGCCGCTGAATTCTGGTTACAGTTTTGGAAACCCACCCAGTAGAGAAGAATTCTCAATTCTAAGGACGATCGCACAAGCGGCACAACGAGCGTAACCCTGATCGCAAACCTCACTCATACTAATTACAACAAGCGTTTAACTGTACCTCAATGCCCTGTAGTAGCTCGACTACAGGGCAGTTTTATTTTTAAAGCTAAAACGGACGAAAGATGAATGGATACCGGAAAGGCTGATCAGGGACATTCAAGCAATGCACTAAAGCCCAAACAGTCAAACCCCAATGTGCTACCCACCAAATACCACCCGCTATGCCAAAGGTAATAAATGACAGCGGAATCAAAATAACGCCGTACAACCAAACATTCAGGTGGAAGTTAATCGCTTCTTTGGCGTTTTCCTTCACAATGCCATCTTCTGAGATAAACAGCATCGCGATCGGAATGCCGATCGAAATAAACAACCCACTAAAGAAGATAGAAGCGTGAGCCAGAACCGACAAAAACTTACGCTTATCTGTTTCGTAGGTTTGCGGAGTTTGCATAATCAACCTCACGTCCAAGTTGCGACTACATCATTACTATATCGCCAGCTTAAATAACTCCACTGGCGGAGAGCCTCCCCCTGCGTACAGGGATCTCCGAACGTTCAAAGCAACCACCTAATGCGATATGCAATTTTTGATCAATCCCTGTGGGGTGGACATCTTGTTCACCCAATCCGAGCAGGCAAGATGCCCGCTCTACGAGAAAACAGTACTTTTGACGATTAAGTCGCACATCGCGTAACCTATCAAAACATTGCTCTTTTTTAAGACATTTTTCCAGATCTTCGGTATTTACTGTTTATCTATTTCCAGGGGTGGGGCAATTTAGATACACACACACAAACCCATCGACCGCCACACCCTTCTACAGACTATGGTGAACTCCACAGAGATTGAAGTTGTTTTTTTCTTCCAGAAAGGGCTTTATCTCAACAAGCAGCACGAATACGTTGCCGCGATCGCCAGTTACGACGTTGTCCTAAAGCTCCAACCCGATTATCCTGATGCCTGGTATAACCGAGGAAACGCACTTTACCGCTTAGGCCGTTATCAAGAAGCCATAGACAGTTATGACCAGGCGCTAGAATACGAACCCGGTTTTTCGGAAGCATGGAACAACCGAGGCAGCGCCCTGGACGACATGCAGCGTTATGAAGATGCCATCGCCAGCTATGACCAGGCAATTAAGTTCAAACCAAACTACTGCTGGGCCTGGTACAACCGAGGTATTGCCTTACGTAATCTGAACCGATTTGAGGCCGCGATCAACAGTTACGATCGCGCCATTGAATTCAAACCCGACTATTATTGGGCCTGGTATAATCGTGCCCTCGCGCTCAAGCAATTGGGTAAGCTCAACCAGGTCGTAGCCAGTTATGACAAAGCCGTAGAGTGCAAACCCGATTTTGAGGAAGCCTGGACAAATCGAGGCAACGCCCTCTATCATCTGGGACACCTAGAACCTGCCATCACAAGCTACAACAAAGCATTGAGACTCCGCCCTGACAATCCCAATACGCTTTATAACAAAGCCTGTTGTTATGCGTTGCAAGGAAAGTACGAACTTGCCTTTGAAAGTTTGCAACGAGCAGTAGAGCTGAATCCCCATGAGTATCGAGAAATTGCCAAAACTAACTCTGATTTTGATGGACTGCGGGGAGATGAACGATTCGCCGCACTAATTAACGGTTGCACCTGACAGCATGACAAGCTGACGATGGCAAAATGAAGGGGAACATGTTTAATGAGTGAGTAACCCTCGTTTTCAAGCCCTATGAATCACGGCGAAAACTCGCACATCCTTTATAGTCAAGAGTACCCTGCACGGGATTTGAACCGATCCGGCCAATCCCTGACTCGATATGATGCAGTCTTGGCGAATCAACCTCTAGACTACAAAGCCTGGACTTCTCGAGGTTACGCGCTAGAAGGAGCGGGACGCTATGATGAAGCCGTTGCGAGTTTTGAGCGATCGCTGTCACTTCAACCTCAATTTCCGCTGGCATGGCAGGGCAAAGGCATTGCTTTAGCCAAACTCAACCGCTACGAAGACGCGCTTGACAGCTTCAATCACGCCCTAAAACTACAGCCGCATGATTACCGAGCGTGGCAAAATCATGGCAAAGCACTCATGGGGTTGTGTCGCTACAAAGATGCGATCGCCAGTTTTGATCAAGTTCTAGAACTTAACCCAGATAGCTATAAAGCCTGGTACAACAAGGCAGTCGCCTTAAGCTGTTTGAACCGTTATGCAGAGGCGTTAACGGGTTTGAACAATGCGCTAACCATCAAAGCGAGTTGTCATTATGCCTGGAATTACCGGGGCATGGTGTTGGCAAAGCTGGGGCAGTTTGAAGCCTCTCTCAGCAGCTTTGAGCAGTCACTTCGAGTCAAGCCCAATAACGCGAATGCCTGGTATGGGAAAGCGTGTTGTTATGCCTTGCAGGGCAACAGCGATCGCGCAATCGAACACCTCAAGCAAGCGATCGGTTATAGTCCTTATCTGTGTCAGCTTATGGCCAAAACCGATCCAAACTTCAACAAAATTCGTCAGGATCAGCGTTTTCAGGCATTATTGCAGGCAGGCTAAAAAAGGTATTGCAATTCCTCACCCTCGTTATGCTATGCTTGTCAAGCGCAACCAGTCATCGGGGCGTAGCGCAGCTTGGTAGCGCACTACTTTGGGGTAGTAGGGGTCGTGGGTTCAAATCCCGCCGCTCCGATTGGTTGAAAACCGTCTGTCATGGGCGGTTTTGGCGTTTTAAAGAGAGACTTTAGATCGGTAATTGACGGAAATGAGCGTCAGGAAAGACAAGTTTGCGTCATTTCAGGTCATTTTTGATCGAAAATTGGTAGCCGATTTTTCGACCTTTGAGCATGGGACGAGCAGTAAAGGGCACGGTCAAGGTTGAGGCGGATAAAGGGTTGGCTGCGGCTGCGATGGAGTTGGGCGGGTCGGCGCTTTGTGTTGTCGATGGGATTACCAGATGAACAACAAGGGGAACAAGCAATGGGTCTGGCTGGCGCTTGATGCTAATACACGTGCGATCGTGGGGGTTTACATTGGCGCACATGATGAAGCGGCGGTTCGTAAATTGTGGGAGTCCTGGCCGCCGGTCTATCGTCAATGTGCGATTGCCTACACTGACTTTTGGGCAGCCTATGGAGCCGTTCTACCGAGCAAGCGGCATCGAGCAGTGGGTAAAGAGACAGGCAAAACTAGTCACATCGAACGGGTCAACAATACGTTGAGGCAACGGGTGTCTCGTCTAGTCCGAAAAACCTTGTCCTTTTCCAAGTCCTGAGAGAATCACATCGGTGCCATATGGTAATTCTGCAACAATTCGGGTTTTGTTTGTATTGGGAAGTGCGGGCATTGTCATGCTCCCGATCGCATCCATTCCCTTAGCTCAACAACAGTTAGCCGCACTCCCGCCAGAAGCAACAGCAGGAGTACCGCCGCTATGGGTTACCATGCTGCTGCAAGAGCTACAGTTTGCCATTTTATTACAGATCGCCATCCTGATCAGAATTGGCTGTGCTCATCGTGTTGGCTTGCGGTCTCATTCAATTATCTGCGTGGATTGCTGCTAAATCTTGAACACAGTGCTGATGAGTTTTCTCAAGTTCTACGTTTTTTGTCCTGTACTTAGGCTCATAAGCACATAAAGTTTTAATGAATTTCTATACCTGCTCTCAGAATTAATTACAGGTGATGCAAAAATCATTACCAAGAGCGATCGCCCTGGTTTTTAGCATCTGGTTTGATTTCAACAGTATTTTTTCTGAATTGCACTTAAAAATTCCGTTTAGGGGTTTTAGGTTCATAGCTGGAAGTGCGGACAATGCTCAGGCGATGTCGTTGCCTGACTTTATGCCTTATCTTCGCTTGTTCATTCTCCTTGGATGTCGCTCACTATCGGATATGAATGTAAGGACTAAAGATGAGCAGTTCTACGCGAAGTCACCCTCGCTTGCCGATAAGGTTTCAATTGTGATTCCAGTACGTAATGGAGGAGAAAGCTTTCGTGATTGTTTGACTAGCTTAAAGCAATTTATTCCTGCTGCTACAGAAGTGATTGTGGTGGTTGATGGTGGAACGGATGACTCTCACCAGGTTGCGCAGGCGTTTGGGGCAAAAGTTATTCAACTACCAGAATCTGGCGGTCCAGCCAAAGCCAGGAATATCGGTGCCCAAATGGCGACGACTGATATTCTATTTTTTGTCGATGCAGATGTCGCTCTTAAAGCAGACACACTTGAGCAAGTTGTGGCAACCTTTGAGCAGGACCCCACACTAGCAGCTCTTATCGGTTCTTATGATGACGCTCCAGGTGCAAAGAATTTTCTTTCGCAGTATAAGAATCTGTTTCATCATTACACGCATCAAACGGGTAGTGAGTTTGCGTCAACCTTTTGGGGAGCCTGTGGAGCGGTTCGGCGGGATGTGTTTTGGTCAGTCGGAGGGTTTGATCCTGTCCAAGGTGCTTCAGTTGAGGATATCGAGTTGGGATACCGCTTACGCCGTGCTGGACATCGAATTCGCTTGTGTAAGCAGATTCAAGTTAAGCATTTGAAGTGTTGGCGACCATTATCTTTATTGAGAGCAGAAATTTTTTATCGGGCAGTGCCGTGGACAGAATTATTGTGGCGCGATCGCCAATTCAAAAATGATTTAAATCTGAATCATACTAATCGCTATAGCTTACTTCTAACCTATGCGTTACTGGGTTCCCTAATCGCCGTATTTTGGTGGTTGCCAGCATTAGCACTTGCAGGAACTATTAGTTTCATTCTTTTATTTCTCAATCGATCAGTTTACTTCTTCTTTTATCAAAAGCGAGGATTAGGATTCACCCTTCAAGTTATTCCCTGGCATTGGCTTTATTTCTTTTATGGTGGGTTGGCATTTGCTTTGGGAACATTTCGGTACTACTTTCGTAAAGCCATAAAAATAGCTCTAGATATAAGTCAATATCAAGTCAATCATGGAAACTAAGTTGATGCGTTACCCAGTTGTGATTTTTGGTGCTGGACCTGCTGGACTCACGGCAGGTTATGAGCTTGCGAAACATGGTGTGCAGTCTGTTTTACTTGAAAAAGCAGACAAGGTTGGTGGTATTTCCCGGACAGAAATGTACAAGGGCTATCGATTTGATATTGGTGGACATCGCTTTTTTACCAAAGTGGGTGAAGTTCAACAAATCTGGCAGGAGATTTTGGGGGATGAATTTATTAAAGTGCCTCGGTTATCGCGCATCTACTATCAAGGCAAGTTCTATAACTACCCCCTATCACTCTTCAATACATTGACCAACCTGGGAGCTTTGCGTAGCTTTATTATTTTATTGAGCTATCTCAAAGCGAAACTAAAGGGCAAATTGCAACCCGACCTGAAGCTAGAAACCTTTGAAGACTGGGTGAGCGATCGTTTTGGAAGACAGCTCTACCGGACATTTTTCCAGACCTACACCGAAAAAGTATGGGGCATTCCCTGTAATAAAATTCAAGCAGACTGGGCAGCTCAACGCATTCAGGGGATGTCATTGAAACGGGCAGTGATCAACGCTTTGTTCGGCAGCCAGAATGCCAAGAGCTTGATCAAAGAATTTGACTATCCTATTTTGGGTCCAGGCATGATGTGGGAACGGTGTCAGGAGATCCTGGAAAGCAAAGGGTCTCCTGTTCACTTGGAGACATCTGTTACTTGTATCAAGCGACAGGGTAAGCGCATTACCAGTGTGACGGTGCGCCAGGGCGATCGCACCTTTGAACTGAAGGGCGACCACTTTATTTCAACGCTTCCCATTACAGCGTTAGTGCGCCAACTTAGCCCAGCAGCACCTACGACCGTTTTGCGAGCCGCGAGTCGATTAAAATATCGAGATTTTCTAATTGTGTCGCTCATCATCAAGCGCGATCATCTATTTCCTGACAATTGGATTTATATCCATAGTCCAGAGTTTAAAGTGGGACGCATTCAAAACTTCAAAAACTGGAGTCCGGCGATGGTGCCAGACAAAAACAAAACTTGTTTGGGAATGGAGTATTTTTGTAGTGAAGGAGACTGGTTGTGGGAACTGCCGGATGCTGAATTGATTAAGTTAGCCACTCAAGAGGCAATCCGCTTAAACCTTGGGGTCAAACCTGGAGATGTAGAGGATGGCGTTGTGATTCGTCAACCTAAAGCTTATCCCGTTTACGATGGTGAGTATCGCCAGCAATTGCAGGTGATTCAGGACTATCTCGAAACCTTTGAAAACTTACAAACTGTGGGTCGCAACGGAATGCATCGCTACAATAACCAGGACCACTCAATGCTGACGGGTCTATTAGCTGCAAAAAATGTGATGGGCGAACGTCATGACTTGTGGAATGTGAATGTTGAGCGGTCTTATCACGAAGAGTTCACCAAACAGGAGTGGACGAGTGTAAAGCAGAAAGTAGAGGGCGATCGCCTGCTCTCTGCCGCATCCTAACCGAGACTTAGCGCATAAATAACCCCCTTATGAACCGCGATCGCCAGTTCTCAATCATCATTCCCACCTACAATCGCCCTCAACGATTACAGGCATGCCTCCAGTCATTGAGCCGATTGAACTACCCCCGCGATCGCTTTGAGGTAGTTGTGGTTGATGACGGCAGTGAGACGCCCCTGGCAGAGGTGATTGCCCCCTTCGAGACGCAGTTCAAGCTCACCTTGCTCCGACAGGCAAACGCTGGACCCGCCCAGGCTCGTAATACGGGTGCTGCTTTTGCTCAGGGTCAGTACCTTGCCTTCACGGATGATGACTGCGCTCCACTCCCAGATTGGTTAACCGTGCTGGAAACCTGCTTTGCCAGTGCCCCTGATTGCGTGATTGGGGGTCAAGTTCTCAATGCCTTACCCAACAATCCTTATGCAACGGCAAGTCAGGCTCTGACTGACTATCTTTATGGCTACTACAATGTCAATCCTGATCAGGCTCAGTTTTTTACCTCTAACAATTTTGCTTTAGCGGCAGATCATTTTCACAAGGTTGGTGGGTTCGACATTGCCTATTGCCGTCCAGCAGGGGAGGATCGAGAATTTTGCGATCGCCTACTGAACAAAGGCTACCGTCTGCTTTACGTTCCCGCAGCGCAGGTTTGTCATGCTCACCCCCTGACCTGGCGTAGTTTTTGGCGACAGCAGTTTCTCTACGGCTGTGGCGCTTTTCAGTTCCGCCAAGTTTGTTCCCAGCAGACCCAATCCGCCATTCAAGTAGAGCCTGGATGGTTTTATCTAAAGCTGCTTAGCTACCCCTTTGGGCTGCGGTCGCAGCAACCCACCGTGCTTCTGGTGCTGTTGTTTGTCTGGTCTCAAATTGCGATTACTGCTGGGTTTGTCTGGCAGTGGCGGCATCAAGCCTAGCAAATTGCAGGCAAATCACGTTGTGTGGCACAGCAAATTTCCAAACTTTTCTTTCATAATGACTTCACCTTAGCTGAAAACAAACGATGAACAATACTGCTACCCCAGACCTATCGATCGTCTTCGTTACCCCTGATCGGTATGCAACAATTCAACGGGCTGTACGATCGCTGCATTCTCAAACCATTGTCAATCAATTAGAAATTATTATTGTGGCTCCCTCAGCGACAGTGCTGGAGTTACAGACAGCAGATATGCAGCCCTTTCTCAGCTATCAGGTCGTTGAGGTTGGCGAGCAGCGATCGGCGGGATTTACCAGGGTAGCCGGGATGCGTCAGTCCCATGCAGCGATCGTGGCGTATCTAGAAGACCATGCCTTTCCAGCCAGCCCTACCTGGGCAGAAACCTTATGCAAAACCCATCAACAACCCTGGGGAGCGGTTGCCCCGAAGCTGGAGAATGGCAACCCTGAAAGCTTGATTAGTTGGACAAGTTATCTGTTATGTTTTGGCTCCTGGGCCGTTCCTAAACCTCCATCAGCCCTGCAAAACTTACCCTGGCGCAACTGTTCCTATAAGCGCTCGATTTTGATGGAATATGGGGACGAGCTAGCAGAGATGTTTATTTCAGAGTCTGTTCTGCACCAAGAGTTAGTTAAAAAAGGCTACCAGCTTTACATTGACCCTGATGCGAGGCTGCATCATCTCAACTTTACTCATCTGCTGCCCATGCTGCGGGAGCAGTTTTTTGTCGGTCGTGTGTTTGGGGCAGCCCGGATGCAGCACTGGTCATTGCTCAGGCGACTGCTTTATGTTGCCGGTGCACCTTTAATTCCGGGAATTCGCTTATGGCGGCTGTGGTCCGGTATGCAACAGATTTTGCAGCAGCATTCATTGATGCCCCAGATTATTCCGTCTCTGGTGCTCGGCTTGCTTGCAGGCTGTGCAGGCGAGGTGATGGGTTACCTGAGTGGGTTTGGTAATGCATTAGAGGAGGAGTTGACCAAAATTGAGGTGAATTCCGATCGCCAACTGGTGTCAAATTCATCAATCGCCAACTCATGACTGTGCAAATTCTGCTTTCAACATATAACGGCGCTGCTTACCTCAAGCCTCTGCTGGACAGCGTTCTACAGCAGGACTATCCCGATCTTAAAATCCTGATTCGTGACGATGGCTCCAGCGATGATACGGTCAAAATCTTGCAGTCTTACGCCGCTACTTACGACCGCATCCAGGTCATTCTTGGAGAGAATCTTGGGTTTGTCCAAAGTTTTCTGCAACTGGTGACTCTAGCTTCCGCCACAACTGATTACTTTGCGTTCTGCGATCAAGATGATGTTTGGCTTCCTGACAAAATATCTCGATCAGTGCAAGCAGTCCGCTCATATTCTCAAGCAACACCTATTTTATATGGATCCCGCGCCACCATTGTAGATGCTGTACTCAACCCCCTCGGCTACATCCAGATCCCAGTCAAACAGTTGTCATTTCAAAATGCCTTAGTTGAGTGTTCATTAATTGGCTGCACGTCCTTGTTTAATCAAGCTACTCGTCAGCTTCTCCTACGCCAATTACCCCAGTTTGCTTATAGTCACGACTGGTGGGTTTACTTAGTCGCCGCAGCCTTTGGAGAGGTGGTCTACGATCGTGAGTCCAGAATCTTATACCGTCAGCACGATAAGAACCTGTTTGGAGCCATAACCATGGAAGCCGAGCAAACTCAGAATCTCACCAGTGCATTTGCCCTGAGAATCAATCAGTGGCGGCGCAGAATTGATCGGTTCATAACAGAAGGTCCACAGCGACGAGTGGTATAGCAGGCGGAGGAGTTTCAACGAATTTATGCGCCGATGTTGAGCAACTCTGCCAGAAATAGCCTGGAGACTTTTCTCAACAGCCGAACATCATTGCTCACCCGCTTAAAGTACGCATTATTTAGTGATGTGTACCGCCAATCGTTCAGAGAGACCTGCATTTTGAAGCTGCTAATAGTCTGCGATCGACTGTAAATTGAATATTCTCTCACCCTATCTGCCATGACTGCTCCTCTGATTTTCTCGATCATCATTCCCACGTACAATCGTCTTCAACGACTCCAGGAATGCCTCCAAGCATTGAGCCGATTGGACTACCCCCGCGATCGCTTTGAGGTAGTTGTGGTTGATGACGGCAGTGAGACGCCCCTGGCAGAGGTGATTGCCCCCTTCGAGACGCAGTTCAAGCTCACCTTGCTCCGACAGACAAACGCTGGACCTGCCCAGGCTCGTAATACGGGTGCTGCTTTTGCTCAGGGTCAGTACCTCGCCTTCACAGATGACGACTGCGCTCCGCTGCCGAACTGGTTAACGGTGCTGGAAACTAGCTTTGCCCGTGCCCCGGATTGCGTGATTGGCGGTCAAGTTCTCAATGCCTTACCCGATAACCCCTATTCAACGGCGAGTCAAGCCCTGGTTGACTACCTCTATAGCCACTACAATGTCAATCCTGACCAGGCTCAGTTTTTTACCTCTAACAATTTTGCTTTGGCAGCGCATGATTTTCACAGGGTCGGTGGGTTTGACATCGCCTACTGCCCCACCGGAGAGGATCGAGAATTTTGCGATCGCCTACTGAACAAAGGCTACCGTCTGCTTTACGTTCCCGCAGCGCAGGTTTATCATGCCCATTACCTGACTTGGCGCAAATTTTGGCAGCAGCAGTTTCACTACGGTCGTGGCACGTTTCGATTTCGTCAAGCCCGCTCTCAGCGCACCCAGAAGGCGATTCGGGTAGAACCTGGATGGTTTTATTTAAAGCTACTCAGTTATCCTTTTAGGCTGCGATCGCAGCAACCCGCCCTGCTTCTGGCACTGTTATTTGTCTGGTCTCAAATTGCGATTACGACTGGTTTCTTTTGGCAGTGGCGGCATCAAAGTTTATGACAGCTCCACCCCTAGTCTCTATCATCATGATCTTCCTAAACGGGGAGAGGTTCATGCAGGACGCTCTGGAGAGCATCTTTGCCCAGACCTACCAGCACTGGGAACTGATCCTGGTGGATGATGGCTCTACCGACCGGAGTACGGCGATCGCCCTGGAATGCTCTCGCCAGCATCCAGAGCGCATTCGGTATTTTGAACACCCTAATCAAGAGAATCGGGGCACCAGTGCCTCCCGAAACCTGGGACTTGACCATGCAAAAGGAGAATTCATTGCATTTCTAGATGTCGATGATGTTTGGACTTCTAGTAAACTAGAACAGCAGGTGGCGATTTTGTTAGCTTATCCAGAAGTCGCCATGACCTATGGACGAATCTGCTTCTGGTACAGTTGGACGGGCAAACCAGAGGATCAGCAGCGTGACAGTTTTCAGGATCTCGGCGTTGCACCAGACACGATTGTTGAACCGCCCGGACTGTTGGTAAACCTGATCAAGCAGCGATGTCAACAATTTGGGACATCGAATGTGATGCTTCGGCGATCGGCGCTTGAGCAAGTTGGTCGGTTTGAAGAGCAGATTCGAGTCATGGGAGAAGACTATGTTCTGTTTGTCAAACTCGCAGCCAGTACACCCATTTATGTATCTGGTGAATGTTGGGAAAAATACCGCCAGCATGAAGAGTCTCTCTGCTATATCGAGAGAGCGCAAGGAAAACATTTCGCGAGTCGCTCCCAATTAATTAGGTGGACAAAACAGTATTGTACCGAGCAAAAAATCGCCGATCAGCAGGTCTGGCAAGCATTGAAGCAGGCAGCAGTGTTTTACAGCCACCCCGGTCTATATTTCCTGCTACGAGGCTATCTGGACACTATGGTTGTGTTGGGTCAACAACTGTTGCCAGTATCGCTACGACACTGGTTGTGGATGAACATTGGCAGTCGATTGTATGGTGTCAAAGTAGATGCTTAATGTGTCGATTAATTGATCTCTATGAACACTCCCTTAGTCTCCAATATCATCATCTTTTACAATGCCGAAGCATATTTTCAGGAGGCAATTGAAAGTGTTTTATCTCAGTCTTACGAAAACTGGGAGCTTTTACTGGTGGATGACGGCTCGACTGATGGTAGCACGACTCTTGCCAAAACCTATGCTCAGAAGTACCCAGAAAAAATTTATTACTATCAACACGACAATCACCAAAATCGGGGTATGAGTACATCTCGCAATCTGGGTATTGAGCAGGCTAAGGGCGAGTACATTGCGTTTCTCGATGCTGATGATGTTTGGTTACCCCATAAATTAAGTCAGCAAGTGGCGATTTTAGAGTGCCATCCAGATGCGGCAATGGTGTATGGCAGCATGTTGTTCTGGTTCAGTTGGAGTGACTCAAATACTGCATTAGAAGATTATCAGATGATACTGGGGGTTTCTCCCAATACACTCGTTCAGCCACCCCAATTAGTCATTCCCTTGATTCAGGATAAGATTCAAGTTCCGTGTCCATCCGATGTCATGGTTCGTCGAACTGTCTTTGAGCAGGTAGGGCAATTTGAAGACCGGTTTCGTGGCTATGCTGAAGACAGAGCCTTTTACATCAAGATATTCCTTTCCCAGTCGGTGTTTGTTGCCGGAAACTGTTGGACTTACTACCGCCAGCATGATGATTCTAGCTGTACTGTCACCCAAAGAAATAAGCAGCTTTTCGCGGCTTACCAGGCTTACTTCAACTGGCTCAAAGCTTATCTTCTAGAGCAAGGGATGAAAGGAACCAAAATTTGGCAGGTTGTTCAACGAGAATGCAGGCGACATCAGCACCCGCTCGTCTACTACTTGTCTGATCCTCAACAGGCAGCGATCGCGATCGGGCGAAGCTACTTACCCAAACCAATTCGTCACTGGCTCTGGATTAAGTTTGCAGCTAAGGTGCAGCGTACTTAAGATACAGTGGGATAATCTTTAAGAGTGTAGTAACCGTGAAAACAATTCACTTAATCTGGTGGAAGTGTGATCCACAATCAATGTTTGAGTATGACTGGTTAAACTTACTTCTATCTGGCTTTCAGGTCAATCATATTGTTGATTTAGACGGAACTCATCCCGAATCTAATGTTGATTTAGAGAACCCAATTATCGTTGCCAATCCATCTCAACCCTTTGACTTCAGTTCTAAGGTGCGGCAGGGTTATGCTAATGAGCTACAACAATTTCGGAATTACATCAAATGCTTCAAAGATAGAAGAAAAAAGATTGGACTGTTTCATTTAAGTGATGAACTTTACCAAGAACCAACCCGTTTTTATCAGGATTTCGATTTTGTTTTTAGACAATACTATAAGTCTGAGGATCACAAAAAGTATCCAAAATGCTATTATTTTGCACTGGGCTATAAATCTGGTTTTTGTGAACAACTGATTGATCGGCCCATTCAAGAAAGAAAATATACCTGGTCATTTGCGGGACAGCTTAAAGGGACGCGATATTCGATGATGGAACATGCTCAAAATATATCAGGCGGAAAATATCATATTACACACAAATGGAACGACGAAAATGGACTCTCGACAGAAGCATATGCAGCGTTGCTAAATGATACAAAATTCGCTTTATGTCCAATAGGATTCTGGTCGGTTGATTGCTTTCGAGTTTATGAGGCTTTAGAAGCGGGCGCGATTCCCATTGTTGAGGCTAGAGGTTTGCGTGGAGCTTTATCAACATTATATAATTCCTACAACCGACGAGAATATGGAACCTGGGAACGCAAGGTCTGGTTGAGGAATTATCGGTATTGGGAGCAAGCATTCGATTCAGAGTTTCCGTGCCCATTAATTTATCACTGGAAAGATCTAAAATCATTAATCAACTCGATTGATGTAGAGATGGCCTCTAATCGGATCAATGTATGGTGGAAAAACTACAAACAATCCCTCATTCATCGGGTTCAATTTACCATTGAAAGGACTTTTTTTTGAGAATGCTTTAGAAACTATTTGTAAACAACTTTAAAGATAGCTAAATGATACTCTGGAACTTGATCCTCCCTAACCCTCCTTAAAGGAGGGAACCGAGCCAAAATCCCTCAGTCTCCTTTAAAGAGGGGGATTGAGGAAGATCTACACCTGTGGATACAAACACTTTCTTAACTGTCTAAGAATTGTTTTGAAATATCAGCAACAGAGACACTGTAAAGGTGAAGTAATTATGCAGATTGCGAGGGTTGGATGTAAACAATCAACTTTGTGTTTGTAAAGCACTTAAAACTACTATTGAGGAATTTATTACAATGGAAAAGGTAAACTCAGATTATTTAAACCATGAGACGAAGCTCTTCTTCGCTAGCTGGTTTCAGAACATTGATAAGAGTGCGCTATGATTTTTCTGCTCGACGCGCACGAAAAATTAACAATCCTGCAGGCTTCAGAACACTCTCTAAGGGAGAGCATAGATAAATCATCGGTTGTGCAATCTGTTAAAGTGCGACCAAAGTCGCATCGCTGTTTTATGCCATTGCAATCGCTGCTGCAGTGGCACGAGTTGACGGTAGGCAAGGCGCAACCAGTCCTTAAATGTAAGATGGGCTGGTTCGAGGTTGTGTTCGATTAATTGGTTAAAAAACGTAAATTTCAGCAGTTGGGCGATCACCCGGATTGGGTTTTGTTTCAGAATGATTGGAACCATACCTGTAGAACTTTGAGGTAGCAACTGCTGCCGTTCCATCTGCCGCAGTTTTAGCTTGAGCATTTCATTCTCCTTATATAACCCCAAAAGATAGGATGCCAGACCTCTCAGTCCCACCGAGGCAAGCGCCTCTTCATAAGGTTGCAGCAGTCGCCGTTCGCAATCCACTCTTATCAAAGAAGCCGATAAACCAATGCCGAGTTTGCGATAGAAATGATGAAATTCTGGCAAAACATCAACCTTATAACCCGCCAGCGATAATCGAACAAATAACTCCCAATCCTCATGTATGATACCTGGCCAGAGCGTGTAACCCCCGATCGCCTCAAAAACGGGGCGGCGAATCAGGATGACGTTTGAACCAAACACTACCGGGTGGGTCACGCCTCCCACCAGATCGGCACCCAGGGGTGTTAAATGTTGTTGAATTGGGCAACAGATTTGACCGGTGTTCAAATCGTAGGGCAATGCCTCACTCGAAAAGACGCAGGAATTGCAAGCTAAAACATCATCTCCCGATATTTGAATCGCCTGCACCAACCGTTCTACAGCGTTCAAACTGATCACGTCATCTGGATCGACAAACAACAAGTAGTCACCGTTCCCGGCACAGGCAGCCGCATTTCGAGCCGCATCCACAAACTGATTCTCCTGGTGGATAAAGTGCCATTGGGGATACTGCTGTTGCATTGCCTTGAAAACTTGAACGGACTCCGGATCTGTAGAGCCATCATCCACCACGATCGCCGTCAAGTTCTGGTAAGTCTGGCGATCGAGCACTTCTAACAATTGTGGCAGAAAGCGTCCTTGATTGTAGTAGGGAATGCAAACATCCACCGTTGGTTCGGACAGTTGAACCCGTGGCATTGCTGGGCGATTTTGAACCATCGCTCTCAACTCACCATGAAAATTCACCCACCCCTGATTCGCGTGCTCCCCATTGTAGGGATGCAGTCCCGCTTGAGGTCCGGCTTGAAGCTGCCTGACTAAGCACGCAGCTAAGGCTGAGGGTGTTGGCGTAAACAGGTGAGCGCGATTTGCCTCCCCCAGGATTTCTGAAACGCTACCCACATCAGAACAAATGACATTTAATCCAGGAATCAAGGTGGCTTCAATGACCGCATAGGGAAAGTTATCAACCAGGCTGGGAATGACAATGAGACTGTCGGATGCATTATCTCGCAAAAACTGCTGAGCTTGATCACTGTCATAGTGACTGATGAGTTGGACATTCAGTCCGAGAGCTTGAATCTGCTGCTGTAATTGCTGCGATCGTGCTGGTTCTTCCGGATCTGGGGATGCCAGCAGAATGACTTCTTCTAGCGCACCAAATGCCTTTTGTTTGTGGAGGATGTTCAACGCGGCCATCAACAGGTCGATCCCTTTGCGCCGTTCTAACCGACCATTAAAAAACACCAGTTGCTTATACTGGGCGGCATGCATCGGCTGGGGCTGGTTATGGCAAACCTGGTCAGTGATCGGTAATGCCAGGATACGTTGCTGGGGCTGAGGCGGCAGAGCGTATTCCCGCGACTGTAACCAACCCAGCATATAATGTCCGGGTGAAACGACGTAATCGCTGTGGGAGAAGGCATAGCGCTCAATGAAGAGGCGATTCAGTTCCTCAATCTCACTCATATGCTGTGCCCTTCCCTGTCGCACCCATTCTGTCGCCCCATGCATTACAGTGACACAGATTGGATGAGGTCCGGGATGAAAACGGCGATTGCGCAATAGATGAAAGCCCGCATGTCCCCAATCTGCAAAGTAGATAATGTCTGAATCCAGAAGGTGAGGATACACCTGTTCTGCCAGAATCTGCTCAGAAACATTGTAGGGCGATCGCTCAACAGCGGGGCGGGGTGCATAGGTTTCAATCACCTCGACATCCAGATCCTGGTAAAAGTTGCGCCACTGAGGATCGACTTGCTGCGGATCCCAGCAGACCGTCGCATAGATCAGCTTAATCCGATCGGCAGGATAATGTTGTCTTAGAAGTTTCAGCAGGTGGAGCGTAAACCGGGCTACACCATGACCACGACCATTCACGGTTTGAACATCATGGGAAACAATTGCAACGTTCATTATGCTCATCACCCGTTATCATCTGTTCAAATTCTGGATACAACACAAATACAAGATCAGTAAAACCGAATTCAACCATAGATTTTGCTGCCGAAATGAAGCCATAACCAGTGCCGCAGAGCATTGGGTAAGAAACGTCTACTTTGCACCATTAAAGCGTCTAAAACGGCAGTCCAAATACCGTATAGTTTGGAGTAGCGGCGGTTAAACTTGAGTTTTGCAGTTTGAAGGGTTTGCCAAATATTTGAGTCCTGCTTGTTCTGAGTGATCAGATAGCTCTCTAACCAGGCATAAAAATCTTGCATTCTAGCTCCGAACAGGCTTTTATCTTTTTCCGTCACATAGCAACAAGACTTAGAATGCCTGCGATATTTGATCCATTGCTGACCCGACACAAACACAGGAGCATGAAGCTCGACCTTAGTAAAGAAGGTTTTATCTTCGCCATAACTCCGAAACTGCTCATCAAAGCATCCAAATTGAGTGAATACCTCAGAACGGATTATGACATTACTGGGGTATGGCTCTTGATACCCACCGTTCAACAGATTAATCAACAATTGGGGAGGCTGAATCAGAGTGTCAGGTAACACACCCAGCTCAAAGAACCAGTCCCGTTGCTGGTCTTCGGGTTTCCCCGTCCAACTGTACCAGCACTGGACGCGCCCATAGACCATTGCCGCTTCTGGATGCGCTTGCATGATGGCGACTTGCTGCTCAAGCTTGTGGGGCAACCAAACATCATCTGCATCGAGAAAGGTGATGTACTGCCCTTGAGCCTGTTCCACACCATAGTTGCGAGATCTGCCTGTGCCCAAGTTCTGGTGCTGCTCATGCTCCAGGTAGCGCACTTTATCTGGGTGTTGTTGAGCGTACTGCTGAGCGATCGCAGTACTATTGTCCGTGGAACCATCATCGACCAGCAGCAGTTCCCAGTTCTCGTAAGTCTGGGCAAAGACACTGGCGATCGCTTCTTGAATGAACTCCTCACCGTTGAGGAAAATCATGATAACAGAAACAAGGGGTGAGTGATGAACTGCCATAAAAACTCAACTTAGTTCTATAGATTGATTTATAGGTGAACCCAAATCTAACTCACTTTCTCGTCGTATATATTTTCATGTTGCATCCGATGATATTTCCAAAGGTGTCCTCGTCGTTCTAGCAACTTGTGATAAGTGCCCTGTTCAACGATACGTCCGCGATCGAGCACCACGACTTGATCGGCTCTGGCAATCGTTGAGAGTCGGTGAGCGATCGCAATCACGGTGCGGCCAACTGCCAGTTCTTCTAGAGACTCTTGAATCAGCCGCTCCGATATCGAATCGAGGGCACTGGTGGCTTCATCCAGAATCAAAATTTCTGGATCGCGCAGGAGGGCACGGGCGATCGCAATGCGTTGCCGTTGCCCACCCGATAAACGCACGCCGCGATCGCCCAACACCGTGTCAAATCCTTGCGGCAGTTCCTGAATAAATTCCAACGCATTCGACAATCGCGCCGCTTCTTGCACTGCCGCTTCTGTTACTTCGGGCATGGCGTAGGCAATGTTCTCCCACACTGAGGCGTTAAAAATAAAAGTATCTTGGCTCACGATCGCCAACTTCTGACGCAGAGAATAAATGTCAAACTGGCGCGAATCCACATCATCAAGGGTGACTTGCCCGGAGGTAGGATCATAGAACCGAGGGATCAGATCAACCAGAGTTGATTTACCCGCGCCGGAAGCTCCAACCAGGGCAGTCATTTTCCCAGCCGGGATCGTCAAGGTTAGATCGTGCAGCACCAGTTGGTCAGGCGTGTAACCGAAATTAACGGCGTTAAACATAATCTCCGATCGCAGACCAGGAAACAGCAGGCTACCGTTCTGTAAGTAAGGCTTATCATCCGATCGTAATAGCTGCTTGATATTGTCGAATGCGCCTTGAAATCCTCGTAATTGTGCCCGCGTCAAATTCACCTGTCGCACCGCAGGCATCAGTCGAAATAAGACAAATAAAAACGTCAGCAGCGTTGCAGACTGAATTTGATTGGCAGGCAGCAGCGTCATAAATGCCAGAGCCAACATCCCCACCAAAATAGTGGTTGCTCCGGCTTCTGTGATGGGATCAATCAACGCATTGAGTTGTGCCGTTTTCTTGCCAACCTTAGACATTGCCGCATTGGCTGCATTAAATCGTTGTCGCTCAAACTCCTGCGCTGCAAACGCATGAACGGTGCGAATGCCATAAATAAATTCCAAGGCGAGCGAACTATACTGACCTGCAACTTTAGAACGAGTGACGCTGACTCCTTGCAACTGTTTGAGTAGGGTTGTGATCCCAACGGCGAGTAAACCGAACAAGAGCACTGATAGGATTGACAATTGCCAGGATAAGAGAACTAACGCAACCAGATATGCCAAAATCGTAATGCTTGCCGTTCCAAATACCATCATCACCTGACAAGCATAGGGCACCTGATAAATCTCAGAAGTCACGATGTTAACGAGTTCACCCGCTTGAGTTTTGGTGTAATAGCTTAAGCTGAGTGCCTGCATCTGGTTGAATAAGCGTTCCCGTAGACGATCCGTGAGATTAACTTGCGCCAATCCGCTAAAAGCTTGACTCCAATAAGTACAAAGCGATCGCAACCAGGTCGTCAGCAAGATTAGCCCAGAGATGCGGTAGAGACGCTCGGTAGCTGGAGCATGAATTGCTAAAACGTTCACATCAAACCATTTAAGCCCAGTTTGAAACGCTTCACTATTGGGACTCGTCAAACTTTGCAAGAACGATAGGATAACGCCAATACCTAGCCCTTCTAACGCCGCCGCCAACAGTGTAAACGCGATCGCCAGTATAAGTACACCTCGAAAATATCGGATTTCTCGCCAAATTGGATCGTCGCTCTGTCGAAATCGGTTAAGTGTTAACACGTTTGCGATCAAGCTTGGCATATCATTTCAACTCTTAAGTTCTTTAAATTCACTCTTTATGTATACCAACGTGTTGCAGATACTGCATACTTGTACAGTGAGATCAATACAAATTTTCCTCATTGCACAAAAAATACGAAATTTATTTAAGATTTAGCAATACTACTCAACTCAATTTACTTAGACTTAAGTTAACGCCAGCGAAGTATACAATTTGAAAATCGAGTGCAGATTCTCTGATTTTTATTTTTCATAAAGAATTAATAAAACGACTAGCAAAATGAAGACTTAGTGAAGTAAGAGGATAGAGATACTCCACTATGGTTATCTTTACTCATCCCGTTTGCGGTAGATAAGTGCCAACCCAATGCAAGGTTTCGTTCTATGCGCTTTTGTATGGTGACGACATTTTATCCACCCTATCTATCACTACGGAGGCGATGCCATTTACGTCTATGCTTTGGCACGAGCGTTGACTCGGCAAGGACATGAGGTAGAAGTTGTGCATTGCCAGGACGCTTATGCAGTTAGCAGTGGCTATAGAACAATCCCCATCGTTGAGGATGATGAAATTGTCGTACATCGCTTGCAGAGTCGCTGGAAGCTACTATCCCCACTTTTAAGTAGGTAGTGGTGGAAAAGCCGTGACATGTAACCATTTGTAAAGTTTTCTACCCACCTAAAATCGAAGGTAGTGCATCAAGTTGTGGTGGGTTAGGTTAGATTAGGGGAATACTACTTCCCA
>ERZ1066121.217-NODE-217-length-53809-cov-12.689084_pt1 | contig 53809 bp, 50 predicted proteins | sample MGYA00382768_ERZ1066121 | MGnify/ENA primary metagenome ERZ1066121 (study PRJEB33369, sample SAMEA5778351) | biofilm metagenome | biome: Industrial cooling water; feature: Water cooling tower basin; material: Biofilm | place: United Arab Emirates | collected...
GGCTGGACGTCCCGCTGCCCCAGTCCTGCGCCTCCACGATGCCGACCCGCAGGCCACGGCTCACCGCGTCGAGCGCGATGCCGGCACCCGTCACGCCACCGCCGATGACCAGGACGTCGAGCTCGTTCCCCTCGGTGCCCGACGCCTCGAGCGCCGCGAGGGCCTCCGTCCGCTTCTGCGGTGTCAGTGCGACTGTCCTCACGCTGTCCTCCTCGACCAGTGACCGTCCGGCTCGGGCATGTGCCGCCGTCGCCGTCCTCCTCGCCCGGAACGGAGACGGGCTCGTCCAGCACATCGCGAACCCAGAGCTTCTTGACGAGCACGAGGCAGACCACCGCGAGCGGCGTGGCCAGAAGGTAGCCCAGCGGGCCCAGCAGCAGCCCGAAGGCCACGATGGCGAAGATCGTCACGACCGGCGGCAGGTCGACCGTGTGCTGCTGGACCAGCGGGGTGATGAGGATGCCCTCGGCCTGCTGGACCAGAAGATAGAGCCCGGCCACCCAGAGCGCGGTCGCCGACCCCTCGCCCAGGGCGACGGCGATGGCCGGTGCGGCGCTGGCGACCGGCCCGATGTAGGGCACGAACTCGAGCAGGCCCGCGATCACGCCCAGGGCCAGCGCCGAGGGCACCCCCAGAAGCCACAGGCCGACCGTCACCGTCACGCCGACCAGCGCCATCGCCGCCAGCTGGCCCAGCAGCCACAGCCGCAGCGCGCGGCCCACGGTGTCGAGCGTCCCGCGCGCCCCCTCCCGCCGGTCGTCGGGCACGAGCATCAGGAGGCCGTCGCGGTAGTATCCGGGCGCCAGCGCGAGGTAGACGCCGGCCGCGGCCACCACCAGCGCCTGCGCCGCAGCGCCCGCGATCGAGGCCGAATAGCTCGCGACGTTGATCACGAGGCCGCGGTCGTCGAGGATCGCGAGGCGCTGCGTCTCGAACCATTCGCCCAGCCCGTCGAACCCGAGCCGGTCCTCGGCCGCCGACACGAGCCGCGGCAGGCTGTCGAGGAGGATCGCCGCCTGCTCGCCGACCTGCGCCCCGAGCAGCGTCACGAACCCCGTGAGCAGCAGGCCGACCAGCAGCGCCGCCACCGCGACCGCGGCCTTGTCCGGCAGCGGCGTCCGCCGCGCCAGCGGATCGGCAAGGGCGCGCAGCAGCACGGCGACCAGCACCGCCGCAAAGAGGAGCAGCAGCACGCCGGTCAGCTGCCAGGCGAGCAGCGCCCCGGCGACGAGGGCCAGCGCGACGCCGACGGTCCGGAGGACGGTCCCGTCCGGTGCCGCGGGCTTCGGGTCGTCGGGCGACCCGCGCGGGTCGGGACGGGACAGGGGGTGGCGCATGGTCCGGCCTTCCGGCGAGAGGCGGGGCGGCCCGCGTCCCGGGCCGGCGGACGCAGAACACGGCGGGCGCGGACGGAGTTCCCCGGCCGCTGCGGCGGGCACGCGGGCGGCGCGTTGACGCCTGCGGCGATCCGTGGAATGCAGACCCGCCCAGACCGGATCACACGCCCATGCCCTCCAGACCGATGCGCATCGCCCAGCTGGGCACGTTCGACGTGGCCAACTACGGCGATCTGCTGTTTCCGCTCCTGGCGCGCCGGAGGCTGCGGCTGCGGTTCCCCGACCTCAGGCTCGACGCGGTCTCGCCGGCGGGCGGGCCGCCGGTCTGGCCCGACTGCGACCCGGCGATGGGCTGGGACGATTTCATCGCGGACATCGGCCGTTACGACGCGATCCTCGTCGGGGGCGGAAACATCGTCCGTCTGAATCCCACCGACCTCGCGGCCTATGCGGGCGGCCTGACGCCGCTTCTGGCCTACCCGCGGCTCTGGGCCCTCGTCGCCGCCCACAATCCGGCCGGCGTGCCGGTCCTGTGGAACGCGCCGGGCGTGCCGGCCCCCTTTCCGCCGGACCTGGTGCCGCTCCTCCGGCAGGCGATGGCCGGCGCGTCCTACGTCGCCGTGCGCGACAAGGGCAGCCGGGCCAACATCGCCCCGCTGCTCGACGGCGTGGAGCCGGCGGTGGTCCCCGATACGGCCTGGGACCTGCCGAAGCTGTGGGGGGCCGAGGCGCGCGACGCGGCCTGGGCCGCGCTCTGGTCGCGGCACGGGCGGGCGGTCCCGGCGCGCGCCCTCGCCATCCACCTGAACGCCCGGTACCTCGGGGGCGCCTCGGCCGCGGCGATGGCCTCGCTGGTCGACGAGGTGGCCCGGGCGCAGGCGGCAACGCCGATCCTGGTCGCGATCGGCCCGTGCCACGGCGACGACGCGCTGGCGCGCGAGGTGGGCGGGCAGATGCGGACCGGTCCGCTCGTGCTCGACGCACCGGCGGGCCTTGCCGAGATCGCGGCGGCGGTGTCGCGGTCGGCGCTCTACCTCGGCTCGTCGATGCACGGCTTCGTGACGGCGGCCGCCCACGGCGTGCCCGCCGTCATCGTCGGCCGCGCCTCGATGGCGAAGTTCGACGGGATGCTGGCGGGGCTGGGCCTGCCGGAACTGCGGCAGGACGGCTGGCCCGAGGCGGCCGCCTTCGCGGCGCGGGCCGACTGGCCCGGACTGCTCGGCCGCATGGCGCTGGGGGTCGAGGCGGCCTCCACCAGGCTCGACGCGCACTGGGACCGGATCTGCGACGAGGTGGAGCGGGGCCGCGCGCCGGCTGCGACGGGGGCGGCCGTGCCCGGCCTGCAGGCGGCGCTGCTGGGGCAGGTGGCGCTCGACCTGCTGGGCCGCAACCGGGAACTGGCCGCCCGGGTGGCCGAGGCGTCCGCCCGCAGCGCGGCCGAGCGGCAGGCGATGGCCCGGACCATCGACGTGCTCGAGGCGCGGCGGGACCGCGCCGAGGCGCGCCTGCGCGAGGCCGAGAGGCGCCTGCAGCAATCGAAGGCGAACCTGCAGCGGGCCGAGCGCGAGACCGGGGCGCTCCGGGCCTCGACCTCGTGGCGCGTCACGGCCCCGCTGCGGGCGGTCATGCGGCTGGCCGCGGGACGGTCGCCGCGCAAGGCCGCCGTGCGGACCCCCGAGGCGAAGGGAGAGCCCGCCAAGCCTCCGCCGGGCTGGCGCGCCCTGCCGCAGGCCGCGCAGGAGGTCACGGTCGTCATCGCGGTCTGGAACGCGGTCGACGACCTGCGGCGCTGCCTCGCCTCGGTGGTGCGGCACGCGATGCCGGGGCAACGGGTGATCGTGGTGGACGACGCAAGCCCGGATCCGGCCATCGCCGCGCTGCTCGCGGCCCATGCGGGCCGCCCCGGCTGGACGATCCTGACCAACGCCAGCAACCTCGGCTACACCCGGACCGTCAACCGCGGGGTGGCCGCCGCCGGCCCCCGCGACGTGATCCTCCTGAACTCGGACACCATCGTCACGCCGAACTGGGTCCAGCGCCTGCGGCACGCGGCCCATGCCGACCCGCGCCGGGGCACGGTGACGCCGGTGTCGAACGCGGCGGGGGCCTTCTCGGTCCCGCGCGGGGGCGCGGACCAGGCGCTGCCGGACGGGGTCGCGCCCGAGGACTACGGTCGCCGGATCAGCCAGGCGCTGCCCCACGCGCTGGTGCCCACGCCGACGGGAAGCGGCTTCTGCCTCTACATGAAGCGCGCCATGCTGGACGAGACCGGCCCCTTCGACGAAGCCGCCTTTCCACGCGGCTACGGCGAGGAGAACGACCTGTGCATGCGGGCGGGCGCGAAGGGCTGGACCCACGCGATCGACTTCGGCACCTTCGTGTGGCACCGGCGGTCGGCCAGCTTCGGCGAGGCGAAGGCGGCGCTGCTGAGCGAGGGACGCCGCGTCGTCGACGCGCGCCATCCGGGCTACACCGCCGCCGTGAAGGCGCTGGTGGAGAACCCGGCCGCGCAGCGCCACCGCGCGCGCATCGCGGACATCGGCGCGCCGGGTCGCGTCCGCCCGCGGATCCTGTTCGTCATCTCGACCAAGACCGGCGGCACGCCGCAGACCAACCTCGACCTCATGCGCGCGGTCGAGGGGGCGGTGGACGGCTTCCTGATGCGCTGCGACAGCCGCCGGATCGAGCTGTCGCGCCTGATCGGGGGCCAGCTCGACCCCGTCGGCACGATCGCGCTGTCGCGGCCCATCGAGCCGCGCAGCCACGGCAGCGGCGAGTACGACGCCCATGTCGCCCGGATCCTGCACGACCACGCGATCGAGGCGGTCCATCTGCGCCATCTCGCCTGGCACGGGCTGGGGCTCGTGGACGTGGCCAAGTCCTACGGGCTGCCGGTGCTGCATTCGTTCCACGATTTCTACACGCTGTGCCCGACGGTCAAGCTGCTGGACGAGGTCGGCGAATTCTGCGGCGGCACCTGCACCGCGGGCCCCGGACCCTGCCGGGTGGCGCTGTGGCCCGAGGGGTCGCTGCCCGACCTGAAGCACGGCTTCGTGCGCGACTGGCGCGCGCGCTTCTCGGCGGTGCTGGAGCGCTGCGACGGCTTCGTCACCACCTCGCCGACGACGAGGGCGGTCATCGAGCGGAACCTGCCCTGGATCGCCGCGCGGCCCTTCGACGTGGTGCCCCACGGCCGCGACATCGTCGCCGAGGGTCCGGCCGCGCCCGCCGGGCGCACCCCCCCGGCCCCCGGCGAGACGCTGCGGGTGCTGGTCCTCGGCAACATCAACGCGGCCAAGGGCAATCTCGTCTACCGCGCGATGGCCCCCCATGCCGCGGCGCTGGGGCTGGAATTCCATGCGCTGGGCAACTGGCAGGGCGACCCGATCGACGCCCCGGGCTTCGTCCACCACGGACCCTACCGGCGCGACGATCTCGGCCGCTGGATCGCCGAGCTGCGCCCGCACTGCGGGATGATCCTGTCGATCTGGCCCGAGACCTACTGCCACACCCTGACCGAATGCTGGAGCTTCGGGCTGCCGGTCTTCGGCTTCGACACGGGCGCGGTCGGCGAGCGCATGGCGGCCTCGGGCGGGGGATGGCCGATCGGCCGGTTCGACGCCGACGCCGTGCTGGAGGCGGTGCGCGCGGCCCGCGACGATCCCGCCGGATGGGCCGCCCGGCTCGATGCGGTGCGCCGCTGGAACGCCGATCCCGACCAGAACCCCTCGACCGAGGTCATGGGGCGGCGCTACCTCGAGATCTACGCGCGGCACCTGCCGCTGTGCGGCGCGGGGGCGGCCGCGTCGCCCGCCTAGGCGCGGCGCCGCCCGGGCCGGGGCGCCCCCCGCGGGCAGACCCCGCGCGGCGCGGCGCTAGCCCTGCGCCGGGCTGGTGGTCCGGGCCCCGGCCTTCCCCTGCGCATCGCCCTGACCCAGGTCGGCGAGGATCGGGCAGTCGGGCCGATGGTCGCCGCAGCAGGCATCGGCGAGGTGGCGCAGGGTGTCGATCATGCCCTGCATCTCGCGGACCTTGCGTTCCAGCCCCTCGATGTGCTCGGTCGCGAGGCGCTTCACGTCTGCGCTGTGCCGTCCGCGATCGCGCCAGAGCGCGAGAAGCTCCTCGATGCGGTCCACGGCGAACCCCAGGTCCCGCGCCCGGCGGATGAAGCGCAGGATCTGCACCTCGGTCGAGGAGTAGACGCGATACCCCGATCCGGTGCGCCCCGCGGCCGGGATCAGGCCGATCGATTCGTAGTAGCGGATCATCTTGGCCGACACACCCGACGCCCTCGCCGCCTCGCCGATGTTCATCGTCGGACTCCTTCCGGTCAGGGCAGGGGACGGGCGATGGCACGGATCGCCTTCAATCCCTCGCCGAAGCGGGAAATCGCGTCGCGGTGACGGCCAAGCTCGCCGTAGGGCAGCCAGCCGATCTTCAGGTCGGCGACGCGGGCGAAGGCCGGGCGCGCTAGCTGCGCCCGCACCTCGGCCTCACGGGCGTCGGGCGCGACGAGGAACAGGCCGCCCTCGGCCTGCGGATCGGCATGGCCGAGTGCCAGGTCGAGCATCCGCACCACGCCGGAATAGATCGAGGTCGAATGCTCGACCTCGAAGGCGGCGGCGACGCGGTCGGCGTCGGCCCGCAGCCAGAGCACGTCGATCAGCCGAACCGACTCGGCCCCGGGTGCCGCGGTCAGCACCGGCGGCAGGGCGTCGAGGCACCCCTCGCCCAGCGGGCGGCCCCTGTGCAGCCGGCCGCGGTCGTTCGCCGCGATCCAGACCCGGTAGCCGAGCGCGTGGCCGAGGTCGCGCAGCCACGACTGCACCTCGGAATGGCTGGCCTCGTCCGTCTCGCTGCGCCGGTCCGCCGGGCTGAGGCCGGCAGCGGCCGCGCGGGCCTCGGCCAGGCGGGCCAGCCAGTCCGCGCGGCCGGAGGGCTGCGACGGCGGCGGCGGGTAGCGGCCCGCGCCGATGTCGAAAAGCAGCCCGCCGATGGCACCGAGGTCGTTCGACAGCAGGTCGCGGTAGCGGGCGTTCAGATCGAGGATGCCCGCCCGCATCGCCAGGAACTGCGGCCAGCTTCCGAGCTTCACCTGCGCGCCGGTCAGCCGGTTGTAGCCGGCGACGATCTTCGTGTTGAACGGCGGGACCAGCGTCGGGTGGAGAAAATAGAGGAGGTTCGCGACCGCAGGCCCCAGCCCCCTGATCCGGCGCGCGTCGATCTCGGCGATGTGGCGCAGGATCTCGCCCTCGGTGGAGCAGCAGGCGCAGCCGTCGATCAGGCGGCCGAAGCTGCGCTGGTTGCCCGCATCCTCGTAGATGTCGGGGATGCGCAGCTTCGGCTTCCAGAGGAAGGCATGGTCCGCGCCGCGGAAGATCTGGCGCTGCTCGGCGATCGAATGGACCACGGTTTCCAGCGATGAGCCGCGGTAGGCGTTGCCGAAGCGGCCCTGCGCGATCTCCTCCACCACGACCTGGAGGCCCCGGCGGATCGAGCGGAAGTTCTTGATCCGCTCGGACCACAGGAACCAGGACCGGTAGGTCGCCGCCGGATCGTCCCTCCAGGCGGCGATCAGCTGGCGCAGCGCATCGTCCGCCCCGGTCGTCGCGGGATGCGTCGCGGTGCCCGGCATCGCGCGTCAGGCCGTCGCCGAGGCCGGGCGCCCGAGGCCGAACGACCGCAGCCGCAGCGCGTTGCCGAGCACGAAGACCGACGACAGCGCCATCGCGGCGGCGGCGAGCATCGGCGACAGCAGCAGCCCGAAGGCGGGCCAGAGCGCGCCGGCCGCGATCGGGATCAGCGCGACGTTGTAGGCGAAGGCCCAGAACAGGTTCTGGCGGATGTTGCCCATCGTCGCGCGGCTCAGCGCGATGGCGTCCGGCACCGCCGTCAGCCGTCCCGTCATCAGCACCACGTCCGCCGCCTCGATCGCGATGTCGGTGCCGGTGCCCACGGCGAGGCCGACATCCGCCTCGGCCAGCGCCGGGGCGTCGTTGATCCCGTCGCCGACGAAGGCCAGCGTGCCGGACGCCTTGAGGCGCTTGATCGCCTCGACCTTGCCGTCGGGAAGCACCTCGGCCACGACCTCGTCGATGCCGAGCTGGCGGGCGATGGCATTGGCGGTCCGGGCGTTGTCGCCGGTGATCATCGCGACGCGGAGGCCCAGCGCGTGCAGCGCGCGGATCGCCTCGGGCGTCGTCGGCTTCACCGGGTCCGAGACGGCGAGGATCGCGGCGAGCCGGCCGTCGATGGCGGCGTAGAGCGGCGACTTCCCCTCGTCGCCGAGGCGCGCGGCCTCGCCCGCGAAGCGGCCGACGTCGAGGCCGAGCCGTTCCATGTAGCGGTCGGCGCCCACCTCGACCGTCTGCCCGCCGGCGGTGGCGGAGACGCCGAAGCCGGTCACGCTGTCAAAGGCCGTGACTTCGGGCAGGGACAGCCCCTCCTCGGTCGCGGCCGCGACGATGGCCCGCGCGATCGGGTGCTCGGACTTCGCCTCCACCGCCGCGACGGCGGCGAGGACCGCCGCGCGGTCGAAGCCGTCGGACAGCACGAGGTCGGTCAGGCGCGGCTTGCCCTCGGTCAGCGTTCCGGTCTTGTCCAGCGCCACGACCTTCACGCCCTGCAGCGATTGCAGCGCCTCGCCCTTGCGGAAGAGGACGCCGAGCTCCGCCCCGCGCCCGGTGCCGACCATGATCGAGGTGGGCGTGGCGAGGCCCATGGCGCAGGGGCAGGCGATGATCAGGACCGCGACCGCGTTGACGAGGCCGAAGGTCAGCGCCGGGTCCGGGCCGAAGACCAGCCAGACCGCGAAGGTCAGCGCCGCGATGGTCATGACCACCGGCACGAACCACATCGTCACGCGGTCGACCAGCGCCTGGATCGGCAGCTTGCCGCCCTGCGCCGCCTCGACCATGCGGATGATCTGGGCGAGCATCGTCGCCTCGCCCACCGCCGTCGCGCGGAAGGTGAAGGCGCCGGTCTGGTTGACCGTGCCGCCGGTGACGGCGCTGCCCGCGCGCTTCTCGACCGGCACGGGCTCGCCCGAGATCATGCTCTCGTCGATCCAGCTCGCGCCGTCGGTCACCTCGCCGTCGACGGGCACGCGCTCGCCGGGGCGGACCTCGACGTGGTCGCCGGGGCGGACCTCGGCGACCGGCACCTCGACGACCGCGCCGCCGCGGCGGACGCGGGCGGTCTTGGCCTGGAGGCCCACCAGCCGCTTGATCGCCTCGGAGGTGCGGCCCTTGGCGCGCGCCTCGAGGAAGCGGCCGAGCAGGACCAGCGTGATGATCACCGCGGCGGCCTCGTAGTAGACGAAGGTCGTCCCCTCGGGCAGCACGCCCGGCGCGAAGGTCGCCACCAGCGAATAGCCGTAGGCGGCCGCGGTGCCGACCGCGACGAGGCTGTTCATGTCCGGCGCGCGGCGCGCGAGGGCGGGGAAGCCCTTGCGGAAGAAGCGCAGGCCAGGGCCGAACAGCACCACCGTCGTCAGTGCGAACTGGACGTACCAGCTTGCCTGGATGCCGATCGTGTTCACGATCGCCATATGGACCGCCATCGACAGGTGGCGCCCCATCTCGAGCGCCGCGACCGGCAGGGTCAGGGCGGCGGCGACCAGCACGTCGCGCTTCAGCCCCGCCTCCTCGGCCGCCTTCTTGGCGGCGGCGTCGTCGGCCGTGGCCAGGGCCGGTGCCGCCACCCGCGCCTCGTAGCCGGCATCGGCGACGGCACCGGCCAGCGCCGCGAGGTCGGCCGTGCCGGAGACGCTGGCGCGCTCGGTCGCGAGGTTGACCGCGACCGAGGTCACGCCGGGCACGGCGGCCAGCGCGCGTTCCACTCGCCCGACGCAGGACGCACAGGTCATTCCCTCGATCTGAAGCTCCACGGGCCGGGCGGGCACCGCGTAGCCCGCGTCGGACACCGCCCGGACGAGCGCCCCCCGGTCGAGGCCCGTGCCGGTCACCTCGGCCCGTTCGGTGGCGAGGTTGACGGTGGCGCCGGTGACGCCCGGCACGGCCTTGAGCGCCCGCTCCACATGCGACACGCAGGAGGCGCAGGTCATCCCCTCGACCTCGAGGACGAGGCTGGCCGGCTCGACCGATCGCGGCTGACTGTTCATGACGGAATCCTTCCCGGTCCTTCGGTCCGACTCAAGTGAGGCTTCCAATCATGGTAAGGTCAAGGGGCTAGCTTGGCCCGAGCGTCACGATCTTGTGTCCTTGACCTTCCAGCGGTGGAAACCTCTATCTCCTTCGCGTGCGGCGAACGCGCGAAGGAGGCACTCATGCGGTTCCACATCGAGAACATGACCTGCGGCGGCTGCGCGCGCAGCGTGACCAAGGCGATCCAGTCCGTCGATCCGGCGGCGAAGATCGACGTGGATCAAACGGCCCGCAACGTCGTTGTCACCACATCGACGGGCGCGGGCGACATCGTCCGCGCGCTCGAGGCCGCAGGGTATCCGGCGACCGCCGTTTCGGCAAACTGATCCAGAAAAGGACGACTCGATGAAGAAACTTTCCCTCGCCCTCGCCACCGCGTCGGCGCTCGCCTTCGGCGGCGCCGCCTTCGCGCAGGAGACCATGCCCGGGATGGACATGTCCGGGATGGACATGTCCGGCCCGATGGGCGGCTTCATGGCGGCCATGAACACGATGATGCAGAACATGCCGAAGGAGTCCTCGGGCAACCCCGATGCCGACTTCCTCCTGATGATGATCCCGCACCACCAGTCGGCGATCGACATGGCCCGCGTGCAGCTCGAGCAGGGCACCGACGAGGAGACCCGGGCCCTCGCGCAGGAGATCATCGACGCGCAGGAGGGCGAGATCGCCGAGATGCGCACGATGCTGGAGCGCATGGGCGTGACGCCCCCGCCGGCGGCGAACTGATGGCGCGGGCAGGGCGGATGCCGCCCTGCCCACCCCACCCCGCGACCCACCCTGCGACCGGCGGCACCCGGGCGGTCGCGCCGCCCGCCCGGGCGGGCCGGGTCAGCCCATCCCGTGCAGGCCGTGCAGGCCGCCGGTGACGACCACGGGAAGCACCACGACCGCCGCCACGCCGAGGGTCAGCACGCGCTGCCACCACCGCCGCATCCTCCGCCACAGGACCGCGGCGAGGACCGCCACGAGACCGAGTTCGACGACGGCGACGACGTTGCCGTAGTAGCGCGGGTCCCAGTAGCTGACCGGGCTGCGGAAGACCCAGTCGGTCAGCGGCCAGAGCTGGCGCCGGGCGTCGTCGCGGTGGGTGAGGAAGTCGACCGCCGCATGCAGAAGCCCCGCACCCGCGAAGGCGCGCGCCACCGCCCGCCCGGACCAGGCCGCGAAGGCGGTGGCGAGCCCCCAGACCAGAAGGCCGTGGTCGATGGCGAAGACGGTCTGCCAGACATCGGAATAGTAGAGGCGGCCGAACACCTCCTGCTCGGGCAGGCCGGCGACCCGCGTCGCCCAGAGCACCATGACGAACATCGACAGGTCGGGCACGAGCCCGCCCGCCAGCGCCGCGACGAAGGTCGCCGGCGCGAGCGGGCGGGCGAAGACCGCGGCCCCGACGAGCATGTGCGTGGGGGTGTTCACGCCGTCCCGCAGGACCGCGGGCCGGCGGCCTTCTCCTCCTCGGCGATCTGCCGCAGGAGCGCGTAGGGCACTGCGCCGTTGAGCGCCGTCCGTCCGATCACGAGGCCCGGCGTCCCGAAGAACCCGAAGAGGTCGGCGAGCGCGCGGGTCGTCTGCAGCTCGTCCCGCACCTCGGGCGAGTCCATGTCGCGCGCCAGCCGCTCGCCGTCGAGGCCGACGTCCGTCGCGACCCGCAGGACGGTGTCCGGGTCGGCGACCAGCGGGACCCGCATGAAGCGCCGCCGCAACTCCTGCTGCTTGCCCTGGCGGGCGGCCGCGACCGAGGCCCGGGCGGCCAGCTCCGACGGCGGCCCGAAGATCGGAAGCTCGTGCTGGATGATCCGGTAGGCGCCCGGATCGGTCGCGAGCAACTGGTCGAGGTCCCGTTCGAGCGCGCGGCAGAAGGGGCAGCGGAACTCGCTGAAGTAGGCGATGGGGACGACATCGTCGGGCACGTCGGTGCCGAACAGCGCGGGGCAGGCCCTCGACCGGACGGCCTCGGCGCGCGCGCGCCGCGCGCCCGCATTGTCCGTCGGGGCCTCGATCCCGACGAAGGGCGCGCTGGCGGAGGAGATGTTGCCCTGCGTGGCGAGGCGCCGGAACGGCGGCAGGTCCGCGACGTCGACGTACTCCGGCCCTCCGCCGAGCACCGAATCCCAGGGAAGGGCGCGCAGGCCGTAGACAGCCGCCAGCACGCCCCCGACGATCAGCAGATCGCGCCGACGGCCCTTCACAGCACGGTCACCGGGGTGCCGAGGGGAACCCGCTCGTAGAGGTCGATCACATGCTCGTTCAGCATCCGGATGCAGCCGTTGGAGACCGACTTCCCGATGGACGAGGGCTCGGTCGTGCCGTGGATGCGGTAGTAGGTGTCGCGCCCGTCGCGATAGAGGTAGAGCGCCCGCGCACCCAGCGGGTTGCCCGGCCCGCCCGGAACGCCGCCCGCGAACTTGGCGTAGCGGCCCGGATCGCGCCGGATCATGTCGTCGGTCGGCCGCCACGAGGGCCACTCCGCCTTGCGGTCGATGGTGGCCGATCCCTTGAACTCCAGGCCGGCCTTGCCGACCCCGACCCCGTAGCGCATCGCGCGCTCGGGCGCGAAGACGTGGTAGAGGTAGAAAAGGCCCGGGAAGACCAGGATCTGGCCCGGCGCGTACTGCTCGCGGACCGCCACCTCGCGGGGCTGGAACTCCTCGGCGAGGACGAAGGGCTGCTGGGGATCGGCGCGGAGCACGCCGGGTGCCGCGAAGGCAGACATCGCTGCTCCGCCGAGAAGGAGACGTCGGGAGATCATGGGGACACCTGAGATTGACCGTTGGAAGGGCTCGTCGGCTCAGGAGAGGGATCGCGGCGGCGGCGGGTGGGGCCGGAAGATCTGCCCGGCCGTCGCGGACCGCCCGATCGCGGACGGCACCGATCGCAGGGACGGCGCGACGGCGGGGGCATCGCCCGCGGCGGTCACGGGGATCTCGCAGGACGCGCGCGCCGGCCCCTCGCAGCCAAGGGCGTCCGGCAGCAGCCCCGCGGTGCGGTCGCCGCCGGACGGCGGCGCGCCGGTAATGCCGTCCGGCGCCGCGGACCCCAGAAGGGTGACGACGAGGATCAGGCTGCAGACCAGGGCGAAGCACGCGCGCATGGCCCATGATAGCCCGTCGCGGCCGGGCTGTCCGCGATCACATCGGAGTGATCGAACAATTCGGTGGCGGCCCTTGCGCTCGCGCCACGCAGTCACCTGTTTGTGACCCGCCCGGCTGGAGAAACGGTTTGACCTTACCATGTTGGAAGGACGCAGATGGGCAAAAAAAGAGGAGAAGAGCATGCGGTTCCATCGACGTCTTTTCATCGGCAGCGCCCTCGCGGCCCCCTTCGTGGCGACCCGCACGGCCTTCGCGGCCGATACGGGCGATGTGCGAAACAACATCTCGTCCTTCCGCACGCACGAGTGGCAGGATCACTTCGACGCGCTCGGGGTGGGGATCATCATCTCCGACACCAACGCCCGGGTGCTGCAGCACTGGACGGCCGACGGGCGGATGTCGCTCTACCCGACCTCGGTCCCGCTGACCGACGAGCTGACCCGCCGTGGCTACACCGAGGTCGTGGAGAAGCGCGTGAACCCGAGTTGGGCGCCGACGCCCTCGATGCGCAAGCGCAACCCGGAATGGCCGAGCTTCGTGCCCGGCGGCGACCCGGCCAACCCGCTCGGCACCCGCGCGCTCTACCTGTCGTGGCAGTACTACCGCATCCACGGCACCAATGACACGCGCAAGATCGGCCGCCGCGCGTCGAACGGCTGCATCGGCCTCTATAACGAGCAGATCGAGGAGGTCTTCGACCGCGCGCCGGTCGGGACGCAAGTGAAGCTGATCTGATCGCATGAACCGCGCCACGCCAGCACTGCACGCGGGATGCCGGCGTTTCGCCGGCCTGGGCGCGCTTGTTCTGGCGTGGCTTCTGTCGGGCACGCTCGCGATCGGCCTCATGCTCGGGCAGGTTGCTGGGTCCGAGGGGCCAACCGGGGCCTGGATCGCGGTTCCGGTCGCGGCGGCGGCCGGAAGCGTGGAGGTGCCCGCGCCCGGACCCACCTGTCCGCCGGGCGGCCTTGCCTGCGCGCCGCTCGCTGCCCCGCCTGGCGCCGCCCTCGCGCTGGGACGTCGGAGCGCCGGCCTCCAGCGCCCGAATGCGCGGCATTCGATGCGCCGGATCGGTGTCACGTCCGTGTCGCTGCGGCCGCCCCGGGCTGCACACTGACGTTCGGCCCGGCCGCCGGCCGGGGTGCGCGTTTGCGCGCCAAGCCCCCCCGACATGCCCGCTGCCGACCGGATGACGGGGCAGCGACCCGCGCGCCCCGCCCATGGGCCTCGGCGCGTTCGCCCGACGACACGGAACGGGCGGCAGGCGGGCCCGGAAAGCCGGGAAGGACGGGCGCGGTCGCGTCTGCCGGTCCGGATGGTTCGGCGGCGACGGCGCGTGCGGGGCGACCGGCACTGGGGCCGGGCGGACGACCGGGCTGAAGGCTTGGAAAGACACGGCGGCGAGCCTTGCGCCGACGGTGCAGGGGCGGCGCCCCGGGACTTCGCCGTCGTCTCGGCGGATTGCAGACGCGGGCGCCGGACAGGCCGTCCCGACCGTGCCGTCGCCCCGTCCCGAGGGCAGGCGGGACGGCACGACCCACGCGAAACCGGAGATTTGGACGAATGGCCAGAGTGTGCAGACGTCGCGGACGACCTGAGGACCGGCGCGGAGGCTTCGGCCGGCGCGTCGCCGGGCGGACTTGCCTCGGCGCCGGCGGCGGGGATCATGGCCGGGTCAGACCGGGCACGGATGGGGACAGCCGATGACGACCAAGGTGCTGGCCATCGTCTTCGCCCTGGCGACCTTCGGCTTCGTCGGGATCTTCCTCTGGGGGGTGGCCCGGCCGCCGGCGCCGGATCCGGTCTCTGCCGAAGGGGCCGCGCCGACGGCGGCGGTGTCCGGGCAGGTGGCCGAGGGGCTGCTTGACCTGCAGGTCTACCTGCTCCGGGACCTCGGCGTCGATGTCGCGATCCAGTTCGCGCCCGACGTCCGGCAACCCGCCGCCGCCACGCCGCCCGAGCTCAGCCTGGCGATGGTCGGCATGAACATGGGCACAATCGTGCCGCCGCTCGAATCGACCGGCCCCGGCCAGTGGCGCGCGCGCGTCACGCTGCCCATGGCTGGCCGGTGGGCTGCGCGAGCGGGGTTCGGTGCCGATCGCGCGGAGGTCGAGTTCGATGCACGTTGAATCCTCGGCCCGTCCGGACAGCCAGGGCGACAACCTTCGCCGGGCCCTGCGCGGCACGATGGTGGGCCTTGCGCTGTTCGCGCTGCTCGGCACGGTGACGGCCGTGTGGGCGAACCCCTTCTTCGTGCGGATGACCCCCGTCGGCCCCTGGGAGTTCGCCGCCACCGCGCTCACCGCGCTGCTGGGCGGTCTGATCGCCGCGCTCTGGGTGCCCGCGTGCCGGCTGCGGACGACCGGGACGGGGGGGATCGCCAGCTTTCTCGGCATCGCCTGCCCGACGTGCAACAAGATCCTGATGCTGATGTTCGGCGCCCCCGCGCTGCTGGCCTGGTTCGACCCGATCCGGCCGTGGCTCGCCGGCGCGGGGCTTCTGGTCATGGCCGTCTCGGCGGCCAGGGTCTGGCGGGCCTTCGCGGCCTTCCGCGATCAGGACGGATTTTCCCCCACACCTGTGCATCAACCCGACAGAGGCATGGAATGATCGAATCGACACCCTCCCGCATGACCTTTTCCGGTCTGCTGACCAACACCGCCTTCCGCCACCTGTCCGTGGGCCTTGCCGCGGCGGGCCTCGTGCTCGCCTTCGGCGCGGTGCATGGCCAGTGGAGCCCGATGCACCGCTGGAACCGCGCGTTCGGCGATGCTTCGCTCGTCCTCATCGCGCTGTCGATGGCCGTGGGCCCGCTGGCGCGGCTCTTCCGTCCGGCCGTGCGCTGGCTGCGCTTCCGGCGCGAGCTCGGCGTCTACGGCTGCATCCTCGCGCTCGTCCACGCGGTGATCATCCTCGTCGGCTGGGTCCAGTGGGATCTGATGCGCCTGTTCGGCTTCGAGTGGCACCCCGGGCTGGGCGCCTACGTCATGTTCCAGCCGGGCTTCGGCCTCGCGAACGCGATCGGGCTGGCGGCGCTGGTCCTCGCGGCGGTGCTCGCGCTGACGTCGAACGACGTGTCGCAGCGCCGGCTGGGGTCGTCGGCCTGGAAGTTCCTGCAGATGGGCGCGCTGCCGCTCTGGTGGCTGACCATCGCGCATGTCGCCTATTTCCTCTTCATGCACTTTCTGAGCTTCCACCGGCAGACGCCCGAGCCGAACCCGCTTCAGCTCTGGATGATCGGGCTGGTCGGCGCGGTCCTCGCGCTCCGCGCCGCCGCCTACCTGCGCACGGTGTTCGGCAAGCCGGCCGCGCCCCGGACCGGCGAGGTGGCGGACGGTGCGCCGACGTGATCCCGGCCCGGCCGGCCCGATGACGCCGGCGGGCGCACGCGCCGCCGTCGGGCCGGGCGGATCCCGGCCCGGATCGTGGCGAATGGCGCGCGCGGCCGTGGCGGCTGCCCTCCTCGTGGCCGCCGCCGGGCCGGCGCGGGCCTTCTTTCACGCCGGCCCCGACCCTGAACGGGGGCGCGAGATCTACATGGCGCGATGCGCCGTGTGCCACGGCGCCAAGCTCGAGGGACAGCCCAACTGGCAGTCGGGCAACCCGGACGGCACCTATCCGGCACCCCCGCACGACGAGTCCGGCCACACCTGGCACCACGGCGACGGCATGCTGACCGACTACATCCGCCGGGGCGGGCAGGCGGTGCTCGACGACATGGGGGTGGAGTTCACCTCCGGCATGCCGGCGTTCGGCGGGGAGCTGTCCGACGAGGACATCGAGGACGTGCTGGCCTTCATCAAGTCGACCTGGTCCGACCCCGTGCGCGCCGCGCAGGAGGAGCGCACCGCGCTCGAGGCGGAGGGGCAGTGAGGCCCGCCCCATCCGCCCGGGGACGGCGCGCGGGTGTGGTCAGGCGGCCGGATAGGTCGTGAATGTGGAGGCGGCGCCGTCGCGGCCGATGAGGATCACGTCATACGCCTCGCGCTCGGTCTCGGGCCCCATCCCGGGAGAGCCATACGGCATGCCGGGGACGGAAAGGCCGACCGCGTCCGGCGCCTCGGCGAGGAGGCGGCGGATGTCGGCGGCGGGCACATGGCCCTCGATGCTGTAGTCGCCCGTCACCGCGGTGTGGCACGAGACGAGGGCATCGGGGATGCCGCGCTCGCGCTTGAAGGCGGCGAGGGCCTCGACGCTCCGCTCCTCGAAGCTGACGGCGAACCCGCCGTCGCGAAGATGCCCGATCCAGGCGTTGCAGCACGGGCACCCCGGATCCTTGACGACGTGGATGCGCGCGTGCCCCTCGGCCCGCAGCGGCGTCGCGCCGAGCGCGAGGAAGAGCGGAACGGTCGAGAGGAGCGACCGTCGGGTCAGCGTCATGACAATGGCCTCATCACCGGTTGCACGGCCCGACCCTAGCCGATCGCCGCGCCGGACGTAAGGCACGAATGCGGGAGCGGCGCCCCGCCGTGCGGCGCGGGGCCGGGCCGGCCTGCGACATCGGCACACCAGACGGCCAGGTGACGGCGGCCGCCGGACTTGCTACGTTCGCGCCATGCACTCCGGGGCCTTCCGCACGCTCGCCCTTGTCCTCGCGGCCTACATGATGGCGGTGATCCTTCCCGCCTTGGCCGCGGTCGACGGGTCGTCGCAGTCCGGTCCCGACCATGCGCGGATGATGGCGATGGCGGGTGACATGGCGCCGATGGACGAGGGCGGCGCGGGCGTGCCGATGGCGCTCTGCCAGCAGCACTGCCTGCTGCCCGCCGCGAAGGTGCCGGTCGTCGAAGGCGCCGTCCTCGCCGCCGGGCGTCCGTCGGACGCGCCGCGCGCCGCCGACCGCCGGGCCGCGTCGCGGGCCGATCCTCCCTCGGGCCCGCCACCCAGGGTCGCCACGATCTGACCGAAGGCGCGCGCCCGGGCGCAACCGGACCGCGCGCGACCGCACCGATCGCGACACCCAGGAGATTCGCATGTCCACCCTCACCCGCCGCGGCTTTCTCGCCGCTTCCGCCGCAACCGCGGCCACCCTCGCCCTGCCGGCCGGTGTCCGGGCGCAGCCCGCGCGGCTGTCGCTGACGGCGACGACGCGCACGATCGACGTGCGCGGCCGGGCCGCCACCGTCTGGGGCCTTCTGGACGCCAACGGACGGTCCGGGCTGGTGCTCGACCCCGGCCAGCGCTTCGCGGTCGACCTGACCAACGCGATGCCCGAGCCGACGATCGTCCACTGGCACGGGCAGATCCCGCCGAACGCGCAGGATGGCGTTCCGGGCATCCCGATGCCGATGCTGCAGCCGGGCGAGACCCGCGCCTACGATTACGCGGCGCGCGCCGGCACGCACTGGATGCACGCCCATGTCGCCGAGCAGGAGATGAACCTGCTCACCGCACCGCTGATCGTGCGCCGGCCCGAGGATCTCGCGGCGGACCGGCAGGAGGTCACGCTCTTCCTGCACGACTTCGCCTTCCGGTCGCCCGCCGAAGTGCTGGCGGAGATCAGCAGCGGCGCCTCGATGCCCGGCATGGACATGGGCGGCGCGGGCCAGGGCGGCATGGCCGGCATGGACATGGGCGGGATGAACATGAACGGCATGGACATGGGCGGCATGAACATGAACGGCATGGACATGGGCGGCATGGACATGAACGGCATGGACATGGGCACCACGGCCGGGATGGAGATCGACCTGAACGACTTCGACTTCGACGCCTATCTCGCCAACGACCGGACCCTCGACGACCCCGAGGTGGTGCAGGTCGACAAGGGCGGCCGCGTGCTTGTCCGGGTGATCAACGCGGCGTCGGCGACGGTGTTCTGGGTCGACACGGGCGCGCTGAGCGGCCGGCTGGTCGCCGTCGACGGCGATCCGGTCCAACCCCTGCCGGGGGCGCGCTTCGGGGTCGGCATGGGGCAGCGGCTGGACATCGAGGTCGACCTGCCCGCCGGGGGCGGGGCCTTCCCCATCCTCGCCCTGCGCGAAGGCGCAAGGGAGCGGACCGGGCTGATCCTCGCCACGCCCGGGGCCGCCGTGACGAAGGTGGCCGGCATGGCCGACGCCGACAACCCGGTGTTCAGCGGCGATCCCGCGCAGGAGGCGGCACTGCGCGCGGTGACGCCGCTTCCCGAGCGTGCGGCGGCCTCGCAGACGATGCTGATGCTGGGCGGCACGATGCAGCCCTATGTCTGGACGATCAACGGCCGGACCTGGGGCAACCATGTGCCGGTGACCGCGCGGTCGGGCGAGCGGGTGGAGATCACGTTCCACAACATGTCGATGATGGCGCATCCGATGCATCTGCACGGCCATGCCTTCCAGGTCGTGGGGGTGAACGGGACACGGATCGCCGGCGCGGTCCGCGACACGCTGCACGTGCCGCCCATGGCCATGATCACCGTCGCGGTCGATGCCGGCGAGGCGGCGCGGTGGATGCTCCACTGCCATCACATCCCGCACCTCTGGGCGGGCATGATGACCGAGTTCGCCGTCTCGGCCTGACCCTCGCCGGACCTGCGGCACGCCCGCAGGTCCGGCCCACCCGCCGGGAGGTGCCCATGAGCCGCCGGATCCCACGTCGCACGCTCCTCGGCGGCCTCGCGGTGCCCCTGCTCGCCAGGCCGGCGCTGGCCCGCCCGCCCTTCCGCCTCGGGGGCGAGCCGCAGCCGCTGCCCTCGCCCCCGATCCTCGACGAGGCGGGCAGGACCCGCAGGCTGGACGCCTTCGCCGGCCGCTTCGTCCTGCTCAACGTCTGGGCGACCTGGTGCCCGCCGTGCCGCAGGGAGATGCCGGCGCTCGACCGGCTGCAGGCGAGGCTCGGGGGCGATCGCTTCATGGTCCTCCCGCTGAACATCGACGAACCCGGGATCGAGCCCGGACGCCGCTTCTACGACGAGATCGGCATCCGGAACCTGCCGCACTTCTGGGCGGATCCGCTGCGCGTCCAGCTTGCCTTCGCCTTCGTCGGCCTGCCGACGACGCTGCTCGTCGACCCGGGCGGGCGCGAGATCGGCCGCCTTCAGGGGCCGTTCGAATGGGACGCCCGGGCGGCGGTCGACCAGCTCTCCGCGATCGTCGGCGGATAGGGGGCGCGGCCGCCGGCCGCCCGGGCCGCAGGGACGGGGGCGACCGCCCCGCGGTGGGGCCGTGCGCCGGCCCTGCGGCGTGCGCCGGCCGGCATCCGGTGCTATACGCGGGGGACGATGCGCGGCGGCGTCCTGCCGCACGGCCGCCGACCCTGTGCCACCGGAGCCATGATCGAACTCGCCGGACTGTTCCTTGCCGCCCTGGTCGCGGCCACGTTGATCCCGGCGCAGTCCGAGACCGTCCTCGTCGCCCTGCTGCTGCAGGGCGCCCAGGCGCCGTGGCTGCTGGTCGCGGTCGCGACGACGGGCAACGTGCTGGGGTCGGTCCTCAACTGGGTGCTCGGCCGCTTTGCCTCGGGACTGGCCGGACGGGCCTGGTTCCCCGTCTCGCCACGGTCGCTCGACCGCGCCGCGGCGCATTACCGGCGCTGGGGCTATCTCAGCCTTCTGGCGGCCTGGGTGCCCGTCATCGGCGATCCGCTGACGGTCGCGGCCGGGCTGATGCGCGAACCCCTCTGGCGGTTCACGCTGCTGGTGACGCTGTCCAAGGGGGGGCGCTACGTCGTGCTCGCGCTCGCCGCCGCCCGGTTCGCGCCCGCGCCGTGACGCCGGCAGGCCGCTTCCGTCGCCGGCCGCGTCAGGCCCTGTCCGGCCTGTAGGCCAGCAGTCTCAGGGCGTTGAGCGTGACGAGCACGGTCGCGCCGGTGTCGGCGAGGATGGCCATCCAGAGGCCGGTGATCCCGAGCACCGAGGTCACGAGGAAGATCGCCTTCAGCCCGATCGCCAGCGTCACGTTCTGCCGCACGACGGCCATCGACGCGCGCGACAGCCGGACCATCGCCGGGACGTCGGTCACGCGGTCGCGCAGGATCGCCGCATCCCCGGTTTCCAGCGCCACGTCGGTGCCCGATCCCATTGCCACCCCGATCGACGCCTGCTTCAGCGCGGGCGCGTCGTTGATGCCGTCGCCGACCATCATCACGCCGCCGTCGGCGGCCATGGCGCGGATGGCGCGCAGCTTGTCCTCGGGAAGCATCTCGGCCCGGAACTCGGCGCCGATGTCCGACGCGATCGCGGCGGCCGTGCGGGGGTTGTCGCCGGTCAGGATGGTCGGCGTGATCCCCATCGCGCGAAGCTGCCGCACCGCCTCGGCCGCGTCGGCGCGTGGCTCGTCGCGCAGCGCGATGAGGCCGAGCGCGGTCCCGCCCTCGAACAGGACGGCGACGGTCTTGCCCTCCTCCTCCAGCGCGGTCGCCCGGCGGATCCCGTCGCCCTGCAGCGCGCCCTGTTCGGCCGCGTGGCGGGGGCTGGACACGGTCAGCTCGCGCCCCTCGATGATGGCCGACGCGCCCTTGCCTGCGATCGCCCGTGCGTCGGTCGCGGCGGGAAGCGGGACGCCGCCGGCCCGGCGCAGGATGGCCTGGGCCAGCGGGTGGCTCGACCCGGCCTCGACCGCCGCGGCCAGGCGCAGCACCTCGGCCTCGGACGTGCCGCCGATGGGCACCACGTCCGTCACCTGCGGGCGTCCGTGCGTCAGGGTGCCCGTCTTGTCGAAGGCGACCCGATGCACCTTCGCCGCCGCCTCGATCACGGCACCGCCCTTCAGCAGCAGCCCGCGCCGCGCGCCCGCCGACAGCGTGGAGGCGAAGGTGGCCGGGACCGAGATGACCAGCGCGCAGGGGCAGCCGATCAGCAGCAGCGTCAGGCCCCGGTAGATCCAGGTGTTCCAGTCCCCGCCCATCGCCAGCGGCGGGATCAGGATCACCGCGACCGCCAGCGCCACCACCAGCGGCATGTACCACCGGCTGAAGCGGTCGATGAACCGCTCGGTCGGGGCGCGGGACTCCTCGGCCTCCTCGACCAGGCGGATGATGCGGGCGATGGTGTTGTCCTCGGCGGCCTTCGTCACGCGGATCCGCAGCGCGGCCTCGGCGTTGATCGAGCCGGCGAAGACCGCCTCGCCCGGACCCTTGGTGACAGGCACGCTTTCGCCCGTGACCGGGCTGTCGTCGACGCCCGAGGTGCCGTCGACGATCTCGCCGTCGGCGGGGATGCGGTCGCCGGGGCGGGCGAGCACGGTCTGGCCCACCCGCAGCGCCGCCGCCGGAACCTCGCGCGTGCCGGTGCCCTCGACCAGAAGGGCCGTCTTGGGCACCAGGTTCGCGAGCGCCCGGATGCCGTCGCGCGCCTTGTTGGCGGCCACGCCCTCCAGCACCTCGCCCACGGCGAAGAGGAAGACGACCAGCGCCGCCTCCTCGGCCGCGCCGATGAAGAGCGCGCCGGTGGCGGCGATGGTCATCAGGCTTTCTATGGTGAAGGGCTGGCCCATCCGCAGCGCGGCGAAGGCGCGCCGTGCGACGGGGGCCACGCCGATCACGCAGGCGGCGAAGAAGGCCCAGTAGCCGATCGCGTGCCCGGTCGACAGTTCCACCGCCCAGGCGGCCGCGAGCAGGACGCCCGTGACGATGACGAGCTTGCCCCTGGCGGTCTGGAACCACCGCTTGCCGCGGTCGGCGGGGTCGTCGTGGACATGGCCGATGGCGCCGTGGCCCTCGTCGGCGGCGGTCGCCCGCGCGGCGCCGACGATCCCGCCGCCGCGGGCCGGAGCGTGATCGTGCCCGGCGTGGTCGTGCCCGGCGTGGTCGTGATCGTGCCCGGCGTCGGTGCCGTTGCCCGGCGCGTGATCGTGCGGTGCCTTCGCCGTCTCGGGCCGCACGGAGCCCGGCTTCGGCGCGGCCGGCCCGCGCGGCGCGATGCCGTAGCCGAGCGACTTCACCGCGGCCTCGATCGTCTGCCGCGGGGTCGTGCCCGGCACGAGGTCCAGCGCCAGCTTCTCGGACATCAGCGCGACCGAGACCCCGCTGACGCCGGGCATCTTCTCCACCGCCCGCGTGACCTTGGCCGCGCAGGACGCGCAGTCCATGCCCGACACGTTCCACTCAAGGCGTTGTGCCTCTGCCATCGTCCGTCCTTTCAACGTGCCGCCGTCAGGATTCGGGCGGGATCGCGCCGGGGGGGTTCACCTCCACCGTCGCATGGTCGATCGCGTGCCGGTCCCTGAGCCGCGCCGCGACGAGGCGCGGCAGCGCCAGCGGATCGGTCCCGGGGACGGGGGAGACGTGCACCGTCGCGACCCTGCGGTCGTCGGTCAGCGTCCAGGCATGGAAATGCGCGACCTCGCCCACGCCGGGCAGCGTGGCGATGTCGTCCATCACGGCCCGCGGGTCCAGGCCGGCCGGCGTCGCCTGCAGCAGCACGAAGACCGACCCGGCCACCAGCCCCCAGGCCGAGCGCACCACCAGCGCCGCGACCAGCACCGACAGGATGGGGTCGAGCACCGTCCAGCCGGTCAGCATGATCCCGACCGCCGCCCCGATCGCGCCGACCGAGCCGAGCAGATCGCCCAGGACATGCAGGAAGGCGCCGCGCAGGTTCGTGTCGCCCCGGTCGCCGCCCCGCAGGATCAGCGCCCCCGCGACGTTCACGCAAAGCCCGATCACCGCCACGACCAGCATCGGCCCAGCCAGCACCTCGACCGGATCGCGGAGGCGCTGGACCGCCTCGTAGGTGATCCAGGCGACGAGGATGAGGAGCGAGGCCCCGTTGGCCAGCGCCGCCAGCACCCGAACCCGGTGGTAGCCGTAGCTGACCTCGGCCGTCGCCGCCCTCCGCGCCACCCGATAGGCGATGAGCGCGAGCAGCAGCGCCGCCGCGTCCGAGACCATGTGCCCGGCGTCGGCGATCAGCGCGAGCGAGCCGGACAGCCAGCCGCCCACCGCCTGCACGGCGGCGTAGCCTGCGGTGAGGGCGAAGACGAGGCGGATCCGCGCCTCGTTCGCCGCCGTCACCCCGGCCGAATGGTCGTGGCCGGTCTCGTCGTGGGCGGCGGTTGTCATCAGGGTCCGGGCATTGTCCGAATCAGGTTCCGACCCTAGGTAATTGCTCCAGTCACTAGAGGTTCAAGGACCAATCGCCATGCTTTCCATCGGACGCCTCGGCGCGCAGGCGGGGGTCAAGGTGCCGACCATCCGCTACTACGAGCAGATCGGGCTTCTGCCGGGGGCCGACCGCAGCGCCGGCAACCACCGGCTCTACGACCGCGCGGCGCTCGAGCGGCTCGCCTTCATCCGCCACGCGCGCGAGCTGGGGTTCTCGCTCGAGGCGATCCGCGACCTGCTCAGCCTGTCGGACCGTCCCGACCAGTCCTGCGCCGCCGCCGACGCCATCGCCCGGGCGCAGCTGCGGTCGGTCGAGATGCGGATCGCGCGGCTGAAGGCGCTGGAGGACGAGCTGCGGCGGATGCTCGGGCAGTGCGCGCACGGCACCATCCGGGACTGCCGCGTGATCGAGACGCTGGGCGACCACGCGCTGTGCGCCCAGGACCACGCGACCGCCTGACGAGCCGCCCCGACAAGCCGGCCGCCGGACCCGTGCGGCCTCAGGGGCCGGGCCGGGCCGCCGTGCCGTCGGTCCCCGGCGCGGCGCCGAGGGCGGCCAGCGCCGTGGCCAGCCTGTCCCCGGTCAGGGGCTTGGCAAGGGTCGCGGTGCGTCCCGGAAAGCGCGCGGCGAGGGGGTCGGCCTCGGGCAGTCGGCCAGAGATCACGAGAGCCCGTGCCGAGGCCCAGCGTGACAGGGCGGCCCCCGCCAGATCCCAGCCCTCGATCCGGCCGTGCAGCGACAGGTCGGTGACGATCAGGCTGACCGGTTCGTCGAGAAGGCGCAGGGCTGCGGGCCCGTCGCCGGCGACGCGCAGGCGCGAGGCGAATGGCGCCAGAAGGGCCGCGACCGCGTCACGGTCGGCCCGGTCGTCGTCCACCAGCAGCACCGCGCCCAGCGCGGCGGGCGGCGTGGCGGCGGCCGCCTGCAGCGGCAGCATGAGCCGGACCGTGGTTCCCTGTCCCGGCGAGGAGGCGATGGCGATGTCGCCGCCCGACTGGCGGATGAAGCCGTAGACCATGGCGAGCCCGAGGCCCGTCCCGGTGCCGTCGCTGCGCGCCGTGAAGAAGGGTTCCATCGCATGGGCCAGCACGTCGGGCGACATCCCGACGCCGGTGTCGGCGACCTCGATCACGGCGGTGCCGCCGTCGGGCCGGACCGAGAGCGTGATGCGGCCGGCATCGCCCTCGACGGCCTGCCCTGCGTTGAGGCAAAGGTTCAGGATCGCGCTTTCGAGCTGTCCGGGGTCGACCAGCACCGGCAGCGGCCCGGGGTGGCAGCGGATGTCCAGCTCGACCCCCTCGCGCAGGGCGAGGCCGACGAGGTCCGCGATCCCCTCGACCAGGGTGCACAGGTCCACCGTCTCGGGCGCGAGGTGCTGGCGGCGCGCGAAGGCGAGCAGCCGCCCGGTCAGCGACGCGCCGAGATCGACCGCCGAGCCGATGGTCTGGCGCAGCGCCCGCTGGCGGTCGGGCGGGGCGCCGTCCATCAGGTGCAGGCTCCCCGCGATGGTGGACAGGATGTTGCCGAAGTCGTGCGCCACCTCGCCCGAGACCTTGCCCAGGGCCTCGATCCGCTGGATCTGGCGCAGCCGGTCCTCGACCTGCCGGCGCTCGGTCGTGTCGGAGATCAGGACGACGGCACCGCCCTCGGGCAGGGGGCTTTCGCGCAGCTCGGCCTGCGGCCCGTCGGGCAGCGACAGCCCGGCGACGCCGCCGCGGCGTTCGCCCGCGATCCATCCGGCCCCGGCCATGACCTCGGCGAGCCGGGGGCGGCCCGAGAGGCGCGCGGGATCGACGCGGAGCGCGGGCGCGAGCCGCGCGTTGTGGGCGACGATCTGGCCCTGGTCCGACAGGATCGCCACGCCGTCGCTGATCCCGGCCATCATGTTCTCGTAGAGCGCGGTCCGACGGGCCATCTGCCGGTGCGAGCGGTCGAGCCACAGCGCGTTGGCGCGGAAGGTGCGGAAGGCATGGAGCAGCTTGCCGATCTCGTCCCCGTGCCCCCCGCCGCGCGGCAGGCGGGTCTGCCGGTCGCCCGAGGCGAGGCGCATCATCGCCTCGGAGATGGCGCGCAGATTGGCCGTGACGTAGCCCGAGACGTACAGCGCCGCCACCAGCGCCAGAACGGCGCTGGCCAGGACCACGACGAGAAGGGTCGACTTCGCGACGGCGATGGCCGTGGTCGCGCTGGCCCGCTCGGCGGCGATCACGGACTGCGCCTCGGCGGTGGCGGCGGCGGCATAGGCGGCGACGAGCGCCGCCCCCTCGCGGATGCGCACCAGCGCCGACTCGGCTCCGATCCGGCGGGCGATCTCGACCCGACGCCGCTCGAACTGGCCGTCGGGTCCCCCGGCGATGGCGCGCAGCCGCGCCAGCTCCGCCGCCTCGGGACCCGCCGGCGGGACCGCGAGCCCGGCCGAGAGCCGGGTGTACTCGCGCTGGAACTCGCCCACCCCGATCAGGTTCTCGGCCCGCCCGGCCCCGAGCAGCGCCGCGGCGGTCCGCTGGAGCGCCAGCCGGATCCGGGGGCGGTCGGGGGGGATGTCCGGCCGTGCCGAGAGCGCGCCGAGGCGGCGCTCCATCGCGGCAAGCTCGGCGTTGAGCCGCAGCGTGCGGTCGCGCAGGCCGGCGCGCAGCGACGTGTCGCGCACCAGCGCCGCGATCGCACGCCGGGTCTCGTCCAGATCGGCGTGCAGGGACGCGTCGGCGGGCAGCGCCGCCGCGATGGCGTCGACGAGCGCGGTCGACGCCTCGGCCTCCTGCGCGATGCGGAACGGGCTCTCGAGGGTCAGGAGGTAGGGGGCGAGCGTGGCCAGATCGGCGGCCTGGCGCGACAGGGCGAGCGCCCGGTCGACCTCGGCCAGCGTCTCGCCATGCAGGCGGTCCAGCCGGTCGTTCCCGCGGGTGAGCGCGCCCCAGGCGATGGCGCCGACGGTCAGCACGGCGACGGCGAGCAGCGACAGGGCCGCGAGGAGCCGCGTCTGGACCGTGATCCGGCTCATGCAGGGGGGGTCGCGATGAAGATGTAGCCCTGGCCTCGCCGGGTCTGCAGGTGGATGGGCTTGGACGGGACCGCCTCGATCTTGCGGCGCAGGCGCAGGATGAGCACGTCGATCGTGCGATCCATGTAGTGCGACAGGTCGTTGCCCAGCTCGGTCAGGAGCTCGGTGCGCCGGATGATCCGGCCGGGATGGCGCAGGAAGTGGTCGAGAAGCCGGTATTCGGCGTTGGTCAGCGGGATCTCCGCGCCGGCCTGGTCCACGAGCTCGCGCCGGGTCTGGTCCAGCCGGAACCGGCCGAAGGCGCGGATCGTGCTGCCGCTGCGGTCGGGCGCCGGCGCGGGGCGGCCGGTGCGGCGAAGGACGGCCCGGAGCCGGGCGATCAGCTCGCGGGGGTTGAAGGGCTTGACCATGTAGTCGTCGGCCCCGGTCTCGAGGCCGATGATCCTGTCCATCTCGTCGCCGCGTCCGGTCAGCATGACGATGGGGATGCCGGTGGTCTCGCGGATCCGGATGGCGAGGGTCAGCCCGTTCTCGCCGTGCAGCCGCAGGTCGATCAGCGCGAGATCGACCCCGGGGCGCGGGCCGAGGGCGAGGAAGGATGCCCCGTCGGCGAGCGGAAGCGGGGTGAAGCCGTTCGCCGCCAGAAGGTCGGCGACCGTCCGTCGCAGGTCGGCGTCATCGTCGATGATCGCCACGACCGGGCCGCCCTGTGGCGCGAACCCGCGCGGCATCGGAGCCTCGTCCATCGGCCGTCTCCTCGCGCCGGGCCATGATCGCCGAAAGCGGGCGCGCCGCAATCCTCATCCGCGTCCGGCCGGGGGGGCGGGGGGCGGGTTCTGTAACACTGTTCATCAAAATCGCGGGGACGGGACAGGCTGTTAACCGACCCGGCGGCCCTGGGCGGGCGAAAGCGTGCGAGCCTGAGGCTGCGCCGCCCGCGAGAGGCGGCTCTTTCGGGAGGAGACGGAATGAAGACCTGCGGGATCGGCGCGCTCTCCCTGGCCGCGATGCTGGCGGCCGGCGGGGCGCAGGCCCAGTCGCTCAACGTGGTCTGTTCCAACGAACAGGCGTGGTGCGACCTGATGGCGCAGAACTTCGAGATCGACACCGGCATCGACGTGGCGATGGTGCGCAAGTCCACCGGCGAGGTGCTGGCCCAGATCCGGGCCGAGGCGGGCAACCCCAAGGTCGACGTCTGGTGGGGCGGCACGGGCGATCCGCACCTGATCGCCGCGAACGAGGGCCTCACGGTCGCGACGGGCGTCGACGTGTCGGGCCAGCTCGGCTGGTCGCAGAACATGGCCGAGATGTCGGGCGGGAAGGCCATCGGCGTTCACGTCGGCCTTCTGGGCATTCTGTACAACACCGAGGTGCTGGCCGAGAAGGGCCTGCCCGCGCCCGCCTGCTGGAAGGACCTGGCGAGGCCCGAGTACCGGGGGGAGGTCACGGTGTCCAACCCGCAGTCCTCGGGCACGGCCTACACGCAGCTCGCGACGCTGGTGCAGCTGTTCGGCGAGGACGAGGCGTTCCGGCTTCTGGCCGACATCGCCGTCAACGTGAACCAGAACACCAAGTCGGGATCCGCACCCGGCAAGATGGCGGCGCGGGGCGAGACCACGATCGCCGTCGGCTTCATGCACGACATGGTCAACCTCAGGAAGCAGGGCTTCCCGGTCGAGATCGTCTCGCCCTGCGAGGGGACGGGCTACGAGGTGGGCGCGGTGTCGGTGATCGCCGGCACCCCGAACATGGAGGCCGCAACCCGCTGGGTCGAGTACGTGATCAGCGCCGAGGCGCAGTCGCGCGGGCTCGAGGTGGGGGTCTTCAACATCCCGTCGAACCCCGCCGCCGCGACCGATCCCGAGGCCCCCGACATGGCGGCCGTCAAGCTGATCGACTACGACTTCGCCACCTACGGCTCGTCCGAGACGCGCGAGCGGCTGCTGGCGCGCTGGGAGGCCGAGGTGAAGTCGAAGGGCGGCAGCTTCGAGGAATGACCCCCGATCCGGCCCGCCCCGGACCGGGGGCGGGCCGCGATCCCCTTTCGGGACGAGCGCGATGCGGCGGACGGCGGGGCTTTGGCTCCTGATCGGGCTGGCGGCCTATGCCGTCCTGCCGTGGTACGGGGTGGCAGGGGGCTTCTGGTCCTTCGGCTGGCTCTCGGGAATGGCGGGCGAGGGGCGCGCGGCGCTCCTGTGGGCCCTGGGTGGCCGGGGCTGGCTCTGGCTGCCGCTGGCGGGGTTCGCGCTCGCCGGCGCAACGCTCGCCCTGGCCCGCGGTCCCCGCCCAACCGCCCGCGGCCTGATCGCGGGCGGATCGGTCGGCCTTGCGCTGCTGGCGGCGCAGGGTCTGGTGATCCTCGGCAACCGGACGCGGTTCGGCCTGATGGATGGGGCCACGCAACCCGGTATGGGCGCGGGCGCCCTGGTCGTGGCCGCCGCCCTGCTGTTCGTGCTGACGACCGGCATCGCGGGCCTCGGACGGGGCCGGGGCGATGCCTTCATCACCGGGATGATCGGCGCCGTCGTGGCGCTGGTGGGCGTGTTCGTCTTCTACCCGATGAGCTTCGTCCTGATCCGGGCCTTCGAGCTGCAGGGCGGGGCGGGCCTCGGCGTGTCGGAATTCCTGCCCCGTTTCCTCGCCACCGGGATCTGGTCGCCCGCCTGCCTGGCCGGGACCGGCTACTGCGGCGCGGCGCTGAACTCGCTGCTGCTGGGGCTGGCCACGGCGACCGGCACCACGCTGCTCGGCCTTGCGTTCGCGCTGATCTTCACGCGCACCGGATTCCGCGCGAAGCGCGTGCTGCGGATCCTGACGATCCTGCCGATCATCACCCCGCCCTTCGTCATCGGGCTTGCGCTGATCCTTCTGTTCGGGCGGTCGGGCACCGTCACCGCGTTCGTGGCCGACGTCCTCGGCTGGGAACGGACGCGCTGGCTCTACGGCTTCCCGGGCGTCTGGCTGGCGCAGATGCTGTCCTTCACGCCGATCGCCTTCCTCGTGATGATCGGCGTGGTCGAGGGCGTCAGCCCCTCGATGGAGGAGGCGTCGCAGACGCTCGACGCGACCCGCTGGCAGACCTTCCGCTTCGTCAGCCTGCCGCTGATGCGGCCCGGCCTCGCCAATGCCTTCCTTCTCGGCTTCATCGAGAGCCTCGCCGACTTCGGCAACCCCCTGGTTCTCGGCGGCAACTTCAACGTGCTTTCGACCGAGATCTACTTCGCCATCGTCGGCACGGTGGCCGATCCCGCGAAGGCCGCGATCCTGTCGCTGATCCTGCTGTCGATGACGCTGGGCGCGTTCGTCGCGCAGCGCCGATGGCTCGCGGGGAAGAACTATGCCACCGTCACCGGCAAGGGCGACCCGGGCCGCCACGCGGCGCTGAACCCCGTCCTGAGGTGGACCTGCTACGCCGTCGCGCTGCCCTGGGCGGCCTTCACGCTCGTCCTTTACGCGCTGATCGTCTTCGGCAGCTTCGTCCGGCTCTGGGGCTATGACCACAGCCTGACGCTCGAGCATTACGCGCGCGCCTTCGGGGTCGTCGTCCGCGACGGCATCCGGTTCACCGGCGCGGCCTGGGACAGCTATGCGACGACGCTCGCCATCGCCGCGATCGCCGCTCCGCTGACCGCCGCCGTGGGCCTGGCCACCGCCTATCTCCTGGTGCGCCAGACCTTCGCCGGCAAGGACGCCTTCGAATTCTCGACGATGCTGTCCTTCGCCATCCCGGGCACCGTGATCGGCGTGGCCTATGTCATGGCGTTCAACTTCCCGCCGATCGAGATGACGGCGACCGGCCTGATCCTGGTCGTGGTCTTCGTGTTCCGCAACATGCCCGTGGGCGTCCGCGGCGGCATCGCGGCGATGAGCCAGATCGACCGGTCGCTGGACGAAGCCTCGATCACGCTCGGCGCAAGCTCCGCCACCACGCTGCGCCGGGTGATCCTGCCCCTCATGGGTCCCGCGATCCTCGCGGCGCTAACCTATGCGTTCGTCCGGGCGATCACCTCGGTCTCGGCCGTGATCTTCCTCGTCTCGGCCCGCTACAACCTGGCGACGAGCTTCATCGTCGGCCGGGTGGAGAACGGCGAGTTCGGGATCGCCATCGCCTATTCCGCCGTGCTGATCGTCACCATGCTGGCCGCCATCCTGGGCCTGCAGTCGGTCATCGGGCGGCGGAGGCTGCGGCGCGCCGACCGCATCGAAGCCCACTGAAGGAGGTCGCATGAAGGGGTCCGTCCGGTTCGAGAAGGTCACGAAGCGGTTCGGCGGGGTCGTGGCGCTGAAGCCCCTGTCGCTGGACATCGCCCCCGGCACCCTGGTCACCCTGCTGGGTCCCTCGGGCTGCGGCAAGACGACGACGCTGCGCCTGATCGCCGGGCTGGAGAGCGCGAGCGAGGGGCGCATCCTGATCGGGGGCGAGGACGTGACCCACCTATCGGCGAGCTACCGGCGGGTGTCGATGGTCTTCCAGTCCTATGCGCTCTTTCCCCACATGACCGTGCTCGAGAACGTGGGCTACGGCCTGTCGGTCCGGGGCCTGGGGAAGGCCGAGGTGCGCGCACGCGCCGAGGCAGGCCTCGAGACGGTGGGGCTGAAGGGGTTCGGCGCGCGGCTTCCGTCCGAGCTGTCGGGCGGCCAGCAGCAGCGCGTCGCGGTGGCCCGGGCGATCGTGCTCGAGCCGGAGGTGCTGCTGCTCGACGAGCCGCTGTCCAATCTCGACGCCAAGCTTCGCCGCCGCGTGCGGGAGGAGATCCGCCAGATCCAGCAGCGCCTCGGCCTGACGGCGGTCTACGTGACCCATGACCAGGAGGAGGCCATGGCCGTCAGCGACCGCATCGTCGTGATGCGGAACGCCGAGATCGCGCAGGAGGGAACGCCGGCCGACCTGTTCGACCGGCCCGCCTCAGCCTTCATCGCCGACTTCATCGGGGATGCGAACCTGATCGCGGTGGAGGTGATCCGGTCCGGCCCCGAGGCCGAGATCGCGCTGCTCGGGCGCCGGATCACGCTGCCCCGGGGCGGCGCACCGGCGGGGCCGGCGCAGATGGTCCTGCGCCCTCACGACATAACGCTGGGCCGCGAGGCCGGGGCCGGGACCCTGCCGGCCGAGGTGACCTATGCCGCCTGGCTCGGCACGTCGGTGCAGTATACGCTGGCCACGCCCGTCGGCCCCCTCTTCGCCATCGGCGCGCCCCGACCCGCGCCCTTCCGGCCGGGCGACAGCGTGCATGTGGGCTTTTCGCCCGAGGCCGTGCGACTGGTGCCGTAGCCTTCAACGTGGCGCAGGCCCGCCGGCGGGCGCCGCGCAGTCGCCGCGCTGTCCCCGGGGAGCGGATCGTCCGCGCCGCCGCGCACCGGCCTCGCGTCGCGCCAGTTGCCGTCGGCCCGGGCATCCGCCGGCCCGGGGATGCCGTGGGTCTGCAACCCGTGGTGCGGACTATCCGCGCGGTTCGCTGGCCGGACGGCGGGGGCAGGGCGGTGGGCCGCCGCCGTTTCCCGCGGACGGCCGCGCCGGGTGCGGCGCGGCCGCCGGCGTCTCACCGGCTCGTCACGACCTCCATGACGGCGTCCGACAACTCGATCACCGCGGCGTTGCGGGTGTCGAAGTCGGCTTCGGCATCCGACAGGAAGATCGCGATGAAATAGGGCTCCCCGTCCGGCGGCGTGACCATCGCCACGACGTTGCGGTTGAAGTCGCCGCTGCCCGACCGGTCCGCGACCCGCCAGCCCTCTGGCGTGCTGGCCCGGATCAGGGCGCCGGTGACGCCGCCGCCGCTCATCCAGTCGACCAGCTGCGCCCGCGACTGCGGCGTCAGGGCGTCGCCCGTCAGCAGCGTCTCCATGGTCGAGACCATTGCGGCGGGCGTGGTCGTGTCGCGCGGGTCGCCCGGTGCGAAGGCGTTCACCTCGGGCTCGCGGCGGTCGAGCCGGCTCGCCGGATCGCCGATCCCGCGCAGGAAGGCGGTGACGCCTTGCGGCCCGCCGATCCGGTCGATGAGCAGGTTGGTCGCGGTGTTGTCGCTCATGTCGAGCGCCGCCCGACACAGCGCGCCCACGCTCATCGTCTTGCCGACCAACGTCTCGGTGACAGGCGCGTAGTCGAGCATGTCCGTCTTGCGGATTGCAACCGGTTCGTCGAGGTCGATGGCGCCTTCGTCGACGCGCTGCAGGACGGCGCCACACAGCATGGTCTTGAAGGTGCTGTTCATGAGGAACCGTTCGTCCGCGCGGTAGCCGACGGACCAGTCCGATCCGCTGTCGCGGATCACGAGCCCGACGCGGGCACCGAGATCCCGCTCGATGCGGTCGATGGTGGCGGCTAGGCGCTGCTCGGCGCCTCGGGCGAGGGCCGGGGTTCCGGCCATCAGCCCGAGGGAAAGGCCGACGGCCAGCAGAGGCCGCATCGCGGTATGGGTGAACATGGGGTCATCCTTGTCTGGATCGATGGACGCGACGGGCCGCGCCGACGCCCGCCTGGGGAGCGGGGTGATCAGGGACCGTCGCGAGTGGGAGCCTGCGGGGCATCAGTTGATGTCACGCCACTGCCCTTAACGGGCATCTTCACGGCCACCAAACGACAAAGTATCACCCCTGGCATAAGCTGGAGTCATGTCATGGATCGTCCGGACCTGCCGCTGAACGGCCTCCGCGTGTTCGAGGCCGCCTACCGGCAAGGCAGTTTCACGCGCGCGGCCATCGAGTTGCGCGTCACCCAGGCCGCGGTCAGCCATCAGGTCGCAAGGCTCGAGGACCGTCTCGGCGTCACCCTGTTCGTGCGCGCATCAGGCGGTCTGGTGCCGACCGACGAGGGGAGGGCGCTCTACCCCGTCCTGGAGCACGGGTTCGATGCGATGGCGCGGACGCTCGACCGGATCACGGGGCAGCGCCACGTCGAGACGCTGCAGATCGGTGTCGTCACGACCTTTGCCGTCGGCTGGCTCATGCCCAGACTACCCGAGTTTCGCCAGACCCACCCGTCGATCGACCTCCGCCTCTCGACGAACAACAACCGTGTCGACATCCTGCGCGAGGGCCTCGACATGGCGATCCGCTACGGCACCGGCACCTGGACCGGGCTTGATGCCGAACGTCTGCTCGAGGCTCCGCTCGCACCGCTGTGCGCGCCGTCGATCGCCGAGTCGCTGACGAACCCGGAGGATCTTGGCCGTGAGGTCCTGCTGCGAAGCTATCGCAGCGACGAATGGCCCCGGTGGTTCGCCGAGGCGGGCTCGTCCTGTCCGCCGCTCACGGGTCCGATGTTCGATTCGTCGCTCGCCATGGCCGACGTCGCGTCGGACGGCGCCGGGGTGGCTCTCCTCCCCGTGGCCATGTTCGCGCGCCGCGTCGCGGAGGGGCGGCTGGTCCAGCCGTTCCCGACGGCGGTGTCGGCCGGCAGCTACTTCCTGACATGGCCCGGGGACCGGCCACCCGCACCCGCCATGGTCGATTTCCGAAGATGGCTGCGGGCTGCAACGGCGGGGTCAACCTCGCGCGAATGACCGCCGGCCGTGCTTGTCGGGGCCGACGGCCATCCGGGCGCTTGCGAATCCTGTCACCAAGTGACATATGAAAGTTGTCACTTAGTGACATAACGAGCCGGGGCGGCCGCTGCCCTCCGCGTTTCCGACCGCGCAAGGGGCAGAGGGTGGCTGAGGGATCGACAGTGGAGCGCGCGCGGCTTGAGGTTTCCCGACACGCGGCGAGGCTGTTCTGGGAGAAGGGATACGATGCGACGAGCGGCGATGCCATAGCCGCTGCGGCAGGCATCTCGACGCGCACGGTCTGGCGATACTTCCGGTCGAAGGAAGCCTGCGTCGAGCCGGTGCTGAAGGTCAGCGAACTGCGCTTCGCGGCGCTGCTGAAGCGATGGCCGAAGACCGAGAGCATCGACACCTTCCTCGCCCGGTCCATGACGGCGTTCGCCGCTGACGACGCTTTGGTCCGCGACGGCGTCGCCGCCATCCGGATCCTCGCGATCCTGCATCGCGAGCCGGCCCTTCGCTCGGCCTGGCTCATGGCGTGCCACGCAGCCGAGATGGAGCTGGTCGGCGTGGTCGCCGACCGGGCCTCGCGGGCCGCGGATGATTTCGGCGTCCGGCTCTGCGCCGCGTCCATCACGGCGGCGATGCGGCTCGTGGACGAAGAGATCAGCTCGGCCGTCATCAACGACGGACTTCATGTGAGTCCGGAGGACGCGACCGCCCGCATCATCGCCGCGATCCGGGCGGGTGCTACGCTGCCCATCTGCGACGCCGTCGCCTGACGGGCGCTGTCCGGCCTTGGACGGCGCGACCAGTGAAAACAAGGAAACGACACCATGACTGAACGGCTGATCCGGGTCGCCGGGCGGATGGCCACCGGCACCCCGTGCCGAAGGGAACCTGCGCGACCAGCACGGCTCTCACGGACGATTCACGTCTTTCGATGCGCCGCAGCGGCAGTGCTCGTCGCCATCGCCCCTGCCGTTGCAGAGGAGACTTCGCCGATGACCTACCCGCAGACACGTCAGGACGGTACCGCAGAGGTGCACTTCGGCGTCACGGTCGCCGACCCGTTCCGCTGGCTGGAGAACGACCCGCGCCGGGATGCCGGGGTGGCACGTTGGATCGCGGCGCAGAACGCGCTTTCCGCGCCCTATCTCGAGGGGCTTCCCGGGCGCGACGTCTTCAAGCGCCGCCTGACCGCCGTGTTCGACCACGAGACCCTGACGCCACCGGTCGAGCGTGACGGCCGCTACTTCTTCACCCGCACGGGCGGGCTCGACAATCAGGCGCAGCTTCTGATGCGGGACGGCGTCGACGGCGCGAACCGCATCCTGATCGACCCGAACACCTGGTCGGACGACGGCACCGTCGCGCTGGCCGAATGGGCAGCCTCGGCCGATGGCGCGTTCGTGGCGTTTGCCATGCAGGACGGCGGATCGGACTGGCGGACCGTCCGGGTGATGGACACGTCGACGGGCGCGATGCTCGACGACGCGGTCGAATGGGCCCGGTTCACCACCCTTGCCTGGCATCCCGACGGGTCGGGGTTCTACTACTCCCGGTTTCCCCGGCCCCGGACAGGCGCGGAGTTCGGTGCCGGCGTCGAGGGCCATGCCGTCTACTTCCATCGGCTCGGCACGACCCAGTCGGAGGATCGCCTGGTTCATGCGCCGACGCCGGGTCGGGCGCTGCTGCACAACGCCGATGTCACGCCGGACGGCCGCTATCTTGTGGTCTACACCTCGGCCCTGACCGGCGGCGTCGGGGTCACGGTGACCGACCTGTCGTCCGCCGATCCCGCGCCGAGAACCATCGTGGACAGCTACGATGACCGCTGGATCCTGCTCGGCAACGTCGGCACGAAACTCTTTTTCGCCACGCAGAACGATGCGCCTCGGGGACGGGTCATGACGATGGACCTGTCGGAGGCGCGGCCCGGGTTCGCCGAACTGATCCCGGAACGGCCCGACGCGGTCCTGCGCGATGGGGGTTCGGCGATGCTGGGCGACCGGCTCTTCCTGTCCTATACGGTCGACGTCCAGTCGCAGGTGGAGCTGTACCGGCTGGACGGGACGTTCGACGGGACCGTCCCGCTTCCGGGGCCGGGCACCACGGGGATCGTCCGCGGTCGCCCCGGCGGGAACGAGGCGTTCTTCGCCTTCACCAGTTACGATGCGCCGCTGACGGTTCTGCGCCTCGAGGTGGATGCCAACCGCGCGACGGTTTGGGCCGAACCCCAGATCGCGGTCGATCTCGACAGCATCGCCGTGGAGCCCCGCTTCTACACCTCGAAGGATGGCACGCGGGTGCCCCTGTTCGTCGTCCGGCGCAAGGACGTGAGCGGTCCGGCACCGACCATGCTCACGGCCTATGGCGGGTTCGGCATCAGCATGGTGCCCCATTTCTCCCCCGCCGCCATGGCGTGGGTCGAGCAGGGCGGCGTCTATGCTCTGGCGAACATCCGCGGCGGGGGCGAGTACGGCCAAGCCTGGCACCAGGCCGGCCGGCGCGGCAGCAAGCAGAATGTCTTCGACGACTTCATCGCGGCCGCCGAGTTCCTGATCGACCAGGGCATCACGCCTTCGGACGGCCTCGCGATCCACGGCGAATCGAACGGCGGGTTGCTGATCGGCGCCGTCGTCAACCAGAGGCCGGACCTGTTCGCGGCAGCCTTGCCCGGGGTCGGGGTGCTCGACATGCTGCGCTTCGACCGCTTCACGAGTGGCGCCACATGGGCGGAGGAGTTTGGCAGCCCGTCCGTCGAGGACGAGTTCCGGACCCTGCTCTCGTACTCGCCCCTCCACACGATCCGCGAGGGGGCGCGTTACCCCGCGATTCTGGTCACCACCGCGGACACGGACAACAGGGTCGTTCCCGCCCATTCGTTCAAGTATGCGGCCGCACTGCAGGCCGCCGACATCGGGACCCGGCCCCGCCTTCTGCGCGTGGACACCCGCGCCGGTCACGGGGCCGGCAAGCCGACGGACATGGTCATCGAGGAGCTCGCGGACATGTGGGCCTTCGCCGCCCGCTGGACCGGGCTTGTGGTCACGGACGTCGATTGAGGGCTTCGGACCGGCGGCGCCGTTCCGATCGAGCGGCCCGTCGGACCGGTCGGACGAGGTGCCCGGACGGGAGCAGGCGCCGGCCATTCCGGACCGCGCGCCCAGGTCGCGTGCGAAGCGGGCGCATGCGTTGCCGCAAGGCAGGGCTGCTCCCGCTGCCGCCGATGCGTCGGGACGGGCCATCCGTCTGTCGCCCGGATGGCCGCTTTCGACCCCGTCCGCTGATGGCGAGGCCGTGAGCGCGATCCACCCGCTGGCGGGACCGGACAGGTAGCGGGCTTCGTGAAACACGCCTCCCGGGGCTATTTCCGCGTCAGCCCCGCGACGAACGTCGTGATCGCGTCCACGACCTCGGACGCAATCGGAAGATCCGGGTTCGCATAGGTCGCAAGGTTCGCCGAGGGATCATCGGATGCACAATCTTTAGGACGTGATTGACGTCCGGAACCAGGGCGAGGGTGGCGTCCGGTGCCGCGTCTGCCAGCCTGCGTGCGTCCGCGACGCCGACGTGCAGGTCGCGGGTGCCTCGGACCACGAGCATCGGAACCCCGACCCGAGCGGCCAGTTCAGCCGGATCGCAGGACATGGCATCGATCAGGAAGCCCTGAACGTCCGGCGCGAAAAGGGGGCGCAGTGCGGTCTGCTCGGCTGGATGACAGCAAGGCCGCGTTCCGCGCAGAACCGGACGACGGGAGCGTCGCCGTCCTTCGACGGATTGTCGCGCGACGGCCCATACCCGTGCGAGAACAGCACGATGGGAAGGTCACGGCCTGCGGCTGGCGCGGTCAGCCGCAGTTCCAGTGCGGGACGGTTCGGCAGGGTCAGTCGGATCGGAGTATAGGCGACGGTCATTCCGGCCTCGGGCGTCGGCAGATGCCGGGCGAGGTCAATCAAGCGGTTCATTCTTCTGGTCTCCAGGAGGGGTCACGGCAGGTCGCGGCGAGGGCCGCTACCATTTGGAGAAGAGCGCCTCATGCGGCGAAGCGACCTTCGTTCCGGAACAAGGCCTCGGCGTCGGCTCCTGCGGGCAGCAGCATCGGGGCGTCGACGTCGGTGACGGCGCGCCAGACCGCGTTCGCCACGTCGAGGGCCGACGTCGTCTCGGTCACGTTCCGCAGGGACTGGACACAGGCCTGAACGAAGGGACCGTAGGCATCGGGCACCTCCATCCCCATTCGCGCCACGGCGTTCCGGCCGAAGGACGTTTCCGGCGCGCTGCCGGGCAGGACGAGACGGGCCCGCACGCCGAACTCGGCGGCCTCGAGCGCGAAGCTCCGGGTGAAGGCATTCACCGCCGCCTTGCTGGCCGAGTAGATCGACAGTGCCGGCAACGGGCGCAGCGTGACGCTGGAGCTGATGTTGACGATCACGCCATACCGGCGTCGGCGCATCGCCGGCATCACGGCGCGCGTCATTGCCATCGCGCCGAGCACGTTGATCTCGAAAAGCTCGCGCGCCTTGGCGATCGACGCCCCTTCCAGGACATTCAGCATCCCGACACCGGCATTGTTGACCAGCGCGTCGATCGGCCCGGCGTCGGCCAGCGCCGCCTCGATGCTCAGGGGCTGTGTCACGTCGAGCGGGAGGATGCGGAGCCGTTCAGAGGCGGGCAGCCCCTCTGATGTCGGAGTGCGCATCGTTGCGACGACCTCCCAGCCTTCGTCCAGGAAGCGTGCGGCAATCGCCTGTCCGAAGCCCAAGGAGCAGCCGGTGACGAGTATACGGGGCATGAGGTCTCTCCTTGTCTGCGTGACCGGAAGATAGACCCGAAGGGGTGGACGATCTATGCTCTGAGGTCCACGATTCGTCATACGAAGTCCTGCCACGTGCCCGAACCTGCTCCAGATCCGTTGTCCGACGTCGTAGCCCTTCTGCGACTCCGCCCGGACATCGCGAAGATGGTCGTGGCTGGAGGGCGCTGGCAGGTCGACCGCACCGACATGGCGAGTCCGTTCTATGCCGCAATGGTCGAGGGGCGCGCGCGTCTGGTGGTGAAGGGCCAAGCGCCGGTCCTGCTGGAGGCCGGGGATTTCGTCATGGTCCCGGCACTGGACAGCTTCACGATGACGAGCGAAGTCCCGCCGCCAGGCGCGGCGCGGATCCCGCTCGAGACCGGACCGGGCGTCTTCCGCCTTGGCCCTACCGACAGCCCGGTCGAGATGCGGGCTCTGGTCGGGCACTGCCGGTTCGACGTGCCGGAGAGGACCCTGCTGACGTCGCTGCTTCCGCAGATGATCCATGTCTCCGGGCACGACCGGCTGATGGCGCTCGTGCCGGTCATTCACGAGGAGACACGGGCCGACCGGCCCGCGCGCACCATGATCCTCGAACGGTTGCTGGAGGTGCTGATGGTCGAGGCGTTGCGGTCGGGTCCCGGTCACGAGCGACCGCCGGGCCTCCTGCGCGGATTGTCGGACCCCGGGCTCGGCGCCGCGCTGCATCGGATCCATCAAGCCGCGGATGGTGACCTGACGGTGACGGCGCTGGCCCGTGAGGCAGGCATGTCACGCTCGGCCTTCTTCGAGCGATTCAGGTTCGCGCTCGGGTGCGCGCCGATGGAGTATGCGAGGGCCTGGCGGATGGCCGTCGCGCGCGACCTTCTTCTGCGCGGGGGCATGACCACCGCCGAGATCGCCCATCGGGTCGGCTACGGCTCGGCCAGCGCGTTCACGTTGGCTTTCGTCCGCCGGGAGGGGATGGCGCCCGGTCAGTGGGCCAGACGGCATGCCGAAGGGCAGGGTGTCGAAAAACCGGACGCCGCACGTCTGCGGCGCGCTGGCGGTGGCAGGCCCGGGGACTGACCGCGTTCCGCCGCGCCGACCCGCTGGCCTGCGTGCCGGCACGGTGGGTGTCCGGCCAAGGGAAGCGTCCCGGACTGCGCCATGTCCAGGCAGTCTCCGCCGGCATCGCGCACGGCGACGGGGGTGCGCAGCGCCACGGACGGCCGCGGCCGTCGGTCAGGCAGGGCTTCGGAACAGGACGGCAGGCGCGATGTCCGCCGTTGCACGGCCAACCCGACGATGACGCGCCTGTGCCGTCAGGCCGTCTTCGCGGTCCTGGCGGGGAGGTGACCGGCGTTCCTGGACCACTCGACAGGGCCCGGGCTTCGAGCCGTGCCGGCAAGACTGCGCCGGAGGGCCGGATCATCTCCGATCGGGCGTGGGGGTCCTGCTGCGACCGGACCCCGAGCCGGAGCGAGCGCCGACACCGTCCCGTCCCGGCACCGGATCCAGGCCGTCAGGAGGCCTGCGTGGAACGGGCAGGGGCGATTCCGACGCGTGGCCCCGGCGTTCGGCCAACCGCTTCCGGCGTTCGGGGACCGGCTGCCATGATCCCATGCCGAAGCCATGGATCTTGGCGTCGACCGGTCGCCCGCGCGCGATCGAACCGTCGGCCTTGTCGAGACGGCCGTGCCCGTGGTTGGCTCCTTCGGTCCCGAGACGCACGCGGCCCGGGCCGTCGTCCTCTCGATCCCGAGGGCCGCTGCCGGCCCCTAGACGACGACGCTGGTCCCGCCCTGTTCGATCGCGTCCTGCGCGCGGTCCACGACCTTGCCGTCCGATGCTGCCGGATCGCCCACGCAGACGTCGCCGCGCGGGACATCCGACAACGACGAGTGGTCCGAGGTGTCCGACCCGCCGCCGGAGAACCGGCACGAGGTCGACGGCCGGTTCGTGACGGCGCGGACGGTCCTGGCTAGGGCTGCCTCAGCCTCCGTCGGTTCGCGCGGATCGGCGTCGCTCGGCCCTGAACAGGAAGACGATGGATGCGGTCAGCCGAAGCGCCGCGTTGGACGGGTGGAGGGCGAGGCCGCCGGGGCCGGACGAGGCCAGCGCAAGCTGGACTGCAGAGAGGATCGCCAGCGCACAGGCCCACCGTCCGAACCCGCGCAGCCGGCGCACGGCAAGCGAGTAGCCGACGAGTGTGAGGACCGGGACGGCTATCGCACCGCCGACTGCGCCATGGAGGCCCCAGGGAAGCCCGGCGAAGAGCGCCTGACCCGCAAGGAAGAACGGCACGGACAGAAGCGCGGGCAGGCTGAAGGCCGCTACTGTGAACGCGGCCGGGGTGCCGAGGCCAGGATCGGTGAGCGTGTCGCGGGTGTGCCTTCTCATGGCTCACGCCGCCTTCCGATTGCGCGTGGGCGTCGCCGCGATGAAGGCCTCCAGCGCGTGCACATAGCTTTCCTGGGCAGCGGCAAGATCTGCCGGGTCCAGCCTGTCGGCCCGGAAGACCAGGTGCGGAGGATGCCACGGCAGGCCGCAGCGGTGCGCCGTCGCCTTCAGGGGCGCAAGGAGTTCATCCATAGTGAAGTGGTTGGCGCCGCGGCGGCCATAGGCAGTCGGCGTGTTGCCCGCCGTCGCGGCCACCATCAGCGGCGTGCCGGCCAGCCGGTCACCTTCCGTCTCCGCGTGGACGTAATACATCCGCGTCAGGACCGCGTCCTGCCAGGCCTTGAGCAAGGCGGGTGTCGAGTACCACTGGATCGGGAACTGAAGCACGATCCGACCGGCGTCCAGAAGCGCACGCGCCTCGGCCTCGCCGTCCGCACGCATGTCGATCACCCCGCCGGGATACCGGGCCTGGACGTCGACCACCCGCGTACCGGCGACCGTCCGGGCAGCCGCCTGCAGGGCGGAATTCGCGGTCGATCGTGCGAGGTCGGGGTGAAAGATCAGGATGAGGGTCTGGATCACGGGGGCCTCCTTCGGCTTTGGGGTGATCCGACCATGGTCCGGCACAGAAATTTCTTCCAATGGATATGCGGTATATGTGAATATCCGCTGCATGAATTTACGTGGCGTTGACCTGAACCTTCTCGTCATCCTCGACGCGCTTCTTGACGAAGCGCATGTCAGCCGTGCGGCGTACCGGCTGAACCTGTCCCAGCCCGCCGTCTCGAGCGCGCTGCAGCGGTGCCGCGACCTCTTCGGCGACCGCCTGCTGGAGCGCGGACGCGGGGGCATGACGCGCACCCCGCTGGCAGAGACGCTGCGCGCGCCGTTGCGGTCCGTTCTGGCGGGGGTGGAGACCCTGCTGGATCCGAAGGAAATGCCCCTTGACCGGATCGAGCGCGTCGTTCGCGTCACGACGGCGGACGATCCCGCTGCGCTGCTGGCTTCTCCGCTGGTCGAGGCACTGGGCCGGACCGCGCCGGGCATCGCCCTGGTTTTCAGACCTTGGCTCGGACAGGACGCGGCGATACGCGAGCTTCTCGATGGCGACACCGACATTGCCATCGCGGTGTTCGACGACAAGGTCGAAAACCTCGAGATCCGACCTCTGCTTGCCGCCGACTATGTGGTCGCGATGCGCAGGGATCATCCGGCGGCTTCCGGCTTCGACCTCGCGGCCTGGCTGGCCTGGCCGCATGTCGTCGTCTCAGGACGCGGGGACCGGCGCACGCCGCTCGATTCCCGGCTTGCCGGCATGGGCCATCGTCGGCGCGTCGGGCTGGTCATGCCGTCGTTCCAGCTGGTTCCGGCGGTGCTGGCGTCGTCCGATCTGATCGCGATGCTTCCGCGGCAAACCGTGGCCGCGCAGACGCATCTGGATCTGGCGGTCTTTCCACCGCCAGTCGCCGTCGAGGGCTTCACGCTCGATCTTGCGTGGCACATCCGGCAGACCCGCGACCAGGCCGTGCGGCATGTGGTCGAGATCGTTCGCGAGACCTTCGGCTTTGACCGCGCCTAGTCGTGTGCGCATCGCCGCCTTGCGGCGTCGCGGTGGTTTCCCTGCGACGCACATATCGGCTACACGACGGTCAACGCGGTCACCGGAGGCATGCGGGCGGGCCAGGGACGATCGGTCGGGCGGTCGCCCCTGAACGACCGGGGTCCCGGCCTGGCGCGCCCGTCTGCGGGCGTCGTCACGGCGCGAGGCGCGTCTTGCTCGCGTGAGCCGCCCCTCCGTCTGACCTTCTTCGTGTGCGCCAGGTGTGCGGTGAGCCGTCGAAACGGGGATGTTCGGGGCCATCAGGGCGGTGCCTGGCGTGTGCCCACCTGACGCCGACAGATTGAAGATGCAGAGAGAATGACACAAAATCAACCACACAGGCTGTCCGTCGCCCCGATGATGGACTGGGCAGATTTAATATAGAAAACAATGCTTTGAAAGGTGGCGTGCGTACTGAATGTTCCCGCTTTGATCGCAGAATTTCGCGCTCTGGCGTAGGACAGAGTGGGTCCTTTGGATGACTGGACCGACCGGCATTTTGGGGCTCTTGTGACGGCCGAGAGGAGGGTGGTTCCAACCCGGTTTTCCCGCTCCAGATCCGAGTGGTGTTCCTACGAAACGACTCCGTTGGACTGCGAAGCCGCGCTGACCTGTCGCGACAGCTGGTCAACCTGTCTCATGCGATAAGCGTGAACCGAACTCTGACCTCGGGTCTGGTTCCGGTTTAGGGTTTCACCACGGCGGGATGGGTGACAAATTCGGACAGGGCCTCACACCGGACCAGCCATGTTCGCTTGATGGTCGAAATCGGCATCGCTAGCCTGATTCCGAGAGTTACCAGATTTCGGAGTTGCCAATGTCGTTGAGACCGTTCGTTTTTGCCATTTCCCTCGCCGCAGCCCTTCCGGCCTTCGCGCAAGACACCTCCCTTTCCACGGAATTGGCCGATATCGAGCGGCAGCTGACCGAGATCGACGCGCAGGCTGCGCGCTACGACGGCGGCCTGATCCTGACCCTGATCGAAGCACGTCGAGAGGCGCTTCTTCTTGCGAGGACGCTGATTGAAATCCGGATCAGTGCAGAAGCCGGTGGCGCGACTGTCGAAGTGACAGTCCCGGCCGTCCAGCCTGACGAGGCGCGTGCAGCCCAGCTCCTAGGTGAAATGGCAGCTGCTCAACAGCGCATTGAGGAGGCAGAGCGCGAAGCGGCAACTGGTGGCGGTCTGATCCAGGCGCTGGCGCTCAGCCGTGCAGAAACCGAACGCCTCACGCTGGCGCAACTGCAGATGGGGTATCTGCAGGCGAAATACGGGATCGCTTTCCCTGTGATGGTCGCTCAGCCTTCCGCATCAGTTCCGGCGGCAGCGCCAGCGGCTGACACGGCGACACCACCGGAGGACGCCGCACAAACCGTCTCCTGGGCGGATGCGCGGTTCCCGGCCATCGATTATACGCTCGCGCCATTCGAACAGGCCAATCGGGATGGGCACCGGATTTCCGGCTGGTGGACGATTGAATCGAGCCGGGCGGCGGTGGACGACAGTCCGCAGATCGTCGCGCTGAACCATTCGCAGTTCCGGCCGAACAACTTCATGGGCCAGACCGCCCTCGTCGCACGCTGCATTGAAGGCGAAACGGCACTCGTCTTCGTGCAGGACGATTTTCTGATGAACGATTTTCGTCGAAACTCGTTCGACATGACGCTGCGCATCGACGATCAGCCGTCGCAGCAATCGCGCTGGAGCAGCCTCACCGGCAACAAAGGCGCCGGTCTATTCGGGCGGGACGCCGAGACGTTCATCAGGTCGATCTATGATGCCGAGCGGCTGTTCATCCGGCTGGTCGAGTCAAACGGCCAGCAGCATGATGCACTTTTCGAGCTGGCCGGGGCACAGGATGCCTTCGAGGAGGTCGCCGCGGCATGCGGATGGACGACCCTTTCGCTTTCAGCAGACGACTACCGGGCCATTCAGACCCTTCTGAACGCCGGGGGTTTCGATGTGGGCACCCCGGATGGACAATGGGGGCCTGCCTCGCAAAGAGCCATGCGCGCCTACCAGGCTTCAGTCGGGTTGCCTGAAACAGGTGCACCCAACCGGGAAACGCTGGAGAGCCTTGGCGTCGGTCAGTGACAGCGATCCCGTTGTGAATACCGTGCCAGTGTCATCGCTGCTCGATCGACGTTGCGAGCTGTCTGCGGGTTGACTGAACGCTGGCAAGCCGTGCTTTCCAATCGTCGGGCGGCGTGCTGACACGTTGCGAGTGTCGCTCCTGCCGTTCGGCCACAGCGTTGCGCAGGGCTTGTCATTGCGTGATGTGCCCTTGGGTCCAGAAGGTGTGCCAAGGGCCGCGGTTCGAACGGTGCTTCAATCGTCGATCTGGTCGAAGAAGTCTGAAAAATCGATCGCGTCCGGAACCCGCCGCGCGATGAACAGCCCGGTGATCCTCGCATCCGGAAAGCGCTGGCGCAGAACGTTCGACATCGCGCGAAACCGGCAGCCTGTCACGAGAAGGTCATCCACGATGCCGATCCATTTCGGCTGTTGCGCGGTCAACCCTTCGTCGATCGCGTAGACGCTCTCCCAGGCCGAGGGCGGCGGGCGAGAGGAACTTTCGTGCGCGGCGCCGATTGGCCTGGTCTGTGTGACGAGTTCGCGGACATCGGCGGACAAGCCTTTGGGAGGTCTCAACGCCCGTAGCATGTCCATCATCCTGTCATCGTATTCCGGGTCGGTCTTGAGTTTTGATGGCGGCACCGGAACGAGCGTGAGTTCAGAGAAACGCGCGCCGATCCGGGCCGAGTAGAGGTCTGCCACCGTCTGGATGGCGCGCTGCTTGTGCGGCCAACGCGCCGTGCCCCTTAGCTTTACCGGCATCTTGTAGTTGAGGATCAATTGGTTGGTGGCGCTGTGCGCCCACCCTTTCCGCGCCGTGTAGTCGCCGAAGAACAGGCATTCGTCCTCCGGCAGGAGGTGGTTGTGGTCGCTGCGGGTAAGATCGTCGATCCTAGTGAAGCGCGACGGAAAGGAGGTGCCTGCGGATGTCGTCATAATCGGCCACTCTGATCGCGCCGCGTTCTTCGAACGCATGGGGCCACGTCAGCCCCGACTTGCGGAAGTTGCTCTCGAGGATGAAGACTTTTCGCCCCTGTTTCAGCGCGTGGCGCGCCTGCACAAGTGTCCCCGAGGTCTCCCCGGCTTCGACGATGATCGTGGCCTGCGTCAGCGCCGACATCGTGATGTTCCGTTCCGGGAAGAAGAAGTTGTTCGCGGTCGGGCTCTTCTGGGCGATGTACCGCTTCACCGGAACCTGACTGATCAAGAGATGGTTGCGGGCTATCTCACGCTGCAGCCCCGCATTCGCAGCCGGATATGCCTTCAGAAGCGGCGTTCCGAGCACGGCGATTGCGCGCCCCCCGGTCTCGATGGCCGTCGTATGGGCAGCGGTGTCGACGCCTGCCGCAAGTCCCGAGACGATGGTGAAGTCGTCCGACAGCAGGGACTTCACCAGCCTGCGTGTTCTTGCCAACCCCTCTTCGGTGGGTTTGCGCGTCCCGACCACGGCAACTGCCCGAGGCGAATTGACGAGGTCCCACCACCCCTGGAAGTACAGAAGCTCGACCGGGTGGTCCGCCACGCGAAGGCGTTCCGGGTAGTCGCCCGCACCGTGAATACGCACACCATAGTGCTCAACGCCTGCGTCGCGCAGCATGGCATGAACGGCGTTGGCGTAACTGGTCGCTCGTGAACGCTCGACAAAATCCGAGGGCAAGGATCCTTCCCGCTTGCCGAACATGTCCGCTAAGGATTTGAAGCTCGCCTTCTGTTCGTCCCAGAGCGCTTCATAGGCACCAAGTTCCTGGAACGGCGATACCGCGCGATTGGAAAAGTCTTCGGCCTGAAGCTCAAGCTGCATTTCCTCCTCCCTTCCGCGCTGCTCATGTCTCGTTTTGGCAAGAACAAATATAGAACATTTTGTCTCGCCGCAAGATAAACGGCGAGTCGGCCCACGATTTTCTACCGTGGAGCAGACTGTTCACCGAAGACAGGAGCAGCGCAAGCAGGTCGTTCCGCTGGCACGGCCGGGCGTCTTTTGCGGCATCGGCAAGGACCGCTCCTGCCTTGCTGCCTGACTGGGCTGCATAGGCTGCGCAGAGTATACCTTGAGGTCGTTCGTATATTCCCGTAGCGGGCTATCAGCCGTGTTGGTTGTGTTTTGCGCTGCGCCGGACCCTGCGGCCGCAAGGAGGTCAGGATGGATGTTTCACCGAATGTGATCAACGAGGAGATGCTGCGTGGTCTTCTGGCGGAGGGCTACGAGATCGAGGTCATCTGCACGGGCAGCGCCGAGAAGCGGACAAACACCTGGTACGGGCGCTGGGTCATCCGGGCCGTCCTGCTGGATGGCAGCTCGCCCAAGGCTTTGGTCACCAGCCGGACCCAGTTCAAGCAGCGTGAGATCAAGACGATCGTCGGTCTGGTGAGTTTCCTTTCCGACATGGGCTGCAAAACGGCCTGCATTCCGCTCGAACAGGGGGCCACGCAACGTCATGTGGTGCCGGGACGGGGAAGGCCTGAGGGATCTGCCTGACGCTGTGTCGCCCTTGCAGGTGCGGCCCCCCGTGGATTTTCCCAAGGCCAGCGACAGGAGATTTTATCGAATAAGGTAACACGCCAGTCAGATATCGGCTTGGCGTCACGCTTTTACCGAAAAGGATAAATTCCTTGCGCCGGGCTGCCATTGCCTCTAGAAATTACCGTAAAAGGTAAATCTTCTCTGGAGGCGAAGGCCATGACATCCGAACCCGACGCGCCGCTTCTGAACGAGGTCGGGCAGCGGATCCGTGCGCGGCGCCTGGCGGAAGGGCTCACCCTTGATCAGCTCGCCCGCCTCAGCGGCATCAATGGGCCGGCGCTCTCGCTCATCGAGACCGGAAAGCGCGATGCCCGGCTGACGACCCTTGCCCGGATCGCCGCGGCCTTGCGCCTCCCGCTTCAGGCGCTGCTGGTGGACAGGGAAGGGGTCCGGGAAGAGGGAAGCCCGATCGTCGGTGAGGGCTACGACCTCAAGGACTTCCTGTGATGCGGCAGGTCCCGGTCTGGTTCGACACCCTCCATGTGGCGGACATCGAGGTCGCCCCTGATGGGGCACTCTCGCTGTGCTACACCGAGCGCTGGCGTCTGGCCGACGGGGCCTTTCCGCTCTCGGTCACGATGCCCCTGCGCGCCGCGCCCTATCCCTCGGAGGTCATCGCGCCCTGGCTCGCGAACCTTCTGCCGGAAGAGGAGCAGCTCCGCATCCTGACCCGCTCCCTCGGGATCGACCAGGCGGATGTCCTGGCCCTGCTGGAACAGATCGGCGGGGATACGGCGGGAGCCTTGTCCTTCGGTGCGCCCACGGATCGCGACCGTTGGGCCTGGCGGCCGCTGACCGAGCTTTATGGCCTGGACGACCCGGCCGAGGCGCTTGAGCGGCATTTCGAGGATCTCGGACGACGCCCCTTTCTGGCGGGAGAGGAGGGGGTTCGCCAGTCGCTGGCCGGCGGCCAGAAGAAATCCGCGCTCGCGGTGCTGGACCCAAAGGGCCATCCGGTCCTGCGTCTGCCGGAACAAGGCGATGTCCTGGCCGTGCCCTTGAATGGAGCCCCCTCGACCCTGATCGTGAAGCCCGACAATCCGAACCTGCCCGGCCTGACCGAGAACGAGGTCTGGTGCCTCAGGCTGGCCGCAGCGATCGGCATCCCCGCCGCCGAGGCGACGATCCTGCGGGCCAGCGGCCGCTCTGCGATCGCCGTGCTGCGCTACGACCGCAGGCTGGGGCGGCAGGGCCAGGTGCAGCGCCTTCATCAGGAGGATTTCGCGCAGGCGAATGGCCTCCCGCCGGGCCGGAAGTACGAACGCGGCACGCGGCCCGGGCTCGACCTCGCCAGCCTCTTGCGCACCGGGCGGCATGTCAGTGCGCGAGAGGCCCTGGCTCTGCTCGACCAGGTGATCTTCAACATCCTCGTCGCCAATACCGACGCCCATGCCAAGAACTACTCCCTGATCCTGCCCATCGCCGGGCCGCCGCGTCTCGCCCCGCTGTACGATGTGTCTTCCGTGCTGGCCTGGCCCCATGTCGTGCAGGCCTATGCCCAGAACATCGCCGGCAAGAAACGGACAGCGGAAGGGATCGCGGCCCGGCATTGGGCGGCCATCGCCCAGGAGGTCGGCTTTCGCCCGAGGGATGTGCTCACCCGGGTCGAGGAGCTGATCGATGGGATCGTTGCCAAACGCGTCGATGTGACGGAGGCAGTCGCGCGTCTGCCCGGCGCGACCGAAGGCTACGCCGTGCAGACAGCAGAGCTCGTCGAAGCCAATGCGCTGCGGATGGGCGGGCGTCTTTAGGGAAGGGCGTCTCCGGGCGGGCGGTTTCGGCTTACCGGGACGGGAAGAAACCCGCCTTGCGGGATGCGACAGCGTGAATCTCCATCGGAAGGTAAGTGGTTGGGTTCCGCGGGGGTGGCGGGTATCTTTTGGATCGTTTTTTAAATTAATTCAGTTTCTTATCGGTCATAGTGAATAGGTTGCATTAAGATTTGGGCGCAGGTCCATGGTCTGGACGCACCTCATCCGTCACAGCCGAATGCTCTTCTCCGAGAGGTTCTCTGGCGCGGGCTTCCCGAGGCCTTTCTCCCGTTGGGCAGCTGGACACCGTCAATCGATCTTTGAATTCACGATCTGGACGTCGTGTCGAATTTCGGTCAGGGGCGTCGAAAACCCTTCATGAAACGGCGCAATGTCGAAAACCGCTATACGGCATGCCTCGCTCACAGGGAGAAACGGAGATGTTCCTGAACCATCGAACCCAGGTCGTTTACAGCCTTCTGGCCGAGTATGTGCGCAGCCCCTCCCTGCGGCACATGCGGGAGGAGCGCTGTCTTGCCAAGCTGGCCCTCGAGATCGTCACGAAGCTCGATCAGGACAGTTCGGTCTGGAAGAAATGGGAAGGGCCGCGCGACAAGATCCTCGGCGCGGCGATCGAGTGCTGGATCCCGAAGGAGGACATGCTCGATTTCCTCAACAGCCTGCCCGGACCAGCCCTGACGATGACGGATCTCGAGCAGCGCATGAAATCGATGATCGAGGAGGAGTATCTCGGGGACCCCGAGCCGAAGCTCGAAGCCGAGTGCCTCGCAATCTATCGGGTCGAGAAGGCGGCGGGCACGGAGATGCCCGCGATCATCGGGCGGCTGTCGGATTACATCGGCGCGCAGTTCCAGCGCTTGCGCGATGAGCGGCGCGCCGAGGAGGAGCGGCGTCTGGACGAGGCGCGGCTTGAGCGGGAGCGGCGGCTCCTCTCCTATGCCGATTGTCCCTGGACCCAGATCAAGGGCTCGAAATTCGTCTACTGCCGGAAGAACGGTCGGGTCTTCCAGCTCAAGCCCAACAGCGACAAGAGCCTGACCCTTTACCGGGTGCAGGCGGTCGATGATGCCGCCAGCGGCGAAATGATCGGTCGCTACAGGTCGCGTGGGGATGCCAGCAAGGTCGTGGCCAAGGCCGCCCATGAGCCGGAGCCGTGGCGGTAAGGCAGAGGCTGACGGCGGTGCCGGGCCGGGATGAGGAGGAAGCTGGCGCGGTTCCCAGGACGGAAGGGTCGAGGATGTTTGCGGGGGAACGCCTTCCCCCTGGTCGGCACTGGCGTTGCCGACGCACCCCCTTCGAGCGGGGGGACCCCGCAACGCCCCCTCAGAGGGAGAGTGCAGACGGGGTTTCCGTGACGGGTTGAGGGTCGGGGGAGAGGCCCCCGGCGCCCGTCGTGGAGATCACCCTGATGGCCAGACAGGACCGCGCTCCCCGCGATGGCGGCGCCCGCAGCAGCATCTATGACGACATCACCTCCCGGATCATCGCGGAGCTGGAGGCGGGGCGGCTGCCCTGGGTCCAGCCTTGGGGCACGGCCTCGGCCAAGGCACCGCTCGCGCTGCCGCGGAATGCGGCGACCTCCCGTCAGTATTCCGGGATCAACATCCTGATCCTCTGGGGCGCCGTGGTCCAGCAGGGCTATCCGACGCAGGCCTGGCTGACCTTCCGCCAGGCGCTGGCGCTCGGCGGCAATGTCCGCAAGGGCGAGCGCGGCACGACCGTCGTCTATGCCGACCGCTTCACCCCCGAGGACGAGAAACGCCGCGCCCGGGAAACTGGCGATACGCCCGGTCAGATCCCCTTCCTCAAGCGGTTCACCGTCTTCAATGCCGCCCAATGCGAGGGCCTGCCCGAGGAGATCGCCGTTGTGGCACCCCCGCCGCTGCCTGGCATGATCGAGCCGCAGGTCGAGGCGCTGATCCGCGCCACCGGCATCGATTTCCGGATCGGCGGTGACCGGGCCTTCTACGTCCCGGCGCTGGACTACGTCCAGGTTCCCCCTCCGCAGGCCTATTTCGAGCCGATCAACTGGCACCGCACCGCGCTGCATGAACTCGGCCACGCCACAGGCCATGCCTCGCGGCTGGGGCGGGATTTCTCGGGGAGTTTCGGGACCAAGGCCTATGCCTTCGAGGAACTGGTGGCCGAAATGAACGCGGCCTTCTGCTGCGCCTCGCTGGGGATCGTGCCCACCGTGCGCCATGCCGATTACATCGGCTCCTGGCTCGAGGTGCTGCGCGAGGACAACCGCGCCATCGTGCGTGCCGCCTCGCAGGCCAGCAAGGCCGCGGACTGGCTGCTGGCCCACCTACCGGAGCCTGTGGCGGCCGCCACTGTGACCGGACAGGGAAGGGCTGCGGCATGATCCTCCTGACCCACAGCCAGCGCGCCCGTCTTCTCGCGAATGGTCGGATGCCGGACGCCGATCACATCCCCGTCGTGAAGTTCTTCAACCCCTTCGGCCAGGGCACCTGGCTCGCCACCGAACTTGATGAGGAGGGCGACATCCTCTTCGGCCTCGCCGATCTGGGCTATCCGGAGCTCGGTTCCTGGTCGCTGAGCGAGTTGACGGCGATCCGGCTGCCCTTCGGCCTCGGCATCGAGCGGGATCTGCATTTCGAGGGGCGCTATCCGCTCTCGGTCTGGGCCGAGACTGCGCGGGCCGAGGGCAGCATCAGCGCCGCGGAGCGGGTGCTATATGCGAGGGGGCACGGGGAGGGGCTCACATTTCGGAAGTAACAGTTAAGGGGTGCCCCATACATCAGCGGCAGCCTTGTAGCAGACGACCGCGCCGCCCTCTCCGATAGGGACGGCGCGGTCCGGTCGGTTGATGCAGACACCTGTCTTGACGCGTCGGGCGGTAAGCGGCCGGTCGCTGCGACCAGGACGAATGGCAGGTTTAGGGCCGAGTTGCGGCCTGGCAGCTTATGGACGCCAGGTCGAGCGAAGCAAACGTTGGCTTGGTTCGCCGGTCAATCCGCAACGACCCACAACCCGACGTTCAGACGATCATAGACGCATCCGAGAACCTGCCATACGTTCATCTGGTTGAACGGCTGCCTTCTGCGATTTCGAAATGCCAATCCGAATTGTCTTCGAAGTGAAGTGAGAAATCGGGAACACTCCTGTACATTCGGCCGTGCCGAGCGGAGACGACCTGTAGCCGTTCTCCGCGAGCGGTCAGTGACCGACGGCGCGGCCCACCGCCTCCACCGCATCGATGATCGCCGGCAGCAGCCCGGTGACCTTTGCTACTGCCACCGGAGCGCCGGCGACCAACACCGCATCGACGAACTTGGTCGTTCGCTCACCGATCCATTTCGTCAGCTTGAGCGCGAGACCCAGGATGCGCGATATTCCGGCCTTGACCGCTTCCCTGTCCGGCTCAAGCTTCGCAAGCTCGGCCTCCACCGATGCGACGGCTTCCCGGGCATCCTGTAGATCGGCCCGCTCGATGCCGACATCTTCCTGTTCGGGCGGACCATTGTGCCTGCGCCACGCGAGATCGGCTTCCAGCTCCTCGATCTGTCGTCGCAGGATTGCCAGCGCCTTGAGCGCATCGCCGCGGTCGTCGTCCCCGGCATTCGGTGTCGGCGCAAGCAGGCGCGCGAAGTCGGGATCGTTGAGGAGCATGGCGCGAATGCGCGGTCGAACCTGCTTCCCGACGCTTTCGGCGGGCGAGAAGCCCTTCAGCATAGGGCCGTCCATTTCCTGAACCACGGCCGAAATGTTGCGCATGCGATAGCGGATTGCGGCGTCGTTGCGCAGCGCGAGCGGGCCGCTGAGCAGTGCCTGCGCCACAGACTCCGATCGCCCGTCACCGCCGCTCAGCTGGAGCCGCAGCAGGAGAACATACACCTCGACGGACTGACGAAGCTCGTCGTCCGTCCACGGCGCGTTTGCGCTGACCTTCTCGCTGCGAGCCATCACTCTCCCTCGATCCGTCGGTTTCGCCTGTCTCTCTAGCCACGAAAGCCCAGGACGCGCGCTTCCTCGATGATCTTCTCGCCGTGCAGCGCCTGCTTTCGGGACGGCTTCCTGCCCGATCCGGCCAGTTTGCCGAGACTGAACGCAAGGGAGCGCTGCCAGGCCTGAAGGGTTTGCGTGTCCTTCGCCCAGGCGGCGATATCGAACCAAGTCTGCGCAGGCACTTCCGCCACCCGGTCGACCAGCTCGCTTTCGCCAGCGTTCGTCTGTTCCTCAAGAACGCTGGCGGAGCCTGATGTTCTGGCATTCTCGCGGGAAAGCAGTCCCGCCTCGACATTGGCCGGTATCTCGATCAGAGTGTCACGGAAGCGGTCCCAGCAGGTCTCCTTCTTGCACCACTCGGTCACGTTCTGACCGCCCGGCGGGGTGGTCACGTGTGCGTGCGCGTGGACGCTCAACACCTCGATGAAGGAGGCAAGCGGTGCCGGAAGCTCCTGAGCCGCCCAGATGGCATCGAGATCGACCCGCTTGGCGGTACGATGCGACAGCCATGCGATCAGATAGGTCACGATGTTTGAGGTGCCCCTAGATTTGTAGACGCTTTGCCCCCTAACTTTGAGGCAAGGAGGC
>ERZ1066121.218-NODE-218-length-53802-cov-10.495004_pt1 | contig 53802 bp, 48 predicted proteins | sample MGYA00382768_ERZ1066121 | MGnify/ENA primary metagenome ERZ1066121 (study PRJEB33369, sample SAMEA5778351) | biofilm metagenome | biome: Industrial cooling water; feature: Water cooling tower basin; material: Biofilm | place: United Arab Emirates | collected...
AGATACCTCAGCTAAAAATAGCTGCAATTAGTTTTGCCTGATTTATGGTTCAGTATACTCTTGCTCAAAGCCCAGATATTATTCTTACAGTTTCTGGTAAAGATTCTGCCAAAGCCCGTGATAAAGCAATGGACCAGTTGATGGAACTCATGGACTCAGGTAAATTGCCTACCGACTTAGAAGAAGGATTTGGGCCTCAACAATTAATCGAAGTGAAAGAAACGAGCATTGACAATGCTGGTGACGATGCTGTGACACAGGCAGTTCAGGTTCTTAGCAACCTCGCGACGCTGAAGTTAAAAGTTCAAGAGTCGCGTTCGGAAGCTTTAGACATTCGTAAAGCAGTTGATGTTCTTTTTACAGACGAATCTGTAAGTGAGGAAGAAATTACTCGTTTGAAGGAAGGGTTCAAAGTTTTAAAGACCTTTGCCCAAGCAAACCTTCGCTATCAAGAAGCACGTGCAAAAGCTGAAGGCGCCCGTCAAGTTCTTGATAAAGCGCTAAAATCACCAGACAAATAAAGTAGTGGAAAGTGCTGAGGGCTGAGTGCTGAGTAGAGGAATAAAGTTGGAAGTTAGGAACATAAATTAAAGATTTAAACTTTTTATTCTTAACTCAGCACTCAGCAACGCCATTCGCGCGACTCGGGGGAACCCCCGCACGGCGATGGCTCCTCAGCACTCATTACTTTACTTACCTCGAATTTTATGAATAATTGATGAGTTGCTTTCCTCCATTTCTTCGACTTCGACACGTTCTGCACTCATTCTCTGTTTGTAATATTGTTGATAGTACGTGTAAGAAGCAGGCGCCGCTTCTTTGGATTTGTTTGCGATAAAGCCTAAAACAGGAGCGCCAGAAACTTGAAGCTCTTCTAAGGCTTGTTGGAAAACGGTACGCTTGAGTTTACCTAGTCCTGCTACTAATACCATGCCGTTTGTATTGGCGGCTAGTAAATTAGCATCAGCAAATCCAAGTACAGGTGGAGTGTCATAAATTACAAAATCAAAGCTGTTTTGCAGGTCGCTCATTAAGTCTTGCATTTTTTGTGATGCAAGCAAGCGAACTGGGTCGGGTGGAATTGGGCCAGCGCTAAGGACATAAAGGTTGTTTTCGATGGGTGAACGTTCAATAACGTTACTCCAGTCTAAGTCAGAGGCAATAATGTCGGTTAGTCCTTGAATGTTCATGACTCCAACTCGTTTGTGCAGTGTCGGACAGCGCAAGTTCGCATCGACTAGTAAGACTCGATGCCCCATTGCCGCAGCAGCTAGAGCTAGGTATATAGCAACTGTTGATTTACCATCCCCTGGTGTCGCAGAACTAATTACGAGTGAGCGAATTGGTGTATCTGAACCCAATAAAAGAATATTTGTGTAGAGCGAACGAAAGACTTCAAAGAAAGCAGCAATGTCTGGCTTTTGGTTTCCAGCGTCATTTAAAGAAACTGCCAGCTCTTTTCTTGATGGAATTGAACCCAATAGTGGTAAGTAGGTGGCATCTTTAACATCTTTGGATGTGTAGAAGACGTTGCTAAGTTTATCAACAACAAGTGCGGCGCCGGTACCTAAGAGTAGTCCGAGCAATCCTCCTAGTAATAAGTTTCGCTTGGCACTATCTACGATAGCTGCTGGTTTTTGGACTTCTGTGTATTGTGGATCGAGTGGTTTCCACGGTTGGAGTTTTTGCGCTTTCTCGATTTGTAAAGCTTGTTCTTTGGCAACGAATTGCCCATAATTTTCGGTCGCAATTTTTAGCTGCAACTGAATATAATCATAATCGCGATTAACTGTTGCTAAATATTTCAACTCAGCTTCAGCCTTCTTGATTTTGTCTCTTAAAGCTTCATCACGAGCAGCTATTTCATTGATACGACTCACATAATCACGCTGCACTCTCTCTTCTTCTGCCGTCAGCATTGGCATCAGATTATCTATTTTATCCTGTAATGTTAGTATGGTTGGGTTTTCAGGAGTGAACCGTGCAGATTCTTTTTTGATTAAAATATCAGCTTCTTGGATTTGGTCTAAAATCTTTTGGTAGCGAGGATTGTCACTCAATAGAGAGTTACCTGCACGTTGACCAGGTTGCTGTGCTAATTCGCTCTGCAAATCTCTGTACTTGGTAGACATTTGCTCATACTGCACTCGTGCTTCTATACGTTGCTGGTTAAGACTAGCAATTAAAGCAGCAACTTCCTGAGATTTTTGTGCAGGTTCGACTAAAGTATTTTTGCGGCGAAGATTGCGTAATTTCTCTTGCCAGTCCTCGACTCGCTGCTGGAGTCCTCCTTTGGTTATTCTTTCTTGAACAAATTTGATAGCTTCGTTGACATCTTCTTCTTGTTCAGCCCGACTATAATCTAAGTAAGTCTTTGCTAAAGCTTGTAATACATCTTTAACCTGTTGTTCGTCTTCGTCTACGTATTCAACTTTTAAAATATTTGGTTTTACAGACGTAACATTCAAATACCTTTCCAATCTCTTATAAGTTAAGTCTGGATATTTCGCCTGTAAATCTTTAACAATCGGCGCCAGCAAACGAGGGCTTTCCAAAACTTTGATTGTTGTAGCCACATTTTCGGTTTCAGGCGATGATACACCTTGAGCGCCAAGCGTTTGTGGAATATTTGCAACCGCCTTCGATTCACCAGTTACAGGTTTGGTTAAAATCTCGAACTGACCTTGAAAAATTGGGGGGTCACTTTCGGCCTTAAGAACGGCGCCAGCTGCAGCTACACCAGTAAATCCAGCAATTAATAATGCTCGACGACGGAGTGTTGCTCCAACTTGACCCAGATTCAATCCACCTTCATCAGCATCATTTAACTGGGCAGCATTAGTTTTCATCTGCATTTGAGAATATTTTTCTGACTTCAGCATAGCGTTCGTCAATACTACTATTAGTTTTTTTTGGGTAATTTCACACTTAAGTGATTTATTTGCAGGCTTGGCGATGCACCCAGGTAAATGATTGATCAATTACGCGCACGGTCTGTATGAGTCAAGATATCTGCTGAATAGTACTACCTATATGAGTCTCAGCAACATCGGTATCAAAAATATATGGCAATATTTGGGAGATGCATTATTACTACATTAGCACTACGCAGGGAATATTTACCAAAGGTTTTCGATGTATAAACAAAAAATATATTTTTTATACTTATATACTAGGTTTAATGCTGAGAGTATAGCAATACCTTGGTGCCCCAAAATTAGTTAGTTACTAAATCATACCTTATACATAGCGCCACGGAACCAAGTTCTTTTATGTGCTTAAATATATAGTCAGCTTCTGTTTACTGGTTCAGCCATTGCTTTTCCGGATAATTAAACTGTAGATTAAAAATTTACTCTTATCTCCGAAGTAGTAGTTGTATTTATTACTCAGTATATAAATTTTTTATTAGAATGAAATTTTCAGATTAACAGCTCCAGTGCATTTTAGAGCGCTGGAGCTACTAACTATGCCTTAGTTCGCATCTTGTTGCTGTTTGTGCTTACGACGCATAGCGGCGCCGATACTACCTGCAGCAAGAGTGCCTAAAATAGTTAAAGGTTCAGGAACAGGTTCGGAGGAACCTATAGTTATATTGTCAAAAGCGATTTGGTTAACAGTTCCACCGAAATCTACAGATTTAGCAATACCTGAAAATGCTACACCAATCGGGACAAATGGGCTAAAGTTTCCAGTTGGATCAGGAGCGCCATTGAAGGGGGTTGTTGGTAAATTTAGAGTAGCTAGTATGTTACCTGTACCGTTCAAACCATCATAGACATTGATAAATCCTGGATTGTTGATAGCTGAATAGAAGAACGAAAACCCATCGGTAAATCCGTTCGAAGCATTCATAATTGCCGCAGCTCCATCTAGGAAGAATAAAGCGGTGCTTGGACTGGGTTCACCGCCAATATTGCCAGTACCCCCAGCATCAGCATCAACAAGACCCAATGCATTAGGCGAGAAGGTTATATCAAAGTCCTGGGGAGCTGTATCATAAAAGTTACCCACAGGATTTAAATTTCCAACTCCCTCAAAATCGAGAACGATTGCGGCTGCCTGTGCTTGTCCTGTGCTAAGTGCAGCCGCTCCAACAGCAGTAAATGCTACTACGGTACTAACCTTCGCTAACTTTTTTCTAAGGAAAAATCCAGTTAAGGTTTTCTCTGTGCAAGCCTTACGCAACTTCTTTCTGATTTGAAATCTTGTCATTGAATTTACTCCTACAATTAGGTAAAGATTATTGGTAGATTTACCCTGCGTTGTAGTTTTTATTGGCGCCATTCAAAATAGTTGCACTAGTTTTACTACAATTGCTATAAAAACTTAACTAAATTGTAGTAATTATTACAAAAATCCAAAAGTACGAGAAAAGCAGATAATAGTTTATTGCTATTATTTATAAGTTTCTTGCTTATTTCATACTTAAGTGTCAAACTTTTGTTAGTATATTTTGTCTTTAGTTAAATTGCAAGTTTTTGAAGTTAATTCATCTAAAATTTATAATTATTGATAAGCAAGATGTAAATATTGATTTGATGCCGTACTTATTAAAATTTAAATCGTTACAAAATATATAATTTATTTAGAATTTATGCAGATAATAAAATAAATTTTTGCAGCAATAATTAGATTACTTCAAAAATATTGAATATATAAATAATTGTTTATTGCCACGCTTTATAGTATTTTGTTTTATTTGCTACTCAGTATGTAAATTTTCCTAGAATGAAATTTTAAGGCTAATAGCTCCAGTGCATTTTGGAGCGCTGGAGCTAGTAACTATGCCTTAGTTCGCATCTTGTTGCTGTTTGTGCTTACGACGCATAGCGGCGCCGATACTACCTGCAGCAAGAGTACCCAAGATAGTCAAAGGTTCAGGAACAGCTTCAACGTTATCAACTGTAAGTCTTGTGCCACTCAAAGCATTATCCAGCGAATTCATAACACCGAATCCGATAGTATATGTTCCTGCGTTAGCAAAGGTATAAGTTGTTTGATCTGATGTTTGTCCGTAATTACCTACAAGGGCTACGTCTGCCAGTAGATTAGCCGCAGAGCTAATACTGTAGAAGGAGAAGTCATTGTAAGGTAAATAATCATCCGCATCAAAAAGCCAATCAAACTTTAAAGTATCCCCTGCTGCTACTGAGATTGTTTGTTTAATCGCTGAACCAAACGTTGGAGCTGTGTTAATAGTGTTCAATGCTCCAGATGCCAATCCTAAAAATCCTTCTAAATCAAATTTGTTAGTATTTCCTCCTGCATTGATTTCAGCTTTTTGGTTAACAACGCTAGCATTACCAATTGTTTGCCACCCTGTAAAGTTATTAGTTGAAAAATTACCGTTGACAACTGCGGCTTGGGCACCTGAAACTCCGGCTAATGTTATTAATGCTACTCCAGATGCACTGGCGCCAACATAAGCTGCCTTAAATAAAACACTAGACGATTTTTTCTTGAGCCTGGTTCTAATTTGTAATCCAGTGATGGATTCTTTAGTAACAGCTTTTTTTAGGTTTGCTCTGATCTGAAATCTTGTCATTCTATTTATTCCTACAATCAGGTAAAAGTTAATGGTAGATTTACCCTATGTTGTAGTCATTACTGGCGCCACTATAACAAAGGTGTAATCATTTTGCTGCCATCAGTTGGAGCTTTAATTACAGACAGTAATAATTACAACAATTGAAAACTATTGATAAAAGACAATATTAATTTACGTGTCTTTTTCGACGGTCTTAGCTCATTACTACTTAAGTGCAGCAACCAAAGTTAGTATAATTTTATCCTACTATTTTTACAAGCTGTCTCAGATTAATTTACTTTAAATTTATAATAATATGTAGATAAAATGAATTAATTTATTGCAGAATAAAAATATAATATTACCTAGTTATTTAACCTCAACAAAACTGTAGCATTCTGTGCATTATTCATAAAATTACAAATTGTAGAGACGCGATAAATCGCGTCTCTACATCTATAAATATTGGACAAGGACTATATTGTAATGTCTTGACAATATTGTTTATATATTACTAGTCCAACGAGTTCCTTTCCAAATGCTGAAGAATAAAGATGCCGCGACTAAGGCGCCAAGTCCCCATTTTACTGAAGATTTCATCAAATTAAATCCTTGTTTCGATTCAACTGTTTTAGCTTGGCTTTGAATTTGGGTTTTGGCTTGCGACAGTTTAGTTGCTAGTTCGTCTTTAAATTGTTGAGCGCTTTTGCCCTGAACTGCGGCACCTTGCTGTTTGAGTATATTATCAATTTGTTCAGGTGTTGCTTGATTAAGTTGTTGCTGTAACTGTTCAGCGCGTGTAATTTGCTGTTTAGAAGCTGCCTTGATTTGTTCAGTACTTTGCTTACTTAGGCGAACTGTGTCAGCTACTGTTAGAGGTATCATTAAGAAAAATATAATGGCAAGTAGTAAAGTTAACCATGACAAGAGTTTTATTAAGGGCAACTCCCATTTGTTGCGTGAGTCTAATTCAGCATAGAATATTAATACAAAACCAATTAAAGATACGGGAACTCGTTCGACTAAGGCACCGATTGTTTGAAGTTCCCAGGCAGGATTCATAAATTGGGGTGGAATAAGAATTTCTAACCAGTCAAAAAATGCTAGCAGCAATAAGCCGTAACCAAGAGTTCTGATAATTCCTATTGTTGCTTCTTGAGTGAGTGGAAATTGCGGTACGCTGTATTTTCCGGTGTTTGATTTTGTCATATTCGTAGAATAAATTAGATGAATGTGAGATGAAAGATTAAAATTCAAGCTGTGGTTGAGCGCTAAATTTTAGGAAAACGAGGGCGCCACCACTCATGCCAGGAAAACCATGCTTTTTCTAAAGTTGAATAGGCAGACTCTGGGGAAGATTTTTGTATGGGTATTGAAAGATGCGCCCATAAACATCGCCTGTCTTGAATATTTTCTTTACCAAAAAACCAAGATAAAATATTTTGAGGATTTGTTTGATATTGGTAGCTGTTCTGGTTAAATTGCTCATATGTAAACGTGGTGTTTAACCGCGCATTTATACAGCTACTCAGAAACGCGCGCTCTTTATGTGTTCCTAAAGCGTAATAACCTACTCCTTCACGCTGACGTATAACTAATGTTTCTGCTGTATATGAAGAAATTCCCATTATTTGCTTGAGATACAACGGTATATTACCATCTTCGAGATATCGCATTTCAATTTCAAGCGGCAGGTTATTTTGATTGTATTGATAAGATTTGTTTGCTTTTAGCCCATTAAATCGTACCTGTGGTCTAGGTATAGGATGAGATGCTATGAATTGCCACTCTGATAAAACAACTGTATTTGGAAATTTATAGGTTGTTTGGGTATCGTTTGCTTTGTTAGATACTTTGTTAGAAATTAAGAGAGCATTTGCTGAGGTTATGAAGACGCAACCACAAGTTAATGCCAAAAAAGGGGTGCGAAGTTTTTTCCACATTCATTTTACCTTAAGTCTTTGCGTTTGAGCGATTTGATGTACCTGAACCAAGTATCAACCAGCAAAATATACCCAAACACAAAACAGCTATGAGCGAGAATATGAGTGACCCATCTCCTTCGTGCCAATATTTAAATGCTTCTTTTTGATTACTTGCTACTAAGTTTGCCATTAAAGCAACCCGAAATCCATTTACAATGAATGCTAGTGTAGTTGCTACAATTGGTACTAATATTCTTTTTTTAATATTTAAGGGAAACATTAATAAGAATATACATGCTATCCCAAGCATTTGCCCAACCAACTCTATTCCCGAACAGCCACTATATACTTCAACAGAACCTGTTGTTAAATGAATCTTTTCTCCATTACGAATTACCTCTGTACCCATATACCATAAAATAAATGCAGCAAATTTAGCTGTAAGTTTAGAAATATCAAATGGAATTTTAGGAATAAGGTTTGTAATGGAAAAAACTATTAAAATTAATAACTCTTTTTTATATTGTCTTAATCTTTTAAATCCAGAAGCTAATAAGGCTACACAAAATCCTAAAAGTGGAGGTAAAACGAATAAAAAAATACCAAGACTAGTTAATGATGAAGCCTTAATAAGCAGCACTATTAAAAGTGAGAAAGCAAATAGACTTGAAAACATTCCACTTTCGAGATACAGGTCATTATGTCTATCCCATACAAGTGAAGACACTGCTGCCCAAAATAAACAGCTTACACTAAATAAGCTTGAGTTATCGCCGACCCATACCAGAGTCAGGTGAATGGTCATACAACCAATTGCAATTCCTAAAAGCCAAAATTTAGGATTTTTGAGTTGAACGCTAATCATGTATATCGAAAATAAAGAATTTATACTTCGCACCTCGAATAGAAACCCAAAGTGTTTGTTTGGACTTGTTAAGAATGGTGCAATATATCAGGAAAGGTCTATTGCTAACGGGGTTATGAGCAACCCCTATATACGCAGGCGCACGTCGTCAACGTTAGTATCGCTGTATAAAAACGTAAACTAAAACTTGAATATCAACTCAATTGTCAAACAAGTGAGGGTAGTATGCCTGTCTGTAGAACAATGCGATAGAACAATTTGAACTTATGCAAGAGAAAATACACAGTATAAGTGTAATTAATGCTTAAGTAATAATATTTACCACTATATCAGCCAAAAGCAATACGTACTACCTAGCTTTACCTAAATTTTAAAGTTGTAATTTCATATCACAGTGCCTGAATAGCTTAGTATAGTAAGATTTTGCTAGCTGCTAGCGAGATTTTTACACTTGCTTCAAATATAAAATTTACGTAAATTTACTATTGATTATAAAAATAAATAATACTCGTTACACGAGTTAAAGATATTACGTGTAACGTCTCTTTTCTTTTAAATAACAAAAAAAACAAAAAAGGGTAGTTAATTAACTACCCTTTAAGTACTGAGGCGCTAGGATTCGAACCTAGGGATGTCGGGACCAAAACCCGATGCCTTACCACTTGGCGACGCCTCATTGCATTGACACTTCTTAATATAATAGTGCTTGCTAGTTATGTCAAGTAGTTTTGCCCAATTTTTCTGACTATACTTTTCTTGCTCTGGGTTTTGCTCGATAATCAAGAACGAGCCAAACCCCGAAAGCTATGGATTAAGTTGGCAAGTTGGCACATCTGGCAGGTGCTGACGAACCAAAATATATATATAAGAGGTTATGCTGTACTGGGTCTTCTACCGTGTTTTAAACTACAATTAATTTTACTTAAATTATGTTGGCTACCAAGTTGGGTATAAATTTTATTAATACTTCTACGTTATTTAATTTTGTTGTAACCAGGCTGAGAGCGAGAAGAATAAAGACGCACGACTACACAGGGCAGGTATCTGGTCAAGATTATGTATTTGAAACAATAGACGACAGTACCAAGGGTTACATGACGGCACAAGGCAAGGGTATTACAGTCGGCGACTTTATTACTTTACAGGACGGCGCCGAGGTTTATCATTATCAAGTTGAGCAAATCGAGTACTACTCCAACCCTTCTGATATGTGGACTGGTGTGTTAAAGCGCGCCTAAAGCCGCATTTTGATAAGCAACGAGTATCGTTTTCCATTTTGATATATTTATTTTTAATAATTTATTAACGTTATATTTGTCGTACTTGTTATAAATTTTTCTTGAACTATTACAATTTCTGATAGAAAGCCCTTGTTTGCAGCGCCAGAATGATCAGGTTTATCAAGATTGAAAGGTAATATATACAGGACTGCTTGTATATATCCGGATTAAATTGCGAACTTTACCTAATCTTGTTGAAGGAAAACAATCACTTTAAAACGGATTACCCGAAAATTCACCAGGTCGCATCAGTGTTTTACCTGATTTTTGCTGCAAGCATTTCAATAATTAGATTATCATTTTAATTTAAAGATGTTGGCAATAGTTGCCAAATTGGCAAGAAAGTGTGACAAAATCGTTACGAAAACTACAAGCAAAAACTCACATGCTTTGTTTTTTGGGGTTTTTATCTGTATCCATGCTATTTACAGCAAACATCTCAGTTGTCGAGTCAAAGATAAGAGCAAGCAATATTGCTCATGCAAAGAATATATTTAGTTGTAAATATAGTCACAAAGTAATTTTGTGAGCATAATCTAAATTACTATTTTTAATGACAGAAAAGTCTTACGAATAGGATGTTATGGATTATTTAAGTCAACAAAATTAAGGAGATTAAGAGAGTAATAAATAAAAAATATTTCGTATATATCCTGACAGTGCATTTACTGAGATGAAGTATGTGATACATAGTATGAAGTAAAATTACAAAATCACAGGTCAAGTCCAAATAAGTGCAGTAAACAGGTAACTAGATGAATAATAAAGAAATCCTAATTGGGACTGGAAGAATTGAAAGTCAGTATTGGCGAGACCAGTGGAAACACAGAGCTATTCAACTTTCTGGCATGGCGAGATTATTTGGGTACGCTACAAGCAAGGATGTTTCGTTTGAGTCCAACAGCAGGGTAAAGCAAATTAACTAAGCCGACGTAACAAAATGAGGTTATCCATCCCATCATGAGACAGAAGAGCCAGCGGAATTCTACACAAGATAAAGTTTCAAAGCAGACTCAAGGCGCCGCGAAGAGACCGATTAGAGTAGTGCATCGACCTGAAAGTAGCATGAGGCATCCGCTTCAGTTATTTAAAAACATGGGACGGGACTTATTAGCATCACGAGAACTTGCTTGGCGCCTCATGGTGCGGGATATTAGCGCTCAATACCGTCAGTCATTTTTAGGTTTTTTATGGGCGGTTATACCTGCGGTAGTTCTGGCTGCTACCTTTACCTTTGCCAAAAACGGTGGGGTTGTAAATATCGGTAATACTGATATTCCCTATCCTGCTTACGTTATGTTCAGCATGACATTATGGCAAACCTTTGTCGAATCACTCTTAGGTCCAATTCAAGCGGTAGCAGCAGCCAAGGCAATGGTAGCAAAGATTAGCTTTCCTCGTGAAGCCTTAGTTATTGCCAAATTAGGAGAAGTCTTTTTTAACTTTGGCGTCAAGCTGATTCTAATTATTGGCTTATTTATCTGGTTTCAAATACCAGTAACTTGGAACCTAATTTTAGCCCCAGTCGCCCTAATTCACTTGATAATACTGGGAACTTCTATAGGAATGTTTTTAGCTCCCGCAAGCGCACTTTATCAAGATTTTTCTAAAGGTATTACCTTAGCAACTAGCTTTTGGCTATTTCTTACACCTGTTGTTTACCCAGTTCCAACTGATGGAGTATTTGGCAGCATTGTTAAACTTAATCCCGTTACACCTTTACTAGTAACAACGCGGGAGTTAGCAACAACAGGTGTAATATCAAATCCCCAAGGATTTTGGATAGCGAGTTTAATTGGAATCTTAGGATTGTTGATAGCTTGGGTTATCTACCGTCTTTCAATGCCCTATATAGTTGAGAGGATTAGTTCGTAATTATGATGAGTATCAACGAGCAAGAAATTTCAGAAAAGCCACAGAATAATGATAGTGAAGTTGTTCTCTCAGTTAATGGGGTTTCCAAAAGGTTTTGTCGAGATTTAAAGAAATCTTTATTCTATGGCGTTCAGGATATCGCCTCTGAGGTATTAGGACTGCGAGAAAAAGGTGATAAATTGCGACCTAAGGAGTTTTGGGCATTAGATAATGTTAGTTTTCAATTGCGTCGAGGAGAAGCATTAGGTTTAGTTGGTAAAAACGGTAGTGGAAAGTCAACGCTGCTGCGGGTTATAGCGGGGTTGATTAAGCCAGATACTGGCTTTGTCGAAGTAAACGGTAGGATAGCACCGTTGATAGCCTTGGGAGCAGGATTTAATCCTATTTTGACAGGGCGGGAAAATATTTATGCAAATATGTCAATTTTGGGTTTGTCCAAAAAGGAAATAGATGAGCGATTTGATGAAGTTGTAGAGTTTGCAGAAATTGGCGATGCTATTGATTCGCCAGTACAAACCTATAGTTCTGGGATGGCTGCACGGTTAGGGTTTGCCAGCGCGATTCATACTGATCCGGAGATTTTATTGGTTGACGAAGTACTAGCGGTAGGCGACGCTAATTTTAAAGCTAAATGTTTTCGGAAGTTACAAAAGTTGCGTGAGAATAAGACATCTTTTATTTTGGTTAATCATAATCCTCAGGCAATATTAAGTGCATGTGATTCTGCTGTTTATTTATCAAAGGGCAAGTTAATTATCAATGATAAGACCCTAGCAGTTATACAAAAATATGAAGAAGATTTATTTCAAAGTAGTATTACACAAAAATCTATAGTCTCGATGTTTTTACCGCAAAAGCTAGAAAGTGAAACTTTCGGAATAAACATTACTTCACTTTTCTTTAGAAATAAAGAAGGAAATATGATTGATTCATTAGTGACTGGTGAATGTATTAATTTCTGTGTAGGTTGTAAAGCTTATAAAAGATTTGAAAAGATTAATCTTCACTTAACAATTACAGAGTTAGGAGGAGAAGCTGGGATAGTTTTGTTTTTAAGCGGTGCTAACGATCAACATTTTTTTGAAATGCTTCCAGGAGAACATGAGATACAAGTTCAAATGCCTTATCTTAGTTTAAAATCAGGCACTTACAGCATGACGATTAAGCTTAAAAGAGAACTTTATACGTTTGAGACAATTGAAAACTTTATATTTTCAGTAAAGTCAGATAGTACTATGAGTAACTGTATGTTTTACCAGCCTCGAAAATGGCAGATTATCAGCAGCACATAAAAATTATTGGTGTTATTGCTGATGCTTATTAGCTTATTTTCAACATTTACCCTATAGAATAAGCCTTCCGAGCTTTTTCATATAAACTTTCATAAAAAAGGTAGTGAAAAACTAAAATTTCATGTTGAACTAATTTGAGATGAAGAATCTTGTGAAATAAAACGTAGTAGTTAAATTAAGTTATGAAAAAAATAAAGCCGCTTCTCTATGTATCTTTAGGCAATCTCCCCTCCAAGCTAGCTTGTAGTATTCAAGTGGCTAAGATGTCGCAAGCTCTTGGGCAAAAAATAGAAAACTTTGCGTTAGTTACTAGCGGAGATATTCCTCCGGCATTAAAAGGAATGAACGCTGAATTTCAAAGTTGGTATGCTTTACATTATAAGTTTAAGTTAGTACGTATACCAGTACATTTCAAAGTTGAATCTCTTTTTAGCAAAGAATATAAACAAAAAATATACTTTAAATTGGCGGTTTTATCAGAAAATTATAGAAAATTATTAAACGGCTATTTAAATATAGATAAAGCTAGTTACTGTTTTAAAATCACCTAAAGTTTTGTAATTATGAAAAACACCTTGAGTATAGGGTTCATTACTCCAGAATACGTAACCGAAAATTATTTCAGCGGTGGATTAGCAAACTACGTCCACCGAGTCGCCAAAGCCTTAGTATCTTTAGGACACGAAGTACACGTTATCACTTTCTCTGAAATTGACGAAGCCGAATTTGACCATGAAGGTGTCCAAGTTCATCGTGTAGCTGTCGGTAAACTTCATAAATGGTTAAATAAGCTGACTAGATATCGCATCAATAGCACAACTAAATGGTTCGATTTCAGTATTCAAGCTTATAATAAATTAAAACAACTCAATCAACAACAGCCTTTTGATATCGTACAGTTTCCTAACTCCCGTGCCTGCGGTCTTGTTCCTGGTTTTTTACTCCGTGTTCCTTACGCTACAAGAATTTCCTGCTATCGTCCAGTTTGGAATGAACAAGCTGGATTAAAGCGTAACTTAGATGCCAAGGCTACAGAGTGGCTTGAATGGCTTCAGCTTCGTTTTAGTCAACATATTTACGCACCTAGCTACACCCTCCAGAAAATACTAGCGCAGGAGGCTAATATTCGTAATGTGCAAGTAATCCGGACACCATTTTATCTAGAAACCACTGATTGGAACTCATCTGTATATGATGCTTCTTTAAAAGACAAAGATTATCTGCTATTCTTCGGTCGTTTTCAGCTTCATAAAGGATTTCATATATTAGCTCAGGCTTTACCCCAAGTTTTAGAAAAACATCCAGATTGTCATGCAGTTTTCGTTGGACTAGATATCCCATCTTCTCTTGCTCCTTCTATGAAAGAGTATGCGCTAAATCTGTCTGGCAAATATGCAGATCGGCTAATTTTCATCGGGCAAACTCCTCACTCACAGCTTTATCCCATCATTACTAGTGCAAAACTTCTTGTCCTACCTTCGCTAATTGACAACCTACCGAATGCTTGCCTGGAGGCTATGGCATTGGGTAAACCAGTTATTGGCACAATTGGCGCCAGCTTTGATGAATTAATTAATGATGAAAAAACAGGCTTTCTTGTACCTAGTGGCGATGTTAATGCTTTAGCTCAAAAGATTATTGAGGCATGGCAGCATCCTAAGCTATACGAAATTGGTCAGGATGCAAAGCAAAAACTTGAAGAATTCGCACCTGAGCGTACAGTTGAGGATCTCCTTAACTATTACAAAGGCATCTTAGACAAAAAATCAAACAGCACGTTACAAAGCAAATCTCATATACCTGCTTCAAATAACACAATTATCGCACAAACAAACTATAAGACTGAAGCCCCAAAAAGTACCAGTGCAGCACAGCCAGATCCGATCAATATCATAACTTTTAAAGATAATGCTATTATTTACTGGTTAAGTCTGTGGGATGAAAAAACAGGTGGCTTCCGCTTTGCATCGCATCAACCAGCTACTTTGATGGCAACGGCATATTGCGTCTTAGCCCTAGAGTTTACTCAAGGTCTATCTAAATTAAATAATATTCAGAAATCTGCTGTAATATCTTTCCTGATGGCTGCTGTACAGCCTGACGGCTCTTTTCGAGATTCGCTATTCCGCACGGAAGACATCCTTACCACCGAACATGATTTAACCTACTTCCAAGAAGAAACTACCACAATTTGCCAACAGGCACTCGATGCGCTGCAAGCATTCCCTCCACCGGAGCGTGTGTGGTCAAAAGGTTGGGATACTGCTGATGGCTTAATTAAGTACTTTGAATCTATTCCTTGGGAAAATCCCTGGCTGGATTCCAACCGTGTAATGTTTGCCCTCAGCCAGTTGTGCCACGACGCAGAACGTCATCAAAAACCGGAACTTTTAAATGTGGTAGATGTTGCCTTAGACTGGCTTGATGCTCACCAAAGCCCAGAAACCGGCTTATGGCAAGGACTTCACGAAGTACCGTTGACTAATGCAATGGCAGCAACGTTTCATTTCACCTTCTACTACGGCTATCGTCATCGTCCGTTGCAGTATGTGGAAAGAATTATTGATTCGTGTTTGAAACTGCAAGAACCTCACGGTTTGTTTTGTGGTGATGCTGTAGGACAAACCTGCTTAGATTATGATGCGCTAGATTTGTTAGCAAAGGCTTCTTTAACAACAGATTATCGTCAAAGCGAAGTGCAACAAGCGATGTTAAGAGCTTACAATGCATTGCTGGGACTGCATAACCCTATTGATGGTGGCTTTGCTAATTGTAAAGAACGTATTACCAGACCTGGTAATGGGAAAAAAGGAAAAATTTTACGGAAATTAGGATTATCTAAATTTATACCAGCACCTATTCGCGTTCCAGTGGAGGGAACATATAACGTTTGCTGGCGTTTTCTTTCCTGTGAGATGGCACACAGTAATGCTTTTTCAACTTGGTTTCGTCTTTTAGGGTTACGTTTATCTACACAGCAACAATGGTTAAGTAACAACTCAACTAAGGAATTCACTTTCCGACGTTTACCATTTTTGGGATACCATGATCCGCTAGCTGTACAATCCAGCACAAAGCTTAATAGCGTTAAGGTTATTTAAGAGGCTTTAATATGAGCAAAATTTTAATTACAGGAGCAGCAGGATTCGTTGGCTTTCATCTAAGTCAAAAGTTACTAGCCAATGGCGAAACTGTCATCGGTATTGATAACTTAAACGATTACTATGATGTTAGCTTAAAACAGGCGCGCCTAGAACAATTATTCAATCATAAAAATTTCCAGTTTTTTCAATTAGACCTGGCAAATCGGTCTAAAGTCGATGAATTGTTTGCTAGCTGTAAGCCAGAACTAGTTGTTCACCTAGCAGCGCAAGCAGGTGTTCGATACTCGCTAACGCATCCCCATGCTTACGTTGATAGCAACTTAGTAGGCTTTACCAACATCTTAGAAGGATGTCGCCACACAGAAGTAAAACACTTAGTATATGCTTCCTCAAGCTCTGTGTACGGCGCCAACACTAAAATTCCGTTTGCTGTGGGCGACCAAGTTGACCATCCAGTTAGTCTTTATGCAGCAACGAAAAGAGCAAATGAATTAATGGCATATACTTATAGTCATTTATACCAAATACCAACAACAGGTCTGCGATTTTTCACTGTTTACGGTCCTTGGGGTAGACCTGATATGGCTTATTTTTCATTCACTAAGTCAATTTTAAACAGAAAACCAATTCAAGTATTTAACCACGGTAAAATGCGCCGGGACTTTACCTATATTGATGACATCGTAGAAGGAATAATTCGCGTTGTTAGCAAGATTCCTCAATCCAATTCCACAGCAGAAACAAAACCAGCACCTTATAAAATTTACAATATTGGTAATAATCAACCCGTTAGTCTTGTTGACTTCATTGAGATTTTAGAAAACCACCTTGGCATAAAAGCTCAAAAAGAATTGCTCCCAATGCAACCAGGAGATGTTCCGGAAACATACGCTGACATTGAGGATTTAATCAAAGATACAGGCTTTAAACCTAGTACACCACTTGAAGTGGGTTTAAAGCATTTCGTCAATTGGTATCGTTCCTACTACGCTGTGTAAAAGGTATGAATAAAGCAACTCCTAAAGTCAGTGTTTTAATGTCTGTATACAATGGCTCTCGTTACTTAAGAGAGTCTATAGACAGCATATTAAATCAAACTTTTAGTGATTTAGAATTTATTATTATTGATGATTGTTCCACCGATGATAGCCGAGACATTATTTCCGAATATGCTGAAAAAGACCAACGCATCGTCCTAATTACAAATCCAAAAAATATTGGCTTAACAAAGTCTCTCAACAAGGGTTTAAAAATAGCAAAAGGAGAGTACGTTGCAAGACAAGATGCAGATGATATTTCTTTGCCAAACCGACTGGCAAAACAAGTATCACTGCTAGATAAGCAGCTAGAAGTCGCTTTAGTATCTTGCGAAATAGAGTACATAAACTCTGAAGGTCATACCATAGGCAAAGATCAAGAAGCGTGTGTTCCTGAGTTAGTAGCTTGGTATTTACTGTTCTATAACCGATTGGCAGGACATAGTCAAGTTATTTTTAGACATCAACTAGCCATGAACCTGGGAGGCTATTCCGAGAGCTATCGCTATAGCCAAGACTATGAATTTTGGTGTCGTATAGTTAAAGTTGGAAAAATTTTTATATTACCTGAGATTCTATTACAACAGCGTCGGCATAATCAAAGCATTAGTTTAGCAAAATCTTCAGAGCAAGAATCATATGCTTTAACTCAAGTCAAACGTAATATTAGTGAATTAATTGGTCAAGAAATTAGCTTAGAAGAAGCAAAATACTTGATGAAATTCTGGATGGGACAATGGACTCAGTCCTTGTTATCGGGACAAAAAGTTGCCATAATACATCCTAAAATGAAGGAAATATTTTCGGCATTTCTTCAGCAACAAATGCAAACAAATATTTCTCATCATAATATGTCTTACCAGCTACGCATCATTATTGCAAATCAATTTATATCTTGGATACAAGCTCTAATAATTAAGTATAGCTTTATGGAAGCAATACTCGTTTCTTTATATGCTTTAAATTGGTATCCTTTAGGAGTATTAAAATATTGGTACCAGGGTATTAAAAACGTAATTAATCGTAAATTTAATTTGTTATTTTTAAAACAAAATATTAAAGTAAATACATAGTTATGTCTTCATGTTAACCTACTTGTCGTAAACTAAAATATTTGCAAAGATGAAAATAGCTATTGTTAGTAAATCTGATAGAAATGGAGGTGGGGCAAGTAGAGTTGCCGAGGATCTCGCTGCCTGGTTAAATGATGCCGGACACCCGACCGATCATTTTATTGCCTTAAATTACAAAGAGCCTCTTTCATTCCAACACAGTCTTTATGGAGAAGGTTCTAGACTTAAGTTATGTAAAAAAATTCATCAAAAGACCAATAACTATGGTTTTCCAGAGTTATTACCTGTTGAATATTGGTTTAACCTAAGTAGAGTTATCGATAATTACGATATTGTTCATTTTCACGATTTATTTACTACTATATCTCCTATTACTCTTGCACTAGTTTCTCGACGTAAACCCACTTTTTTTACAGTACATGACTGTTCTCCATTTACTGGTGGTTGTTTGTACCCTATGGAGTGTGGAAAGTTTACTAGTTACTGTCATAAGTGCCCACAATTGCCTCAAAATGGATGGAAAAATCAATTACACGATCACACTAGAGAAGTTCAAGCAATTAAACGATGGGTTTCAGGGCAGTTCAATATTCGCTACATATTTCCAAGCCACTGGATAGCTCAACAAGCTCAACAAGCTCTCAAATTCAAAATTTCGCCTGTAGTCATCCCCAATGGTCTTGATTTGAAACCTTTTCCTGCTGTGTCCAAGCGAGATGTAAAAAGGAATTTAGGTATTCCAGAAAACCGCAAAGTAGTTGTTATTGCAGCCTCGTACTTCCTTGATGATCCTCGTAAGGGCGTGAAGTACGCAGTTGCAGCCCTTCAAAATGTACGCGATTTGTCCCCATTCATTCTAGTTGTAGGACATTGCAATGAAGAGTTGAGGCAGGCATTAGACGGGTTTGAGTTTAAAGAAATGGGTTATATTAAAGACCCTAATTTTCTAGCTCAAGTTTACTCAGCAGCAGATGTTATGCTCTTCTGCACCCTTGCTGACAATCTGCCACTTACTGTTATGGAAGCAATGGCTGCATCTACTCCAGTCGTTGGTTTTTCCACGGGGGGTGTGCCAGAGATGATACAGACGGGACGCAATGGCATCTTGGTTGAACCTACTAACCAGCGTGCATTAAATCAAGCCCTAAGCCAAGCCTTATTATATGCCGATTTGGAAACGATGGGTCAGCAGGCAAGAAAAGATGTTGAAAATAACTTTTCAAGAACTATTTTTCTTGAAAAGCATTTACAACTTTATCAAAATATTGAACATTCAATCGAGGGAAAAATGGAAAATTGTTCATTCCAGCAAACTTTTGCATAATTGATATGATTAAAAAATCATGAACTTAATTTTTTATTTAACTTAATAGCTCGCTTTAAATAAATAAAATACATTCAAGGAATGATATGATTTGCGCTCAAACTTTTACTATCCCAATTACAACCTCAAATACTTCAGAAAATAACCGTTTGCGCGTCATCTCTGGTTCTGCTAATGTCCAACTTTCCGAGGAAGTCGCACGTTATCTTGGTGTTGAGCTAACACCCATAATCCGCAAGCAGTTTGCTGATGGAGAAATATATATTCAAGTTCTTAATTCTATCCGAGGTTGTGATGTTTATTTAATCCAGCCTACGTGCCATCCCGTCAATGACTGCTTGATGGAATTAATGATAATGATTGATGCCTGTCGGCGCGCGTCAGCGAGGCAAATTACTGCTGTATTACCTTATTCAGGTTATGCTAGAGCAGACCGAAAAACATCTGGGCGTGAATCAATCACAGCGAAACTAATCGCGAATTTAATTACCACAGCAGGCGCCGACCGTGTTTTAGCTATGGATTTACATTCAGCACAAGTTCAAGGCTTCTTTGATATACCACTAGATCATATTCACAGTACTCCTGTTTTACTTAGTTATTTACAAAGTAAACAGCTTTCTGACGTTGTTGTTGTTTCTCCCGATATTGGTGGAGTAGCCCGTGCAAGGGCATTTGCGAAGAAATTTAATGATGCACCACTGGCTATAGTAGACAAGCGTCGCACTGCTCATAATTGTGCCGAGGTCATGAATGTTATCGGAGATGTAAAAGGTAAAACTGCTATTCTCGTCGATGACATGATTGATACCGCAGGTACTATTACAGAAGCAGCAAAAATACTTCGCCAAGAAGGCGCGCGACAAATTTTTGCTTGTGCAACCCATGCAGTTTTTTCTCCACCTGCAATTGAACGTTTATCGAGCGGTTGCCTAGAAGAAGTAATTGTCACAAATACTATTCCAACTCCAGAGAACAAGCGTTTCCCACAATTAACTGTAGTATCTGTTGCCAACTTTTTTGGGGAAGCGATTTTACGTTTGCATCAAGAAAGTTCAATCAGCACTATGTTTAGTTAACAAAGAGCATATATCTGAGAAAAATACTGAGTATTAATTAAGCTCACTCTTATTTTGTTACCCTTATATCAAAACAAAGCAGTCATGAATCAAAAAGTAAATTCCTTTGATGTCTTTGAAACAGCAATAGTGCGGATTTGGGCAAAACCAACAGACTTATTTTGGGAACTAGGCAACCAACTTAAACAGGAAGGTTTAATTGATGTATCTCCAGAAGCGTGGCAAAAAATGAGAGTTGATGCCGAAACAAATGCGAGAAGAGCATCAGCAAAAGGTGAGGTAACATTAGAACAAATCTATAAGCAATTTCTATCTTGTTTTAATTGGTCAACTAATCAATTAGAACAAATAATGGAGAAAGAGATTGCGCTGGAACTGGAAAGTTTGCGTCCAGTGCCAAAAATTCAACAAAAAATTCAGTCCCTCCAAAAGCAAAATTCTCGAATTATATACATGTCAGATATGTATCTCCCTAAAAACGTAATTCAGAATTTTTTAGTAAAAAATAATGTTTGGGCAAAAGACAGTAAGTTGTATATTTCGTCTGAGATAGAAGCAAGTAAGGCAACAGGTGAGTTATTTCCCTACTGTTTAAAACAGGAATTGATAAAAGCCAGTGATTTAGTACACATTGGAGACAACCTGAATTCGGATGTTAAACAAGCAAAGAAACAAGGGATTAAGGTTGAACCGTTTACTCAAACTCATTTAAATCGATACGAACAATTGATTGCTGACGAACAACGTTTACCACTGCGATTTCGTTCCCTACTTGCAGGAATAAGTAGACTAACTCGCTTGCAATCACAACAAACTGACTCAAACAAGCAAGTAATTTGGGAGACAACCGCCAGTGCTATAGCGCCAGTACTATTTGGCTTTGTTCATTGGTGCTTGCAAGAAGCGCAAAAAAAAGGGATTAAAAGGCTTTATTTTGTTGCTAGAGATGGACAAATTCTACATAAAATTGCTGAAGTTATATGTCGTAATTGGAACTATGATATAGATTGTCGTTATTTATATGGTTCCCGTCAGGCATGGAATGCACCAGCGCTTCAAGAAATTGGAGAAACCGAACTCACCTGGATTTTCAACAATACCACGTTTTTATCGGTTGATGCCGTTTGCGAAAGAGTAAACATTAAACCCACACAAATTCAAGATGTTCTAAATCGTTATGGTTTCAGTAAAGCCAAGTGGAATATAAATCTTGATAATGAAGAACGTGAGCGACTTAAGCGAGTTTTTGTTGAAAATGAAGTTGTAGACATAATTTTGGCTACAGCAACTACCTACCGTGAAAACGCAATTGGCTACTTTCGGCAGGAACAATTAGATGATGGTTTACCTTTTGCAATAGTTGACGTTGGTTGGACTGGTAGTTCATTGCGTTCTTTTAGTAAAGTGCTACAAAGCGCCGGATTTTATCCTCAATCAGGTACTCATGGATTTTTCTTTGCATTAGAAAAACGAGTTAAAGCTTCTACATTAGACCAGTTGTTAGCTTACTTTTATGATGCTGAGGCACCTGTTAAAAATCGTGCAGACACTTGTCAGTACAGATGCTTACTTGAGCTTTTTGTCTCCGCAGATCATGGGGGTACAAAAGAATATGACTGGAATGGTGACAGATACTTTCCAGTTCTGCGCTACCAAAAAAACGAAATAGCAATTAATTGGGGACTATACGTCCTTCACGACGCAGCAGTAGAATTCGCTAACCAGTTTACTTTAAATCTAACTCCGCAAGAATGTTCTATTGATTTGTTTTTGAAGGCAACCGACATCTTAATAGAAGAATTTGTTAATAATCCTTCTATTCAAGAAGCAAAAACATTTGGTTCCTTCCTGATGGCTGAAGATCAAGTCGAAAAAACTTTGTATGAATTAGCACCTGCTTATACCTTAATTGACTGTATAAAGCTTATAACTCGCGGTAGGCATCCACATGGAAATATTTGGCTACCCGCGTCATTAGCAAGAACCAACCCAATTTTAAGAACCTTTCTCAACTCAAAAGCCGTCAGTATGACCCACAATATTAGAGTTTTAGGAAGTCGATTAAGACGTAATATTTTGTCCAAGCAAGTCAGCGGAACTGTTTAATCAAGAAGGAATGAAGCCCCATGATACAGAAAGTTGACGCATTTAATATCAAGCCAACAATTCAGGCAAATCCAAATCGTTATGAACAGCTAATTGCCGATAACAAAGAACTGCCATTACAGTTTCGGGAGCAACTTACACAAGCTAGCAGACTGACTCGATTACAGTATAAACAAACTGACCTTCACAAGCAGGTAATTTGGGATACTGGCGCCAACGTCATCGCACCAGTATTATTTGGTTTTGTAAATTGGTGTTTAGCCAAAGCACAGAAAAAAGGAATCAAGAGACTTTACTTTGTTGCGAGAGATGGGCAAATCCTGAATAAAATTGCCCAAGTAATTTGTCGCAATTGGGGTTATGACATTGATTGTCGTTACTTTTATGGTTCACGGCAAGCTTGGCACGCACCTGCACTTCAAGAAATTGGTGAAGCTGAACTACAATGGATTTTAGATGGTACTACATTTTTGTCGGTAAATTCAGTTTGTGAACGAGTAAATATTAAACCAGAACAAATCAAAGAAGTTTTGATTCGCTGTGGATTTGCGGAATCTGAATGGAATACAAATCTTAACAAAGAAGAACGCAATCAACTTCGACAAGTGTTTGTCGAGAAGCAAGTTGTAGACTTAATATTAGCAACTGCTGCGACTTATCGTGAAAAAGCTATTGCTTACTTCCGTCAGGAGCAATTAGATGATGGTTTACCCTTCGCAATTGTTGATATTGGTTGGGTTGGACGCGCGCAACGTTCATTTAGCAGTTTGCTAATAAGCGCTGGAATTTACCCAGAAAAAGGTGTTCAGGGTTTTTACTTTGCTTTGGAAAAGAAACGTAAGGCGCTTGAAAGCGATAATTTGTCAGCATTTTATAATATAGACAAGCCCAGTCGTGAGCATATTTCACACTATAGACATGTATTCGAGCTTTTTGTAACCGCAGACCACGGCGGTACAATGGGCTACGAGCAACAGGATAATCAGTATGTTCCTGTTTTGCGCTATCCAAAAAATCAAGCAGCTATTGATTGGGGACTATACGTTCTTCAAGATGCGGTAGTTGAATTTGCAGAGCAATTTACGACTAATATAAATCGGGAAGAATTTTCTCCTGATCTATTTTTAGCTGTTGCGGATATTTTAATTGAATCTTTTATTTATCATCCTTCCCCCTTGGAAGCAAAAGTTTTTGGTTCATTTTTAAATGCTGATGACCAAGGTGAGAAGGTTCTTTATGAATTGGCGCCTGCTTATAACTTAGTCAGTTGTTTAAAATTATTACTTTTTGGGAAGCAGCCATTTAAAGGTATTTGGTTTCCGGCTTCACTCGCCAGGAGTAATTTTATTTATCAATTAATTCTTAGCTCAAGCTTATTAAAATTTACTCATCACACAAGGGTATTTATAGGGAGATTTAAACATTTAATGCGAGTTAGCAAACCTCAAAGTATTCAAGCTAGTTAATTATTGTAAAACATTAGATAAAAATTATGATTAGACAAAACTCTCTAAAAGAAATAATATCCAACCCAAGCACCGAGCTATTTAGAACTTGGACACAATGGCTAAATTTCAATGGTGATCATACATTTATCGATAGAAGTAAAGGTTCTAACAAGCTATTAATCATCCTTGCTGGATACAAAAGTTTTCTTTATCCCTTGACTCTTGCTCGTATGGCTGAGTTTGTTCCCCAGGATGTTGATGTGTGTCTCCTTTCTTCAGGGTTACATTCTCAAGAACTAGCGGAAATGGCAGCAGTAAATAATTGGTCTTACCTTTATACAAAATCTAATAAAGTTTCGTTGGTTCAAAATTTAGCTATACAAAAGCATACCCAAGCTCAGTGGATATATAAAATAGATGAAGATGTTTTTATTTCTGAGAACTTTTTTGAGGATCTTCTCAAAGGTTATTTAGCTGTTAAAGCAGAGGGACTCTACGATATCGGTTTTTGTGCGCCTTTACTTAATGTTAATGGCTATTCGTATATTCAGTTTCTTAAACTTATTAACGCTGATCATGAGTACAAAGCTAAATTTGGCGAATTCAAACACTCATGTTCTGGCACCAAGGCTTTTTATGATGGCGAGGCAGCTAAATGGCTGTGGAAAAAAAGTTTACCATTTGATGAAGTAGCTCAGTACATTGGTTCTAAACCATTTCAATACTCAGCATCACCGCATCGCTTTAGTATCGGCGCCATTCTTCTCGAAAGAGAGTTTTGGGAACAAATAGGTGGCTTTAGAACCCCGTTCAAACAAGGTGGACTTGGTTTGGATGAATCACAGCTATGTAAAGATTGCATACAACAGTCGAGAGTAATGATTGTTATTCACAACGTGTTTGCCGGACATTTCTCATTTGGACCTCAAGCTTCCGCAATGAAGGAATACTTACCTGAAATCTACTCTCAACTCTCTCTAGAACCTCAACTATCCTTACAAGGAAGCGTAAAATCATGAAATTTGACTGGGTAATAGTCGGCGCCGGATTTTCTGGTTGTGTTTTGGCTGAACGTATCGCATCACAACTAGGACAACGAGTTTTATTAATCGAACGACGTGATCATATTGGTGGTAACGCTTACGATTACTATAATGAACACGGTATTTTAGTACACAAGTATGGCCCGCATATTTTCCATACTAAATCAAAAAAAGTATGGGATTATCTTTCTCAGTTCACTGAGTGGCGCCATTACTTCCACCATGTGCTGGGTGTTATTGAGGGAAAAAAGGTTCCAATTCCCTTTAATATAAATTCACTATATGCGCTTTTTCCACCGCGCTATGCTGAGAGACTTGAGGAAAAGCTGTTAGAAAACTTTGGCTTTGGTGTTAAAGTGCCAATTTTAAAGTTACGCGAAAGTGCTAATGGTGAATTAGAGTTTCTGGCAAACTATATATACGATAATGTCTTCTTGCGCTACACCACTAAACAGTGGAACTTAAAACCCGAAGAATTAGATAGAGGTGTAACCGGACGAGTTCCTGTATATATTAGTCGCGATAACCGCTATTTCCAAGACCCTTACCAAGCAATGCCAAAGCACGGTTATACAGAAATGTTTCGCCGGATGCTATCTCACTCTAATATTAAAGTACTGCTAAACGCCGATTATCGCGAAGTCATTAACGATATTAAATTTGACCGGATGGTATATACAGGTCCAGTTGATACGTTTTTTGATTATATGCATGGTGAGTTACCTTACCGTAGCTTGCGCTTTCACTTTGAAACACTCGACCAAGAACATTATCAAGAAGTCGGTACAGTTAACTACCCCAACGAGTATGATATTACCCGTATTACCGAACAAAAGTATCTTTCCGGACAAACTTCACCTAAGACAACCTTGGTGATGGAATATCCCCAAGCTTACGTACCTGGTGTAAATGACCCTTACTACCCTATTCCCCGTGAAGATAACCGTGAACGTTATGACCTTTATTTGAAAGAAGCTCAGAGGCTCAACGGTTCAGTTATATTCGTCGGGCGCCTAGCGGAATACAAGTACTACGATATGGATCAAGCAGCATTGCGCGCGCTTGGCGTGTTTGAAAAAGAGATTGCACAGTAAAAAATATTACTTTTTTTCCTGAGTAAGCAAAATTGTTGTTGTAAAGATTAATTGGGAACTTGTGAATTGATACTGAGTTTCATTTACAACAACTTACATAGAAAGGCTAAAGTTTATGACTCAAATCAGCGAGTACGAAATGCGCCTGAAACGATTTTTAGATCGTCCAGACGTTAAAGAAAATTTCATCAAAGCGTTTGTAAAGCGCTTATTATGGCGCCTGCATTGGGCAACAACAAATAAACCTTATGTGATTCCTTTCAAAACAAGTTTAAAAATCAGTATCCCTAAAACTGGTTGTGGTTCGTTGATTTATTATCAAGGATACTCGGAACTAGAAACGGCTGATTTTATGATGCGTTTTCTAAGACCAGGAATGACGTTAATTGATGTTGGTGCCCATATTGGAGAGTATACTTTACTTGCGGCCCAAGTTGTAGGAGAATCCGGTCAAGTGCATGGTTTTGAGCCAACACCAAAACTTTTCCCAATTTTGAGTGAAAACGTGCGAATGAACAACCTACGTAACGTTCATCTTAACTGTATGGCAGTTAGTGACCGTACAGGTGATATTGAGTTTGAAGTGTTTGATGACCCTTCAATATCATCAATTCGCAAACAAGTTACTTCAGGTTCAGAACAATTAGTAAAAGTTGCTACTACTTCTCTAGATGCCTATTTGTCTCAGATAAACACCAAAGTCGATTTAATCAAAGTTGATGTGGAGGGCGCCGAAAAGTTAGTATTTGAAGGTGCAGAGAAACTAATGAGTCTGCCATCAAGTGAAGCTCCTGTATGGTTGTTTGAATATTCCCCACATGCATATCAAAGTTTTGGTTATCTTGCAAGTGATTTATTCAAATTATTACACCACCATAACTACAATATACTACAATTCGCTGATAATGGGGAAATTAAAGACTTTGATCCGAGTATTGTAGTTAATAAAGTCATCAACTTAATTGCAACGAAAGACAAAACTCGCTTCTTTAATATGTTTCAGAATCAACAGTTATCTGAGACTCTTAGCTAAAAAAGCTGATGAATTTTTAAGGTCAATCACATGCAAAATAGACAATCAGAACAAATTCAACCGCTTGAGCTTCCACCTCTACCAGAGGCGCCACTAGTATCAATCTTAGTTCCCAACTACAACTATGCCAGATATATTGGTGAGGCAATCGAAAGCGCATTGCGTCAAACTTACTCTAACTTTGAAGTCATTATTTGTGATGATGGCTCAAAGGATAACTCATGCGAGATTGTCGAAACATATGTTCAAAAAGATTCACGAGTTAAACTAATTCGTAAACCTAACGGTGGTGTTGCGAGTGCGCTAAATGCGGCATATAGAGAAGCAAAGGGTGAGATTATTAGTATATTAGATGCAGATGATATTTGGGTAGATTCTAAACTAGAAAAAATTCTGAAAATTTTCAAATCTGATTCTAAGTGTGGTTTTGCAATTCATAATGTCATTCAGATAAATGCTCAAAGCCAACCTATCAAATCTCATCCTTTACATAAGCGTTTAGCCACTGGTTGGATGGCTTTAGACGCTTTAAATAACGGTGGATTTGTTGATGATATACCTCCAGCTTCTGCATTATCTTTACGCCGCCAAGTCACTGACTATATATTTCCTTTGAATGAAGAGTTTGTGCGTAATGCAGATAGCTTAGTATTTCGCTGCGCGCCATTTATTACGAAGATAGGTTCAACAATAGAAGTACTGAGCTTATTTAGAATTCATGGAGCAAATACCACTAGTACGCTAATACCTACAGTAGATTCAATGGAAAAAGAGCAATCAACATTAGCACGTATACATCAAGAACAAAAACTGTTTTTGGAAAAAATGTATGGTGCTGAATTTGCTGCAAGACTTACAGACTGGCGCTGTAGTATAATAATACGTCATAATTTGTATTTGATAGCACGCCTCAAAAAGGCGCCTAAAGCAGAATCTAAAAAAGCCCATGAACTTTTAGTAAATCATCATCTTTTTTCAACTGGGTTTAATGGCTATCTACCTCAAAAGTTACTTTTTGTTTGGGGTGAGTGGTTGCCAGATAGCATTTTTGCTTTTGTTTTTGAGCAAATCTATGGTGCAGGTCACATCAAAAGATTTATGAGATGGATAAAAAGCCAAAAATTATCTATTAGTTCAATTTCTTCGTTTAACTAGCATAGTATGAATATTGAAAGTGCAACTATATTAATTACTGGCGCCTCTCAAGGCATTGGTCAGCAGCTAGCAGTTTACTTTGCCAAAAAAGGCGCCGAAGTTATAATTGCCGCCCGCAATAAGTCTAAACTAAATGAAACGCTCAAGTTAATTAATGCGGTTGGTGGAAAGGCAACTGCATTGGTACTCGACCTAAGCAACGTTGAAACTATTCAGTCGCTAGCTAATGATATCCAAGTTTCGGGTAAACATGTCAATATTCTGATTAATAACGCAGCAAATTGCAACTCAAAACCTTTACTTGACACATCTTTAGAAGAAATTGATGCGATTGTTAGAACAAATGTAATAGGCTGTTTTCAACTATGTCGCCTCATAGCTCCAACTATGGTTAGTCAAAGAGGTGGCGTAATTGTTAATATTTCTTCCTTAGCAGGCTACAATCCAAATGCTGCCCAAACTGTTTACAGCACTTCTAAAGCAGCAGTTAATGCTTTATCAGAAGCTCTGCGAGACGAACTTGCTCCAAAGCGTGTCCAAGTAATTAATGTAGCAATGGAAGTTTTAGCTCTCGACACACAAAAAAGTTTAGGTCAAGTCAATGTTGAGCAGTTTGCCAAACGTCTTGAGTCAGCCATCTATAAAAATGAATATGAATTGTTTTTATCTCCGTCTAAAAAATGGCTGATGCGGCTGTATAAGTTTTTGCCTGCAATCTCTCGTTTAAAAAAAGCTTTAAAGCTTTCTAAAACGAGAAAAGCAGGAGAAAATAAAATATTACAGAACTAATTAATTGTACTTACATATTAAATCATGTTTTTAATCAATATCTTTGTATTTTAGGAGATACTGTAGTGGGAAGTTTCCTTACAAAAAAAGAACTGCAAGAATTTGAAGAGTTAGGCATTGTCGGACCTTTTCCTTTACTTGATCCTGATCAGGTAGACTCAATTACGAAAAAATTGACTGTTGAAAAACGTAAATTCTTTTTTGCAAATAATATTATATCAAGAATTCCTTTACTAAAAGACCAACTATCTGAAGCAAGCTGGGGTAAAGGAAAGTGGCATAAGGGACTTCATGCAAGCGCACCTCTAGTTTGTAAACTAGCTACCGAGTCGGTTATTGTTGATAGAATTGCTTCTATCATTGGACAGGATATACTCTTGTGGAGTGCAATGGTACTTAATGTTAAGCCAAGTGACCGCAATCCTAGTTGGCATACAGATGCAGAACTAAGAGACTGGAGTCAATGGGAAGGTGCCACTGCTTGGTTAGCTCTTAGCAATGTGGATGAGCAAAGCGGGATGAAAGTTATTACTCGTTCTCATCGTCTACCTCTAACTTCAGAGGAGGTTCGTCAGAAATTGGGAGTTAATACTTCTGATGATGATGCGATTTTGCAAGCAGCTCGTGAGTTTGACCCGAAGTGTGAGTGTGTTTCGGTTAACACAAAACCAGGTGAATTTTTTATTTTTGCTACACGCGCGTGGCATACAGGCAGAAAATCTGCTACGCAAAAAGTTCGGAACTCGGTAATTTTTCAGTACTCAAAACCTTGTGTAGAAATAAAAATGCCTGTACATCCAGACCCACCTGTTGTTTGGGATTCTCGTTCTCTTCCTTGTATTTTAGTACGAGGTAATGATGAGTATGGCAAAAATCGACTTATAAAACCTCCTAAAATCACAGCTTAGAGGAAACAAAGTGTAATGGAAACCTCAAAAAATACGCGCGTACTGTTTGTCAGTCAAGCTTATGTAGTGGGTGTTAACCAAGGAAAATTAAATGCAATTGCGGAGACTGGCAAAGCAGAAGTTGGTTTACTTGTACCAAGTAACTGGAAAGCACTCGAATGGAATCGTCAGTTTGTAGTTGAAACACCTTACCCTAATATTAAAGTCTACACTGCACCTGTTGTGTTCTCTGGTCGTGGCGGCGCCTACGTCTTTAACCCTTTACGAATTTGGCAAGTTATTAAAGATTTTCAACCCGATATTATTCAAGTTGAACAAGAGGTTTTTTCACTTTGTGCGTTAGAATTCGCTATTTGCAGTCGCATAACAGGTAAACCGTTGGCATTGTTCGGTTGGGAAAATATGGAGCGCATCCTATCAGCACCACGCCGCTGGGTGTCTAACTTTGTGATGGATACCGTCAAATTAATGCTTCCCGGTAATCATGACGGAGCGAATTTGATGCGTAAATGGGGTTATACCGGATTGATGGAAATCATTCCCCAAATTGGAGTTGATACGCAGTTGTTTGCTCCTAAAGCCACAAAAACACAAAACGAAGTCTTTAATATTGGCTTTTTGGGACGATTAGTACCAGAAAAAGGTGTAGACACTATTTTTGCTGCAGTTCGTCACCTTTTAGATAAAGGGCTGAAATGTCAAATTACAATTTGCGGCACTGGTTATATTGAAGAAGCACTCCGTTCGGAAGCACAAAAGCTGCAAATAACTGATTCAATTATTTGGCGTGGAGGAATACGACATGACCAGGCGCCTTCAGAAATTAGTAACTTTGATGTTTTAGTATTACCTTCCCGTACTGCTGTTACTTGGAAAGAACAGTTCGGTCACGTACTCATTGAAGCAATGGCAATGGGTGTTCCTGTTATTGGTTCAGACTCTGGTGAAATACCAAGAGTTATTGGACGCGATGATTTAGTATTTCCTGAAGATAATGCAATTGCACTAGCTGCTATTTTGGAACGTATGATACATGAACCAAATTGGTGGCAAGAAGTCGGAAAGTTCGGTTCTAATATAGTTCAGCAAAATTACACTCATCAACGAATTGCTCAAAGATTAATCAGCCTTTGGGAAATTATACTTAAAGGTAAATATACTATTTCCCCAACTAAATCTAATGAAGCTGAGGTGAAACAATGCGTGTAGTAATCGCTAGAACAATGCAAGAATTCAGCATGGACGTTTATGCTGATGGCATTATATCAGGATTGAAAAGCGCGCGTCCTAACTGGGAAATTATTGATTTGGCGCCTCGCCATTTTGATCGACGTAGCCACTCATTGAGTTTACGAGTTCATAAGTACTATGAACGATTTTGGACTTTTCCGCGCCTGGTCAAACAGCAAAAAGCCGACATTTTTCACGTAATTGATCCCAGCGAAGCACATATTGTTTACTGGTTAAACAAAAAATCTCAACCCGCCGTTGTTACCTGTCATGATTTAGTAAATTTCTACTATAAAGATAATCTTCAAGGTTCGGTGCAACTGCCATTTATAAGCAAAGCGGCTTGGATACATGCCGTAAAAGGTATGTGCCATGCCAAGCATATTGTTTCAGTTTCATCAATTACAGCAAAAGACACAACTAAACTTCTAGATATTCCACAAGAGAAAATAACTGTAACTCCAAATGCTGTAGACCCAAGCTTTCAGCAACTGTCAAAATTGGAAATCGCATCGTTACGACAAAAATATAATATACCAGAAAATATATTTTGCTTGTTAAATGTAGGCTCAAATCATCCGCGAAAAAATCTTTCTACGATTTTGAAAGTAATGTCTCATTTAATAAATGATAAAAACTTACCTGTGTACTTTTTGAAAGCTGGTTCTGATTTTACAGAAGAGCAAAAAAAATATATAAGTGAGCATCAATTAACTAGTAATGTTAGCTATCTCGGTAAACCCGATAAACAAAGTTTAGTCGAACTTTATAATACTGTAGATATTCTAATGGCGCCTTCTTTACATGAAGGTTTTGGAATAACAGTTTTAGAAGCAATGGCTTGTGGTACACCAGTAGTTACCTCAAATACATCTGCTCTACCCGAAGTTGCTGGAGATGCAGGAGTATTAGTCAACCCTCTAGACAGTGAAGCTTTAGCTTCGGCAGTTTATGAATTATACTCTAACAATAATCATTATCAAATATCAGTTGAAAAAGGAATTGCAAGAGCGAAGTTATTTACTTGGGAAAAAACAGGTGAATTACTCGCTACAGTTTATGAAGATATATTAAGTAAACAAATTACCCCAAGCATTAACCAAACATACTCAATTTATAGGAGCTAACCATGAAGACTTATGAAAACCTAAACAAAGACCAAGAATTTTATTTGGGAGATTTATTTACTTTAGAAAGATATAGACAATTTGCTAGACATTTACCTAACCATGCAAAAACTGTTCTTGATGTAGGATGTCATGTTGGTAGAGGTGGAAAAGAAATAAAGTCTATAAGAAAAGACTTAATACTTTATGGTTTAGATTGTGTGCAAGAGTTTTTAGATCAAACACCCGCAGATGTCTATTCTCATAAAATTTATGTAGAATCTACCTTAAATATATCTCTTGAAAATTCATCAATGGATGCAATAGTCGCGGGTGAATTTATAGAACATTTATACCCTCAAGACGTAGACAAAACTTTACGCGAGTTTTTTAGAGTACTTAAACCTGGTGGTAGTGTGTTATTAACTACACCTAACCCTAATTACTTAGTTTTAAAGTTAACTGGCAAAGGTGTAATTGGTGGTCCTCACGTATCTGAACATTATATAAGTAATCTTAGAAAGCAATTAAAAGAAATCGGTTTTAGCAAGGTTAAATTTTTAGGTAGCGGAAAAGTATCTCGTATACTTGGCGAAAATTTTCCGCTTTTAATGGTGTACGGAAGTTATTTAGCCATTGCGAGCAAAGATTAGCCATGAAAATTCTAATGTCTGCCTATTCTTGCGAACCAGGTAAAGGTTCTGAACGCGGTGTTGGTTGGAATGTGGTACGAGAAGTAGCGAAATACCACGAAGTCTGGGTTTTAACTCGACCGGATGAAAGTAGAGAAGCTATAGAAGCTGAACTCGCACGCAACCCAGTACCGAACTTACATTTTGTCTATTTTAATACTTCCTTCTTAGCTAACCTCTGGCGCCTCAATCAAAATGGCGCCATGCAAATCCACTATTATTTGTGGCAAATTCAAGCGTATTTTGTTGCCCGTCGTCTGCATATTGAAATTGGCTTTGATGCTGCACAACATGTAACTTTTGTCAAATACTCTAATCCTTGTTTTCTCTCACTTCTACCAATTCCCTTGGTTTGGGGGCCTGTAGGTGGTGGGGAATCTGCACCAAAAGCGTTTTGGCGAGATTTTAGCATCAAAGCCAAAATTTACGAGATTCTTCGAGATTTAACGCGGTTCGTGGGAGAACTTGACCCTTTTGTCCATGTAACTGCAAAAAGAAGCGCTGTAGTTCGTGCAACAACTGAAGAGACAGCTATTAGATTGCGAAAAATGGGTGTAAGTAATGTGCAAATCGAGCCTGCAATTGGTATCGCTTTGGCAGAAATTGATCATCTTGCTCGTTACAAAATGCCCGAAAGTCCAGTTAGATTTTTTAGTATTGGTAGATTATTACACTGGAAAGGTTTCCATTTAGGGTTACAAGCTTTTGCTGCCTCTAAGTTAACCGATGCTGAATACTGGATTTTGGGCGATGGTCCTGAACGCTTACGCTTACAAGCTCAAGCCGAAAAGTTAGGAATTGCAGGGCAAGTTAAATTTTGGGGTGAGCTATCGCGCGAAGAAACTTTAGCGAAGTTGCAAGATTGCCACGTATTAGTTCATCCAAGCTTGCATGATTCTGGTGGGTTAGTTTGTATGGAAGCAATGGCTGCTGGGCGCCCAGTGATTTGTCTTGATTTAGGTGGTCCTGGCGCTCAGGTAACATCCGAAACAGGTTTTAAAATTGCAGCAATTAATCCGGAGCAAGCAGTCAATGATTTGTCTAAAGCTATGATTACACTGGCTCAAGATTCAAATTTAAGAATTAAAATAGGACTAGCTGGGCAGAAGCATATTCGAGAAGTTTGTAGTTGGGAAGCTAAAGGTGAAAATTTAGCTTTCATTTACGAACAAATAAAAACAGGCAAAGCCAAAGTCAAACAAGCTGTAGCTTAATTAAATATCCACCACCTTTCTTCCTCTCCTTCTCTTAACATGCATGTTCTAATTTGCGCTTTACACCGACCATCAAAACCAACTGGGGTTTGCCGATACGCCGCCAATCTTGCTCAATGTCTAGCAGAAACCAATAAAATCACGAAAGTTAGCTTAGTGATTGGAGCATGGCAGAAATCTTATTTTGAGCAATCCTTCAAATTGTCATCCAATAAAATAAATTTAATAATTATAGATATAAAGAATACTTCCTCGTCTAGAAATATTTGGTTTTTATTGAAATTACCAAAACTTGCGAAATATCTCAATACTGATATTGTCCATTTATCATTTCCGCTTCCTATTATCCGGCAGCTTTTTGCTTGTCCTATAGTTGCCACAATTCACGACCTCTATCCATATGAGTTTCCAGAGAATTTTGGCTATCCTAATGTTATTTTCAATCAATTATTTTTAAAAATCTGTATAAATAATAGCAATGGCTTATCATGTGTATCTAAAACCACATACGAATCTTTAAAACAATATTTTTATAAAATAGATAGTAAAAAAAATACTACTGTTATTTACAATCAAGCTGATTTTAGTAATATCACTGCTCAAGCTCCTTTAAATATTAAACCTCTTAATAATTTTGCTTTTCTCTTAGCAGTTGCACAACACCGTAAAAATAAAAATCTAGATGTTATTATTAAATCATATCACTCATTAAAAGCCAGTAATAAAATACATAAATCAACAAAACTAGTTCTTGTCGGTAGTCCGGGGCCTGAGACTGAAAACCTCAAGCAGCTAATTCAGGCGCTCTCCCTGGAAGCGGATGTAGAAATGCTTGCCTCGATTAATGATGAAGAGTTATGCTGGTTATATAAAAATTGCCAGATGTTAGTTATACCTTCTACAACAGAAGGTTTTTGCTTACCTTTAGCCGAAGCACTATCAGTGGGCGCCAAAATTATATGTTCAGATATTCCAATATTTCGAGAAATTGGTAATTTATCTTGTACATACTTTACGCTAGCAGGAGATATTACTCAAAACTTATCACAAGCGATAATTAATTCATTCGAGCAACCAGTTCAAACAGTTCAAGCGGATAAGCGATTTTCAAAAGTGCAGCTATCACAGCAATATATAGATTTTTACTCTCAGGTTAAATTACCAACTTCTTAGAAAAGCGTTAATTTAAGTATGATTCCCCCGAATTCGCGGGGGTTCGGGGAACAAAACTATACAATTAAAATCAAATTATGAATCAACAACTATATGTAGAAGATAAAAAGGGTAGTCTCAAAAATCTAACTTTAATTATTGCAGCGTTTGCTAGCGTTTTCTATCCTAGGATGCTAGATAGTGTTGGTTTTCCTAGCGCTATTAATTTTGTTCACTTCTTTATTGTACCATTCACATTTGCAGTTACAATTTTTACAACTACAGTCAAAAGTAAAAAACAAATTAATGTTACATGGGAAATAGCTGTAGGTTGTTTACTATTTTTTGGTGTCAATCTCGGTAGCGCACTTTTGAATCGTGCGGGAGTCATCAACGTCTTTTTAGAATTTGTCTTACTAACTGAACCTTATATGCTACTTTTGGCAATCATTTGTTTGCCATTATCTCAAGCTCATGTCGCTAGATTAAGAAGTTGGGTTTTAATTTCTGGGGTAATTAATTTAGTTTTAGCCATTCTTCAATATTTTTTATTAATTACCAAAATTCTTCCTGTAAAAAGTATGTCACTTGCAGATAATGTTCAGGGAGTATTTTATTTAACTGGTGCTGGTAATTATGTATCAGCTTCAGTATCAATTGCTTTGGCTTTATATTATTTTTTTGATGATAAAAAAGTTGCTATAAGTTTTCGAGCATTTTGGTTATTAGCATCTTTTTATCAATTATTAGTTTCTGATTCCAAACAGATTTTAATCGTGTTTGTGATTGGATGGGCACTTTTGGTGTTAACCAAATACGATAAGGTTGATAAATTTTTATTATATATTGTCGGGTTTACAATTTTCTTAACAGCATTTTTCTGGGCAGTTGAAAATGTTGACTTTAAAGGTTTAGATGCTTTTAGATACTGGTTTGGTCGAACTGAACTTTATGGACCAGATGGTGAAGCAGTTAATGCTAAAATGGCAGGCGCCAATATTATTATTTCTCATTTCAAGTCTGACTTAAACTGGTTGTTCGGTCTTGGACCAGGTCATACAGTTGGACGGTTAGGAGGATGGATACTTAGAGATTATGCATCTTTGTTAGCTCCGTTGAGACCTACTATACATCCAGCAACGCAAGAAATTTGGAATGCATTAAACTCAAATTGGCTAGTTTTAGAGTCTTCTATGTTTGCTCCTATTTTCACCTGGGTTGGTTTGTGGGGAGATTTAGGATTTTTAGGTTTGGCAGCTTATTTTTTTCTTGCCGCTGTTACTTGGCTGCGTCTTTGTAAAGATGACCTTTCAAAGCTATTGATGCTGACGATGTTAGTCTACGGTTTTATATTTACCCAAGTGGAAGAGCCTGGTCAATCTCTAACTGTAGCTGTAATGATTGGTTTGCAATGGCACCAACGACAAAATCGTAGACTCGCACGTCTTGTTGATTCGGCGCCACCTCAAGATGTAGAAGATCAGCCTAGGGTCGTGAGTACTCCTTTATACGTTAAACCTCGGAAACGGCGATAAAAAATGAAGCAACGGCATTAATTAAATTTTTAGAAGAATGAGGGTGCAGCATTGCCGCACCCTCAAAACTTAAAATTATGAAATGTAATTTGAGGCGCCATGCTTAGGTGTTACTCCAGTTCCATTTATCAGGATGTACTAACCAATCTATGAACGATTGTAAATACATCGCTTTATCCTGCCAGCGTTCTCTAGCTTGAATATGATATAGTGTGGCGCCCATGAACTTTGCCTTGGCATTATCTGGCTTAAATAAGTGTGTTCCAACCTCGGTAGCAAGTGTAAATATTTGTGATTCAGCTTGGATTTGCTGTATGACAAACTGAGGTAAAACAGTTCCCATCAGTTCACTGGCAAGGAAAAGTCCAAGCAGTAGCATTCGACGACAGCCTAATGAAGAAGCAAAATTTATTATTTTATCCCAATCTATATCATGGCGCCGAATTAATTCAGCAATATCACAAATCCAACCTAGACGTTCCCAACAATGTCTTGAACCGTGAACACATAAAATTGGCAACCAATAATCAAGTGGTAAGCTGTTTATAGTTCTACCGCCAAAAGCTTGTGGTTCAAGGTATTTCCAAAAGTGTTTAGGTTCAATGAGTGAAGAAAATCTAGGGGTTATCCTCCAATGAATTTCAATTAGAACTTGTTTAGCATCATCAATAAAGTCGTAGGTATGCTCACGTTTTGATTGGAAAAAAGCTAGTTCTTCAGCATCGGTCAGTTTTTGTGTGCGTTTATATCCCAAACTTAGCAATATTGGCTTAACTTTCAAAATCTCAGATCGCTGCACAATAATATCTACATCCCCACTTTGCCGCATTGCTAGATTTCCATATACAGAGTTAGACAGTATGGGTCCTTTATAAGGAACAGCTGTAATACCTTCTTGTTCAAGTAATGCGAGGATTTGGAGTAATTCTCCAGTTAACAATAAATTTTTTTGAGCGTTTCTTTGAAAAAGACTGCGGAGTGTCTCCAAAACTTCTAATGCGACTGACGAGCGAGCGACGGCATTTAAGTTTGTGTATACAAGCGGCATTACTTTATGTAGCACTGCTATTTGCATAAAGTATTGCCAGTTAATATTACTTTCTATCAAATCTTCAATCTTATACCGATATTTATCATCGCAAGAAGTACGCGCGCAAGCGATGAGCAACTCAGCTTCTTTAGATAGATTTTGACCTAGAATAATTGACATTTGATTTACAGGTTGTGTATATAAATAACTTTTCAATGTTATATACGTAGAATCCGGTACGTATATTTTTAGTATTTTGTTTATAAAGTATAGGCTAGGTAAAGCTTCATAAAACACAACTACGTAGTTTCAGCGCGCGATAGTCGTTGATTGCATTTGGTCGTGCCACGACTCAGCATAAAATCCACCTAGCTTGAGTAGTTCATCATGGCTGCCTGACTCAACTATTTTACCCGCACGCATCACATGGATAATATCCGCGCGCATTGCTAAAGTAAAACGGTGAGTAATGACAATAGAAGTGCGTCCTCGTGCCAAAGTTCTAAATCTTTCTAACCAGTCGTGTTCTCCCCAAGGATCCATTGCGCTGGTTGGTTCGTCTAAGATAATGATTTCCGCACGTCTATAAAATGCGCGAGCAAGTGCCAAACGTTGCCATTGTCCACCGCTTAAGTCATGTCCATCAGGGAATAATTTACCCAGCATTGAGTTATAACTTAGAGGTAAACGTGAAATTTTCTCGTGAATACCTGAAGAAGAAGCAGCTGCTTCTATTTCAGCTTGACTTGATGGCGCCGAAATATCACCCAAAGCTATGTTTTCAGCAGCAGTAGTGTAGTAAGGAATATGCGACTGAAATAAAACAGTGATTAATCTACGAAAAGCTTTGGCAGAAAATTGACGTATGTCTATTCCATCTAGTTCGATACTTCCGGAGTCTGGGTCATAGAAACGACATAGTAACTTGATTAGTGTACTCTTTCCGGCACCGTTATCACCCACAATTGCTACGACCTTGCCCGCAGGTAATGTCAAGTTGAAATTTTCCATAACAGGTTCATGACTTCCTGGATAGCGGAAAGTCACTTGACTAAATCTAATTTCTTTCTGGAGTACTGAGGGTATAGGCACAGGATTTGGTGGGTCAGTAATTTGTGCTTTAATTTCTAAGAATTCAAACAAGTTACCGATAAACAAGCTATCCCGGTAGATTTTTCCAAGATTGCTCATCAAATCTCGAACAATATTTAGCCCTTGATTGAAGGATTGAAAAAATAGTGCTAAGTCACCCAAGGTTAGAATACCTAATAATACTTGCCTTCCCATCCAAGCCAACGCAGTTCCAGTCATGGTAAGTGCAAAAACTGTAGCAATAACGCGACCTAAAGTTTGCAATTTTAATAAATTAAATTGCTCGCGTCGAAGTCGTTTTCGTAGTTTTTGATAGGAGTTTTGGAAATAATTGGCAAAATCAAATAAACGTACTTCTGCTGCCGTCTTATCGTTTGTCAGTAAATAATCGTAGTACATTAACCAACGACGATCGGTAGTTGTTTTTTGCGACCATTTGTACTGAATTTTACTTATGTATAATAAGATATAAAAAAAAGGTAAAGCGCTGATAATAAGAATTGTTGGCAACCAAAGACCGTAAGGAAGCAAAACCGCAGCCATTGCAAATAATGTTACACAATTTTGCACAACGTTACCAATATTTTCTAATAATCCTAATGAACGTCCTGCTGCTCCTTCCCTAGCTCTGTTCAACTTATCATTATATTCAGAATTTTCGTAAAAACCGTAATCTACAGTTACAGACTGCTGGTGAATTAAACCCGTAATTTTATCGCTGATTAATTCTGACTGAGCAGTTCTAATCCACTCTCCCGCATTACTAAAAAATTCCGTGAGTAACAATACACCTGCCATTAAGCTGACAGGTGTTAGAACTTTTCCAACTGTAGCACTAGAAATACCAGCACCACTAACTGCTACTAAATTATCAACTACTTGGCGAATGAGCGTAATCGAAATCGCAGGCAGTAAACCTTGTACTATTAATATTACTACCCAAGCCAAAGTCCAAAAACCAGATGCTGACCAGACTAGCTTCAGAGTTTTTGTTAAGTGTGAAAAAATTGTATTTAAGCTATTTAATTTACTGTTCAAAATATCAAACCCTACAAATCATAAGTAGTAAAACAAGGAGCAGCTTAAGAAATTGTAATGATGCTATACTATGTACTATTTACTGGACAGTAACTTATTAACCGCGTCTTTACTAGACGTTAATTTTTTCTTCTTGCTTACCCTTACTTGTTTCCAATACATCATTCACTATCATTTTGACTAATTCCGGGATATCCTCTAAAGCTGGTTTACGAGTAAAGCGACGGAAACTAATTTGCTGGACAAGCTGCGTACATTGCTGTAAATGCTGAGTTAGAATGTTTTGAGGTGTCATTGAGCTAATAGCGCGCGAGTGACGTACCAAATTCACAAATGCTTCTTGAGGCTGAACATTACTAATTTGATGTTCTTCACCTTTATCTAGTACGTAAATTCGGTATAAAGGTAGAGGCGTTTGTTGAAAGCCGTCAGAAAATTTGTAAGATAATTTTGGTGAATTTTTATAAATTAAGGAAAGATTATCTGTATTGTGTCCTAATGAATGAGCGGCATCTTGCCAGACTTTAAATTGTGGATAGGCAGGAAAAACTAAAGTTTCTTGTGAAGTTATTTGGACGGGCATCACATCATCAGTTAAAACATTATAACCAAAGGTATGAAACGCCGTTGCCAAAGTTGATTTACCCCAACCACGACCACCGAGAAATGCTACAGCTTTACCATTAATATTTACTGCACTTGCGTGTAGTACTAAAAATCCTCTTTGTGCCAGCAGTACACAGAGTAAAGGTCCTAAAATCATAACCTGTAGAAGACTTTCATCAACTTCTAATTTGGGTTCAATAATAATTTTCTGTCCTGATAAAAAGGCAAATTTACCAATATCTGGCACTTCTGCAAAAAGATAATCGCCACAATTATTTTGGATCATGGCAACATTATCGATTTTATCAAATTTAATAAAAATATCTGCTTCACCTTCTACTTCTGTAAGTTCTGGCATTTCTAACTCAGAAGCGATATGTAAATTATAGACTTTATAAGTTTTCATATACTAGTTTGTATTTAGAGAATAATATTGATGTTTCAAAACAAGACAAAACTCCTAACTTGCACATTAAAAAATTTTAGATATAGCAAGGGTTTCAAGAAATGTGCTAGTTTCATATTTTACTGGAGCGTTTACGGCGCCAGTCAGAGGCTTATATCTTGTACCTGTAAGAATAAACCACTAATTACCAAAAAACAGGTAGCAAATTTTACAAATAAAAATTCATGTTCTTATTCCATTTTAATATAATTGTGCTATTAGCCTGGAAATTATATTCCCAGGCACGTATCTACGTTATTGATAAGATGCATCTCAAGATGATGAATCACAAATTAGTATTAAGCCAAATATTTGATAATCTGATGTTGATTAACAAATTGACCTCAATTTATGATGCATTGAGCAACTTACCAACTTGTGGAAGAAACAAAAACACCCAATCGTTTTTGTGAAGACGACTAGAATCTTGGGTCGCAATTAGGGTCTCGAGGGGTAGTACCAGCACATACATCTAGCGAACCCAGGTCATCCTGACTAGATACTATAGTACCGTTTAGAATCACAAAATCTGTTCGTGCAGGTTTACCAGTTATTTGTGTAATCTCGGTAATGTCTCCGTGGTTAGCAAGTTGGGGTGTGCTGTAGCTTCTCTTCATTTTGAATCTCCTTTTTAGTTGTTGAATTGAGTAAATTAACATTTGCTGATAGTAGCTTCCCTGATACAATTGGGCTTACGGTCTGAGGGTAATTAACTCACATCCTGCCAATTATTTTATGATGTTAGATTTGTAGTTATCGAATTTATATTTAATGTAGCTATGACAATCCAAATAACTACGCGAGCAAATCCATAATCAAAAGCCTGTTATATATAAAAAATTATTTACGGTGCCACTTTTTGGTAGTCAAACCATAAAGCAATGATAACTGCTTGCCAAACTGCCATACATTCTTCGTCATCAAGTTTTTCTCCAGCTTTTCTTTCTAATGATATCAGTCGCTGAAATGTAGCTTGCACAAAATCTAAATTAATGTATTTTTCTAGATGTTGAATTTTGTGGGACATGACATCATCCAAGATTTCGCGGTTGCGTTTAAGGAAACCGTCATCGAAATTTGTGCTTAGGTCTGCTTTACCGCCACGCCATTGTACTTTTTCGGGTAATATTCCCTCTAGCGCGCGACGCATTACAACTCGTCCAAAGCCATTAAATAACTTTTGTTCAGCAGGTAGTGCAAGGCAAAATTCGATTAACCGCTTATCCATAAATGGATGACGAGTTTCAATAGAAAACATGGCGGCGTATTGATCTACCAGTTCTAGCGTGTAACTTATTGCACCTTGAGTCAGGTTGTGCCAATGTTCTTCTCTTAAATTTCGAGGTGGTTTGCTTGGCTCTTCCATTATTTGAATGCGCTCATTCAAACCAATTTGCTCAACAAAATTACTATTAAGTAAGGGTTTGTTCGATACAGTATTCAAAGCAGAATCTGAACGTTTGCGTTTTGGGAAATACTGTCGTATTTGCTGCCAAACAGGCTTGAAGCCATAATTAATAACTAATTGCTTGCGCGAGATGCCTAAATTCTGATGAATTAGCTGAACTGCCTGATAAAATTTCAACCATCGTCCTTGAGTAGCTTGCTCAATCAAGTATCGCAAGCCATAACCCCGAAGTAAAACGCTTGGTGAAACATTAATATTAGATGAAATACTTTGGACTTCATGGAAAAAAGTTTTCCATTCTCCTTGCTGTGCTATTTCTCTAAGTCTGTTAATTCCGTGGCTGACCGTGGTATCTCCATCAAACCCATCAAGAGCTACACGCATTCCCAATTCTTTGGAAGCACGGTTAACAAGCCAAGGGTAGAAATGACTGGGACCGAGAAATGCTTCATCTTGGTACTGGAAAATTGTTTCCAGATTTGATAGGGGACCAAACTCATCGCCGTACACGTAGTGGGGATTAAGCCCACCTTGTTCTAATACTGCATTAATGTAGGGGCGTTCATCACACTCAACTATCTTATCGTAGATAGTTGAAATTGTGTGTAGTATAGTATTCTTTTCTTGACTAAGTATATCGCGCGCTACGCAAGTCACCGACGAAGAATCTAATCCGCCACTTAAGTGACTAATGACAGGAAAAGCACTACGTAAACGACAGCGAACAGCTTCGGTAAAGATTTTCCGAAATTCTTCGGCGTAAGCTTTATCTGAGGGTAATTTGATTTCTCGATCAGGGTCAAGCGACCAGTAACACCGAAGTTGCACTCCCGACTGATTAATAACCATCGTGTGCGCGGGTGGTAGCCTCAGTACGTCTTGATAAGAAGTGATGGTTCTGTCTTCCATCATTAATGCTAAGAAGTCACCGATTCTTACCTCGTTGAGACGACGGGGTATTTGATTGAATGAAAATAGTGCCTTGATTTCCGACCCAAAAACAAACGTTTTGCCTTCTTTGTAATAGTAGTAAAAAGGCTTAATGCCAAAATGGTCTCTGGCACAAAACAAAGATTGGTTACGCTGATCCCAAATCACGAAAGCAAAATCGCCTAAAAGATGCTCTGGACAGGAATTACCCCACTTTTTATAAGCAGCTAATATCAACTGGCTATCTGTTATCTTCTCAGATGGACAGTTATTAAACTGTAATATATTAATGAGTTCTTCGCGATTATCTATGCGAGCATCAGATGTAATAACTAATTCACCTGTTGAATCAGTAAAGGGTAGCTTCTCCAATAATGATTCTGGAGTTGTCCACAGCATCCGATGCCCAAAACCAACCGAACTTTCAACCCATGTATCAACACCATCAGGTCCCCGATGAGCCAAAATATTGACCATTTCTTCCAAATCTTTTCGGCTCACAGGGGTGGCATCAAGGTTGTGGATTCCCACAATACCGCTCATATTTTGACTCCTTCGAGAGATGGTAAAGGAACAAAGCGAGGAAGGTCTTGAAGATAACCCATCACCACTCGTCCTTGATATTCAACCCAAGCATGTGCTTCAAAAGTTCCAGTTTCACTTCTAGCTACACCAATGCGGAGCTCAGGTTTATATCCACACCAATTCATCAATATTTGGGTTGTCAAAGCGCGGGCAAGACATTTGGCGCCACCTGGCATATAGCGGGTAACAACGTTTACTGCCCAAACAATTTGACCGAGAGAAACTTTGTTTGCAGCATAAGAGTGCAAAAACCCTTCACTAATACGTGTTACTAGTTTAATCAAATTACGGAAGGGTAGTAACAATAAACCTAATCGAACGCCTGTTAATAATATTGATGCTGCTAACAGCAGAACGCGCGCTCGATTGCCCATCTTCAGAAAATTACGCAGTCGTTTCATTTTTAATTACAACCAGTTCTGCTGCTAAAAGGTCTTGAAATAAGGCGATTACGTCGCTGTGACACTGCTGGGGTTCAACGTCGTATTCTTCCAAGAGTTTCTGCTCAATTTCTTTGATTGTCTTTGGCTCTTGAATCAGCTTCCAAATACTGGCGCCTACTTCGTTCAACCCGTGGTAGATTCCAGACTTAAGGTTTAAAATTACTGCTTCTGAGCCAAGGTCAGAAGAAATTTGCTCGCTCGATGCAACTATAACTGAAGACTCTAACATTTTTTGATCTAGTTCTTTTAAAATCATAAGTTTTCTATCCTTTTAGTAAATTTACTTAATTTATTTTTTAGTGTATAAATTATTCATTAGCTTTTACTGGTATCCGGAATTATTCCTTTAAAAGACAAAAATTTATTTGTAAATTACGTTACCATATTGCAAAGCCTATGAGTCGAATTCTGATAGTAATTATACTTACATTTTCGCTAAGGTTTCCTTTTGTAGGAACCATTCATGATTGTGCAAGTTTACAATTATGAGTCACCAGAGGACAGCAAAGTAAAGCATCTATTAAAATCTCTAAGTGCTTTAGATTCTATCGTGCTTTTAAAGCTTTGCTTTACGCTATATTCAGAACAGCCTTATCTTTGTTTGCATTAGGACACTTCCCTTTAGCAAGAGAACGACCTTGATTTGTTTTTTAACTTTCAACTTTTTAAAGTGTAACAACACCTAAGTAGTCAAACAACTGTAATATATAAGACTTATTGGAAAATATACAAAACTACAGTAAAAATACTTAAATTGTAAAAATTCTATGAAGTAATGCTAAAAATGAAACTTTTATTGATTAAATAATACTACTTTGCGGTGTTCAGATTCTCAACGAGCGTAGGAGTTGCCGAGAATCTAATTCTTCACTTTGTTTTTGTCCGAATGTTATGGCTATAGGGATTGCTATAGCATATTGATAAATCACTCTAAAGACATAGTTGTAAATGAATATAAAAACGTTATTGTATAAATGACCCAAGATATCTTACATGCAAGGACTTTACAAAGGTTTATATTCAAATTATTTAACAAGTATTTTTATAGTAGATTCTTTTAGATGAAGTTCACAACTGTATTTAGTCAATGCTTCTAAGTCAATAATAATGCCGTATATTTTATGTAGCAATACATAAGCACTATGTTGTTGTATAAGGTGGGCAATGCCCACCCTACGTTATTGATAAAATGCATCTCAAATTCAGGTTAATTCAAATATTTGATAACCTGATATTGATTAGCAAATTGACTTAAATTTGTGATTCATTGAGCAACTTACCAATTGATAAAGGCAATAAAGATACCCAATCTTGTTTGGTAGAACTACTAGAATTGTGGGTCGCAATTAGCAGGCGGACTGTTAGGATCAGGACTGCCAAGGCATACATCTCGCGAACCTACGTCGTTACTTGCACCATTCGCACCAGTAGACACCGCACTTCCGTTAAAAAATAAGAAATCTTTCCTAGATGAACTGCCGAGAATTTGTGTAATTGCAGCAACGTTACCGTGAACGGTTAATTCAGGTGCGCTATATTGTTTCTTCATGATTGGTTAAGTTTCCTTGTGTTGAATTTACGGTTAATAGGATAACAATTTGAGGTAGAGCATGGCGCCTGATATTTGGACTTACGGCGTAATTAGTGTACTAATAGGAAATCCCTAATTAATAAAAACCACAACCTGCCAAGAAGGTGGACTTACAGCTTTAGCATTATTAGAAAGCTATAACCTGCCAAAGCTTTAGAACCCTGTGAACTTTTTATAAGTTAGTTGGCGTGATAAAACCAATATATGTTGAGTTTTGTAAAAAACTGGAACGACGTATTTATAAGCTGTTAGCTAATTTTATACTTCGTTACATAAATGGATTTTTTAACGCCAACTTACTTATCACAAGCCGAGCTATAAACCCAAAATGAGGATTACCTACCTCAATTTGTGTGTTATTCACAAGAACCAGGGAAACTAGTGCAGTTAATATCTCTGGAACCGATGTCATCACCACCGGATATAGGTGTGCCATTTACATTCACAAAATCGGTTCTTAATGGTTTACCAAGAATTTGGGTGATCTCAGAAACGTTTCCGTGGCTTGTTAATGTAGGCGCAATGTAGTTTCTCTTCATTTTGTGATTCCTTTTTAGTAACTAGATTATTACGAGTTAACAATGGAGATTTGCGGTAGTAGCCCCTTAGTTAAATTGGACTTACAGTGTGATTAAAAGTAAGAATAGCAAATGATACTTAATACACATCTAGCCAATATTTGAAGAATTAAAATTTGTATTTTATCTCTAAATGCTTTATGAAAAAATCAGGTTAAAAGTTTTAATGCAGTTTTTACACAATAAACAAATGCATTACAAGTTTAGAATTCAAAGCCTCGATATTACAGTATTATCTTTTGGTAATCAAACCATAGAGCAAGAACGACTGCTTGCCAAACTGCTATACATTCTTCGTCATTAAGGCGTTGACCAACTTGCCCTTTCGATGATATCAATCGCTGATATGTAGCTTGCAAAAAATCTATATTGGCATATTTTTCTATATATTGAATTTTATGGGACATCACATCATCTAATATTTCGCGGTTACGGTTAATAAATCCATCATCAAAATTGGCGCTTAAGTCTGCTTTCCCACCACGCCACTGCACTTTTTCCGGTAATATACCTTCCAGCGCGCGACGCATTACAACTCTTCCAAAACCGTTGAATAACTTTTGTTCGGCAGGTAAAGCTAGGCAAAATTCCATCAATCGCTTATCCATAAATGGATGACGAACTTCAATAGAAAACATGGCGGCATATCTGTCTGCTAATTCTAAAGTATATGACATTACACCCTGACTCATACCACGCCAATGTTCTTCTCTTAAATTTTGAGGTGGTTCACTAGTCATTTCCATAATCTGAATGCGCTCATTCAAATTTATCTGCTGGGCAAAGTCACTATTTATTAAAGGTTTTTCCTGTATAAATCGTGCAGAAGAATTTTGAAGTTGAGTTTGCGATTTGATATTACCTTTTAATAAACCTTTGAATAAACTCTTGATAAATCCTCGCACCCGTTGCAAAATCGGTTTCAGACCAAAGTTGATGATTAATTGCTTGCGCGATGTGCCTAAGTGTTTGTGAATAATCTGTACAGCTTTCACAAACGTCAACCATTGTCCTTGAGTCGCTTGTTCAATTAGGTATCGTAAACCGTAACCCCGAAATAAAGCGCCTGGTGAAACATCGTAATTAGGCGAAATAGCTTTTACTTCGTGGAAAAAAGTTTTCCATTGTCCTTGCTGCGCTAGCTCTCTAAGTCTGTTAATTCCGTGGCTAACTGTAGTATCTCCATCAAACCCATCTAAAGCTATCCGCATTCCTAATTCTTTAGAAGCACGGTTAACAAGCCAAGGATAGAAATGGCTTGGGCCAAGTAAACCTTCATCTTCATACTGGAAAATCATCTCTAAATTTGACAATGGGCCTATTTCTTCACCATAAACATAATGAGGAGTAAGTCCACCTTGTTCCAATACTGCATTGATGTAAGTACGTTCATCACATTCTATTATTTTATCATAGATAGTTGAAATTGTGTGTAGCTTTGTGTTTTTTTCTTTACTAAGTATATCGCGCGCGACACAAGTTACCGAAGAAGAATCAAGCCCACCACTTAAGTGACTGATAATAGGAAAAGCGCTACGCATACGACAGCGAACTGCTTCGGTAAATATTTTCCGAAATTCTTCGGCGTAAGCTTGATTAGAGGGTAATTTAATTTCTCGATGTGGGTCAAGCGACCAGTAACACCGCAGTTGCATTCCAGATTGGCTGATAACCATCGCATGTGCGGGTGGTAACCTTAGCACGTTTTCATAGGAAGTAATTGTTTTATCTTCCATCATCAATGCTAAAAAATCAGCAATTCTCACCTCGTTGAGACGACGGGGTATTCGGTTGAATGCAAATAGTGCCTTGATTTCCGTCCCAAAAACAAAGATTTCGCTTTCTTTGTAATAGTAGTAAAAAGGCTTGACTCCAAAATGGTCTCTGGCACAAAACAGTAATTGATTGCGCTTATCCCAAATTGCAAAAGCAAAATCCCCTAAAAGATGCTCAGGGCAATAATTACCCCACTTTTTATAAGCTGCTAGTATAAGTTCGCTATCTGTAATTTTTTCTGGTGAACAGTTGTTAAACTGTAACGCATCAATCAGCTCTTCGCGATTATCTATGCGAGCATCGGATGTAATAACAAATTCACCTGTTTCATCTATAAAAGGTAATTTCTCTAATAATGATTCTGGTGTTGTCCACAGCATCCGATGTCCAAGCCCAATTGAGCCATCAACCCATATATCGGCGCCATCAGGTCCGCGATGTGCCAATATATCCACCATTTTTTTCAAATCTTTTCGGTCTATATGGGTGCCGTTAATATTGTGAATTCCCACAATACCACTCATGTTCTTACTCCTTCGAGCGATGGTAGGAATACTAAAGTTATAAGTAAAAGAACACGTGCGCGCGTTCTCAATTTAAAAAAACTACGCAGCCGTTTCATTGCTAATACTCATTAATTCTGCTGCGGAAAGGTTACATAGTAGTGCTATCAAATCATTATTGCATTGTTCGGGGTCAACATCATACTCTTGCAACAACATTTTTAAAATTTCTTCCACTTTTTTTGCCTGTTGAATAAAAGCCCAAACTCTTGCTCCAACTTGATTTAACCCGTGGTAAATTCCTGACTTTAAATTTAAAATTACAGCTTCATCCCCAAGGTCAGAAGAAATTTGGTCAGGGCTGGCAACCACGACTGATGATTCGAGTATTGTTTGTTCTAATTGTTTTGCAATCATGAGGTTAGTATCCACTTAGTACATTTACTTCTTTTATTTAATCTACTGTATTATCCATGCTCAGTAATTAGATGCTGTCAGGAATAATTTTTTGAAAATAAAAAGATTGAGAATCTTGTTTAGTTCATAAATTCAATGAGCAATAAGCCTTTAAGCGTTTCGCACTAATTTTAAACTACTGAAGTCTAACAATACGTAAATTAGATGGCAAGTGTTAAAAATAAGACTTATGAAAAAATATACAAAACTAGCAATAAATACGTAAATTATAAAAGTTCGATAAAGTCTTATCAAAAAAATAGAAGTCGGATTTTACAAAAAATCATGACTTCTAAAAATAATTATTTTCTTTAATTAAATAATATTGTTTTATTCATTTAAGCTAATAAGTATTCATCAAACTAACTTTCTTAATTACAATACAATATTTATAAGAAAATATAAAAACATATGATATTAGCAAACTTGCTTAGACGGCAAGTTTTATTGCCGCCGGAGTGCAAGTTATTCGTGACGATATTTCACAAAAATCTTATAGAACCCTGACTTATAATTTTACTTTTAAGTTTAATCAGTCGTTCCATCTAGATATGCTTGTGGAATGCTTTTATCTGTTAGCAGTTGTTTAAGTGCAAGCCAGATAAATGGTGGAATTGTTTTGGTATAACGCTGCCAAAGTCGGCGCGGTTCTTGCATCCAGCGGTAAAGCCATTCTAATCCTAAATCACGAACAACGCGAGGCGCCCGCTTATGAATTCCAGCGTAAACAGGGAAAACACCACCTAATCCAATCATGACTGCCTGAACTTTACCTTTATGTTGAGCCATCCAGTTTTCTTGTTTAGGACAACCTAAAGACACAAGTACTACACCAGCACCACTAGAGTGAATCTTTTCAATCAGTGCTTGGTCTTCTGCTTCTGTCAAGGGGCGAAAAGGTAGAGGTTCCATTGCTGCTATTTTCAGTCTAGGAAATTCCTTGTTCAAGCGCATCCGCATCCGTGAAAGAATCTCAGACTGCGAACCTAAATAGAATACACTGATGTTTTTAGCTTCAGCTAATTTACACAGCGACATCATAATATCCATTCCCGCTACTCTGTCTTGATATCTGGCGCCCATTTGACGCATCATCCAAACTAGAGGCATACCATCTGGAGTCACAATATCTGCACCTTTAAGAATATTTGCAAACTCCGGATTCCAATGTGCTTCCATCAGCATGTGTACATTTGCTACGCACACTGTTTTACTTTCACGTTCAACAGCCCAATCTAAAATCGTCTGTACTTGATCATCAAGCTTTAAAGCTGTTATAGGGAAATCAAGAACCTTCTTAGTAGGGAGAAAGGTTTCTCCTACCATAACTAAACTCCTTGTGTTTAAAAATTTGACAAATTGAAGCGCTCCTTGCCAGAAGTGAGTAGTGTTATCAACTACTTTTTCTTGCTGGAGGAATATCGCGAGTCAACACATGGAGATGCACTAGCTCTCAGTAAATTTTCGGCTTCCTGGTAATTTTTTCATTAAGGCTATTGTATATTACTTTACTCACAAAAAAAATGCTTATTATTTATTTGCGATAACTTTACATTAAATTTATATTAGCTTGTTATTTTTTTACATATACCTAAAAACAGGCTTCTGAACTATTTAAACAATTTAAATATAAATAGCCACGTAGTATAAAAATAAATATTGAACTACTGAATTTTTGATTGATTTGTGAAATTTATATATAGAATAATAATAAATAAAAAAATTATAATTCATTGACATAATTAATTAAAAAAAACTGGGAGAAGAATATCTTTTCTTCCCCCAGTCTTGATTGTCTTGATTTTTATTTTTGTTCTGACTTTTGTCTTTCTGGTTTTGCTTCGTTTCCTCCTTGAGTCGCTTCCGCAGCATTTGCTGTTGCTTCTTAATTTGTCGTTGCCTTGCCGAACCACCTCGACCTTTGTCATTTCTCCCCTCCTTTCGGGGAGATTCCCATCGTTTTAGTCTCATACTTATATCCCTATCTAACTAAGTAACTTTGTCTTTACTTTCCTATATACATTATACAATATTTACTTTCCGGAAAAGTTTGATACAATTTTTGACACATTATGGTTATCTCAGTGACAAAAGGGAGGTCATGATTATATTTTCATCTCATTCTGCACTTATCCGGAAAACTTGGCAACGGATTATGAACGGATGTAACGGATGGTTGATATTAAACGACTAGATTTTGTTTGTAACTAAAAACTTATCCGCTACATCCGTTACATCCGTTGTAAACTTCGTCTTCGTAGCGCTTCTAAAAGTTTTGTAAACTCCTGGGGAGGCGCCGCTGTAGTTTCTATATATTCTTGTGTAACGGGGTGTTGTAATTTTAGGCGCCATGCGTGGAGTGCTTGACCAGATAAATTGACACCGATAGAGCGTGCCGAACTATATATTGGGTCTCCAACAATAGGATGACCAATTTGTGCGCTATGAACTCGAATTTGATGAGTACGTCCAGTTTCTAACTGAAAGCGTACAAGTGTATAATTTCCTAAACGTTCTTGTGCTTGCCAGTGAGTAACAGCTTCGCGTCCTCCTTTTTCTACTGGAACTACTGCCATTTTTTTACGGTCTATCGGATGGCGCCCAATTGGTAAATCAATTGTACCAGTTTCAGTTTTCGGCGCCCCATAAACTATACCAAGATATTCACGACGCGCGGTTTTGGCTTTGAGTTGTGCTTGCAGGTGCTGGTGCGCTTGTTCGGTTTTGGCAATAACAATGGCGCCTGTAGTATCTTTGTCTAAACGATGCACAATACCCGGACGCTGAACTCCACCAATTCCAGGTAAGTTAGGACAATGTGCGAGTAAGGCATTAACTAACGTGCCGTTGGGATGACCTGGTGCAGGATGAACTACTATACCTGCTGCTTTATTAAGAATTATTAACTGGTCATCTTCATAAAGAATATCAAGCGGGATATTTTCGGCAGAGAGTTCCAGAGGTTGAGCTTCGGGAATAGTAATCGTTACTAAATCACCCGATTTGACCACTACCTTTTTTGATGTACATTCGTTGTTGTTGACGTAAACACAACCTTGTTCGATAAGACTTTGAACGCGCGAACGAGATAAATCTGGCAGTTCCGATGCCAAATAGCGGTCTAAACGTTCTCCAGTATCTTCAGCTTCAAAATAAAATTCAGTCACAATTATCTATATTAATATTACATTTGTAAATTATATTACAAAACTAATTATAGTATTTCTAATTTTAAAATGTCCGGAAAATTATCTTGATATAGGAAATGATATCTAATGTGTATAAAGGATGATTCACCTATAATATTGACGATAGAAACCGGGTTTCTGGGTTTCTTTGTATAATATTATTAGAATCAGTATAAAAATGCAAACACTCCCTATTGGTCGATACCGATTTTTTCAGCGTTTACAACCAGTGCAAATTTTAAGCTCTTCTGTTAATGCACACGCAACTGGTTGTTTACAAGTTTTTAGTGCTTCTGCTTCTTGGCTTATATATTTAGAAAAAGGTAAGCTTGTATACGCTTGCTATGAGTCAGGAATGTTTGAGATACTATATAAAAAGTTACTGGTACTTAGTAAAACTGTTCCAACACTTAATCGTGAAGTGTATACTCGACTAAAGGCTATTTTTGAAACTAGTATTGAAAATCAAGCAATACCCAATTCAGATTACTTAGCAATATGCTGGTTGGTCGAACAGAAATATATTAACCCAACTCAAGCCGCAATGCTTATTGAGGAAGTAGCAATTGAAGTTTTAGAACCATTCTTATTATTACAAGAAGGTTGTTATGAATTGGCATCTAATAGCTTCATTGATAAAATGCCAAAGTACTGCCGTTTAAATATTCTGTCACTCGTTGAAAAAATTTCTTCTCCAAATAAACAAAAACATCAAGCTAAAAACACGACTAATAAATATAATACATCTAAACCATCATCAAAAAAGCTTCCAAAATTACAATACACAATTATGTGTATCGATGATAGCCCCAATATGTTACATGCTATTAAAACGTTTTTAGATGAAACTTTTTTTGATGTTGTGCAACTCAATGATTCTGTAAAGGCTTTGATGCAAACTATTCGCGTCAAACCTGATTTAATTTTACTCGATATTGGAATGCCAAATTTAAATGGTTATGAATTTTGTTCGTTATTAAGAAAGCACTCGTATTTTAAAAACACACCTGTAATTATGGTGACAGCAAGGACTAGTTTAGTTGATAAAGCTAAAGCTAAAATTGTCGGTGCCTCTGGGTATATAACTAAACCATTTACACAAGTTCAATTGATGAAGGTTATTTTTCAACATTTAGAAGTTTAAAGCCACCCTTATTAAGGGGGGTTGGGGGGATTTTATGGCACAAAAAGCTTAATTAATTATTAAAGACTCTTTTATTGTTTGTGTACTAGCTAGATAAACT
>ERZ1066121.220-NODE-220-length-53611-cov-15.730562_pt1 | contig 53611 bp, 44 predicted proteins | sample MGYA00382768_ERZ1066121 | MGnify/ENA primary metagenome ERZ1066121 (study PRJEB33369, sample SAMEA5778351) | biofilm metagenome | biome: Industrial cooling water; feature: Water cooling tower basin; material: Biofilm | place: United Arab Emirates | collected...
TCGTGCGCTTCCGCGAAGTGCCGGGCGAGACCGATGCGTTCATCGCCTGGTTCGAACCCACGCATCACATCGTCGACCGCGTGGCGCCGTTCTTCGCCCGCCGCTTCGCCGGCATGCGCTGGGCCATCCTCACCCCGTACCGCAGCGTGGCCTGGGATGGCACCGCCCTCGCCTTCGGCCCCGGCGCCACCCGCGACGACGCGCCGCCCGACGATGCGCGCGAAGACCTCTGGCGCACCTACTACGCGCACATCTTCAACCCCGCACGCCTCAACCCGCGGATGATGCGTCAGGAAATGCCGCAGAAATACTGGAAGCACCTGCCCGAGACCCGTCTGCTGCCCGACCTCATCCGCACCGCCGGCACCCGCGTGCGCGCGATGGAGGAGCGCGAGGCGCAGCCGCCGCGGCGGCGCATCCGGCGGAAGGAGTGATTCGGGTTCGGGTTCAGGGATCCGGGCACCGGAATTCTTTCAACGCATTTGCAGGAGCGGCGCGCGTCGCGCTCGCAGAGGATCGGTGCGCGCCGCGCTGCCTTCACCTCCCCGCATCCGCCTGTTAGCGTGCACGCCAGATGGACACCCAGCCCCCAGCGGTCACGCCGCCCGCACGCCCCCATGCCCGCTTTCGCTGGGCGTGGTGGCTGCTGGCCTATGTCAGCCTGGGACTGGGCATCGTCGGCATCGTGGTGCCCGGCCTGCCCACCGTGCCCTTCGTGCTGCTGTCGGCCTTCGCCGCGGCGCGGGGCTCGGAGCGGCTCCACGCCTGGCTGCTCGCGCACCGCCGCTTCGGGCCGATGATCCACGACTGGCAGCGGCACGGCGCGGTGTCGCGGCGCTCCAAGCGGCTCGCCATCGGCACCATGGCGCTGTGCGCGGTGGTGATGTTCCTGACCGCGCCGCGCTGGTGGATGGCGGCGACCGGCACCGCGATCATGACCGTGGTGGCCCTCTGGCTGTGGCACCGGCCCGACCCGCCGCCGCATTCGGATGCCGGATGACAGGCCATCGGCACCGCGCCGCCGACGCAGCGCCGACACCGCATGTCGGCCTCCACGGCGCTGCAGCGCTCCGGCTCGCATTCCGCCCCCTGCACGCAGCCGCTACACTGCGCGGATGAACAGCCCGCACTCCTGTCGTCGCCACGCGCGCCTGCCGGCCGCCCTCGCTCTCGTCCTGGCCCTGACCGCGCTCGCAGGCTGCGGCAACAAGGGGCCGCTGGTGCTGCCCGAAGACGCCGAGCCGGCGCAGGCCGTCGCCGCACCCGCGGCCCGGACGGCCTCCGACGCATCCGTCGACGCGCCTGTCGAGGCAGCACCGCTCGAAGCACCGGCCACGGACACGCCGCCAGCCGACACGCCCGACCCGCCGCGTGCGCATGACTGAGACCCGCGCCGCCAGCGCCACCGGGCTGCGCTTCAGCAAGATGCACGGCGCCGGCAACGATTTCGTCATCGTGGACCTGCGCACCGACCCGGCGCTCGAATCCCGCCTGCTCGCCGACGATGCCGCGCTCTGCCGCGCGCTCGCCGACCGCCACACCGGCGTGGGCTGCGACCAGCTGCTCACCATCGAGGCGCCGCGCAGCGCCGATGCGCTCGCCGCCTATCGCATCTGGAACGCCGATGGCTCCCAGGCCGGGCAGTGCGGCAACGGCGCGCGCTGCGTGGCCGCCTGGCTGGTGCGCGACCGCAACGCCCGCGGCGAATCCACCGACGCGCGCTTCGCGCTCGACAGCCCCGCCGGCCGGCATGCGGTGGATGCGCAGGGCGAGGGCCGCTTCCGCATCGCGATGGGCGTGCCGCAGTTCGATCCCGCGCGCATCCCGCTGCTGGGTTTCGACACCGTCGACGACGGCTACGTGACCGAATTCGGCGGCCGCGCGCTGCGCTTCGGCGCGGTGTCGATGGGCAACCCGCATGCGCTGATCGAGGTGGCCGACGTGGACACCGCGCCGGTGGCCGTGCTCGGCGCCTATCTGCAGCAGCACCGCATGTTTCCGGACTCGGTCAACGTCGGTTTCGCGCAGGTGCTCGCGCCCGACCGCATCCGCCTGCGCGTGTTCGAGCGCGGCGCGGGCGAAACACTCGCCTGCGGCAGCGGCGCCTGCGCGGCGGCGGCCGTGCTGATGCGCCGCGGCCTGGTGCAGCGCGAGGTCGCAGTGGAGCTGCCCGGCGGCACGCTCGACATCGCCTGGGCCGACGACAGCGCACCGGTACTGATGTCCGGGCCCACGGCATTCGTTTTCGAAGGGGTATGGCCATGAGCGAGAAGTTCGACACATTCGGCGACAAGCGCGAAGACCGCCACAGCGCGCACGAGGTCGCCGCCTGGCTGCGCCGGCATCCGCAGTTCCTGCAGCAGTTCCCCGATCTCGCGCTCACCCTGGTGGTGCCGCGCGAGCAGGGCCAGGCCGCATCGCTGGCCGGCTACCAGCTGGAAATCCTGCGCGAGAAAAACCGCGAACTGAACCGCCGTCTGCACGAGCTGTTCGCCAACGCGCAGGACAACGAGCGCCTCGCCGTGCGCACGCACCAGCTCACCCTCGCGCTGATGCGCGAGCGCAGCGCCGCGGGCACCGCGCGCGCGATGGCCGCGAGCCTGGAGGAGGATTTCGCCGGCGACCTGGTGCGCATCGTGCTGTTCGCGCCGGTCGAAGGCCTCGATGCCGGCGACTGGCTGCAGATCGTGCCCGAAGCCGACACCCGCCTCGCCCCGTTCCGCGACTGCCTCAAGGACGGCACGCCGATCTGCGGCCGCCTGCAGCCCGACAAGCATGCGCTGCTGTACGGCCTGCGCGCCGACGAGGTGCAGTCCACCGCCCTGCTGCCCCTGCCCGGTCTCGGCATGATCGCGGTGGGCAGCCGCGACCCCAACCGCTTCTTCCCCGGCATGGGCACGCTGTTCCTGCGGATGATGGGCGAAGCGTTCGCGACCGGGATGGCACGGTTCGCGGGCTGATATCAAACGCGGGAGGCACGCATGTTCGACTGGATGAAGAAAAAGAAGAGCGACGATCTCGATCCAGCCCAGCTCCGGCGCCTGCAGCGGCAACGCCGCGATGCGGAATCGCACTTGCTCCACAACACCGCCGAAGCGCGTCGATCGGCATACGCGCTGGTGATAGAAGGCCTGGAATCGATACCGGAACCGGTTGCCGCGTGCCCGCACGCCGCCGCCCTGTTCCAGACGCTCGGGGATGTCTATTTCCAGTCGGGCGAGTTCGCCACCGCGCTCGATGCCTATGTCGACGCCATCCGCTGCAAGGACGCGCTGGGCACCGCCAGCATCCACTTGCGTCTGGGCAAGGCGCAGTACGAGCTGGGTGAACTCGACCGCGCCGCCGACGAGCTTTGCCGCGCGTATCTCTGTCATGCGCAGGCGCACGCTGGCCACACGATTTTCGACGGCGAAGATCCGAAGTATTTCGATTTCCTGAAGACCCGCATGCACGAACCTGCCGAAGGCTGGTAGGTTTTCGCATGGGTTTTCGCATGAACGCCGCATCGGAGATCGCGGGCTTCCTCGCCCACCTGCAGGTCGAGCGCCGCATGTCCGCGCATACGCTCGACGCCTACCGGCGCGATCTCGATGCGCTCGCGCAGTGGGCCGACGCACTGGGTGTCGACGACCTGTGCGCCCTGCACATCGAACAACTCCGCCAGTTCGTCGCCAGCGAGCACCGACGCGGGCTCTCGCCCAAGAGTCTGCAGCGCCGGCTCTCGGCCTGCCGCAGTTTCTACGCGTGGCTGCTCAAACACGGCCGCATCGCCGCCAGCCCCGCCGCCGGCCTGCGCGCCCCGAAGGCGCCGCGGAAGCTGCCGCAGGTGCTGGACGTGGACGAGGCGGTGCAGCTGGTCGAACTGCCCACCGACGCCCCGCTGGGCCTGCGCGACCGCGCGCTGCTGGAGCTGCTGTACGGCTCGGGCCTGCGCGTGTCGGAACTCTGCGCCCTGCGCTGGCGCGACCTCGACCTGGCCGACGGCCTGGTCACCGTGCTCGGCAAGGGCAGCAAACAGCGCAGCGTCCCCGTGGGCCGCCACGCGCGCACGGCACTGGAGGAGTGGCGCCGCGACAGCGCAGGAGTACCTGAGAGCTTCGTCTTCCCCGGCCGCGCCGGCCGCGCGCTCAGCACCCGCGCCGTACAACTGCGCCTGCGCCAACTCGCCCAGCGCCAGGGCCTGTTCAAACGCGTCCACCCCCACCTGCTGCGCCACTCCTTCGCCAGCCATGTGCTGGAATCCTCGGGCGACCTCCGCGGCGTGCAGGAACTCCTCGGCCACGCCGACATCTCCACCACCCAGATCTACACCCACCTCGACTACCAGCACCTCGCCAGGGTCTACGACGCCGCGCATCCGCGGGCCAAGCGCAAGGGTGGGCAGCGCCCGGACGACGAGGGGGCCGGCCACGGCGTGGAGTAGGCGCAGCGCGACGACCCTCGAGCCGCGGCCGACACGCTGCGGCAGGGGGAAACGCTGCTTCATGGCCGACAGGATGGCCGGACGGGCCATCCCCGCGAGCAGCACGGGGATGCGAACGCACGCAGGACCGACACCGCGAAATCCCGATGCGTTCTGCGGTGTCTGGATAGGGCAACGGCCTGTCCACCGCCTTCGGTGCGGGCGCGGAACGCGCTTGACCATCACCGAAACGCTCCTCTGCGTCAGGACTCTAGGCGAACGCGGTTGCGCAGGAGACTGCGACAGCCCGATCGTCGACCGACCTCCCGAGACCGCCACGCGCTGCGACACGGGATGGAAGCGGCCCGCCGATGCCAAGCGTTGTCCGCTCCCGGGCATCCGGCACCATGCCTCCCGGCGACAGCACCCCATCGACACCGAAAACGGTCTGTGCCCGCACCGCGTGCGGCCTGGCGACGGAGCACACTTCCATCGCGGGACATCACGCTCCGCAGAAAGGTGATCAGGAAATCCACTCACACAGCAAGGAGAGTCGCCATGTTCAATTACGGTACGGCAGTCGTCAGCTGGGGCAACGTCAGCCTTCGCGTCTATTCGAGCGACGGACAGAACATCACGGAAAAGTGCTGGGACAGCAACTCGTGGTATGTCGGCGCATTCAAAGCCGCCGGGCAGACCGTCGGCGCGGCAAGCTGGGTCGACAGCGGCGGACAGATCCACATCCGCGTGTATGTCAGCAATCAGGGCAAGATCGTCGAACATTGCTGGGACAAGGACAGCTGGTATGTCGGCGCCTTGTCGACCGATGGCAGCAGGGCATCGGCGACGGCATGGTATGTGGACGGCGCGGTTCATTTGCGCGTCTACGTCACCAAGGCGGACGGTGGGGTGCAGGAGCAGTGCTGGGATGGCGCAGGCCCGTGGTATGTCGGGGCCTACGCCGGCTGATCGGCTGCGTTCGGGCATGGCGCGTCGATGGAGCGGCATCGCCTCGACGGCACGCCCACGCATCGCATCCTGAGGGCTCGACACACGACAGCGGCCCCGTCGCGTCGGGCAGCGCATCCGCTCGGGCATCCGCCCGACGCCTCACGAGACCGATGGCCATGATCGCGGAAGAATGCCCGGCAACACCGGGCATTCTTTCGTTTCGCGCACCGCGGCCCTCGTGCATCGGTGCCGTTGCGGCACGCCTGCAGGCCCTGCGTCCGGATGCGGCAGCGGATGCGATAGCCGGTGCCGTCCGACGCACCCGGGCACGGATCCGCACGCCGGCCGGAGCGACGCGCTTCCCGCGCGCGGCACCGGGAGCATCCGCAGGACCACCGCCCCTGTCGCGGCTGCGACCCGCCCCGACCGATCGGGGTTGAGGCAGACCTCACACAGCGACCTGTCGAGGCCCGACGGCCCTGCACGCCTGTTCATGCCGGCCGCGGGATGCCCGCGTCGTCCGTCCTCGACGACGCGCATCGCACATGGAGCAGTGCATACTCCAGCCGGCAACGAACACCAGATCGAGCCAAGCGCACCTGTTCGCAAGCGTCATGGGGATGACGCGGGCGCTGGCCCGGCAGAGCGATGTTCGGCCATACAACAAGGATTTCGTTCATGAAACTTCGCGTCTTATCGCTGTCACTGGCGGGCGCCTGCGCCTGCCTGCTCGCTTTTGTCTTCACCCGCAGCGACCGCGTGGTCGCCGCACCGGCCACCGCTGCGGCACCCGCGGCCGCGGCCGAACGTCCCATCCAGCCCGGCCGCATCACGCTGTCGGCCGCGTCCGACGAGGCACTGGTCGGCTCGGTGGAGAGCCATTCCGGCGCCATGTCGTTCCGCGCCCGTGGCGTGGACGCCACCGGCCGCGCCGCGCGCGCGGGCACCACGCCGGCACGCGTGCAGGTCCGTCTGGAAATCAACGGTGCGGTGCTCGACCACACCTTCGACGAGGCCGCCGGCACGCTGGTCGTGCACGCCGCCGAGCGCGCCACCATCGCCGAAGGCGATCGCGAGGTGCTGCGCAGCTTCCACCAGGAACTGGGCCGCAGCCTCACCGCGCGTGGCGACATGAAGCGCATGCCGAAGCCGCACGACGTGCTGTGGCGCCTGGCCGAGATGTATGCGGAAGTGCCGGTCGGTCGCGTGTTCGAGGGCGACTGGGTCATCCGTCGCGGGACGTCGGAACCGGTGAACCAGTCCATCGCGCAGGAGCCGACGATCGAAGAGCGCCTGAGCGCGCCGCAGCCGCAGGGTGAGCTGACCATCGCCGCCTGCAACGAACGCGGCGGCGGCAGCTTCACCAACCTCAAGAGCATCGCCAACGTCTGCGACGACGACATCCGGCTGTACCGCTACTCCTACCACGACTACTGCCCGAGCCACGGCTACAGCGGGCGTTCGGTGGGCTACGGCTGCGGCCACAGCGCCTGCCCCGGCCGCTGCGGCCCCGGCTGCGGCGTCGCCGACGGCGTCGGCGCCTGGTACCAAGACTGCCTGGACCACGACATCTGCAACCGCGACCACAACTCGCAGCTCGGTGCCTGCGGCGACGAGTGGACCGAGGCGGCCGACGACTACGCGTTCGGCGCGATCTCCTGCTACACCACGTGCCGCTGACGCCGCACGCGCGCCGCGCTGCAAAAACGTCCCGCATGAAAAACGCCCGGCGATCGCCGGGCGTTTTTTTGAATCGTGCGGCGCCGCATCACGCGATGCGGCTGCGTCACATCGGCCGCGGCCTCACCACGCGCAGAAGCAGTGCGCGTAGGCCTTCACCTGACCGCGCCTGGCCGCATCCGCGGCGCCTTCGAGCATGCGCAGGTCCTGATCGATCTGCGGCAGGCGGTCGGCCAGCAGCATCCGGGCGAGGCCGGTGTCGGTGAGCAGGGCGGCGCCGATGCGGGTGCCGGAGAAACCGGAGAGCCAGCGCTCGAACGGCGTGCCTTCGGGTTCCATGTAGCGCACGCGGTAGGCACCGTCCTTCAGCTTCGCGCGCTTGGCGGCATCGGCCAGGGCCACGTCCAGACCGCCGATCTGGTCGACGAGCCCGCGGTCCATGGCCTGGGTGCCGGTCCACACGCGGCCGCGGGCGACTTCGTCCACCGCCTCCAGCGGCTTCTTGCGCGCCTTGGCCACACCGCCGGTGAAGTCGCGGTAACCCTTGTCGATCACGCTCTGGATGATGCGGGCCACGCCGGGGTCGAGCGGACGGGCGGGGTCGAAGGCGCCGGCGTACTGCGTGGTGGACACGCCGTCGCTGCGCACGCCGATCTTCTCCAGCGCGCGCGGGGCGGTCGGGATCAGGCCGAAAATGCCGATCGAACCGGTGATGGTGGATGCATCGGCATAGATGCGGTCGGCATTCATGCTGATCCAGTAGCCGCCGGAGGCGGCCAGATCGCCCATGGACACGACTACCGGCTTGCCGGCCTTCTGCAGGGCCACCACCTCGCGGCGGATCTGCTCGGAAGCGAACACTTCGCCACCGGGCGAGTTCACGCGCAGCACGACCGCCTTCACGGATTCGTCGTCGCGGGCATCGCGCAGCAGGGCGGAAGCGGATTCGCCGCCGACCCGGCCCGGCGGCTGGTCGCCGCCGACGATCTCGCCCTCGGCCACCACCACCGCCACCTGGTCGCCACCGGCGAACTGCACCGGCACCTGGCCGGCATCGATGTGCAGCAGATAGCCGTCGAGCGTGGCCATGCGGAAACCGGTTTCGCTGTCCTCGTCGGCGACGCCGCGCTTGAGCAGGAGGTCTTCCACTTCTTCGCGGGTCTTCAGGCCGTCGACAAGTTTGTTCTCCAGCGCGTACTTGGCGAGGTCGCCTTCGGCCGCGGCCACACCGTCGGGCAGCGCGTCGAGATCCGCGGCGAATTCGGCGGCATCGAGCTTGCGGGCCTTGGCGATGTCGGCGACGTAGCGCTGCCAGATGTCGTTCATCCAGTACAGGTCGGCTTCCTTGGCCTCGGGCGAAGCGTCGTCGCGCACGAAAGGCTCGCCGGCCGACTTGTATTCGCCCACCTTGAACAGCTGCACATCGACGCCGAGCTTGTCCTGCAGCAGCTCGCGGTAGTACAGGCGGTAGCGGCCCAGGCCCTCGATCAGCATGCCGCCCATCGGGTCGAGATAGATCTCGTCGGCCTGCGCGGCCAGCAGGTACTGCGCCTGGTCGAAGGTCTCGCCGAAGGCGACGATCTGCTTGCCGGACGCGCGCACCTCGGCGAGCGCTTCGGCCACTTCGCGCAGCGCCGCGTATCCGCCGAACTGCATGCCGTCCACGCGCAGCAGCACGCGCTCGACCTGCTTGTCGGTCTTCGCGGCCTCGAGCGCGCGCAACAGGTCGCGCAGCTGCACTTCCTGCCTGCGGTTGTCGCCCAGCGCCTGGGCCAGCGCGCGGGTGGCCGGGTCGGTGGTGTACTGCTCGACCAGACGGCCCTGCGGCGCGATCACCAGCGTGGTGCGGTCGGCGATCCGGGGCGAGTCGCCGCCGGAGAACATGCCGATCACGACCAGCAGCAGCAACAGGCCGAGCAGGCCGAAGAACAGCAGATTGAGGATCAACCTGCGGGTGAAGTTCATGGCGTTCCAGAGCGTGCCGAGGAAGCCGTAGGGGTTGCGCGCGGGCGCGTGGTTCATGGGGGTCTCCAGTCGATGCAGAGGCCTCCCTGTGCGCCGCCACCCGGCGGATACGCGCCGCTTCGGGAGGGCGTCCTGTCAGGAAGTGTGGGCGGGCGGCCATGGCCGCGCATCGGCCATCGGTCACCCTCCCGTCGGTCAGGGGGACGGGTCGGGCACGCCCTCGGGCGCGCTGCCGCCGACGGCCGTGCGGGTGGACACCCAGCGGAAGCGCAGCCCCAGCAGCACCGCGGCGACGCTGAGCCCGGCGATCAGCCCCAGCCACATCCCGGTGGGGCCCTGCGGCGCGACCAGCCCGCCGAGGCCCAGGCCCAGCACCGCGCCCAGCGGCATGCCGATGCCCCAGTACGACAGGGCGGCGAGCGCCAGCGGGACGCGGGTGTCCTGCAGCCCGCGCAGGGCGCCCATCGACAGCACCTGCAGGCCGTCGGGGAACTGGAAGGCGGCGGCATACAGCAGCAGGCTTGCGGCCAAGGCTGCGACCGCCAGGTCGGCGGTGTACAGGCCGACGATGGCCTCGTGGCCCAGCAGAAGGGCGCCGGCGGAGAGGGTCTGGGTGCCGAGCGCGAGCACATAGCCTGCCCACGCGGCGCGGCGCAGGCCGTCGCGGTCGCCGCGGCCCCAGGCGTGGCCGACGCGAACGGTGGTGGCCTCGGCCAGCGCCATCGGCACCATGAAGCACAGGCTGGAGACGTTGATCGCGATCTGGTGGGCGGCCGCGGGCATCTCGCCCAGACGGCCGATCAGCAGCGCGGTGGTCACGAACAGCCCGCCCTCCATCAGCCAGGCCAGGCCGATCGGCAGGCCCACCGCCAGCAGGTCGCGAATCGACGGCCAGTGCGGCGGCTCGAAGCGCGAGAACAGCGCCAGCGGCCGGAAGCGCCGGCCCCGCGAGAGATAGGCCATCGCCCCCAGACACTGCGCCCAGAGCATGATCGCCGAGGCCACGCCGAGGCCGCCGGCGCCCATCTCCGGCAAGCCGCCGACGCCGAAGGTGAAGGCATAGCCCAGCGGCAGCAGCACCAGCAGGCCGCCGAAGCCGAACACCAGCGTGGGCACGGTGTGGTGCAGGCCGTCGCACAGGTAGCGCGCGCACAGATACAGCACCAGCGCCGGCACGCCCCAGCGGATGCCGTGGACGAAGGCGGTGGCGCCCGGCCGGATCTCCTCGGCGATGCCCATCACCGGCATCGCCAGCGGCAGCAGGCTGAGCAGGGCGAACATCGCCAGGCCGAGCGCCGCGGCCAGCCACAGCGCCTGGCGGAACAGCGGCGCGATGGCGTCGCCGCGGCCAGCGCCGTCGTGACGCGAGACCGCCGCCGGCAGCGCGATCAGCGTGCCCATCGGCACCATCAGCGGCAGCCAGAACATCGCGGTGCCGACCGAGACCGCGGCCAGGGTGTCGGTGCCGTGATGGCCGGCGATCACCGCATCCACGAAGCCGATCAGCCCGGTCGCCAGATGCCCGCCGATCAGCGGCGCGGCCAGGCGCGCGCTGCTGCGGATCTCGGCGCCGAAGCGCGGATGGGAGGCGGTGACGCTCATCGGATGAGGGCGGGGGGTGCGGGGCGATGGGAGGACGCGAGCCGGGCGGCGCGGGCCCGGGACGCGAGGCGCGGCCCCGACTGCCCGGGTGGAGAGACGTCGGCCTTGCGAGACCGGCTCGACGAGGCCGCGCCCGCGGTGGCCCGGCGCGGAAGGGGCGGCTATCTTACCCGTGCGGCCCGCCTTGCCGCGTGCCGGAACCGTCTGTTTGCCTGCCGATCCGTCCGCCGACGCCGCGCACGCCCCCTGCCGCAACTGCGGCACGGTGCTGCAGGGTCCTTACTGCCATGTCTGCGGCCAGCACGGCCACGACCCGCTGCGCAGCGTCGCGCATGCGGTGGAGGACGTGTTCGAGTCTTTCTGGCACCTGGACGGCCGGGTATTCCGCACCCTGCGCGATCTGCTGGTGCCCGGGCGCCTGGCCGCGGCCTATCTCGACGGCCGCCGCGCGCGCTACCTGCCGCCGCTGCGGCTGTTCGTGATCCTGACCGTGCTTACCTTCTTCGTGGGCAAGCTCACCCTGCACGTCGACTCCGGCACACAGGACAAGGGCATCGCAGTCGAGGCGGGCACGGTCGAAACAGGCGACACCGGGGCGCAGAGCGAATTCGTCGAGCTCTCCGCCGCCGCCGGCCCGGCGGAGCTGCTGCAGCGACGCGCGGACGCGCTGCGCGAGGTGCGTGCGGCACGCGAGAGCGATGCCGGCGCCTGGTTCGCGCCGGCGCTGGAGGAATTCGCCCGGCCGCGCATCGATGACGCGGCGCTGGCGCGGATGCGTGCGCTGGTCGCGGCGGGGCAGGCGTCCGACGCCGATCTGGCGCGGCTGGAGGCGCAGATCCGCGCCGAGGCCGCGGGCGGCGGCGATGAGCCGCTTGCCGGAGCGGAGGACGGCGCAGCGCAGGTCGGTGCCGAGGCCGGGCCGATCCGCCGCTGGCTGATTCGCCGCGGCGTACGTCTGCGCGAGAACGCGGCGTTGATCCAGCGCGAGCCGGACACCTTCGTGCGCCTCTTCCTGGGCGCGGTGCCCGGCGCGCTGTTCCTGCTGGTGCCGCTGTTCGCGCTGTGCCTGAAGCTGCTGTACGTGCGCAGCGGACGCGGCTACCTGCAGCATCTGGCGGTGGCGCTGTACAGCCATTGCCTGATGCTGCTCGCACTGCTCGCGGTCTTCGCGGTGACCGGGCTGCAGGGACTGCTCGGCTGGATGGGCGGAATGGCCGAAGTGTTCGCCATGGTCGCGCTCGGGCTGGGTGTCCCGATCTACCTGCTGTTGATGCAGAAGCGCGTGTACGGCCAGGGCTGGGGCCGGACACTGCTGAAATACGCGCTGCTGGGCGCGACCTATACCGTATTGCTCGGCATGGCGGGCGTGTATGCCGTCATCGCCGGGCTGAGCACCTGAGGGAGACCGACGCGATGAACACGACGAAAGCACGCAGGGGCGGCGCGGTGATCTACGAGGTCGATCTGGAGATCGACAGCGCCATCGCCGCCGAGTACCGGGAATGGCTGCGCGACCACATCGCGGAGATGCTGGCGCTGCCCGGCTTCACCGGGGCGAGGGCCTACGAGGTGATGGAGCCCGCCCCCAGCGCCGGCTGCATCCGCCTGTGCCTGCAGTACCGGCTGCGCGACCGCGAGGCGCTGGACGCGTATCTGCGCGAGCACGCGCCACGGATGCGTGCCGACGGCGTGGCCCGTTTCGGCGACCGCTTCCGCGCGCAGCGGCGGGTGCTGTCCGCGCTGCGGCGCTGAAGCCGATCGGGGCAGATCGGGGCAGATCGGAGCGGATCGCGCGTGCCGGACTGCATCGGATCGGGCGCGGCACGGATCCAGGTGCGATCAGAGCGGATTCGAAACGGGCCGGATTCGGACGGGGCCGGTTCGAACGGGGCCGGTTCGAGCGGGCGCGATTCGGGCGGATCCGATTCGAAGGAGCCCGATCGGGGCGAGACGGATTCGCTCCGCATGGCTCCGCTCCGACCGGACCGGACTCGTCAGGAGGATGAAGAACGCCGTACGTTGCGCAGGCGTTCCAGCAGACCGCTGGCCAGCGATGACGGGCCGGCCGGCAGCACCCGGGCCAGCCGGCCGGTGGGCTCGGCGGCCGCGGCGGGCGGCTCGGCCACGCGCTCGGCGATGACCGTGTCGCGCACCCGGGCGATCGCGGCCAGACGCTCCACGGTGAGGTCTTCCACCGCATAGCGGGCCTCGTCGCGCATCGCCAGCCACGCCGGGCCGTCGGCACCGCCTTCGGGCCGCTGCGGCAGGGAGGCCTGCAGCACCGCGCGGTAACTGGCCTCGTCGATGCCCACCACCTCCGCGGCCTGGGCATCGTCCATCTGGGCCACCAGACGCAGCAGCAGCGCCGTGCGCGGGCCGCTGTCCAGCCGCGCCAGCGGGGCGAGATCGCCCGGCCAGAACGGGGCGAGCACTTCCTGTTCGAGCAGGGGCGAGGTCACCAGCATCGACCAGAAGCGCTGCGCCCAGGCCGGCTCGTCGAGGCTGGCCGCCTCGGCGACGAAGTCGCCGACCGTCGCCGCGAGCGCACGGTCGCCATGATCCGCGTCACCGAGCTGCAGCTGCGCGAAGACGGCCGCGCGTCGCTCGACCCCGCGCAGGAACGCGGTCAGGGCATTGGCTTTGGCGACGACGGTATCGAGGGTGACCATGAGCGGATAGGGTACGGCCGTTGTGCGGCGCGGGGAGCGCGCGCGGGCCGAAATGATGCCTCCCGGACCGATGAGCGGGCTTGACAAGGGTCACGAAATGGGCCGCCACCGGATTCCACGGCGTGGGCGCGCGACTTGCATCCGGAGAGCGGTTGTGCACAGCCGACACAAAACCGCCACAGTTTCCCGGCGTTTTCCGCACGATCGCGTTTTTCGCCAATGTTTCACGGCCAGATGATTGATTTCAAAGGGATTAACCTGTGTGGCGTTTTTTTCACCATCTTCATGAAAAGCCTGTCCCGGCGCGGGCTGAACGCTGCCATCGGACGTTCATGCACATACTTATCCACAGACTGTGTGGATAATCGAATAAGATGAACAAAATCAGTCGCTTGCGGGATGTTTCGATGAAAACCCGCAGATGTGTGCCCCAAGTGCACCCCTTCCGTACTGTCACCGGATCACAGCCTCGAAGAAGGCCCCAGGGGCGCCCTGCGGGAAGGCCGGCTTGCCCCGTGGCTCTCCGGCGCTGCGCAGGCTAGGAGGGACGGGTCTCACCGGCCGCGACGCCGCCCGGGAACGGGCATCGCAGTCGCCGCGACTACACTGGCGCGATGTCCGACCCCGTGCTCCGTCTCGCCCTGCCGCTGCCGCTGCCGCAGCTGTTCGACTACCGTCCCCCGGCGGGCCTGAGCGCGGAGCCCGGACTGGTCGGCCGGCGCGCGCAGGTGCCGTTCGGCCCCCGCAGCCTGGTGGGGGTGATCGCGGAGGTCGGCCCGCCCGAGCGCCCCGATGCGCCGCTGCGCGCGGCCGATGCGGTGCTCGATGCGGCCCCGGTGCTGCAGGGCGAGCTGTTGGCCTCGCTGCGCTGGCTGGCGCGCTACACCCACGCGCCGCTGGGCGAAGTCTTGGCCACCGCGCTGCCCGCCGCGCTGCGGCGCGGGGACCCGTTGCCGGAGACGCAGGCCTGGGCCTGGCGGTTGACCGAAGCCGGGCGCACCGCGCTGCCACGCCTGCGCGGACGCCCCCGGCGTCTGGCCGACCGGCTGACCGGGCCTCCGACGGAGGCGGAGGCTGCAGCGCTCGAGCCCCCGGAGGCCACGGACGGCACGCCACAGGCCGAGGCCGTCGACGAAACCCGGCTCGACGCGGCACTGGACGACTGGCGCGCCGCCGCGCGCAGCCTGCGGGAGCGCGGACTGATCGAACGCATTCCCTGGAACGCCGAAATCGGCGTCCAGGGCGGACGTCCGGGGCCGACCCTCAACCCGGAGCAGGCCGACGCCCTCGCCGCGCTGCGCGCACTGGCGGCGGGCGCGCAGGGGCTACAGCAGGGCTTGCAGCGGGACCTGCAACAGAACCAGGACACCCACTTTTCGAACCGGGAAACGAATCGGGACGAAACGAATCGGGATACCCAGAACCGGGACACCGAGAACCGGGAGGAGGAGAACCGGGACACCCACTCGAATCCCCCGCTCGCGACATCCACCGTCTTCGCCCCCGCCCTGCTGGAAGGCGTGACCGGCAGCGGCAAGACCGAGGTCTACCTGCATGCCATCGCCGACTGTCTGGCCCGCGGCCAGCAGGCGCTGGTGCTGGTGCCGGAGATCGGCCTGACCCCGCAGACCCTGACCCGCTTCCGCAGCCGGCTGGGCGTTCCGGTCCACGTACTGCACTCGGGCCTGGCCGACGGCGAACGCGCCCGGGTCTGGGCGGCCGCCGCGCGCGGCGAGGCGCGGGTGATCGTGGGCACGCGTTCGGCGGTGTTCGTGCCGCTGCCCGAGGCCGGGCTGATCGTGATCGACGAGGAACACGACGGCAGCTACAAGCAGCAGGACGGCATCCGCTACCACGCCCGCGACTTCGCCCTGGTGCGGGCCAAGACCCTCGGTGTCCCGATCCTGCTCGGCAGCGCCACCCCGGCGCTGGAGACCCTGCACAACGCCCAGTCCGGCCGCTACGCCCACCTGCGCCTGCGCGCCCGCGCCGGCGACGCCCGCCCGCCCGCGGTGCGTGTGCTCGACGTGCGCAAGCGGCCGCTGGTCGCCGGGCTGTCGCCCGAACTGCTGGACGGCCTGCAGCGCTGCCTGGACACCGGCGGCCAGGCGCTGGTGTTCCGCAACCGCCGCGGCTACGCACCGGTGCTGCAGTGCCACGACTGCGGCTGGAGCGCGCAGTGCCGGCGCTGCGGCACGCCGGAGCGCCCGTCCCCGCTCACCGTGCATGGCGGTGGCCGGCGCCTGCAGTGCCACCACTGCGGCGCGCGCCAGACACCGCCGCCCGCCTGCCCCGACTGCGCCGGCCTCGCCCTGCAGCCGCAGGGCGCGGGCACCGAGCGCATCGAGGAAGCCCTGGCCGAGCGCTTCCCGGACGTGCCGGTGCTGCGCATCGACAGCGCCAGCACCCGCCGCAAGGACGGCTTGCAGCAGCAGCTGACGCGGCTTGGCGACGCGCCCGGGATCCTGGTCGGCACCCAGATGCTGGCCAAGGGCCACGACCTGCCCGGGCTCACCCTGGTAGCGGTGGTGGGCGTGGACGAGGGCCTGTTCTCGGCAGATTTTCGCGCCGGGGAGAAGCTCGCCCAGCTGCTGATCCAGGTCTCCGGCCGCGCCGGCCGCGCCGCGCGCGCGGGCACGGTGCTGCTGCAGACCCACCATCCCGAGCACCCGCTGCTGCAGACCCTGATCCACGGCGGCTACCGGGCCTTCGCCGACACCGAACTGGCCCTGCGCGAGGCCGCCGGCTTCCCGCCCTTCGCCCATCTCGCCCTGCTGCGCGCCGAAGCCCAGCAGGCCGAGGCCCCGGCCGCCTTCCTGCAGGCCGCCGGTGCCCTGCTGCGCAGCCGGCTGCCGCACATCGCCCGCGGCGCCGCGCAGCCCGACCTCGCACCTCCGGTCGAACTCCACGGCCCGCTGCCCGCGCCCATGCCCCGGCGCGCCGGTGTCCACCGCGCGCAGCTGCTGCTGATCGCCGCCCAGCGCCGCGCCCTGCACGCCCTGCTCGACGCCACCATCCCCGCGCTGCACGCCCTGCCCGAAGCGCGCAAAGTGCGCTGGTCGCTGGATGTGGATCCGGTGGACCTGTACTGAAGGCAGGCGTCCACGCCGCCCGCCGACGTGCAGCCGCCCGACTTGCAGCCGCTCGGGGAAGGGCGAATCATGGCCGTCCGCACCCGTCGGACAGCGCCATGACGCTTCATCGCCTCGCTCCGCTGCTGCTCGCCGCTCTGGTCTTCCTGTACGGCTCGCCCTCCGCCGTCGCCTGCGTGAACGAGATGGCGACCGACCGTGACGGCCGCGCGCTGGAGATGCACGACCTTGTCGGTGAGGATCTGGTCGACCAGCTGCAGCACGGCGCACGCGCCCGGTCGCAGGAGAGGGCAACGCGCGAGGCGATCCGGCGGGTGAAGACACGCAACGACTTCGGCAGCCGCAACGACCTGGGCGTCGCCCTGCTGCGTCATGGCCGCACCACCGAAGCCATCCGGCTGTTCCTGCTCAACGAGCGCCTGCAACCGGGCCGCTACCAGACCGCGACCAACCTCGGCACCGCGCTGGAGCTGGCCGGCCACGACGCCGCCGCGCTGCGCTGGATCCGCATCGGCATCCGCCGCAACCCGCACTCGCACGCCGGCACCGAATGGCTGCACGCGCGCATCCTGGAAGCGAAGATCGCCGCCGCACGCGACCCTGCGCGGCTGCGCGAGGTGTCCATCGCCGGTGTCGACTTCGGCACCGCCGATCTGCCTGCGCTGCCGCGCAGTCTGCCCGCCGGCAACGACGGCGAACCGGTGACCGTCGTGGACCTCAACAGTGCCTTCCACCGGCAGCTGTTCGAACGCATGTCGTTCGTGCCACCCGAAGACCCCGTCGTCGCCAACCTGCTGACCGACTGGGCCAGCCTGAACCTGGCCGGGGGGCCGCTGGAGAGTGCGGTGGCGCTCTACGCGGAAGCCGCCCGCTACGGCGCCTCCCACACGCCGCGCGTCGCGGCCTGGCACAGCCGGGCCCAGCGGATCGTGGACGCCTCGGAAGACGGCAGGCGCGCCGGCCGGGGGCGGTGCCTCATCTGCATGTAGCCTCGCTCCGACTGGCTTCGTTCCGAGCCCCTTCGTGCCTGCAGGGTCCGTGCCTCCAGGGCCCGTGCCTGCAGGTTCAGTCGCTGCGGGCCTCGTCCCACGGCCTTGCGTGCAGGCCTGTGCCGCCGCTGCGACGCGCGCGGATGCCGGACGGCACCGTCCGGTCAGGGTGGTGCCCCGTGCGAAAGGCATGCACGGATCGGGCGCATCGAGGGGGTTTGCCTTCAGGCCGGGGGGCCGTGCTAGGGTTCGCCTTCGAGGGCACGATCGGTGCCCGCCGCAGGGACCGCGTCATGCAGAACCCCGTCATCGATTTCAGCGATCTCGACCTCGGCGAAGTCGATCTGTTCAACGTCGAAGTCCTCGACGCGTCCGACTCCGTGGCCTTCCCGGAAACCGGCGCCTCGCGCATCAGCGCCGTCTGCGCCTCCTGCAGCTGCAGCTGCTGCGTCGAAGAGCAGCGTTGAGACCCGCGGCAGCCGCGCAGGCGATGCCCTCGCCGCGCACCTGCACCGCGCCACCCGATCTTCCCGCTGTACCCCGCGCAGCCGTGCACCGCGCGGATTTTCCCTGACCGTTCCATCCGTCCATGCATCAAGGAGAGCGTCATGCAGAACCCCGTCATCGATTTCAGCGATCTCGACCTCGGCGAAGTCGATCTGTTCAACGTCGAAGTCCTCGACGCGTCCGACTCCGTGGCCTTCCCGGAAACCGGCGCCTCGCGCATCAGCGCCGTCTGCGCCTCGTGCAGCTGCAGCTGCTGCGTCCAGGAAGAGCCGCTCTGACGCCCACTGCGGGACCGCTGTCGCTGCCTGGCAGGCACCGCATCGCCCCGCGCCGGGCGTCCGCTGTACCGCCCGCGCTGCCGGAACGCCGCGCGGGATTCCACGACCGCAAGGTCGATCCATCGCACGTGTGAAGGAGAGCACCATGCAGAACCCCGCCATCGATTTCAGCGATCTCGACCTCGGCGAAGTCGATCTGTTCAACGTCGAAGTCCTCGACGCGTCCGACTCCGTGGCCTTCCCGGAAACCGGCGCCTCGCGCATCAGCGCCGTCTGCGCCTCGTGCAGCTGCAGCTGCTGCGTCGAAGAGTTCTGATCCGGCCATCGTCCGCCGCCTCCACGCAGCATCGCGTGCGCGCGGCAGCGTCGTGCGCATCGCGCGGGCCGGGCATCCGGCCGGGGATGCGGCGCGTCTGCCGCGTCGGCACGCTGCGGGAAGCGATCGCGGGGGAGTCTCCGCCCGGAATCATGTTCCGGGCGGAGACTCCCAGCCAGCCGGCCCACATCGCACCTGCCAGGGCACCGGCCATGCGCCGGACCCGGCAAACAGACCGACCACGCGCGGGACGAGCGCATGCGCGAGGCGACGACCCATGACTGCGTGCAGTGGACTGCATGCACTGGACTGCATGCGCTGGAATGCGCCGCCCATGCCGCACCACGACCGCTCCTCACACGACCGCCCCACACACGACCGAACGATGCGCGACCGCCGATGCGCGTCACTGCCTGCCGCAGTGACGGTACGCACCCTCCGCCCCGCTCCGAGCGCGCCTCATGACGCTCCCGTCCTGCTGCCGAGGCCGTGATTGCCCGGCCGACTGATTCCCCATCCCCATGTGGTAGCGCGACTGGGTGGCATTCCGGTCGCGGCGACCGCGTTTCCCTGTACTGAAGCACGAGGGCATCTGGACCGGATGCGCGCGGCGCGCCGGGAGGCGCAGCGCTGCGCCTCCGATGCCTGCGACCGCATGGAGGCCGAGGTCCCGGTTCTCTTCACCCGCGCGCCAGCGGCGGCTCGGGCGCTGATCCAGGTCAAGCGCGACCTGTTCAACGGCCGCGCGCCGCGGCCGGCCGCGCTGGCGCGGGTCGACGGCCAGCTCACCCCCGAGTGTGCGCGATCGCTGGCCGTGGCCCTGGCCGCGCTGGCCGACGCCGAGGCCGCCGAGGCGGCCTGGCCCGAAGTGCATGCCGCCGAACTGCAGGCCGGCCATGCCGCGGCGTTCGCGCTGTACGCGTCCGCGGACGATGCGCAGCACAGCCTGTCGCATGCGCTCGCCCTCACCAATCCGGCCCTGCATGCCAGGCTGCAGGGTGCACTGGAACGACCGCTGGGCACGGATCGCGACTCCGCGCTGCTGTGCATCAGCCTGGCGCGGTATGCCCTGCGCGCGGCACGCAAGACCAGTCCGCTGTCGTCGCTGGGCGTGGTGGCGCTGGCCGCCTGGTCGGACCTGCCGGCGCAGGCCGCGGACCCGGCCTCGCCGGTGTACGCGTTCCACGGCCCCGTCCATCAGCGCAGGCAGCCGCGCTTCGCCGCGCTCGATTACGTCTTCGAAGCCTTGCTGGGCGAACTCGACCGCATCGATGGCGGTTGCCCGGTCGCGCTCAATACCAGCCTGCGCCGCGAGCAGGGGCAGTGGATGTGGTCGCGGATCAAGAACGACGACGTGCCGGAGTCGCGCACCCGCGGCGCGCGTCTGGCGCGCAACAAGAGTCCTGCGCCGTTCGTCGAGGCGTTGCGACGCATCTTCGCCGCGACCGGCCACCGGCAGATGCCGCTGGACAGCCTGCGGAGCACCCTGGCCCAGGCCCTGAGCGGCGACGCCGCCCGGGCGGAGGCCGTGCTGCGCTCGGCCTGGGGGCACGGGCTGCTGCAGCCGCATCTGCCCGCACGCGACACCCCGCTGCAGCGCATGCATGAGGCCTGCGCCCTGCTCGCGCCACCGCTGGGCGCGGCCGTCGCCGAAGCGCTGACGCGCTTCGAGGCCGCGGTGCAGGACGACAGCCGCAGCGATGCGGAGTACGCGCGCACGCTCGAGGCCTGCTTCGAGGCCCTGCTGCGCACCGTCGATGCGGACACGCCGACCGAGCGCTTCCGCCCGCTGGTGTTCGAGGACTGCACCCTGCCGCCCGCCGCGACGCACGTGCCGACGGCGCTGTATGCCAACCACCAGGCCGAGCTGCTCGCGCTGCTGCGCGCGATCCCGCTGCTGACCGCCAATGCGCCGCAGGCGCGGCTGCGTCATGCGCTGGTCGAGCGTTTCCGCGCGCAGTACGGCGACGGTGGCGTCTGCACGGACGTGCACGCCTTCCTCGACGATTGCGCCGATGCGCTCGAACGCCTGTTTTCGCCGGAGCGCTCGCCCGAACGCACGCCGGCGCGCGCGCCGGACGCCGGCAGTGGCGAGGATGCGCGGCCGCTGTCGGTCGCGGCGCAGGGCCGGATGGTGCGCGCCGACACCGTACGCCGCCGGTTTTTCGCCCGCCTCGCACGGGCCGCCCGCGATGGCGGTGCCGATACCCTGGCCATCACGCCCGAGCTGCTCACCCGCTGCGCGGAGCGCGCCCGCGCCGGCGCCGCCGCGGGCGACACCTCGAAGATGTGCTTCGTGCAGCCGGCCGGAGACGCGGACCAGACCCTGCTGGTGGTCAATCACGTCTACCCCGGCGCATCGTGCACGGTATCGCGCTTCATTCCCGACGACCCGGCCTTCGTCGAACCGGTGCGCGGGTATCTGGCCGCGATCGCGCGCGATGGGCGGTTCATGGAGCTGGGCGGCATCTTCGGGTTCAACGCCAACCTGCACCCGCCCCTCGCGGAGCATGTGCTCGACGTGCCGCCGTTCCCGGCGCATGCCGAGCGGGCCGCTTCGTTCGATGCGCTGCGCCTGCGCCATCGGCCCGACCACGATGCGCTGGTATTCGAGGATGCCGAAGGCCACACGGTCGACGTGTTCTTTCTCGGCATCCTCACCCCGCTGCTGATGCCACGCGCCTATCAGGTGGTGCGCACACTCGGCTTCAGCGCGGACCGGATCGAGGACATCGGCGACCAGCTGGCGCAACACCTGCGCCCGGACGCCACCGGGGTGATCCGGATCCCGCGGGTGTGTCTCGGCGCCTTGGTCCTGGTGCGCCGGGCGGTGGCGGTGCGCGCCGCCGACCTGCCCGACCCTGCACTGGATCCGGCCGAGTTCTTCGCCCGCTTCACCGCATGGGCCGACGACTGCGGCCTGCCGGCACGGGTGTTCAGCCGGCGCGCGCGCGTGGCGTCGCTCTACCGCGATGCGGCCGAGGCGCCGCGCGCGGACTGGAAGGCGATGCCGGGCAAGGAAGCCAAGCCGATGCCGCTGGACCGGGACTGCCCGCTGATGGTCCGCATCTTCCAGAAGGCCCTGGGCGGGAGCGCGCTGGATGTGGTGTTTTCCGAGGCCCTGCCCGACCCGTTCCAGACCCCGTTCCGCCGCGATGAAGCGCCGGTGGTGGGCGAATTCGCCATCGAGCTGAGCCTGCGCGAGGAGGCCTGAGCGTATGGACTACGGGCTGCGCATCGATCACCACGGCGGCGACCACGGCCCGCTGATCCTGGAGGCGATCCGCCCGTGCCTGGGCGCCCTGCGCGCGCGCGGCGGGCGCCTGGACGCCGCCCTGCGCCCGCACTGGCGGCAGGGTCCGCACCTGCTGGTGGGCCTGGATGCGGACAGCGCGCTGGCCGATGCGGCCTGGGACGCGCTGGCGCGGAGCGCGCGCGACTGGTTCGCACAGGCGCCGCCGCGGGCGCCGCTGGATGTCGAGGCGTTCCGGGCGCGGACGCGCACGCTGGCGGCGCTGGAAGGCCTGCCCGCCGAGGCCGGTCCGCTGCGCGCCGACGGCGAAGTGGAACGCGGCCGTTTCGCGGTGCCGCACCCGCTGGGCGAGGCATGCCTCACGCCGCCGCGCGACCGGTTCAAGGCCACCACCCTGGCGGACGTGTTCGACCTGATCGCGCTGCGCATCGCATCGCCGGCCCAGGCCTTGGTGGACCTGGCGCTGCGGATGGTCTGCCTGCAGCGCCTGCGCTGGCGCGACGGCCTGGTGTTCTGGCCGCTGTCGCTGCAGGGCCAGGCCCGGGCCAGCGCGCGCAGCCTGCCCCCGGCCGCCGTCGAGACCCTCGCGCGGCAGGTCGCCGCGCTGCGCCCCGCACTGGCGGCGCGGATCCAGGCCGCCGGGCTGTTCGACCCCGAGGCGTCGCTGGAGCCCGGCCTGCAGGCGTGGGTGGACCGGCTGCAGGCCGGCTACGACGATCTGCTGCGCACGGTGGACGCCGCGCCGCCGGACTTCGTCCCCGGCATCAACGCGCGCATGCTGCAGGCCCAGCCGCCCGACCCCGCCACCCTGCGCCGCTCCGACCTGCAGACCATCGCCGCGATGGACCACCCGACCCAGTTCGCCTACCGCATGCTGATGAACGTCCTCTACGACCTCTTCCCCACCGCCGGCTTCTCGCCCTCCCAGCGCTTCACGGTCTGCCATCTGGTGATCGACACGCTCGAAGCCGACCACCCGCAGGCCATGGCCCGCGCCTACGCCGACGGGGCTGCCCTGTGCCGCTGAACGAGGCCGCGCACCCGGCGCTGGAGGCCGCGCCACTGCTGAAGGCCGGGGTGCTGCACGCGCAGGTGGACGGCGGCAGCTACATCGAATGGGGCGAGCGCAGTTTCTTCGTGCGCGGCGAGAAGCTCTACCCGGTGCTGGTGCGCATGCTGGACAGTTTCGACGGCACCCGCCCGCTCGCGGCCCTGCGCGCGGCGATGCCCGAGAAGGTGGCGCCACTGTTCGAAGAACTGCTCGCCCAGCTGCGGCGCCACCGCATGCTGACCAGCGGCCCCGAGCAGGCCATCGCCGACGACACGCCGTTCGCGTCCACCCTGCGCTACATGCGCGAGGCCACCCCGCGCTGGCGCGAATGCGCGGACGCCTGGCGTGAGGCCAGGATCAGCCTGGTCGGCCCACCCGCCTGGCTGGCGCGCGCCGGGCAGGCCCTGGTGGACTCCGGTGCCGGCACGCTGGTGCTGGTGCCCTGGTCCGACGCCGACGCGCAGGCGGCCCCCATCGAGGACGACGAGGAGGCCGATGCCGGGGCGCTGGCCGCACTGGCCCGTCTCGCCGATCGGCACGCCGGCGTCGTGGTGGGTGATCTCGACGCCGTCGCCGCGCAGTCGCCCACGCCCGGCTCGCTGCTGCTCGGCATGACCCGCGGGCGGCCGGATGCGCAGGCACGCGCACGCTGGCAGGCCCTGGCCCGCGCGCACGCGACCACCATCGGCGCGGCCGACTGTGGCGGGGCGGCCTTCGTCGGCCCGGACTGCGGCGCGGACCTCGCACCCTGGTTCGCGCTCATCGATCGCGCGCACCATGACGCCGACACCGCGGCGCTGCCCTTCACCCGTGCCGCCCGGCGGGTCTGGGGCACGCTGCCGGCTTTCGAGGCCCTGCAGGCGTGCATCGCCGCGTGGTCGGACGACCCGGACGAGGCCGCAGGCCGTCGCAGCCGGTTCTGCAGAGTGCGCCCGGACGGCTCGGTCGGCAGTCACGACCTGGCCGTGTATCTGGCCGGCGGCGGCGGAGCGCATACGGCCCAGGACGCACCCGCCGGTGCGGACGCCGCTGCGGGCGCAGCGGCAATGCCGGCGATGGAGGTGATGCCGGAGCAGCCGGGGCTGACGCGGTATTTCGATGCGCAGACCGGCCTGCTCGCCGATGGCCGGGTGCCCGGCCCCGAATACCCGCTGGCGCACCGCGCGCTGCGGCTGCGCATCGCGGCCGGTGTCGAGCGCGATGCCAGGTCCGATGCCGAGTCCGATGCCGGGTCCGACACCGACAGCGGCACCGCCGACGGTACGGGCGCCGATGCGGGCGGGCCGCGCGAGGTCTGCACCTGGGGCGTCGACCCCGCCACGGCGGAGCGGCGTGCGCTGTGGCGCGCGTTCGCGGCGGTGCTCGCCGCACGCGACCCGCGGCCGACGGCGGACGGTGTCTCGCCGCCGGTCGCGGCGGCATCGCCCGAGGCCGCCGACGCGCTGGCGCGCGCCCATGCCTGGGCGATGCTGCCGGCCTACCGCGCGGCCCATCCCCCGCAGCCGGTGGCGCTCACCACGACCGGCGCCGACGCATCGGCGGGCCATGTGTCCTCCGATGCCGGCCTGCAGGGCGCCGATGCCCAGCGGCTGCTGCGGCTGATCCATCTCTGCACCGGCGCCCTGCCCGCGCTGTGGCGCTCCGGCAACGCGCGCGCAGGCGCCTGCTTCGCCTGGGTGCGTCTGGGCCCGTGGACGGTGGCGGCCGTGGCCGACAGCCCCTCGGCGGCCTGCTGCGAGGCGCTCGGCGAAGCGATGAGCGCCTGGCAGCTCGGGCGCCTGTCCGCAGACCAGGCGTCGCTGCCTCTGGCGCTGCTGCGGGCGATCCCGCTGGAGGCATCGGCACCGGACACGGCGGCCGCCGAAGCCGGCCCCGACCCGGCGGAAGCCGACGGCTGGGCCGTACAGTCCACGGCGATCGAAGATCCCCTCCTCCCGGCCGACGTGCATGTCGCCATGGCCCGGGTTCACGCCGCGTGAGCCGGCGTCATGCAAATCCGTCGGCAGGCGCGGTGGCGGTGAGCCGCCACGCCCTGCACGCGCTCGACGCTCAGCAGGCCGCGGTCGACGCGGCACGCCGCGCCGGCCACGGTGCGGTGCTGGTGCTGGAGGCGCCCGGGCTGCGCTGGGTCTGTGCCTCGCGGGGTGAGGGGCCGTGCGCGCGATGCTTCCAGCTGTGGCGGCTGCATGCCTGGAATGTCGGTTTCACGCGCGCGGCGTCCACGCCGGCACCGCCCCTGCCAGCGGCGGCCCAGGCCTGGGTCGAGGCCGGCATCGACGCCGCGGTGGAGGCCCTGTCGACGCCCGCCGCGGCCTCCGCGGAACCGGGTCGGGCAGGCGCCGGCGACCAGGGCATCGCGTGGCGGATCGGCATCGACCAGGGCACGATCGAACGCCACGTGGTGCTGCGTCACCCCGACTGCACGGCCTGCCCGCCGCTGGAGGACGACACCGCCGGGCGCGCCGCGGGCCTGTTCAATGCCGATGGCGCACGCGCCGGCCACCGCGGGACCCGCGGGGCCCGGCTCGACACGCTGGCCGCCACGGTCCTGCCCGGCGCGGTCGATCCCCGCACCGGTCTGATCCGCCGCATCGTCCATCGCACCGCCACCCCGCTGCTGGGCATGCGCGCGGCGACGCTGTACCCGTTCCGCGACCCCGCCACCGTCGAGCAGGGCTACGGCCGCTCCGGGCGCAGCCACGAGGACGGCATCGTCGCCGCGCTGGAGGCGATCGAGCGCTTCGCCGGCATGCGCCCGCGCGGCCGGCGCACCGTCGTCCGCGGCCGCTACGCCGAGCTGCACGCCGAGGCGCTGGACCCCGCGCAGTTCATCCTGCACACGCCCGAAGTGCGCGCGCTGCCCGGGCACACCCTCGCCCAGTACAGCCCCGACACCGAGTACGACTGGGTCTGGGGCTATTCCTTCCGCCGCGCAGGCGCGGTGCTGGTGCCGCTGCAGCTGGCGTATTTCGGCCTGGGACCCTCCGAACGGATCCGGGGCGGGCGCTTCGTGTACGAAATCTCCAACGGCTGCGCGCTCGGCGCCTCGATGGCCGAGGCCGCGCTGCACGGCCTGCTGGAAGTGATCGAGCGCGACGCCTTCCTGGCGTCGTGGCACACCCGTCGCACGCTGGACGTGGTCGACGTGAGCGGCTGCGACGACCCCTTCGTCCAGGCCGTGCTGGCCAGACTGGAGGCCGAGGGCCTGCAGACCGTGGTCCACGACCTCCGCTGCGACCTGCCGACACCGGCCTTCTCGGTCAGCCTGATCGACCACGAACGCAGGTTCGGGCCCAGCCTGCTGCACGCCGCCGGCGCCCATCTCGACCCGGCCGCGGCCCTGCGCGCGGCGCTGTCGGAGGCGGCCACCTTCGTCTACCGCCACGACGCCGCCGAACGGGCCGCGAAGACCGAGGCCGGCGAACGCATGCTCGACGACCCCGGCCTGGTGCGCACCATGGCCGACCATGCCGTGCAGTGCTGGCCGGAGCGCGCCCTGCGCGAGAAGGCCTTCGCGCGGTCGCAGGCCGCGCCGCTGGCGTGGAGCGCGCTGCCGAAGGCCGGTGAGGTCGCCGCCACCCCGCTCGTGACGCTGCTGCAGGGCCTGGTGGACGCCGTGCTGGCCGTGGCGCACGACGTGATCGTGGTCGACCAGAGCTTCGCGCCCTTCCACGCGCGCGGCCTGCGCTGCGCCAAGGTGCTCGCGCCCGGCCTGCTGCCGATGACCTTCGGTCACCGCCATCGCCGGCTGTGCCCCGCGCGTCTGGCGAAGGTGGCCGCGGCCACCACCGGTGCGATGCCGCGCCTGCGCGAGGACCCGCATGTCTTCCCCTGACGCGCCCACCCCGCGCGCGACCGTGCTCGAGGACTTCGTGGTGGCCACCAGCGACCGCCGGCGCGAGCTGCGCGGCGAACGCTGGGAAGGCCTGCGCCAGGGGCTCGGCCCGCAGCGGCCATCCGCCGCTGCGGGCGACCGCAGCCGGCCCGCACCGCGGTTCGAAAAGGGCCTGCAGTACGACGCCGTCGAGGCCCGCGCCCATGTCCTGCCGGAGCCTCCGCATGTCGATACGGGCGATGCCGACGGATGCACGGCCGGCCGCTGCACCCCGGCCGAGAAGCTCGCCCTGCTGATGCGGCACGCGCTGTGGCCGCTGCGCTGGGAACCGCTGAACGGCCTCGGCCAGCATCGTGCCGTCGGGACGCCGGGCGCCCTGTTTCCGGTCGACACCTATCTGCTGGCGCCGACCTCCGCCGGGCCGCGCGCGCTGTACTGCAGCCCGCGCGATCTGTGCCTGCTGGAGGTGGGCCCGCCCGCGCCGGACGACGCACTGCAGGCGGACGCCGCACCCACGCTGGTGGTGGTCGCCAACCTGGGCCGCTGCGTGGGCGTCTACGGCGACCTCGCGCTGAGCCTCACCGCGCTGGAGGCCGGCATGTTGCAGGCGCAGTTGGCCTGGGTGACCGATGCGCTGGGCTGGCGGCTGGAGAGCGAGGCGATCCTCGACCCCGCCCCCTGGCGCACGCGCCTCGGCATCGCCCACTGGAGCGAGCTGCCTTTGCTGCGGTGCCGTCTGCACGGGGGTGAGCCCGCCCAGGCCACTGCCGCCCTGCCGGCGCGCCGCCTGCGCACCCTGCAGCCGCGGCCGCACCATGCCGCAGCCGATACCCACCCGTTGCTGCGCGACATCGTGCAGCGGGCGGCGATGCCGGACGTCGCCCCCGGCACAGGGCCGAGCGCCCCCGCCCACACCTCCACAGGCACACAGCCGGGCCGGGCGGCATCGCCTGCGGCAGGCCCTGCACGCGCCTCCGCCGAACGGCCCGCCCTCCATGTCCTCCGTCTGTCCGAGCGCCGCTCCTCCGGGGCGCAAAACGGCGTGGTGCGATGGACAGGCGATCTCACCGCCGACGCCCTCGAAGACTGGCTGGCGGATGCCCGGCACCTGCTGCACCGTCCCGTCGCGCTCCCCCGGCCTGCCGACCCCGCGCACCATCCCCTCCAGGCCACCCTGGTGTGGAGGCCGACGCGCGACGGCCCACCGATGCTGCTTCGGCTGGATCGCCTGCTGGACGCGGAACGCGAGCCCGCACAGCTCCAGCGCGAACGCATCGACGCCGACCCGGCCCTGCTCGCCCTGGCGCGCAGCCTGTGCCAGGACGGCACGGTGGCGGTGGCGACCATCGGCATCGACGCCGCGGCCCTGCGCTCGGACGCCGGGCTGCCGTCGTACCTGGCCGCGCACCGGGCGGCGGGCGGCTGGGCACAGGCCCTCAGCCTCGCCGCGGCGCATCACGGCCTCACCGCGCGCCTGTTCCAGGCCTATCCGGACGAGATGAAGAACCGGCTGCTGCCACTGCGCGCCCGTACCCTCGTACAGATCCTGATCGGCCGCGACCCGCGGCCCAACCCCGCCTACCGCCTGTTCTGAGGTTCCATGAGCGCTTGGCATTCCCTGCACCTGTTCTATGCCCAGCCCGACCACGCCGACCGGCTGGCGCTGACCTGCAGCGACCTCCTGCGCGCCGCGGGCGGACGTCACGACGACTGGTTCTTCATCCGCTATGCCGAAGGCGGCGCGCATCTGCGCATCCGCCTCGGGCCCGATCTGCAGCCGGTGCATGCGCAGGTCCGCGAGCGGCTGGCACAGGCCTGTGCGGAGCTCGCCGGCGAAGGCCCGGCGTCCGAGTGGGTGCGCGGCATCGGCTACCCCGACCGCGACGGCATGATCCACGCGCCCGGCACCCTCGCCGAGATCGCCTACGTGCCGGAGATCCGGCGCTACGGCGGCCCGCATGCCATGAACGCGCACGAGGCGTTGTTCCGGCTGTCCACCGGCATCGCCGTGCGCGCGATCGCCCTGACAGGGGGCTCTGCCGGCGCCTCCAGCGGGACGCTCGCCGCCGCGGACACCCACAAGCGTGCGCGCCTGGCGGTGGACCTGATGCTGATGACCGCCGCCGCGAGCGACGCCTGCGGCCTGTCCCCGGGGACGTTCTTCGCGGTCTATGGCCACGGCTGGAAGCAGGGCCTGTTCGCCGAGGTGCCGCTGCCGGACGGCGAGGTGCTCAGCGGCGACAGCGTGACCGCCCGCTACGAGGCCCACCGCGCGGCCGTGCGCGCCGGCACCCCGCCGGCCTCATTGGTCGGGCACTGGGGCGCCGCCGTCGCACGCACCTGCGAGACGATGCGCGCCCTCGCCGCGGAAGGACGCCTGTCCTCGCCCATCCACCAGCGCCCGCCCGCCGATGCGCGCGAATACAGCCATGCGCTCGCCGGCATGCTCTTCTCGCAGATGCACATGATGAACAACCGCCTCGGATTCGCCCCGCAGGCCGAAATCCTGTGGAGCGAGGCGATCGCCCGGCAGTTCGGCGGCGACGACCTGCCCGAAGGCTTCACCCTCGACGATTTCCGCCTGGCGCTGGGCATGCGCGGCCCGAGCGCCGAGGCCCTCACCCGGCAGGCCGGATCCTCACCGCCCGACTGAGGTCCGGACCCACGCCCGGCAGGACCGGTGTCGGGTGTCGGGCGCCATCCACCGTACCCCGTCACGTCGATGCGGAGCGCGGCGCCGGACGGGTTCCCAGCACGGCTCCGAACGGGGCGCCGGATGGAGCGCCGGCCTCCCTGCGTGCGGAACGCCGTTCAACCGCAGGCCCGGGCTTGAAACAGCCGGGATTTGAAACAGCCGGGATTTGAAACAGCCGGAATTTGAAACAGCCCTGATTTGAAACAGGCCTGATTTGAAACGGGCACGGGCTTGAAACAGGCACGGGCTTGAAACCCGCGCGGGCGTCGCCATCCTGGTTTGACCGGCACAGCCCGGTGCGGCAGCAGACGGGCACTCCGGACATCACACCTGGGATCGCAGCCTGCGCAGCAGCTTCATTCGTGAAATCCTTTCGAAGTCTTTTGGCTTATCGTTCCATGAACGAGACGCTGGGAACCTTCCGGGGATTTAGCACTCCAAGGACCCGACTGCTAAGATCGCTGCCATGACCCAGACCGCCACCATCCCCACCTCGGTTTCCCATTCCCTAGTCCCGAACAGCCTGCCGGTCCCCAGCGCGATCGGTTCGCTGGAGGCCTATGTCGGCGCCGTGCATCAGATTCCGGTGCTTTCGGTCGACGACGAGCAGGCGCTGGCGCGCCGCTACCGCGAGCAGGAAGACGTCGACGCCGCACGCGAGCTGGTGCTCTCGCACCTGCGCTTCGTGGTGCACGTGGCCCGCGGCTACAGCGGCTACGGCCTGCAGCTGGGCGACCTGATCCAGGAAGGCAACATCGGCCTGATGAAGGCGGTGAAACGTTTCGACCCCGACATCGGCGTGCGCCTGGTGTCCTTCGCGGTGCATTGGATCCGCGCGGAGATGCACGAGTTCATCATCCGCAACTGGCGCATCGTCAAGGTGGCCACCACCAAGGCGCAGCGCAAGCTGTTCTTCAACCTGCGTCGCAGCAAGAAGCGCCTGGGTTGGCTCAACGCCGAGGAAGTGCGCGCAGTGGCGCAGGACCTCAACGTCTCCGAGCGCGAAGTGCTGGAAATGGAGTCCCGCCTGTCCGGACGCGACGTCGGTTTCGACGCGCCCGACGACAGCGACGACGACCATGCACCGCCAGCGCCCGCCGCGTATCTGATGGCCGACGGCCTCGACCCGGCGCAGAGCTACGAGGTCGCCGACGAGGAAGACAGCCAGCTGGAACTGCTGCGCGAGGGCCTGGCGCGGCTCGACGCCCGCTCGCGCGACATCGTCAAGCGCCGCTGGCTGGACCCCGAGAGCAAGATCACCCTGCAGGAGCTGGCCGACGAGTACGGCGTCTCCGCCGAGCGCATCCGCCAGATCGAGGCCAATGCGCTGAAGAAGATGAAGGCGCTGTTCGCGGCCTGAGACAAGAACGCTGCGCGGGCCGGATCGGCCCACTGCTTCACACCTGGAAGGCCGCGGCGATGCCGCGGCCTTTTTCGTGCCGGATTCGTGCCGGATCGGCGGCACCGCGTCGCGGTGCCCACCACCCGCCAACCGGGGTATAACACCCACTGCCACCATGCCGGAGGGCGAAAATGGACGACACCCTGCGCATCGCACTGCTGATCGATGCCGACAACGCGCCCGCGGGCAAGGTCGACGTGATCCTGTCCGAACTCGCGCGCCACGGCGTGGCCAGCGTGCGCCGCGCCTACGGCAACTGGAAAAGCCCGAACCTCAAGCGCTGGGAAGAGGCGCTGCACCCGCATGCGATCCAGCCGGTGCAGCAGTTCGCCTACACCAGCGGCAAGAACGCCTCGGACATGGCGATCGTGATCGACGCGATGGACCTGCTGCACAGCGAGCGCTTCAATGCCTTCGCCATCGTCTCCAGCGATGCCGATTTCACCCCGCTGGTCATGCGCCTGCGCGCGCACAACGCGCGCGTGTTCGGCTTCGGCGAACAGAAGACGCCGATGCCCTTCGTCAAGGCCTGTTCCACCTTCCTCTATCTGGAGCAGCTGGAAACGCCGGACGAGAAGGACGATTCCGGGCATGCGCAGCACCCGGCCAAGCCGAAGACCAGCGGCGAGCTGCGCCAGGACCCGGAACTGCTGCGTCTGCTGCGTGGCGCGGTGGCCGCGACCCGCAACGACGACGGCTGGTCGTTCCTGGGCACGGTCGGCAGCCATCTCGGCAACCAGGGCTCCTTCGACGCCCGCAACTACGGCTACCCCAATCTCAGCGGCCTGATCGAAGCGCTGGACCTGTTCGAACTGCGCCGCGAGGGGCAGCTCGTCCATGTGCGCGAACGCGAGGCCTCGGGCGCGCGCGCGAAGAAGGCCGCACGCCGCAAGTAACCGCGGCCTCAGCGGGCCGTGCCCCCCGCCGGCTTCGTGCGCCGACGGCGCGGCCCTGCGGAGCGGGCGCCGTCGCGCGACGCTTCGGCGTGGGACGGCCATCGCCGCCCTCGCACACAACCACCGCTCAGGAGGCGACGTTCAAGGCACTTCGGTGTCGAGATCACGCTCGAGCGCGCCGGCACGCTCCGCGATGGCCCGCGCATCCGCTTCCAGCGACTGCAGATGGCCCATCGGGCCGAGCGCGTCGAGGGCCGGCGCATCCAAGGCCGGTGTCTCGAGCCCGCGATCCTTCTCCCTCGTTTCGACCCACAAGCGCTGCGCTTCGACGAGACGGTTCCGACGATCGCCCTCCAGCCTGCCGAGCAGCATCTGGTAGGCGTGGTCGAGGCGCGTCTGCTGCCGGTCGCGTTCATCGGTGAGGCACGCGGCCCGGGGGATCCGCTGCGAACCGGCGCGTGCCATGCAGTCGCCGAATTCGGCACTGAGCTGCGCGGGCATCTCGTCGCTGCGCGCATCCGCATGCGCTCCCTGCACCAGGCCCCCGGCTGCGGGCGCATCGCCGGCGAACGTCTTGCCGAACGCCGGATCCACGATCTTCACCAGCGTCCAGCAGCGGTCGCGACGGAAGGTATAGCGCAGCTGCAGATCGGTGCCGGGGACTTCCAGCACGATGGTCGCGAGGTCGCCATTGGAGCCGATCTCGCGGTACTGCAGGCCGTCTGCCCGCTGCCTGGCACGGCTGGGCATGACCGGGAAACGCAGCAGATCGCGCAGGACCGGTTCGACCGATTCGGCGGGCTCGGGCTGTGCGTTCCAGTCGACGTACGCGGTGTCCACCACCGGTGCGGTGAACGCCTTCTGCAGCGCCGGGCTGTCGGCGAAGGCCGCCACGAACCCTGCCAGGTCGGCCGCCGGGCAACCCGAGCCGGTGCGCGCGACAGGCGTTGGCGCAGGCGCGGGAGCCACCGGCGATGCGGGAGGCGCACGGCCGGCCGTCGGCGCGTCGTCGTCGCAGCCTGCCGCGAGCAGAACCAGCGCGACGAGCATGCAGCCCCTCGGCAGGCGGGCGGAGGGAACGGGCGGGAATGCCTTCCGATGTGGGATGTCCATTGCGGTGGCCGGTCACGTCCTGATCGGTGGCACACCAACCTAGCACGTTGCCGCCGGTGGCCATCCAGGCGGTGCCGGCGGACGACGTGCGCGCGGACGGGTGGACGATGCAGACCTCTCGGTCAGGCGCTCGCGGGCGCGGGAGCCGCGGTGGAGACACGGCACGGCGGCGTGGCCGGCCCCGCGTCGCTCGGGCAGGCCGCGACAGGCAGCGCATGCGCCGCGAGGGACCGCCCGCCGATGGGTCTGGGTGGATGCTGCAGCAGCCCTGGGAGCGCGTTGGGCTGCGGCAGATTGTCGCGCTGCAGCAGCTCCCAGTGCCCGAACGAGAACGGCGTGGCGTGCAGCAGGTCGCAGACGTGGGCGGTGATGCGCACGAGCACATCGGGAACCCGCAGCACGCGGGCCGGCGCGTGCCCCCCGGCGGCGCGCAGTGCCGCCAGATGCTCGCGCAGCGTGCCGGCGTGTTCGCCGCCGAGTTCGTGTTCGCGTGTCGCGAGTACCGCGTCCTCCGGCGACGCCAGTGCGATCCGGGCGATGGCCTCGCCCAGATCGCCGACATCGAGGGCGGCGATGCGCCCGATCGCGCCCCGCGGCAGGGGGTGCACCGGCCAGCGCGCGACGCGACGCATCCAGCGCGCGCCGTAACCGCCGTCGCCATCGAGCAGCGAGGGGCGCACGATATGCCAGTCGCCGCCGGCGGCACGCACGGCGTCCTCGCCGGCGCGCTTGCTGGTGAGGAAGCGGCTGCGTGCGGGGCCGCCCAGTCCGAGCGCGGACACGTGCAGCAGGCGCAGGCCGCGCGCGGCGCAGGCCGCGGCCAGGGCGCCGGGCGCGCGATGGTGCACGCGGTCGTAGGTCTCGCCCCAGCGCTGGCGCAGGATGCCGACGCAGTTGATCACGCTGTCGCAGCCCGCGAGCAGTGGCTGCCAGTCTTCCGGCGCCAGCAGGCGTTCGATGTGCGCCTCGCACCAGCCCGGCGCGTCCGGCAGCCGCGCAAGCCGCCGCCTGGGTTGGCGGCTGCCGACGATGGGTCGCGCTCCCCGGGCCAGCAACGCCGCCACGACGTGACGGCCGATGAAGCCCGCCCCGCCGAGCACCAAGACCCGCGGCCCGTCGCACGCACTGCCGCGTCCGTCGCTGGCGGCCTCCTCGCCGAAAGCGACCGCGGCGCCCTTCGTGCCCTCTGCCGGAGGGTGCCGTCGCGCCCGCTTGCCAGTCCCGTCCATCGCCTCACCTTTCGCGTCGCCGCGCGGATTGTCAGTTATTTCTGTCTTGACAGAAATTTATGTCGAAACTATGGTGCGCGCAAGGCCTCGCTGCCTTGTACTGCGGGTCCGGGTCCGGGTCCGGGTCCGGGTCCGGGTCCGGGTCCGGGTCCGAGTCCCGGGCACAGGTCACAGGCGCCGGCCGCGGGTCGGCTCCCGCCCTGCATGTCCGCCTGCGGCCTCAGGCGCCATGGCGACGCGCTGCGCGCCTTCTCTCTCCATCGACACACACCCCTCATGTCCGAGACACCCGCCCCGCCCTACCTCGACCCGCTGTCGCCGATCGCGCGGCGATTCATCCTGCACTGGGGTGAGATGGGCACGCGCTGGGGCGTGAACCGCAGCGTGGCGCAGATCCACGCGCTGCTGTTCCATGCCGGACGGTCGATGGACGCCGAGGACATCGCGCAGACCCTGGGCATCGCCCGCTCCAACGTCAGCAACAGCCTGCGCGAACTGATGAATCTCAATCTGGTGCGGGTGGTGCATGAACTCGGCGACCGCCGCGACCGCTTCGAGACCTCGAAGGACGTCTGGGAGCTGTTCCGCACGGTGGTCCGCGAGCGCAAGGCGCGCGAGTTCGACCCGACCGTCGCGCTGCTGCAACAGCTCGCCGCCGATCCGGCCTTTGCCGACGAGCCGCCGGACGCCCGCGCGCGGATGCAGGAGACGCTCAAGCTCATGGCCGCGCTCTCGCGCTGGGGCGAGGAAATGCTGCGGCTGGAGCCGCCGACGCTGATGAAGGTGATGAAGCTCGGCGCGAAGATCCAGAAACTGCTGCGCGAGTAGCGCCGCACGCGCGCTGTGCGCGCACGCTCGCGTGTGATGGTGCGCGCGTGAGGGCGGGCACGCGTACGGACGCACGCGCATGCCGGCGCGGCAGACGCACGTCGCGTCGGCACGCGTGATTCGGATGGCGTTTCAGGAGGCGGCTGCAGGCTGCAGCCCTGTCCCGTGAAGCAGGCCGATCTTCTTCCGACGCGAGGCGGGCGCCGCCTTCACTCGCCCGCAGGCGCGAGCGGGGTCAACAACTGTCTCAGCTCACGGCCCGTGGTCAGCGAGGCCGAGACGGTCGCGTCCGGCGTCCGGCGTCCGGCGGCAGGCAGCAGGCGGCAGGCGGGCCAGGCGATTGGGGTCCCGAGCCCGGACACATGCCCGTCCCTGCAATCCGTTAAAGTCGCCGGCGGAGGTGGCCATGCACGGCGAAGGTCTTCAGCTCGCACTCGTTTTCCTGCTCGCCGCGGTGATCGCGGTGCCCTTGTTCAAACGCTTCGGACTGGGCGCGGTGCTCGGCTACCTGGCCGCAGGCGTCGCGCTGGGGCCGTTCGGCTTCAAGGTGATCAAGGACGCGGCGCCGGTGCTCACCGCCAGCGAGATCGGCGTGGTGATGATGCTGTTCGTCATCGGCCTGGAGCTCTCGCCCTCGCGGCTGTGGGTGATGCGCCGGCCGGTGTTCGGCGTGGGCGGGCTGCAGGTGCTGCTGACCGGCGCGGCGTTGGCGGCGGTGGTGCTGTTCTCCGGCGTGGAGATGTTCGCGGGTCTGGGCTGGAAGGCGGCGCTGGTGATCGGCCTGGCGCTGGCGCTGTCGTCGACCGCGGTGAGCCTGCAGCTGCTGTCCGAGCGCAAGGAGCTCACCGCCGCGCACGGCCGCACCGGCTTCGCGATCCTGCTGTTCCAGGACATCGCGGCGATCCCGCTGATCGCCGCGGTGCCGCTGCTGGGCGTGGCCGCCAGCGCCGCGGAATCCGGCGACAGCGTGTGGCTGGGCATCGGCAAGGCGGTGGCGGCGATCGCGGTGGTGGTGGTCGGCGGGCGTTTCCTGCTGCGCCAGCTGTTCCGGCTGGCCGCGCGGATCGAGGTGCCGGAGATGTTGACCGCGAGCGCGCTGCTGGCGGTGCTGGGCGCGGCCTGGGTGATGGCGCTGGCCGGGCTGAGCATGGGCCTGGGCGCGTTCCTGGCCGGCGTGCTGCTGGCCGATTCGGAATTCCGCCACGAGATCGAATCGCAGATCGAGCCGTTCAAGGGCCTGCTTCTGGGCCTGTTCTTCATGGCCGTGGGCATGACCGTGGACCTGGAGCGGATCGCCGGCGAGCCCGGGCTGATCCTCGGCGGCACCGCGCTGCTGCTGGGCCTGAAGGGCGCGGTGCTGTTCGCGCTGGGCGTGGGCCCGGCACGGCTGGGCTGGCGGGGCGGGCTGCAGTTGGCCGCGGTGCTGGCGCTGGGCGGCGAGTTCGCCTTCGTGGTGCTGTCCGAAGCGCTGAAGGCCGGGCTGATCGATGCGCTGCTGCAGAACCGCCTGATCGCGATGGTGGGCCTGTCGATGGCGCTCACGCCGCTGCTGCTGATCGCGGTGGCGGTGCTGCTCAAGCGCACGCCCGAAGCGGCGCCGCCGCCGCGGGAGTTCGACGCGATCCCGGACGGCCATCCGCAGGTGATCCTGGCCGGTTTCGGGCGGTTCGGGCAGATCGTGGCGCGCATCCTGGTGGCGCACCGCATCCCCTTCGTCGCGCTGGAAACCGACCCCCGGCAGCTCGATACCGTGCGCCGCTTCGGCAACATCGCGTATTTCGGCGACCCCTCGCGCCCGGACCTGCTGCGCTCGGCCGGCGCCGCGCATGCGCGTGTGTTCATCAACGCCATCGACGGCATCGACGCCAACCTGCGCGTGACCCGCGTGGTGCGCCGGCTGTATCCGGAACTGAAGATCTTCGCCCGCGCCTACGACCGCAGCCACGCGTGGAAGCTGATGGATCTGGGTGCCGACGCCACCCGCGAAACCTTCGCCTCCGGCCTGGAGCTGGGCCGCGACGTGCTGGTGGCCATCGGCTTCGACCCGGCCGACGCCGCCGCGCGGGTGCAGCGCTTCCGCGAGCACGACGAGGCCCTGCTCGCCAGCCAGCATCTGTTCTACGACGACGAGGCCGCGCTGGTGGAGAGCACCAAGCGCGCACGCAGCGAGCTGGAGCAGTTGTTCGAAGCGGACATCGCGCCCGGACCCCGCGCGGCACTGCCCGACGACATGGCCGACGCTGGACCCGGCCCTGCGCAGACCCCGCGCTGACTCAGCCGTCGATCGCGTCCAGCTGCGCCTGCGGCAGCAGCAGGAAGGCCCAGAACGGCACCCGCTGCCCGGCCCAGCGCATGGCGGCCTCGTCGAAGATCTCCAGGGCCATGGCGAAGCCCTCGGGGTCGGCGGCGCGCACGTCTTCGACGTGTTCGATCACCAGCACATAGCCCTCACTGGCCCACCAGGACAGGTCGCCGAGGCAGTCGGCGAGCGCGTCCCAGTTGCCGCCGAACCAGTCCGGAAACTTCAGCGTCTCGGCCAGCGCACCGATCAGCGCATCGGCGCCGGCGGCGCCCTTGAGCGAGACCGGAGCGACCACGAACTGCAGGGCGTTGCCGGCCTCGATCAGCGCTTCGCGATCGCGCAGGTCGGCGAAATACGACCCGGCCTGCGCGGGGTCGGCGATCAGCGCGCGCAGTTCGACGGCGGACGCTTCGGCGGGGGTCATCGCCGTGCTCCGATCGCGTCCAGCTGCGCGGGGTCGACATCGAACCGCCGGAAGCTGCGGTAATGGTCGGCGGTGTAGTGGTACTCGAGCGGCGGCGCGTCGCCGGCCTCGCCGCCGGTGACGATCCGGCGGGCGCCGCGGTCGGGCGAGCCCGGCGTCTTCACCGTGTACTCCCGGTAATAGCCGCGCGGCTGCTGCGGCAGACGGCGCTCCCGGTTCTGGAACACGCTGCCGTCCTGGCGATACGGGAAGGGTCCGTTGCGGACGATAAGCACCAGAGTGTCGATGGCCTCGGGCGGCAGGAACTGCGGCAGCGGCGGCGCAGGCGGCGGTGGCCTGCTGTCGGCCACGGCGGGCGCTGTCTGCGCGGCGGATCGCGAGACGGTGCCGCGATCCCGCACGGGATCCGCAGCGTCTTGTCGTTCCTGCGTGATCACGGACGACGGTGCGTCCGGTGTCGGACCACGTCCGGACCAGGACCAGAGCGCCAGCAGCATGCCGGCGATCAGGGCGAAGAACAGCAGCGATTGCAGGCGGCGGGCCATCGGCAACTCCAGCCTCGGGCGTCGGTGAGGCGAGTATGGACGATCGGGCGGACAGCGTGCGGGCAGCGCGCGGTAATCGACTGCATCGGCACTGCCGACACATCGACGCCACATCATCTCTGTGCCAGAGCACGCGGACCGCAGCCGGAGCCCGACCGGAGCGGCCGGGCCCGGTGGATCGCGTCAGCCGCAGGTGGCGGCGGTGATCGTGCCGGATTCGTCCAGCTGCAGGTTCAGCCGGTCGCCGCGGTAGTCCATGGTCACCATGCCGTCGTGGGGGATCACCCGCACCGTCTTGGCACCGCTGCGACTCACCGCGTCGTCGACCACCGGCTGCTCGGGCTTCTTGCCGACCACGTCCTGCACCTTGGACGCATCGCAGCTTTCCTCCAGCCCCGGGCCGGCGATGACCTCGGGAGCAGGCGGGTTGCCCGGCGGCGGCACACCGCCTTCTGTACCGGTCGCGGGTGCCTCGGCGGCGCCACCGGTCTCCGGCGCGCCCGCGTCGGGCTGGGCGTCGAGCTCGGGAGCGACCACGACATCGGGCGACTCCGCGCCGGAGTCGGCGGCGGGCGCGCACGCGCCCAGGGCGATGAGCATGGGCAGGATCGACAGTGCACTGCGGGACATGGGAACTCCTTGTCGTGATCGGGGGCGGAGAAGACGGCACCGGGCCGGACGGTCGATGCGCGGGGTGAGACTGTGCCGGCACGGCTGAACGCGGGCGAAGCGTGCGCGACGCAATGCAGCGGTGCGATGGCGCGACATCGCCGCCAGACCGCCCGCCCGGGGCCTACTCCACCCGCCGCCCGTGCTGCAGCATCCACAGCATGATGGTCTTCTGGCGCACGTAGTTGGCGCGCAGGTAGGCGTAGACCAGGCCGTGCCAGCCGTCCAGAAACCCGAGGCGGAACACGTAGCCGCGCCAGAACCGCCAGGCCGGCGACAGCACCAGTTTCGCCAGCGACGCGCGCTTGCCGCGGGCGTGGTCGTGCTCGGCCATCATCCGCGCATAGCGCTGGGTCTTGGCCAGGAACTGCGCGAGCGAGCGATACGGATGGTGGATCAGGTCGCCGGTCAGCGTGCGCACGGGGCCGTCGACGCTGGCCGCCTCGTGGATCTCGCGCGTGCCGCGCCAGCCGCCACGGCGGCGGTCGAACAGCCGCAGCACGCGGTCGGGATAGGCGTTGCCATGACGCAGGAACTTCCCGAAATACTCGCTCAACCGTGCGAAACGGTAGCCGGCCGCATCGCCGAACCCACCCGCCTGCGCCGCGAGGATGGCCTCGCGCAGCGCCGGGCTCACCCGCTCGTCGGCGTCCAGGCACAGCACCCAGTCGTGCCGCGCCTGCTGCACGGCGAAGTCCTTCTGGCTGCGGAAACCGTCGAAGTCGCGGTGCAGCACGCGCGCGCCCGCGGCCTCGCACACGGCGCGCGTGGCGTCGGTGGAGCCGGAGTCGACCACCACGATGTCATCGCAGAAATCCAGCGACGCCAGACAGTCGCCGATGCGGTCGGCTTCGTTGAACGCGATAATGACCGCCGAAACCGGCGGCAAAGGGGCGGGAGACGTATCGATGGCGGAATACCTGTTGTTCGCGAGCGAGCGCTATGCGCTGCCCATCCTGCAGCCGCTGGCCGACGCCTTGCAAGCCGCCGGACACGGCGTGCACGCCTGGCTGGTCGACGGCGCCGCGGGCGCGCGCATGCCCGCGCCGGTACGCAGCGTGGGCCTGCGCGAGGCGGTGGCGCTGCGCCCACGCGCGGTGTTCAGCGCCGCCAACTGGGTGCCGACCTTCCTCACCGGGCCGAAGGTGCAGCTGTTCCACGGCTTCAATGTCGAGAAGCGCGAGGACGCACGCGGCCATTTCCGGGTGCGCGGCCTGTTCGATCTCTACTGCACGCAGGGGCCTGCCACCACCGCGCCGTTCCGCGCGCTGGCCACGCGGCATCCGCATTTCGCCGTGGTCGAAACCGGCTGGCCCAAGCTCGACCCGCTGTTCCGCGACGACGGTGGCGAATCTGCCGCCCTGCGCGCGCCTGCGGGCGGGCGGCCGGTGGCGATGTTCGCCTCCACCTTCACCGAACGCCTGAGCGCCGCGCCGCATCTGTTCGACGCCATCGCCGCCGAAGTCGCCCGGGGCGAGCGCTACTGGCTGCTCACCCTGCATCCCAAATGCCCGCCGGATCTGTTCGACCGCTACCGCGGGCTGGCCGGCGCGCATGCGGCCTTCGTGGAGACCGAGCAGTTGATCGCCGCCCAGCGCGCCGCGGATGTGCTGGTGGCCGACACCACCTCGGTGGTCTCGGAATTCGTGGTCCAGCACAAGCCGGTGGTCACCTTCCGCAACCGTGCGCCGAAGCCGCACATGCTGGAGTTCGACGACCCGGCCCTGCTGCCGCAGATGCTGGCCCGCGCCTTCGCGCCCGACGAGGCCCTGCGCCGGGCGATCGTCGACTACGCGGATGCGATCCATCCGTATCGCGACGGACGCGCGTCGGAGCGGGTGATCGCGGCCACCGAGGACCTGATCGCCGGGCGTCTGGGGCGGCTGCGCGCGAAGCCGGCGGCAGGGCGTTTCCGCGCACTGCAGATCCGGGCGAAGCTGGGGTATTGGGGCTGGGGCTGATGCCGGCGAAAGACCGGATGTCCGATTCGGGCGGCCGGTCGGCCATGTGATTCGGCGTTGTGGCGTGATGCGGGCGTTTTCGTCGCGCTCCGCGTCGTGACGCGGCGTTGCGCCATCAGCCCACCCGCTGCCGCTTCACCGCTTCCTCCGCGCCGTCCAGCGTCTGCATGGCCTGCTGCGGCGCCTCCTGGGCGGGCGCGACCTGGTGCTGCGCAGCCTGTTGCTGCGCGGCCTGCACCGACTGGTAGCACAGGCGATCGTTCTCGAACGTGCTGTAGGCCATGGGCGTCATCGCCCCCTGGGTCACACCGACGTGGGTGTAACGTTCGTCGGGCTGGCCCGGGCGGTAGACCGCGAACAGCAACTGGCCCTCGTTGCCGCCCTTGTCGATCACATCCACGCCGGGCAACTGGTCGCGGCGCATGGCGACGACCAGCGAGGCGGCGAGATTGTCGCGATGCGCCTGTTCGGGCAGCGTCCTGTGCTCCGGGTCCAGCCGGTCGATGGCCTGCATCGCCAGCTGGAAGCGGGGATGGTCGGGATGCTGGAGCTGATTGAGCTGCACCACCGGCCCCTGCGCGTCGCGCGGATCGCGGAACGCCAGCACCCCGCTCTGCTCCAGTTGCTGGTGGGTCTGCATCTTGTGCCGTTCCATCTCGCGCACCTCCTGCAGCGTCTCGCGCAGGACGCGCTGCTCGTCGGCGGAGAGCTGCGCAGGCGCCTGCCGGGGAGCGATCAGGCGGTCCAGCTCGCCGGGACGCAGCGGCGTTTCCTTTTCGGCATCGCGGAACTCGCCGCGCGCCGTCAGCTCCCACTCGTGCGAGGCGTTGGCGCTGCGGCTCACCAGGCGCAGGTTGCTGGTCTCGTTGTAGGCGTCGCGCACCTCGCCCATGCTCGGCGTGCCGCTGGCGGTGTACTTCGGCAGTTCCTTGAGCAGGGTCTCGAACGCGACCTGGTGGTCGATGTCGAACGCGTCACGGGTGCACAGCTGGCCGGAGGCCGCGCAGGCGAACATCGGCACCTTCATCTCGTCGAAGGGATGGACCGGACGCCTGAGCGTGGCCTCGCCCTGGAAACTGTTGTGCAGCTCGGACTGGAACCATTTCTCGCGCACGCTCTTGTCGAAGGCGAGGTCGGCGCGGGTGTTGTCGTCGGCCCAGGGCGTGGCGTAGCTGCTGGCGTGACGGCGGGCGAGATCCTTCTCCGGGTCGAAGGGCGGCGGCGGGTGGCTGGCGTCGAATCCGAAGCGCTGCCGGCACCATTGCGCGCCTTCGGGCGAATCCGGTCCGTTCTTCAGGGCTTCTTCGGCGGAATCGCGGGCGCGATTGATCGCCGCCGGCAGCAGGCGCAGATTGGAGGCGTCGTTGTAGCCCATCTGCGCGTCGGCCTGGTTGAGCGGGCCGCGGTCGGACAGCTGTTGCAGATGGTCCTTCCACTGCACCTTGTGGTCGATGTCGAGCGCATCGCTGGTGTGCCAGCTGCCGCTGCTCTGGTTGTAGAACAGCAGGGCGTTCTTGCCGTTGACCTGCACGGCGGTGGGGTGCATGTGCTCCTGCGCCCAGGTGTTGCGCATGTGCTCGTCGGTGGCTGGATAGAACGACAGCCCCGCGCGCGAGGCCTCGGGATCCCACTGTGCGGCCTGCAGCCTGGTGCCGTGCTGGGGTGGCGCGAGGTCTTCCCATTCCGCCAGTTGCACGGTGTTGCCGTTGCTGAGCGTGTGCGTCTTGAGCGTCATCGTCTGTCCTCCCGGCCTGCCGCCGGATCGTGTCGCAGGCGGCCGCCGGACCTGGGCCCATCCGGCCGACCGCGTGCCTTCATTAGTCTGTCGTCCGTGGCCCGTCGGCGCGGCACCGTCCGCCTGCGACCTCGCCTGCGGGGCATCCACGGGCAGGATGGAGCGCTCGCGGGGCTCGGCGGCCGATCGCCCGACGTCACTGCTGCCGCGGGACGCGGAAGACCCGCGCCTGGCGGCGTGCCGATGATGTCACGAACCCGGCCGTCGGTGGCCGTGACCTGCGACAGAGGCGGCAGGTGATAGGCTCAGGCACAGTTGCGCAGGCAACGCCGCAGGCCGGCCATGCCCGCCGCATGGACAGCACGGCCGCTGCGGATGCATCCGGCGCGGCTTCCATCTCCGTTTCCGCTCGCCGGATCGGTGACCTGCCCGAGAGCCGACGAACCGCAGCGGCCATCGGGTCGATCCACACACTGCGCACTCCCTTCCCCCCACTTCCCCCATCGACGATGACCACCACCGCCGAACAACTCGACCAACTGCGCATCGAACGCAAGCCCGGCCAACGCCGCCGCCGACGCCGTCGCTGGCCCTGGGTGCTGGGCGCGATCGCGCTCATCGTGACGGCGGCGGTCGTGCTGTCGTCGATGCGTCCGGTGCCGGTGCAGACCGTGCCGGCACGCGACGCGGCCGACCCCGCCAACGCCTCCCTGCTCGACGCCTCGGGCTTCATCGTCGCGCGGCGCATCGCCACCGTCTCGAGCAAGACCACCGGCCGCGTGCGCGAGGTGCTGATCGAGGAAGGCCAGCAGGTGCAGGCCGGCGAGGTCCTGGCCAGGCTCGACCCCATCGACGCCGACGCCCAGCGCGAGCTCGCACAGGCGCAACTGGTCGCCGCGCGCAGCCAGATCGCCCAGGTCGCGGCCCAGCTGAAGGAAGCCGAGGCCAATGCCGCGCGCCTGTCCACCCTGGTCCAGCAGAAACTCGTCTCGCGCCAGCAGTACGAGCAGGCCGTGGCCTCGCGCGACGCCCTGCGCGCGCAGATCGCCAGCGCGCAGCGCAGCGCCGAGGTCTCGGCACGCCAGCTCGACGTGGCCGACATCGGCGTGGACAACACCATCGTGCGCGCGCCGTTCGCCGGCGTGATCACCGCCAAGGCCGCGCAGCCGGGCGAGATCGTCTCGCCGGTCTCCGCCGGCGGCGGCTTCACCCGCACCGGCATCGGCACCATCGTCGACATGGACTCGCTGGAGATCGAGGTGGACGTCAACGAGGCCTACATCGGCCGCGTGCAGCCGGGCATGCCGGTGGAGGCCGTCCTCAATGCGTATCCCGACTGGAAGATTCCGGCGGAAGTCATCGCGATCATTCCGGCCGCCGACCGCAGCAAGGCCACGGTGAAGGTGCGCATCGCGCTCAAGCTCAAGGACAGCCGCATCGTGCCGGACATGGGCGTGCGCGTGAGCTTCCTCGACAAGCCCGAGCCGGGCGAAGCCAAGCCGACCGGCGTGTGGCTGCCCTCGCGCACCATCGTGCTGCCCGAGGGCACGGCCGCGGACGCGGCGGACAAGGCCACCGCGGGCAAGGTCTTCGTGGTCGAGGACGGCACCGCGGTCGCACGCGAGGTCACCCTGGGCGAGGCGCGCGACACCGACCGTCTGGTCACATCGGGCCTGAAGCCCGGCGAGGCGGTGGTGAGCGACCCGGCGAAGATCCAGGACGGCCAGCGCATCGTCGTCGGCGACGCGGCGAAGGAGTGAGGTCGCCATGAGCGCCTCTCTCCCGCCCCTGCCCGCCAGCGCGCCGGGCGACACGGCCGCCGACGCGCGTCCGCTGGTCCGCATCCGCCGGCTCAAGAAGGCCTACGAGCGCGGCAGCCAAGTCGTCGAGGTGCTGCACGGGATCGATCTGGACATCCCCCACGGCGATTTCGTCGCGCTGATGGGGCCGTCCGGCTCGGGCAAGACCACCCTGCTCAATCTGATCGGCGGCCTGGACACGCCTACCGGCGGCGAGCTGCTGGTCGACGGCGTGGCCCTGGAGACGCTGGGTGCCGACGACCTCGCGCACTGGCGCGCGGACACCGTGGGCTTCATCTTCCAGAGCTACAACCTGATGCCGGTGCTCAGCGCGCAGAAGAACGTCGAGCTGCCGCTGCTGCTCACCGACATGGGCGCGGGCGAGCGCAGCAAGCGCGCCCGCATCGCGCTGGATCTGGTGGGCCTGGGCGATCGCTCCGGGCACAAGCCCAACGAGCTGTCCGGCGGCCAGCAGCAGCGCGTGGCCATCGCCCGGGCGCTGGTGTCCGACCCGCTGCTGCTGATCTGCGACGAGCCCACCGGCGACCTGGACCGCACCACCGCCGACGAAGTGCTGAAACTGCTGCAGCAGCTCAACCGCGACTTCGGCAAGACCATCGTGATGGTGACCCACGACCCCAAGGCCGCCGAGTACGCCAGCCGCACCGTGCATCTGGACAAGGGCACGCTGGTCACCGATCCGGGCACGCACTGAGCGCGGGCGGAGCGACCACGCATGAAATTCCTCGGCCTCATCCTCTCCGGCCTGCTGCGCAAGAAACTGCGCACCGGGCTGACCCTGCTCTCGCTGATCGCGGCCTTCACCCTGCTGGGCCTGCTGCAGGCACTGAATTCGCTGTTTGGGGGGGCGGCGGACTTCCTCGGCGCCAACCGGCTCATCGTGCAGGCCTCGACCTCGTTCACCGAGCCGCTGCCGATGCGGATGCTGCCGCAGCTGGAGCCGATCCCCGGCGTCACCGCGGTCTCGCACTCGCAGTTCTTCGGCGGCATCTACGGCGACGGGCGCAGCTTCTTCCCGCAGTTCGCGGTCAACCCGCAGCGCCTGCGCGACACGTATCCGGAATGGGTGATGCCCGAGGACGGCTGGCGCCAGTTCATTTCCACCCGCGACGGCGCCATCGTCGGCAAACAGCTGGCCGACCAGTACGGCTGGAAGGTCGGCGACATCCTGCCGCTGAATTCCTTCATCTGGACCAAGGCCGACGGCGGCCGCACCTGGGAATGGCGGATCGTCGGCATCTTCGACGGCCGCGACCAGGAGTGGAGCGAGCGGGCCGGCCTGGTGTATCTCAACTACGGCCAGTTCGACGAAGGCCGCGCGGCCGGTGCGCGCGGTCTCGCGGGCGTCTTCGTGGTGCGCATCGAGGACCCCAACGAGGCCGGCCGCATCGCCGCGACCATCGATGCGAAGTTCGACAACTCCGCCGACGAGACCAAGACCCAGAGCGAGCAGGAGTTCCAGCTGGGCTTCCTGCGCCAGCTCGGCGACATCGGGCTGATCGTGAACCTGATCACCGCCGCGGTGTTCTTCTCGATCCTGTTCCTCACCGGCGTGTCCATGTCGCAGGCGGTGCGCGAGCGCATCCCGGAGCTGGCGGTGCTCAAGTGTCTGGGCTTCACCGACCGGCAGGTGATGTGGCTGGTGCTGGCCGAAGCCTTCGCGCTGTGCGTGATCGGCGCGGGCCTGGGCATGGCGCTGGCCAGTGCGGTCATGTCACTGCCCTTCATCCAGACCATCATCCCGGTGACCGCGGACGGGTTCGTGTGGGCCATCGCCGCGGCGAGCGTGGTGGTGCTCACGCTGCTGGTGGGCCTGCCGCCGGCATGGACCGCGCAGCGGCTCAAGATCGTCGACGCGCTGTCCGGGCGCAGCGAGGAATCGCCCTTGGAGCGCTGGCTGCGGCGGGTGGTCGACACGCTCACCCGCGCGTCGCGCGCGGACACGCAGGAGGCCGCATGAGCACCTGGACCGAAACCCGCGAGATCGTGCTGATGAACCTGCGCGCGATCCCCGACCGGCTGGCGCCGTCGCTGGTGATCGTGATCGGCATCGCCGGCGTGGTCGCGGTGATGGTGGCCCTGCTGTCGATGTCCAGCGGCCTGAACAAGACCCTGGGCGCGACCGGGCGCGAAGATCAGGTGGTGATCACCCGCGGCGGTTCGCAGGGCGAGCTGTCCAGCTTCCTGACCATCGGCGCGAGCACATTGATCAAACAGGACCGCGCAGTCGCGCGCGGCAAGGACGGCCTGCCGCTGGCCAGCGGCGAGCTGATCGTGATCACCGAAGTGCCGCGCCCGGGCCAGAGCACCGGCGCCAATGTGACCCTGCGCGGTGTGGAGCCGGTCGGTTTCACGCTGCGGCCCGAGTTCGAAGTCGTGCGCGGGCGCAAGTTCAGACCCGGCGTGCAGGAGCTGATGGTCGGCGCCGGCGCCGTGCAGCAGTTCACCGGCCTGGACATCGGCCGCCAGATCCGCTTCCGCGGCGGCACCTGGACCGTGGTCGGGCATTTCCGCAGCGGCGATGCCTACGACTCCGAGCTGTGGACCGACCGCGAAACCCTGCAGGGCGCATTCGGCCGCTCCGGCGTGTCCTCGGTGCTGATGCAGCTGGCCTCGCGCGACGATATCGAGGCCGTGGAGACACGCCTCACCGAGAACCCGCAGCTGGACGTGGATGTGCGCAGCCAGCGCGACTTCTTCTCGGGCCAGTCCAAGGGCCTGACCAACACCATCGGCGTGCTCGCCGGGTTCGTGGCCTTCATCATGGCGCTGGGCGCGGTGTTCGGCGCGCTCAACACCATGTTCTCCGCAGTCTCGGCGCGCACCCGGGAAATCGGCACCCTGCGCGCGATCGGCTTCGGCGCGCTGCCGGTGGTGGCCTCGGTGATGGCCGAATCGCTGCTGCTCTCGCTGCTCGGCGGCGTGCTCGGCGCGGTCGCCGCCTATCTGCTGTTCAACGGCTACGCGGTCAGCACACTCGGCGGTGGCTTCACCCAGGTGGCATTCGAGTTCGCGGTCACGCCCGGCCTGGTGGTGATCGGCGTGCTGCTGTCGCTGTTCATCGGCTTCATCGGCGGCCTGTTCCCCGCCGTGCGCGCCGCGCGGCTGCCGGTGACGGCGGCGCTGCGGGAGTGATGCGCGCGCCGCCAGGGCCCTGCCGGCGCGCCGCCCGTCTGCGACTGCGTCTTGCGTAGGAGCGGCTTCAGCCGCGACCGGGCGCCATTGTGCGGCCTGCCGGGTCATCACGCATTGCGGGGATCGGGCCTGAAGGCCCTCCTACCGCAGGACCGCCAGCTTCTTCCGCGCGCAAGCCGCACAGGCGCGGTCCATGTCAAAGGCCAATCGTTTCCAGCTGCGCACGCGGCGGCAGCGACCAGTCGATCGGCGTCTTGCCGTTGCGCTGCAGATACTCGTTCGCAGCCGAGAAATGCCGGCAGCCCAGGAAGCCGCGATGCGCCGACAGCGGCGAGGGGTGCGGCGCCTTCAGCACGCGGTGGCGGCGTGCATCGATCATCTTGCCCTTGGCCTGCGCGTAGCTGCCCCACAGCAGGAACACCAGGCTCGCGCGCTCGCGGTTGAGCACGTCGACGACGTGGTCGGTGAAACCTTCCCAGCCCTTGCCCTGATGCGCGCCGGCGCGGCCGTCCTCGACGGTCAGCACCGCGTTGAGCAGCAGCACGCCCTGATGCGCCCAGGGCAGCAGACAGCCGTGGTCGGGCCGCGGCAGGCCCAGGTCCGCGTGGATTTCCTTGAAGATGTTGTCCAGCGACGGCGGCACCGGCACGCCCGGCCGCACCGAGAAGCACAGGCCATGCGCCTGGCCCGGGCCGTGGTACGGGTCCTGCCCCAGGATCACCACCTTCACGTCGTCGAACGGGGTCGCATCGAAGGCGGCGAAGATCTCCGGCCCCGGCGGGTAGATGCGCGCACTCTGTGCCTTGCGCTGGCGCAGGAAGGCCGACAGCGCGGCCATGTCCTCGCGTTGCAGGTAGTCGGCCAGACGGGCCTTCCATGACGGGTCGAGCTTGATGCGGGAGTCGTCGGTCATCGTGGTCCCTCCTTGTTGTCGTACGCATCGCATCCATCCTGGACACGGTCTTGGGTACAGTCGTGAGCGCGGGCCGCTGCGACGCTGGCGCGCATGGTGCGGCAGCCCGTCGCCGCCGGCGGAGTCATCGCCTTTCTCGGCCCCGAAGATGTGTTTCTGCAGGTGCACACCCGTCGGCGCATCCAGCGCGCCCATCGCGACGGCGGTCCGGCGGCGGGTGCCGGAACAGGGCCGAGCCGGAGGCCGAACAGAAGCCGCGGCGCACGCGTTCGGAGAAACGGTACCAAGTGATGCGCTCCGCGCCGCTCACCTGACGAAGCGCCCTGCGGCACATTGACCGACGCGACGTCATGGTCGGACTGACGATGGCATTGTCCGCAGTGGCAGGCATCGCTCTCGCCCGGCGCGCCATCGATGCGGAAGGACACCTCACCCCACACGCAACGGCCGGTCAGCGGCCTTGCGCTCATGCAGAGGCGGCGTCGCGGTCCGGCAACTGCGACAGGCGCAGCTGGAACAGCGCCTTGGTCAGCAGCAGGCGTTGCTCGATCGGCTTGAGCACCAGGTCGTTGGCGCCCTCGCGCAGCAGGCCGGACTGCTTGTCGCGGTTGCTGTCGCCGGTCATCACCAGCACCGGCAGCCGGCGCCGGCTGTAGCCCAGTTCGCCGCGGATCGCACGCACCAGGTCCAGGCCGCCGATGTTGCCTTCCAGCGTGACGTCGGTGAGCACGAGATCGGCACCCATGTCCTCCTCGCCCAGCCGCTCGCGCAGGTAGAACAGCGCGTCGTCGCCGCGGGTGAGATGGATCACCTCCAGCCCCTGCGACTTCAGCATGCGCTTGGTGGCCACGGCCACGGTGATGCTGTCCTCGACGTAGAGCACGCGCGCGCCGGGGATGGGCTCGGGCTGGACGTAGCCGCGGATGAACGCCGCCAGGGCCTCGTAGCCGTCGGCCTTGTCGAAATAATCGGTGACATCGTCGGTGAAGCTGCGCGCCTCCAGATGGCGCTGCACGTCGCCGGAGACCACGATCACCGGCACGTAGCGCTGGCCGGCGGCCGCGCGCACCCGGCTGGCCAGTGTCTGGCCATCGCCGTCGGGCAATGCCAGCGACGTGGTCACCAGGTCGACCGGCGCATTGGCCAGCGCGGCCTCGGCCTCGGCAAGCCCGGCGCAGCCGATCACCTCCACCCCCGGCAGGTCGCGGCGGAGCATGTCGCCGATCAGCTTGCGCACCAGCTTGGAGCCGTCCACCACCATCACCCGGGGGTGTTCGGCGGTCACGTGACGGACATCGGGGGGTGCACGCATGGCGAGGACATCTCTGGCGACGGGAATACGACACGACCGGAGCGGCGCGTTCCGCAGGCAGGCCTGTCGCGACGCTCAGTCGGGCCTAGTTTGACCCAGAAAATGCCCAGTGACCACGCCGGCGCCCAGCCAACCGAGCAGGGCTGCGACGGTGAGCACACCCAGCGCCTGCAGCGGAACCAGCCCCTGCAGGGCGAAACCGCTGCCGTAACTGGCGGCCAGCGCGGCCAGCGGCGCGCGCAGGGCCAGCTCGGCCGCGGTCAGCACCGCCAGCGCCAGCAGCCCGGCGGCGAGGCCATACCAGGCACCGAGATACAGGAACGGCCGGCGGATGAACCCGTCGGTGGCGCCGAGCAGTTGCAGCACCGCGATTTCCTCGCGACGTTCCTGGATCTCCAGACGCACGGTGTTGCCGACCACCAGCAGCGCGCCGAGTCCCAGCAGCACCGCCAGCACCCAGACCAGGCGCGCGCCGAAGCCGAGCCAGCCGTCCAGGCGCGTGCGCCAGCGTGCGTCGCGCTGCACCAGATCGACCTCGGGCAATGTCTGCAGGGCGGCAGCGAGCGCGGCTTCGGCCTCGGCCATGCCCTCCGCCGCATCGCCGGCCGGACGGACCACCAGCACCGCGGGCAGCGGGTTTTCGCCCAGCGCCTCCACGGTCTCGGCATACAGCGCCGCCTGCGGGCCCGCATCGGCCTGCAGCTGCGCCAGCGCCTGCTCGGGTGTGCGCAGCTCGACCTCGGCCACGTCGTCGCGCGCGCGCAGTTCGCCCGCCAGCGCGGAGGCGCGCGGCGCGGCGACGTCGGTCTTCAGGAACAGGCTGATCTGCCGCGATTCCTGCACCGTGCCGCCCAGGCGGCCGATGTTGTGCAGGCTGAGCCACAGCCCCAGCGGCAACGCCAGCGCCAGCGCCATCACCCCGACGGTGAGCAGCGTGGACCACGGCCGCCGCAGCATGCGCCCGAGGCTGGCGACCAGACTGTCGCGGTGGTGCCCGGCCCAGGCGGCCAAGCGCGATGGCGGCCGGCTGGCGGTGGCGGCGCGCGGCTCAGTCATGGATCGGCTCCGACGGGGCGCGGCTTTCGGGGGCGATGTCGTGCGGCGCGATGTCGTCGACCAGCCGGCCGTGATCCAGCACCAGCACACGTCTGCGCATGCGCTTGACCAGACCGAGGTCGTGGCTGGCGACCAGCACGCTGGTGCCGCGCTCGGGCAGGCCGGCGAACAGGGCCATGATCTCGGCCGACAGGGTGGGGTCGAGGTTGCCGGTGGGCTCGTCGGCGACCAGCAGCGCCGGTTCGCCGATCAACGCACGGGCGATGCCCACCCGCTGCTGCTCGCCAGCGGAGAGCTGGCCCGGCAACGCATCGATCCGCGTGCCCAGGCTCACCCGGTCGAGGATGCTGCGCACGCGCTTGCGGATCTCGTCGCGGCGCAGGCCGCGCAGCACCAGCGGCAGGGCCACGTTGTCGGCCACGCTGCGATCGGTGAGCAGGCGATGGTCCTGATAGACCACACCTACCTCCCGCCGGTGCAGCGCCACCGCCCGCCCGGAGACGCTGCGCAGATTGCGATCGCCGAACAGCACCGCGCCGCGGCTGGGACGCTCGGCCAGATGGATCAGCTTGAGCAGGGTGCTCTTGCCCGCACCGGAGTGCCCGGTGACGAACAGCATCTCCCCACGCTCGACCGAAAAACTCAGGTCGGACAGGGCCTGCTGGCCGCCGGGATAGAGTTTGGCGACGTTGTCGAAGCGGAGGAGGGGCATGCGGCGAAGTATCGCAGAACATGCCCGAAACCGCGGAGCGAGGCTCCGGGACGGACATGCACCGGGCCGGATCGGCCCGGTGCACGCAGACTCCGCATCCCCGCGTCACGCCGGTGTGCGGAGCGTGTGCGGAGGGTGCGCCGCTACAGCACGCACCCGTCCGACATCCGCTTACTGCAGTCCGACGTAGACCGAGTTGGTCGAGCAGATGAACTGCCCGTTGCGGTAGATCAGCGCATACCGCACATAGTTGCCGGCGACGCCGCCCGGGTTGTACGCCATCACGGTCTTCGGGTAGTTGCCCGGTGCGTTGTGCAGATACTGGCCGCTGCCGGTGTCGTTCACGCCGTTCCTGGTGCCGTGGTAGACGACCTGGAACGGCTCGTAGGTCACCGGCGGGGGCGGCCCGAAGTCCACGAACGAGATCTGGACGCGGAACCCGTACTGCTGGCCGACCGGGACAGGGTTGTAGCCGCTGGGGACGACGACGTCCAGCGTGCAGGTGTAGGGCGAATAGGCGACCGCATCTCCGGCGGCGATTCCGCCCAGCGCAAGCAGGGCAGCGAACAGGGACGTGCGTTTCATGAGGGCTCCATGGATGGTCTTGGACTTGGTCTGCGTTCCGCCGGCGGCGGGCGCGTTCGCCACCGAGGGGCCGGTGCCGGGCCTGAGAGGGGAGAGATCCCGCGGATCGGGCGCCTGCACCGCCCCGAGGGGACGGTGGCGACATCCGGAAGATCGGATTGCGCGGATGGACAGGATCATCGCGTCCGGACGCATGAGGATCGCTCGCCGGGACACCGCGGCCGCGGCCGGCCGGTCTCCGGGGGTGGACCACCTCGGGAGGGCCGTGCGCGATCATGCGCGGCAGCCGTGCCGACCCGGCGTCGATGCCGGCTTGCTGCAGGCCCGGATCGAGGCTGTTGATCGAGCAGACGAACCGCCCGGTGCGGTAGATCAGCACGTAGCGGATGTAGTCACCGGAGGCCCCGTCCGGATTGCAGGTCATCACCGTCTTGGGGTGATTGCCCGGTGCGTTGTGCAGAGACTGGCCGCCGCCGATGCCGTTCACGCCGTTTCTGGCGCCCTGGCAGACCACCGCGAACGGCTCGCAGGTCGGCGGGGAAGCAGGGCCCTCATCCACGAAGCACATCATCACCGGGAACCCGTACGGCTGACCGACGGGCACAGGGTCGTCACCGCTCGGGTTCTCGACCTGCGGGGTGCAGGTGCAGCCGGCCATCGCGGAAGCGGCGGAGAGGCCGCCCAGGGCGAGCACGGCGAGGGAGGCACCGGGAGTGAGCTTCGTCTGGACGCCTTGCCCGACGGACGCCTTGTCAGACGATGGAGATGAACGCCCTCCACAGGACGAGGGGTGCCTGCGGATGGGCGTCGTCCGGCCGATGGCCTGCTTCGCCATCGGCCACGAAACCCGCGGACGGGTTCGCGTTGCGCGCACGGTCGCCGGCCTGAGGCGGGCGACGGGTGCCGGCGTCCCTACGCAATGTGACCGCGCGATGGATCCACGCATCGCGATGCGCGTGACCCATGCGCGGCCGGACGCCTCGATCCCACCTCAATGCCGCGAGCTGGGCGCCCGGGTGACCAGCGACTTGAGCTTGCTGCCGATGCGCTTGAACAGCGACGGGCTGTCTTCCGCAGGCTTGGACGGAGCGCCGGATGCGGCTGGAACCGCGACCGCGGCAGGCGTTTCCAGCGCGCGCACGGCCTGGTCGACCGACTGCGCACCATCGCCGCCGTCGATCCGCTTGCCGCCACGACGGCGGCGCCGCTTGCGCGGCGCACGGTCGCCATCGCCTTCGGCGGAGGCGGAACCGGAGTCGGCTGCGGGTGCCTGCGCCGCGGACTGGGCGCCCTGCTCGGCAACGGCACCGCCTTCCTCGCCCCGGCCGCCACGACGGCGGCGGCGACGGCGGCGTTCACCGCCCTCGCCCGTCTGCGCGTCCTGGGGCTGGCTGTCGACCGGCGCCACGGCGACGGCGTCGGCGACGCCCGGTGCCTGGCCGGCAGCGACATCGTCCTCGCGCCGCGGACGGCGGCGGCCTTCGCCCTCACCGCGCGGACCACCGCGGCCGGAGGATTCGCTGCGGCCGCCACGGCCGGCACCCGCGCCCGGACGGCCACCGCGGCCGTGCTTGGCGTCGTCGGCGGCGCGCTGCTCGCGGGCCTCGCGGAAAATGGTGCCCAGGCTCAGATCCTCGTCCTCGCCCGCCTCGACCTCGCCTTCGGCCGACGGCGCGGGCTTCACGCGCT
>ERZ1066121.221-NODE-221-length-53578-cov-12.976870_pt1 | contig 53578 bp, 39 predicted proteins | sample MGYA00382768_ERZ1066121 | MGnify/ENA primary metagenome ERZ1066121 (study PRJEB33369, sample SAMEA5778351) | biofilm metagenome | biome: Industrial cooling water; feature: Water cooling tower basin; material: Biofilm | place: United Arab Emirates | collected...
AATATGTTTTGTATAATTATAATTAGCGCTCAAATATTGCAGTGTAATTAGACTAAAATAAAGGGCACCTTATTAAGATGCCCTGTTATGCAGGTAAATCCATGACAGGGTCTTACCTACACCTTCCCAACAATCAGCAACAGTGACTAATTCCACGTTAGCCACATCACAGTCATAGATGTGAATACTAGTAATTTTATTAACGTATAAACTTATATGACAGTGGTATATACACTGATTTTTGTTGAGGAAAGGGAAAAGTTACTATTACGTGTCTAGTTCTTGTTTAACGTGATTGTAGCGGTAACATACTCCTGAGACGGCGCCTAATAACAGCCATGAAAATGCATTAAGTCGTATGTCGAATAAACTTACGTCTACTGTGTTAAAAATTACCCAAGCAATGACAATCAGAAAATAGCTGAAGAATATTAGTTTGTCTTGTTCAGAACATATTGATTTTTGTAGTACCTGTATACTGGAAAATAGAATCCAGATAATTAAAGCAATAAATAATAGTGTATTTGGTATTCCTATTTCTGCGGATAGCATCAAAAAGAAGTTGTGGGGATGTCCTAACCAAATATGCATTTTTTCTTGGTATAGTGGGGTGAAATTTCTTAGTCCCCAACCTGTTAAAGGACGCTGTTGTGCCATTGACCAAGCAAACTGCCATTGTGTTGTTCGCATTAGTTCTAATGGTCGGTCAGGAAACATTTGGTCGTTTAAACGTGCCCAAAAGAATTTTGGAACAAACGAACGAAATATTCCAGCGATAGATGTCGGTGCAAATGCTGCTAAAAGTACACTAGCTGTAACGGCGCCAAAAAAACCAACTATAAGGCGCCATCCTTTGAAAACTGCATAGGCAACACAAGCTAAAATTGCTATTAACCAAGCGTTACGGGAATTAGTTAATATCAATGCGGTAAAATTGAGAAGCACAGCAAATGTTAGAAAGAGTAGTGAGTGCTGAGTTCTGAGTGCTGAGTATGAAATACCTTTGTTTTCCGCTATTTTTTCTAACCACAATCCAGATGCGAGAATAAAAACTATTACCAAATACCCAGCTAGGATATTCGCGTACATAAATACAGAAGACATGCGACCTAGAGGGTTTCCACCAGGTGTAATTGTCCAACCAAATATATTAAAGATTAATTCCGGAGTTTTTAAGCCTAAGAACATTTGTCCTAAACCGAGTAATGCAACTGGTATAGAAGTGATTACCATTATCCAAGCAAGGCGCCGTAGTTGGGCTGTTGTTTGAATTAAAGTATCAAAGGCACAAAATAATAAAATGAAAGGTACAAAATTTGGTAATCCCAGTAGTGCGGGTATTTTTTCGTGTGCAAAAAACGTTGTGATAATAAGCACTAAGCTAAAAATCCCAAATCCCTGATTGATAGGGCGCCGGATAATATTTTTGTACTTAAACCACCAAGTAATAAGTAGTGCCAAGCTTAAGTTAATCACCCCTAATACTGGCATTAGAGGAAAAATCAACACTCCAACTTGGGCGAAATTCCAAGGTAGTTGTAATTTTGAATCTGGATGCTGTGAACCGTGTTTAGTCATTTGTCAAAAGTACTATTGCTAATTGTTTTTGGTCTTTTGCCCGCTTGTCCTGGGTCTGATGACGAAGGACTAACGACAAATGACTAATAACTTTTAAACTTTAAACTTATGACTAATGACTAATAACTAATGACATTAAAGTCAAGCGGGTTCCCAACATTCTTCGCCACGAGTTAGACGAATTTGTGCGATTGTAAAAATCGTGGGGATTATTCGACCGTAATTTGTTGCTATTGTACGCCACCCTAAATCAGCAAGAAACCATGTCCACATCATCGGTCCAATAAAGGCAAACACTGTACGCGCGGCGCCATATCGTGCTGCATTTACTGCCATTCCTTGACGTGCCATCTGTAAACCCACGTAATTTTGGAATTGGTCGGCTGCTATTTTTCCTCCTTGAATTGCAGCTTGGCGTGCCATTTGATACGCTGCGAAATGCGTAGCAAATTGACGCGCGATTTGTCTGAGCAACAGCGGTTGCACTACCGAAGTTAAAGCCAGCGCGCTACCTCCTTTAAATAGCAGTCCGAGTGGGTCGGGTTGCAATAATAAAGGTAGTGGTTCGTTTGTGGATATCGATTTTGCTAGCTGCGCTTGTACTCGTTCGGTCAACTTTTGTTTTTCCGCAGGGGGTAATTTTCGCCAAACGCGCCCTAATAAATGTAGAAAAAGTTCAGCTTCTAAATCAACTGTCGCCAAATCATCTGAATAAGTTACTTTTAAATACTTACAAACCTGAATTAGGGCTTGTCGGTAGGTAACTTGATTGGTGCGTCCCCGTAAAACCGTAATACCATCGGCGGCTAAATACCGAAAGCGTTCTTCTAGCGCCGATAGCCAAGCTTCACGGCTTTGGCTTTGCACTTCGATTGGTTCGGGTGTCTGTACGTAATCGAGGGGGTTGAATTTACGACTAAACAAGATTGCTGTTAAATCCTTTAATTCATCCTCTGTTGCCAGTTCCAAGGCTTCCCTCAGTTCATCCAATTTCCCTTCCTCCAAATCGTACAGCTTGTTCTCTGTTCCCTATTCTACTATCAGCTTTTTGTGGTCAATGGTAATAGTAGTAGCTAACAGCTAATTCATTATTGACCACTTATACGTTAACCATTTACCACTAACCAATGACAGATGTTGTAATAATAGGCGCCGGAATGGCTGGTTTAGTTTGCGCGCAGCAGTTAACCCAAGCTGGTTATTCGGTGTTAGTAGTTGAAAAATCGCGTGGTTTTGGTGGCAGAGTCGCAACTCGTCGCTTACATGGTACTTGTGCTGACCACGGTGCATGTTACCTCAAGCCCAAAGGTAAATTAATGACTCAGTTAGTTGAGTTATTAATACAACGTAACATTCTTCAAGTTTGGAACGGTACTTTTATGGAAAAGACACAGAATATTGTGTCTTCGATGCAACCGAGGTATGTAAGTCCGAATGGAATGAGTTCTATAGCTAAGTTTCTGGCACAAGGTTTAGATGTAATGCTTGAACAGCGTGTTGTTGAAGTTAATTTTGATGATAATCAATGGCGCCTGACTCTTGAATCACATCAACATATAAGTACTAAAGTACTTATTACGGCAATTCCTGCTCCCCAAGCTTTAACCCTACTTGAACCACTCGAAGGTAGTATTCTTAATTCCACATTTATTAACAAACTACGTTCGGTTGAATTTTTCCCAAGTATCACCGTCATGGCTGGCTATCCAGCTACGTCAACACCACTTCCTCAATGGAAAGCCATAACATTTGAGAACGATAATATCCTAGGATGGATTGGTTTCGATAGCACTAAACGTCTTAACCCCTCACAACCTGTTTTTGTAGTTCAAAGTAGCGCTGATTTTGCCGCACAAAATTTAGAGACTCAAGATTTACAACCTGTAGGACAACAGATGTTACGTGCTGTCGCAAACTCGGTTGGGTTTGACTGGCTTGCCGAGCCTGATTGGTTACAAGTTCATCGTTGGCGTTATGCTTTTCCCAAGCACCCCTTACAGGAAACTTTTTTAACTGCCGAAACTTTACAACCCTTAGTGTGCTGCGGTGATTGGTGTGGAGGTAATTTAATTTCAGGCGCCGTTGATTCTGGACTCAGCGCAGCACGTGCTGTAAACTCTCAACTTCGACCCAATACCACCCTCGAAGATTGGAAATTGTAGGTGTAGGGTGGGCAATGCCCACCTTACTATTAATATTGGGTTACACCTACGTGTTAATTAAGTATATATACGTAAATTAATCAAAATCTTAAGAAATAATTAAAAAAAATAATTACACTACCTATCCAGAAAATAGTTTCATAGAATAGATGAGTCGTAAGTTTTGATACCAAATACTTAATTACACTTGTTTGTATATTTACTATATAACGATCTTTTTGCAAGATAATTTGTATTGATTAATACATAGTAGTAAAGATACGGCAATAAGAGTTAGTAACTGTAATTGGTAAGTAAAGAAGCTAATTCTTAATAATATATTTATTATTAAGGTATGGCGCCCAAAATGTTCACAATGAGTTTTGTGTATTTTTTGCGCGAAAAGTCAGAAAATCTAAATAATTAAGATAAGGCTGCTTACGAAATTCGGATGTCAGCAGACTTATGTTGATTAGTAAAAATTTGTTTACTAAAGATGAACTTTTGTTTAAGAAGCAAAATATAACTCAAGTAGTTTGATAAATTAAAAAACTCACTTGAGCAAAATTTGTTTGCTTACAACAACTGTAAACTTACTCATGTTTCAAATAATCAAGGGAGTATAAATATGGAAACTGCTGTTAAATTAACATTGCAATCAGTTGTTGGAGAAATACAAAAGGTATTAGATACATATCCTTACACTCCTTATCAACAAGTATTTGCAATTCCTGACATTCGTCAAGACTTAATTGATTATGTAGCGGCGCAGATTCCTTGCTTAGATAGCGATTTTGATACAGCTTGTGGAATCAATTATAAGTTACCACGTAACCCCTTGCAAGCAAAGTTGCACGTGCAAAGTATAATTCACCAAGGAATTTGTTCGATTATGGAACAAAAATCTGAATGGATTAGCAGATTGTTTAATGATACAGTTCAACCAAATTGTGAACCTTCACACTGGTTCGGATAAATAGTAGAGACGTTACATGTAACGTCTCTACGAGGTTATCAATCTATTTACTTGCGTCATATCCCCAGTTTTTGAGGGAATAATACCAGCGGGTGTTTTCAATATCACCCTCTGGTTTTTGTGCTGAGTGACGATGAATATAACTAACAACTTTTTTCATGTGGGCAAAATCGTCATCTGTATATTCATCTTTGTCTTTTTGCAGTAACTCGATAATATACTTTCCAGATTTATGACCAACTGATTCGTCTTCCCCGTCTTTCGTCATTCCTACGGACTTTGATTCTTCCGTATCTAACCATGATTCCAAATCTTTTGGTTTCATGTTTACTGACGTGCGAAATTCTTCAATTACAGATTTTACTTCTTTACTCATAGTTTGTTATTGGTGATTAATCTACTTTTTCGAGTGAATCTGGTTTGTGTGCTGCTTCTTTACCAGTTTTGTCGCTTTTAACTAAATACTGAGGATTATCTTCAGAAGCTGCTACGTGATGTCCTTTTATATCTGTGGGTGAGGTAAGTTTTTCTTCGACTTCTCCTACGGTTTCTCCACGTGAAGTCTTCCATTTAACTTTGTCACCTGCTTTTAATTCTTCAGACACGGGTTTTGTCCTTTTGCTTTCTACTTGCTCATATACCCGCTTATTATCTTTGCTGCCCAAACCTGATGAATCAGCCTTTGGTATAAATTATTTTATCTATCTGCTTGGGGATATTTATAAAAATAAATTTGCACCTACGCAGTAAAATATAGATTTGTTAATAAAACTTAAAAGGCAACGTGCGACTTCTTATATGAATATCCAACCAGAATTTCTCCAATATACTCAGTGGTCGGGAATTGCGACTTTAGCTTTAGCCGCTATAGCAATTTTGGCTTTTGTTTTTAAATGGGGTATTCGCTTTCGACTTGTGGGTACAACTGGGTTTATGTTAGTCGTTACAGGAGGTTTGTTTGCCTTATCACTGGCGCCACTAACACGAACAGTAATTCCCGGCGCCGTTCGCTACAACTTAGTCTACGATAATGGAGCGACGCAAACCGTAATTTCACTTCAGAACGATATCACCCAAACCCAACTCGATGCCACTCTTCGCCAAGCTGCAAGTGATTTGTACTCCGCTGGGCGCCTCGGTGCTGGTACTAATAATCTCATGTTAATCCGCGCACGTACCGTAATTCACCCAGAACCAGGTGTTTCAATACCTTTGTACATTGGACAAGCCAAACGCTCTTTAGCTAGTCGCGATGACTCAAGCATGGCAATTGAAATTTTTGAGGATAAATTTGCTTTATTAGCAAAACCAACAGCATAGGCAAACCAGAATGTGAGACGGGCAAGGATGCCCGTTCCACAAGAGAATTTTGTGTTTACTGATACAATTTTTATTATTTTGAAATAAAATATTACTTGAAGGTAGTTGCTGTATAACTTAATGCATATGTATTAAAGAAATGGAAAGCTGATACTTACTAGTTAAGAACTTTATCAAAAAGTATGCAGAAATGTTACTGTTAGTTAATTAGTTATATGCTTAATAAATTTTTAGCCGAAAAGTTGTCTACTCAAACTTCTAGTTCGTTATCTTTCCTTGCAGTTGCCCCTGCGAAGGTAATTCGCGGTACCCAAGTGTTGGCAGCTGCTGTTGATGATATTGCCCGTTTGGGTAAGCGTCCTTTGATTATTGGTGGTAAAACGCTGACTGCAATTGAAGGTTTTTTGAAGCCTGTCTTGAATGCTTCTTCGTTGCAATGCTCATGTGCTTGTTACACTCCTGATTGTAGTGAAGCTAGTTTACTTTCTTTACGTGCTGAAGCCAAAAAGCATTCTTGTGATGTAATTATTGGCGTAGGTGGTGGTAAAGCACTAGATACAGCGAAGCTTATTGCTTATCAGTTAGATGTGCCTGTAGTAACAGTTCCAACTTCGGCGGCAACTTGTGCTGGGTGGACTGCTCTATCTAACGTTTATTCGGATGAGGGAGCATTTCTTTACGATGTTGGGTTAGCGCGCTGTCCTGATTTGCTTATTTTAGATTACGATTTGGTGCAAACGGCGCCAACTCGGACTTTAGTAGCAGGTATTGGCGATGCTTTAGCGAAGTGGTATGAAGCTTCGGTTAGTAGTGGGCATTCTGAGCAAACTATGATTATTGCTGCCGTTCAGCAAGCACGTGTATTACGCGATATTCTCTTCCAAAAATCCTTACAAGCACTCAAAGAACCTGGTGGTGATGCTTGGCGCGAAGTGGTTGATGCTTCTGTTCTTATGGCAGGAGTTATTGGTGGTTTGGGTGGTGCCCAATGTCGAACGGTTGCAGCACATGCAGTTCACAATGGATTAACTCATATTTGCGGGCGCCATAGTATCCACGGTGAGAAAGTAGCTTTTGGAATTTTGGTGCAGTTGCGTTTAGAAGAGATGGTTCAAGGTAACCAACTCGCTTCCTCTGCAAGACAACAGTTGTTAAAGTTTTACACAGAAATTGGTTTGCCGCGTAATTTAAATGATTTAGGTTTGGGAGATGTGACTCTGCGACAATTACTTTGTGCCGTAGAAATTGCCCTCGACCCCAAATCAGATATTCATAGATTACCGTTTAAAGTTTCCTCCGAACAGTTGATGGCAGCAATGGTATCTACGACGGCGCCAATAGATAATAATACGATGAGTCGCGTTTCGGTGTTGGGAGTGAGTGATGAGGTTGAGCAATGAGTTTAAGTTGGATTAAGTCCGCAGAACGCATACAAAATTTACCTGCTTATCCATTTGCCCGGTTAGATGAACTCAAGGCAAACGCGCGGCAACAAGGTTTAGATTTGATTGACTTGGGAATGGGCAATCCTGATGGTAGTACACCTCAACCAGTCATTGATGCTGCGGTGAAAGCGTTACAGAACCCTGCAAATCACGGTTATCCACCATTTGAAGGAACTGCTAGTTTTCGAGGTTGTATAAAAAATTGGTACTATCGTCGCTATGGTGTAAAGTTAGACTCGGATAGTGAAGCTTTACCTTTACTTGGTTCCAAAGAAGGTTTGGCACATTTAGCGCTAGCTTATATTAATCCAGGTGATGTTGTTTTAGTGCCTTCACCATCGTACCCAGTACATTTTCGCGGGCCCTTAATTGCAGGGGGAGACGTTTATAGCTTAGTTTTGAAGCCAGAAAATAATTGGTTAATTGATTTAGCGGCAATTCCTGATGAGGTCGCACATAAAGCTAAAATTCTTTATTTCAATTATCCTAGTAATCCAACGGCGGCAACTGCTCCGCGTGAATTTTTTGAAGAAATAGTTGCTTTTGCTCGTAAGTATGAAATTTTGCTGGTGCATGATTTATGTTACGCCGAGTTAGCTTTTGATGGCTATCAACCTACGAGTTTACTAGAAATTCCCGGCGCCAAAGAAATTGGTGTAGAGTTTCACACGATGTCCAAAACATATAATATGGCAGGTTGGCGCGTTGGCTTTGTAGTTGGCAACCGTCATGTTATTCAAGGACTGCGAACACTCAAAACAAATTTAGATTACGGTATTTTTGCGGCATTACAAGCTGCGGCAGAAACTGCCTTACAACTTCCAGATACTTACTTATATGAGGTGCAAAAACGCTATCAAACCCGTCGTGATTTCCTCATTGAAGGGTTATCACAATTAGGATGGGATGTTCCGAAAACCAAAGCTACTATGTATTTGTGGATTCCTTGCCCGCCTGGAATGAGTTCAACTGATTTTGCACTTGATGTATTACAAAAGACAGGTGTGGTGGTAACACCAGGTAATGCTTTTGGTAGTGGTGGTGAAGGGTACGTGCGCGTCAGCTTGATTTCGGAATGTGACCGTTTAGGTGAAGTTTTGCGACGACTTAAGCAAGCTGGTATTCGCTATAAAGCAGAAGCCTTTGCATAGTAGTGCTGAGTGCTGAGTAAAGTTAGGAGTTAGGAGTTAGGAGTTAGGAGTTAGGAATAAAACTCAGCACTCAGCACTCAGCACTCTTCCGTGAAAATACGGATGTAATTTTTCCATAATTTACCGGATACCCGATACATAAATCCTCGCTTATATATAGAGAAGAACTAAGCAAGTGTACGTTAACACTTACCCAGGCTAGTTTTTTATTCTAAATTGGTTTCATACGAGGATGTTAAATGGATAGCGCAAAAGCGTATCAAAAATGCTTAAAGCGGCTGACCTGGGCAACCGAAAGCCTCAAATTGGAGATTCCGCAGTCTCAGCTTGAGTATATTACTGACTTGATTGTGCAGCCGATGACGGGCCCTTGGCGCTTCTTTCACACTCCGCAACATATTTTTGAAGTCGGTGGCAGTAAAGACCCAATTGAAGTTTTGGCGGCATTATTCCATGACCTTGTTTATGTACAAGTTGACTGGAGCATTCATTTTAATGTTGGTTATTATATTTCTCCGTTTACCAAAGAAATTAATGGGCGCCTAACAATTCGCAGTCAGTCAGATTTACCAGTTGACACAATCTTTGAAATTGTTACTTCAGTTTTTGGATTTGTTTCTGGACAAGTTCTCAACCCTTATGCAGGACAAAACGAGTTTTTAAGCGCTTTGGTTGCTGCAAAAGTCTTAGAACCTTTTGCAGGAGCGTCGTTGTTAATGCAAATAGTAGCGTGTATCGAAGCGACTATTCCATTTCGTCCAGCGTGTGAAAAAGGTTTAACAGCAAGCGAACGACTTTTAGAACGCTTAAAATTCACAAACGAGAAGTTCTACTTACTTATTACGGATGCTGAATTGTGTGAAACCATAAAAAGAGGTGTGCGTGTCGCTAACCGCGATGTATCTAGTTTCGCGCATCCAAGTGCAGCAAGATTTTTAGCAAACACCTGGAACTTACTTCCCGAAACGAATCATAATCTTAGCGCTACTGGTGCTTATACGGTTGCTGACTATAGACTCGCTATTCAAAAAATGGAAGGGTTTATGGCTTCACTCAAACCTGAAGTTATTTTTCGCTGTTTTCAAGATGAACCTCGGCGCCATACTTATAATATTTTTGAATATTATGCCAAACGAAATATTGAGATTGCTCAACTATACCTAAAAGCTAAACTTGTCACCATTGCCTTGATTGAAGCGATTTCGTTTACCATAGGGTTAGACATTCCCTTAGTCATTATGATGGGGGAAGTGCCTTTGCGCGGTTTTACTTTTATGCGACTTGAACATTTCTTGCCAGAAGTTGTAAATCCCCGTGAGATAAAAAACAATATTGAACAAGAAGTGTGGAATTTACTGAAATTTGGACGCGCTAAAAGTAACTACAGCGACTTACAACACTCTCCTATCGCTACATTTATTGTCAAATTAATTGGATTTGATGGTATTCAAAATCAGTGTGACTTGGCAAAACAGTTTTTTCTAGGCAACATTTCTAGTGAAGAATTTATTGCCAGCTTTGAAAATGCTTTAGCAGAGAAAATTATTTACGCACTGCAAGAGTTATTTGAAAGTCGTAAAATTGCTGTTAGCCACTGTTATAAATTTACTTCAAACCAACAAACTCAACATCATTGATTTTAATGCCCCCGTGGGTCAGGGGGGCTAATAATAAAAATATCAAATTTATTTTTGTAATTCTGCACGTAATTTCGCCCATTTATTTAGAACATTTGGTTGCGATATCAATTGTTTTTGCAGCAGTATCACATCATCTTGAATATCTACAATCCCATATTTATATTCATTAATCAATCTGTCTACTAACGAAGCAAAATTAACTAAATCAGTTCGTTCATTTTGAAAGCTTTTTTGGTAGCGTAAATCACGCCATACATCTGCTAATATAAATTCTACATATTCAATTTGCTTCAAATCGTTTTGTATTTGGATATGAGGTAAACGCACAATTTTACGACGGGTGGCAAGATGCGGAAGTAGATAAGTTGTTGTTGAAACGCTTGAAGAAGGACTTATATTATTCATCAACGTGCGGACGTGTCCTACATGTTCCCACTGACGAGTTAATGGAGTGTATACCCAAGGATTAAATGATTCAGGTATTAAAAAGTAAAATGCACGATTTGGACTCGATATCACAGTAATAATTAATGATAAAACTATACACCTAATCCACCATCGTTGTACAGAAGCATTAAACTTATTTTGATTTTGTGACCACCATATAATGGCGCCATAATAAATACCTGGCATTACAGTTAAAGCATATCGAATATTCACTCCGAGGGCAAGTTTTCGCTCTTGAATTAAAAGGACTAATAAAGGAGGACTTATTGTTATCCAAGCAGTAGGTGATATTACTGGTACAAATAATAAAGGCAACCAGTGGTTAAGCATGTATCGTACCCTTCTATCAAAAGGAATGAACAGACTTTTAAAAACCTCTACTGGGTGAGTTATCATTCCCCACAAAATTTGTAGCGTACTGGGACTATCATTACCAGGAGCAAATTTACCAAAAATTCCTTTTAAATATAGTCGTGAATTATCATTAGAAAATAATTCCATGACTTGATTAGTTATTAGCGACACATAAGCAAAGCTAACTAAACACAAAGTAATTCCGACCCTAGCGTGACGACGAGTATATATTAAGTAAAGCCCAAAACCAAATAGAGTGATTCCGGTATCTTCGCGAATTCCTAACGTTAAAGCTATAAATAACCAAAACAATGACCATTTACGTTTTGCAAATGCCCAAAGCATACTAAATACAAACAAAGGAATTTGACAATATTCATAAAAATTTGCCAATGTTGGTCCAATGACTGTATTGGCGCCAAAATAAGCAGCTACAATTAAGACAGCAATATTAGTAGGCAAATAATGACGCGAAGTAGCATAAAGTACCAAACCACCTGCTGTCATTAAAGCAACTTGTAAAATAACTAAGGTGGCACCTGTTGGGAACAAAGCGTATATTGGCAACCATAATATAAAATCGATGACAAAGTGCTGTCCTAAATGGTTATAGAAAACCTTATGTATCTGACCATCAGCAATAACAGCACTAGATTGACCCGACGATAACGAACCCTGGAAAAAACGTCCGTGGATAGTGTTCCAGAACAACTGGTCAAAAAGTGCTTGGTCATAAGAAGCATAAAAGCTGTAAAACCGATGTAGTGCAAAAAATGATACTAGTACAAAAAAAATGCCAGCGAGTACACATACAAGGCGCCAGCCAGAAGTTTCATCCAGTGACAACTTCTTGATTTTGCTTATCAGCATGTTACAGTTTACAACCTGTATCTTTAAATGCCTACATAAATAACATATTGAGAAACGAAAAACAAGATTTTAACAATCAATTATAAATATGCGAAGAATCAATATTATGTAGAGACGTTACATGTAACGTCTTTACATTTTTTACATTAATTAAACAGTGGCGAAGTATATTTATTTACTTTAAAATAGAGAATATATAAATTAGCTCTATAGAAAGAGGCTTAAATCAAGTCTAGAAAGTTAAAATCAACGGCATTTAGTAGAATATGTTATAAAATCGTGATAAATCAAAAATCGCAAAGTTATATTAGTGTCATAAACCCTCAGTTACAAGCGTTTTCAAATGAGGGTGATAGAAATAGTGGCTATAAATATAGCTGGTTTGACTGGTTTTGCTTATGGTATCCTCCAGGATGGCTGGTTTTATTCAATCGTCATTGGCAACATTACCATTCTGACCCTGATGGTTGGAAATGGTATGAGTATGGATTATTCCTTATTCCTGGTGGATTTTACTTAGCTTTATTAATACGTTGGTTACGTTTAGGTTGTCGCTCACCCCGTAACGAACAAACTGAGTTTAATCATAATTATCAACAGGCATTTCGTCAGGAAATATTGACACCGATTATTAAAAAATATTTTCGCGCAGAGTTACAGCAAATTGAAAATTTACCAGCAACAGAACCTCTAATAGTAGTTATGAATCATGCTGGGATGTGTTTTCCTTGGGATTTTATAACTCTTGGATATTTACTAAGCGAAAAACGAAATTGGACAATAAAACCACTTGCAGGAGTAGCATTGTTTGAACATCCTTGGATAGTTTGGTGGTTGCCTGTAGGATGGTCAAACGTTTTGGGTGGTATACGTGCCGAATTTAAAGCATTTGAAAGCGCTGTTAAAGAACGTCAGGTAATTCTTTATGCTCCTGAAGGGTTGCGTGGACCGCAAAAAGGTTGGCAAAAACGCTATCAGCTACAAAACTTTGATATTAGTTTTGAGCAATTAAGTCAGCGCTATCAGGTTCCAGTTCTTCCAGTAGTTTGTGTTGGTAGCGAGAATTTACATCCTTTTGCTATCAATATGAAAAAAATTCAAAGACTATTCAAACTACCATTTTTGCCAATTTCTCCATTAATACTATTACTAGCTATTTTTCCTTCTATGGGTGTTTGGGCTATGCGCGCGCGGTTACGTTATTACATTCAAAGTCTTGAAGAGATTGGGGTGGAAGTTGATGATAAACGTACAGAGGCTTATCAAAGAGCGCAAGCATTAAAGGAAAAAATGCAGAAATATATGGATATCAAACGGGCAGGGATGCCCGTTCCACAAGAGTGTTTGTAATGTGGACTTCAGTCCACCCTACTAATTACTACTAATTACCAAAACGATAACCTTTACCATAAACAGTATGAATTAATTGTGTTTCTCCTGTAGACTCAATTTTACGACGCAAGAGGCGAATTAATGCTGCAATTACATTACTACTTGGCTGCTCTGTATCGTTCCATAAATTTTCCATAATTTGGGCGTGTGTAAGTAACTGCCCTGAATTTTCCATAAAATATTGTAATAACTGACTTTCTTTTTCTGATAGTTCAATTACTCTACCAGTACGGTAAGCAACTTGATTTTCGATATCTAATTCTAAATCAGCTTTAATTAAACGCGGAGTCGGCGCCTCAATAACTTGTGTAGTTGATGAACGTCGCAGTAGTGCCCGTACTCGTGCAAGTAACTCCCGCAGTTCAAAAGGTTTAACTAAGTAATCATCGGCGCCTGCATCTAAACCTTTAACTCGGTCATCAAGCGTATCTTTTGCTGTGAGAAATAGTACAGGTGTTGTTTTACCTTGGCGCCGGAGTTCTTGACAAATTTCTAACCCACTTTTTCCAGGTAACATCCAATCTAAAATCAACAAGTTATAATCGCCACTCAGCGCTAACTCACTACCATGTAATCCATCGTAGGCAGCATCAACGTTATACCCTTCGCGCGTCAATAATCGACTTAAAGGGTCTGTAAGCTCTACTTCATCATCAACCAAAAGGATTTTCATAATATTATATTTCTGTGAACCTGCCCCTACTTCGTATGATTACTGTTGCATTGCCCAAAGGTGGACTTTTAAAAGATAGCATTCGCTTATTACAAGATATTGGACTAGATTTTAGTGCTTTTTTAGACTCAGGAACTCGTCAATTACAACTGCCCGATGCAAGTGGAAAAGCTAAAGGGCTATTAGTTAGGGCACAAGACGTTCCAGTATATGTAGAATATGGGCAAGCACATTTAGGTATAGTTGGATACGATGTATTACGTGAGAAAAAACCAAGTGTAGCTCACCTAGTTGATTTAAAATTTGGTTACTGTCGATTATCGGTAGCAGTAAAAGAATCAAGTGGGTATCGTTCAGCATTAGACTTGCCAGCAAACGGTAGAGTTGCATCAAAATACGTTAACTGCGCGCGTGAATACTTCCAAAGTCTTGACTTACCAGTAGAAATCATCCCCTTATCAGGTTCAGTAGAACTAGGACCCATAACAGGAATCTCCGAAGCCATAGTAGATATAGTATCCACAGGAAGAACCCTACACGAAAACGGTTTAATAGAAATCGAGAGACTGTACGAAAGTACCGCCCGTTTAATAGCCCACCCATTAAGTTACCGTTTAAACGTAGGTAACATGAACGAATTAATCAGCAAAGCCCGCCACGCGATTACCGTATAAACCCATTACATGAAATATACGGGGCGGGCAAGGATGCTCCGAACTTTGCCAGAAGAATAATCTCCTGGCAAGTTCTCTCCACCCCACAAGAAACCATGCAAAAACCCACCATTGATTTTGATACAAACCCAACAGTGCCAACCAGCGAATACGATGAAATGGCGCGCATTGCTTTACCAGGTTACGAAGCAATGCATACAATGGCACTATCAATCTTAAAATCGCACCTACCCAAAACCGCAAACCTACTAATAGTAGGCGCCGGAACCGGAATGGAATTGATACATTACAGCCAAAGTAACCCACAATGGTCATTTCTAGGCATCGACCCTAGTGCCAACATGCTACAAATAGCACGCACGAAAATCGAGCAGCATAATTTATCAGAACGTATCACATTACAACAAACCTACACACACGAATTACCATCAACACCGTTATACGACGCAGCAACATCGATTTTGGTAATGCATTTCATTCCCGATGATAGTAAGTTAGCCTTTTTACAAAGTGTTGCTCAACGCTTAAAACAAGGGGCACCTTTCATTTTAGTTGATATATTTGGTAAAAAAGGCGCCCCCGAATTTGAAAGAATAATTACTTATATACAATCCTACTGGCAAGAAATGGGAAGAACTGAAGCAAATATAAAAGAAATGATTGCCACTTTTGAAAAAGGTATTTATCCAGTAGAAGAAGCGCGTGTTTATGAATTATTGCAGCAAGCTGGTTTCACAAATGTAATAAGGTTTTATACAGGAATTTGGGTAGGTGGTTGGGTCGCATCAATAGGTTGAACGGGCAAGGATGCCCATTCCACAAAAATATCCATTCCACAAAAATATCCATTCCACAAAAATATCCATTCCACAAAAATATCCATTCCACAAGAAAGATTTTACTTTGAAAATCTGACTTTGTAAGTTTTGATTTTCCAGGGTTTGATTGATGACTCAGTACTCTGTAAAGGACGTTCTAATAAATCGACAGGCGCCTCCAACACTATACCAAAATCACTTTGCGCTTTAATTTGTGTTTCTTTTCCGTTACATTCGTAGCATCGAAGTATCCACGCATCTGAGTCTTCAGCTTGTTTAAATGCCATTAAAATTAGGTTTTCGCTGCCTAAATTCAAAAAGCTTGCACTATCTTGAGTTGACTTTGAGTTAGATTTAACATTCTCACGCATAACAACTTGTAACGGAGTATTTAATTCATACCCTTTTTGTACTGTTTGCGCTTCTTCCCAACTACCTGAATGAGGATACACAGCATACGTAAATTCATGCATTCCTTTATCAGCTTCGGAGTCTGGCCATTCGGAACCTCGCAGTAAAGTTAATCGAAGTTGATTTGGTGTTGCATCGTAGCCATATTTACAATCGTTCAATAAACTAACACCGTATGAATTCGAGGTTGTTAAATCAGCCCATTTTAATGCTGGTACTTCCCATTTAGCTTTTTCTTCAGGAGTTTGGGGTTTTGTTGTACGTTGAATGGCGCCACAAGGTATTTCGTAAGTGGCAAAATCTGATTCAATGTTAAGAGGAAAAGCAGCTTTAACTAAAACGTGACGTTCTTGCCAGTTAACGTGCGTTGCTATTTTGAGATACCTAGAACCTTTATCTAAAATATAATCTTGGCAAAACTCTGAGTTACCAATAGTACGAACCACACGTAAACGAGATTGAATCACACCTCTATCCAACCATTCTATAGATTTTAACTGAGTAGCTGGTAAAGGATGCTGTGCGTAATTTGGGTCTATATTCCAACCATCCCAATATTGACCACTATCTTTCCAGCTTTGGAGTTGATTTCCGGCGCCATCAAGAATTTCTTTTTGATTAACTAGGTCGTATATACTATCTAAATCCCCAGTATTTTCATTGACAACTACCCGTAGATATTCATTTTCTAGAGAAAATGTTTGAGACTCTAATGTAATGGTATTTTTAGACGCACTTGGGCAAAGCCAAAAAATACTGTAACCAAGAGAGGGTATATTTTCAGCAAGGAATAATAGTTTAGATGAGTTGCTTTGTGAAGGTATTATTCCTTCTGAAGAATAAACACAAGCAAAAGAAAAAGATTCGGGTAAGTCTACACAAACAACTTCACTACGTGACCAGTTTAGGGAATTAAAAACAAAAATCGGTAAGAAGTCTTTGTGTGGTGGTGTAGGTAAAGGCGCCTGAAGTGCAATTTCGTGTAAAGATTTATGTAGAATCTCAGTTCCGACTCTTTCGACTTCTTGCCATTCGGGTAGTGCGTCAGTATAAACTTCGGTAATTGATGAACCTGGTAATATATCGTGGAACTGGTTGAATAATAACTTTTTCCAAGCAGCTTCTAGTTCAGTTTTTGGATATTTCACTCCACAGCGAATATTTGCCCATGCAGCAAAAATTTCTGCCTCATATAATAAAATCTCACACTTTCGGTTGAAGCGTTTTTGGTCGGCATGTGTAGTGTAACAACCACGATGAAATTCCAAATATAATTCATCATTCCACGTAGAGACGCGATTAATCGCGTCTCTACATTTATTTTGGATGTGACGTAAATAATTTTCGGCGGTAGTAAATTCTAATTTTGGGAAAACTTCAGATTTTTGCCAGCGTTGAGCAATTTCCAACATATCACGAGTGGGTCCACCACCGTGGTCGCCAACACCAGGAAGCCAAAGTGCGTCTTTTATACCAGTTTGAGTTTCCCACTCACAGCTATACGCAACCATTTTTTCTGGATCAATACCTTCCCCAATAAGTCCCGACATATAACTAAATATCTCACTACCATCAGGAGAACGCCATAAAAAGGCGCCTTTCTGAAATTTGGTAGTATCATTCCACCGTAATTTCTGAGTCACAAAATATTCAATCCCAGCAGAAACCATAAACTGTGGTAATGTCCAGCAAAAACCAAACGTATCGGGTACCCAGACAATAGAAGAAATTTTGCCAAACTTTTCTTGGGTGTAACGCTGCCCATAAAGAAGCTGTCGAACTATTGACTCTCCAGAAATCAAATTTAAATCAGGTTCGACCCAAAAGCCACCTAAAACTTCCCACTTCTCAGCTTTAACTTGAAATTGAATCTGAGCAAATAAATCAGGACGATTTTCTTCTACCCAAGCATACAAAGCGGGAGTTGAGTGGCAAAAAACCAAATCAGGAAAATCTTGCTGTAATTTTAATACTGACTCAAAAGTATTTTGTGCCGCGCGCCAGGTTTCTTCAACTTGCCATAACCACGCCATATCTAGGTGCGCGTGACCTAAGAGGTGTATTGTTTTAGATTTTAAATCCCCCCAACCCCCCTTAATAAGGGGGGCTTTAAGAACTTTTTTCTCTGTGAACTCTGTGTCTCTGTGGTAAAACTCTTCAACAACTTCAGCCAAAACAGATAACCTATCAGGAGCAAAAGTTTCTAAATATTGTTTAACAACAGCAATCTCCGAAGCGACGAAACCGGGGTCATCAGCAGTACCAGAGTCAAAAACGAGATGAGAACGCATCAAGGCGCCAGAGTCATGCAACGGACTAACTAAGCGCAGCGCTACAATAAAATCATCGCCAGGTGTAACTGCTTCCGATAACAGTACACGTGGTGAAAAGTCAAACAAATCTCCGGCGGCAACAAGTTTACCATTAACATAAACTTGCACATCTTCTGCCCACCATACCAAAGCTAAACGTAACGACTTTCCTTGTAGTGAATAGCTTGGCACCAAACATTCGGGAACAGTAATTTTCTGCGCTAACCATAAAATCCTGCGTCCAGATTCCCAAGCAACATGTCCTTTATTGTTAGTAATGGCGCCATCCCATTTTGATATATCTTCTTGAAATACCTGATTTGCCGTCAAATCTAAAAGTGAATATCGCCAAGCAGCTTGAACCTCGGTTTGGCATAGGGCGCGGAGGTTCTCAATTGCGGTGATAATTAATTTGGTATCAATTGCAGGGTTTTGAGGAGTCATATTTGAGCTAATATATTTCAGTCTTTAACTTGAATAAAGATTTCATCCTGGATCTAATATGTATGCTTTTTTAACACCTATTAAGTATTTACGTATTTTAAATTTTGGTTATAAAAGCTAGTTAATACAGGTAGTATGGTTTCAGTTTGACCAATCACGCTTATTTTCTGCTAGTCGTTTACAGTTTTCATTTTTATCATGACTTCCAGTCGCTATCAAAGCAGGCTTTTTAACTTTTTCTCCCGCCAGTCGCAGCGTTTCGGTGACTCGGCGCTCCGCACTTGGCGCACAATACGAGTTGGTGCTAATTGGTCGTTAGAAGCATTACTTTATCCTGTATTTGCACTGATTCAGAAAACTGTAAATTCTGCTGATAAACAACTTAGACACGCAGAGGCGCCGCAACAGAGGCAGTTAAATTCCCACAATAATACTATTAAGAACAAAACTACTCCTGATTGCGATACAGCAATTGTCCATATGCTGGAAATGGTAAAAACAATACCATCACGCCCTCAAAAAAGTATAAACTCTGTACCAGAAAAATTAGATTACGTAAAATATCATCAGCAATTAGAAACAAATGATACAGTAAAAGCGTATTTATCAAAAGTGCAAGGAATTGCAACTCATTTAGGAAATAAACATATAGTATTGGTAACAGAAGATAATAAAGTGCTTGATATACTCACTTTAAAGCAGCAGCAAATGATACAAGATAAAATAGTAACGGAGGTAGTGGAGTATTGGCGATTATGGCATTTATCTGGCACGCGAGTACAGTCTAACAAAAATTTCTTGCCTGAAATAGACCAATTACTACATAAGTTAACAGGCGGCAATATAATTCCGACTGAACACAACTCGGAACGAAATCAAGAAATCGTTACACAATTATCTACACAATCATATATATCTGGTCTAGATACTTTTTTTGCTCACCTCGAATCAAGTATGTTGACAGTGAGGCGCCATAATCAAAATCAAAGCTTAGTAGCATCCATTGGCACGCTCGTCATGAATGCCATTAATCACTTTTTTGGCAAATCTACAGTTAATAGTCAATACGGCGAAGTTACAAATCATCAATTATATCCGTCATATAACGCAACATTACCAAAGTTAAAGCAGGTAGCAGACGAAACTGAAGACTTATGGTTGACATTTGACGATTTGTTCGGAGAAGAGCTACGGAGTGAAAATGAAGCAGTCTCAACTAATAAGGGTCTAACTTTTAGCGCAAGCCAAAAATTATTAAATCAATCTTGTCATGATGAACAACCAGCGACGCGAAAAGTTAGTCAATTGGTTAAGAGCAGTTACATAAAGGGTAATTTAACTCATAACCCCAAAAAACCTGCTATAACTCAGCAAGTCGAATCAGATACTCTAATTTTGAATCTTATAGACAGCGTTAACATAAAACAAGCTGATCAAATACCTACTTCGGATGATAAACCTGAATTTGTGGAAATTAGAGCAACGAGCGTCAGGTACGAGAAACATATCTTGGAAACGATTTTGGAGTGGCTGGATAATTTGATGCTGTGGTTAGAGGATAAATTCGTAAGAATACTTAAGTTAATTCAGCAAATCTTCACGTAAAATTATAAGTTAAATAAATATGTCGCCAACAAATGACCTAATATTGTTTTTAGTTTTTATAAACATGCCAATAAACATGCCAACACAAGTGAGATACAGAGCGATGAGTTAACAAGTAACGTTTATCTATGCAAGGGGTAGAATGTATTTCAAATGCTTTTCTACAATAATTCTAAATCTACTTGCGTAATATATTGTGAATGCAGTATTATAAATAACTTTGACAATTTGAAGAGAAAAGCATTGTTCAATGTAACAATAACAATGCTTATTTCGTATACTTTGATGAGATTGTAACATGAGTGATACTACTACCGAGACCTCGCCACCAGCTTCCAACCCCCCATTGTCTCAACCGATTCCAAAACCAACTCAGCCACAGCAATATCGAGCTATTGGCTTATTGTGGGGAAAATACACCCCTAGTGCTGAAGAAATCAATAAGGGAATATTGCTTGCACCTGACGGTACAATTATCGACGCGGTTGTTAAGGGTAAAGTCCTTGGTTTGGTAAAATCGTCAATCGTCGATTTGGAGAAAGAGCATTTGTGGGTAGTTTACCCAAAAACCCCTAAAGAAGAATCTCCTATACCTCTACACGTGCAGATAGCGGGTATTTGGGAACCAGAAACTCTTCATCCAGAATTGGAAAAAACAGACTTGCTATATAAAGCAGATGAATTTTCGATACAAGGGGAAGTCGTTTTTCAAGAAAACCAAAAAGGCTTAATAGTAGTTAAGATACAACGGGCTGCGCTTCAACCTGATGATGTGCCAAAATACTTCAAGCTTAAACTACTGGGATATTTGCCACCCAAAGCTGCAAAAAACTTTTGGGAGTTCAAGGTCAAACGTGTGGGTACCGATTTAGTGATTCAGTCAGCCGAAAATATTGCATCACTGGCGCCTCCAGGAAGACCAGGAGGTTTTGGGCGCAAACCCTTTGATAAAAATAGAGGAGGAGGTTATCGTCGTCCACCAGATGGCGCCTCCAAGAAACCTTTTCCCAAAAAAGGCCCAGGTTCTAATGGTCCAAGTGGTCCAACACAACCACCTGTCCTAAAAAAACCACAGCCTTAGAATAAAAAAAGAACGGTTAGCAGCAGTAATTGTTAAGTAGCATTATCTTTCGGTATGCCTAAATCAAAATCAAAATCCAATAAAGACTCCTCTCAACCAGAAACTCCTTCCGCACCGGAGCAGCAACTGTTGAGTATTAAACCTAAAAGACCTCAGCAGGATGTGTTGGCTGACGCAGAAAAAACAAGTCCGCCACCCGACTCGCAAAAATTACTAGGCATCAAACCTAAAAAGACTGAAGAAGTTGCACCGCCACCTGAAACTCAGTCGGAGTCTACTTCTGTTCGCGAAGCTACACAAACGAACTTAAAGCGCCCTGAGTCGGCTCTAGAAAAAGAGCTTACACCCCTATCCCAGGCGCCTTCTGAGTCGGCTTCGGTGCAGAAAGAAGTTATAGAAAACCAAGAAGATAGACCGCCAAAACCAGCATTTCAAAAACCGCAGCTTAAAAAGCCACAACCACCTCCATACAAGAATTTAGAGGAAGTGACTATAAGCAGTGGAGAAACATTTATTGTTGGAGAACAAGTCAAAGTTACAACTGCGAATTATGGCGAATACATTGTAGCAATTAAGTTTATATACGAAGCTGCCGATGGTAGCGTTTGGGCTAGTTATTCCCATACCAACAAAGAACAAAGACACCCTTGGCGATGGGGATGTTGTCGAGCAGATTTACTTAAAAAAGAGTTAAACGAATGATATAAAAAACACTTTATCGCTGCTCCACACCACCAACTACTGGTTTAACCTCAGTCGGATCAGAAAATGGGTCAGTACCACCAGTCCAGTTAAAGTCACTAATGCGGAAACTAATGCCTCCTAATTCTTGAACAGGATTGTAGCGTAACGTAATACCGTAAGTACGACGACTGTACTCTAACGAATATTCGGTGCTAAGACTTTGCCCATTATCAAGGTTGATTGAGGTTTGAAGCCCAAGTCGGAATGGTCCGTAAATTTGTTGAACCACACCTAGGTTTAGTACTTTGTTGTCAACTGCACGGTCAAATAGAAACGGTGACAAACCGTTATTTAAACCTTGAGTATAGCTAACATTAAAGGCTGTGTAATCTAAGAAAGGTTTGGAAAAATTGCCAAATTGTCCTTGTATACCAGCGGTAGCAAGTAAAGTGCTTTGATTATTACCGCTGGTATAAAAGCTAGTCGTACCATTAAGTTCACCGTAAGCGGTTATGTAAGGTATAAGTGGGTTAGGTGTATAGCGCAAACCTTCAGTTGGTGTAGGAGGTAATGCTTTTCCTCTCCATAAAGGCAACCCACCAAAGAGTCTGGCATTAGTTTGAAATCGTCCTAAAGAAATGCGGTCATTATCGCGTCTGGCTGCCAAAAGGTCTAATCTGTCTGTATTTGCATCAATTAATTGAGCGCTGGCTTGATAGGTCAAATTTATACCACTTTTGCCTAAAGGTATAATAGGCGATAGAAGTACACCTCCTAAACTGCTTTGCACTCGTTGAAAACCCAGTGTTCCGTTATAGAATCTATCGCGGTAGCTGTATTCTAAGTTAAGAATATGCGGGTTTTGAGCGCCGAGTGCTTGTTGATATCGCAAATTAGCCCGAAAAGTATCCTCAATTTTACTGAAGTCTAAAGTCTCAAATCTGGCATTTCCTTCAAAGCGACTTGTAGGACTCAAAACAGCATTAAGCTGAGATTTTAGACCAAACAGCGAAGCAAAATTATCGCTTCCAGTTATTGCCTTTTGAGCATAAAACTGTGGTGTAATTGTGAAACTAGACGTATCTGAACTAAATGCTTCAAAGCTTCGCTCAACAAATATACCACCACGCTGTTCACCGTCATATCCAATTGATGCAATTAGTGGAACATCACGTTCTCTACGGTCAATTACCTGCTCATTCCTAGGAATTGGTATAGTTGTGCGTTGGTCAAAGACTAATCGTTGTCCTTGCGTTCTTATTCTGTCTCGCTGTGGCGCCTCTCGCGTTAAAGTCAGTTTATCGGCACGCAGTTCTAGTTCAGGTGGTGAAAATGGGTCATTTGTCAATGTGACATCGCGTGCTTGCAAACCACGTGGATAAAAACTAATTTGCGCTGCTTCAAAGCGAACTCGTCGTACTTGCCCACCTGTACCTGGCGCCTGAATATTAGCAGCATTAGCGGAAGTGCCAACACCAATATCAATACCCCCAGGACTTCCTACACCTGTTAAGGGTTGATTTTGACGAATGCGGTCACTCAAAGGTCTGCTTTGCACTCCCAATGATGCACTCGTTGCTGTACCTGGTGGTGCGAATGCAAAGTCAGTTCCAGCAGTTGGAATGAAAATTTCACCACTACCACGTTCTAATTCGCCATCATCTTGAACAAAATTATATGTAAATCGCTGTCCTCGCAGTACTTGGTCTCCGCGCGTTAGTGCTACATTACCATCGCCAACCGCAATTAAATTATCTAAATTTACCTGCAAGCGGTCAGCATCAACTACTGCCCCATCAAACCTTACAACTACATTACCCTCTGCCGTCACAACTCGACGTTGTTCGTCATACTCCTGACGGTCGGCAACTACTTCTATAACTCTTCGCGTAGTTTGGGGTGTTTGATTTGGTGTTGGAGATGGTTGTGGCGCCTGTGGAGGATTTGTTGGTGTAGATTGGTTATTTTGACGGGACTTAAATTCAATTGTTGAAGGCGAATTTTGTTGATTTTGGGCGTAAAACTCAAAGTTTACAGGTGGTTGACTTGATGGAAATGTATTACCTGCAACATTTGTACTTTGTGTATTATTTGATTGTGAGGGTTTTGTTAATTGTTTTACTAATGCGGATGCTTGAGGCTGTGATAAATTACGACTTTTAGCAACAGTTTGATTAACATCTTGATTAATATCTTGATTAATATTTGGCTGCATCGAATACCCAACAGTCAACCCAGACCCCAGCACTTCGGCACCTTGCGATGTAGATGATGGTGTCAGTTCAGGTGGTAATTTTTCTGGTTGACTTGGTTTAGCGGGGGTTTGGGCAACTAGACTTTTAGAAACGTTCTCAGAGAGCGTCCATGAGTTAGCTTGTTTTTTTGTACTATGATTATTATTATCATTAAGCGCGATTTTAACTGGCGCCTTGCTAGTACTGATATTTTGAGAATTAGTATTATCTGATAAATTTTGAATAGCAGGTTGCGAAGGCGGCAGAACAGGATGAAGCATATAGCATACGTAAGCTTATAGAGAGTCAACTATAAGCCGGAAGTACGACTCAAACTGAGCGCGTATAATCTTCCGACATCAAAGACTTTTACATGTGCTGCCGCTCATTGGCAAGCCATCTGGTTTACAAGGCAGTGCCGTAGGCCCGCATTTTATGGTTAAACGAAACATAGCGCGTTCCATAAAATGCGGATGCTTTGATTAATTATCGAGACATTACTCGAAATCCCGACGTCCGGGGTTGCGAGAAGGGTCATTCGATAAGAATCCAAACACGAAAAGCAGTACAAAGAAAGTAACAACAATATAAACGGCGATTTTTAAAGTTACCATGAGAGATTCCTTCGGATATGCGGCAGTTGCTGGTTTTACCTGCGATGCAGAAAAATATAGCTTCTCTATCTTACCGAAATCTCAGCTAGTTTTGTCGCCTGTTACTCAGAAACCTGGTTTCTCTATCGATATCTTGTAATAAAAAGAACAATTTTACTTAGAAACCAGGTTTCTCTGATGCGCTTCCAATTAAAGTTTTGCTTTAACAGGATTGATTAAACTCATAGTTGTGTTGACGCTTCATGATTGTAGATGTTTCCGTCAAACAGCTTTACCACTACCGATTAAATAAAGTAGTGCCATGCGAACAGCAACACCGCTAGTTACTTGGGTTTGAATTAAGCTAAATTCTGGGTCGTCCATTAAGTCCGAGCTAATTTCGACACCACGGTTTACTGGGCCTGGATGTAATACTTTTACATTTGGCTTACACCACTTGAGTTTTGAGCGTGTGATTCCAAACATTTGGTGGTATTCACGCAAACTCGGTAATAAATGAGCGGTCATACGTTCTTTTTGTAGACGCAATGTCATTACAAAGTCAGCATCGCGTAGTGCTGGCTCTAAGTGCCAATGTATAAATAATTTGCGGCGCCCATCCAGTCCACTTGCTTCACCGTCGTTAATATATTCAGCAAATAATTTGGGCAAAAGTGTTGGGGGTGCTGCAAGATGAACCTCGGCGCCGCTTGCAGTTAGACTCCAAATATTCGAGCGTGCAACACGTGAGTGTAAAATATCACCAACGATGGCAATTTTTTTATCTTTTAAAAGTTCAAGTCGAGGTTGAAGCGGGTCAATAAGGCTACAAATAGTAAATAAATCGAGTAATGCTTGAGATGGATGTTCGTGTTGACCATCACCAGCATTCAAAACACTGACACGTTCACCAAGACGATCCATTTCTAGAGCTACAGCATTGGGGACACCTGCGCTGGTATGACGAATAACCATAATGTCGCATCCCATCGCCAAATAAGTTTTTGCAGTGTCGAGAATAGTTTCTCCCTTCGTCATCGAAGAAGTAGCACTGGTAAAATTGAGCGTATCAGCAGATAAACGCTTTGCGGCTAACTCAAAACTGCTGCGAGTGCGAGTTGATGGCTCAAAAAACAAATTCGCAACAACTTGTCCTTGCAAAGTTGGTACTTTCTTAGTTCTGCGTGATAAAACTTCTCGAAAGCTGGCGGCAGTCTGTAAAACTGCATCATATTCTACAGGAGTAAAATCTGATAGAGAGAGAATGTGATGACGATTCCAAGTGCTAGTAGGCATAAATAGCTTTGAAGCAATATTGTTAGATTTTAGATTATTGGGTATTTATTCCAAAATCTAAAATCTAGAATCAACACTTAGTGCTGTAAATGAAGAACATTCAAAGCGAACGAAATTAGAGATAAGAAAATCATAAATCCAATTGCGTCAAGCATTGTAGTTACGAGAGGTCCACTAATTAACGCTGGGTCAAGTTTTAGTCGCTTTAAACCCATTGGTAAAAAGGTGCCTAATGTTACAGCGACTAGAGTATTAGTAGCCATAACCATTCCCGCAATGACTCCAACCCATCTTTCGCTGGGAGATGCCCAAATCATTGATAGCAATACCATTGTTGTGCCCAATGCGAGTGCGGTTCCTAGACCTGCTGTTAGTTCTTTTTTAAGAATCTTCAGAGTGTCTTTAGGAGTAACTTCTCCAATACCGAGTCCTCGAATTGTAACTGTCAACGCTTGAACGCCAACCGTTCCACCTGTATTAGAAAATAACGGCATAATTACCGCTAACAGAGGTACTGATGCAATTACTGGTTGAAACGGTGCAATTGCGCTTGAGGCGCCGATATACAAAGCCATAATTGCTAAAAGCCAGGGTAAGCGCTTGCGAATTGTCATTAAGGGAGGCGCCAATGCTCCATCATCACCACCACTAACACCCGCTAACTTTTGGATATCCTCAGTTGCTTCTTCTTCCAAAATATCAATCACGTCGTCAATCGTGATGATACCTACAAGCCGTTCTTCGCGGTCAACAACTGGTATAGCGATTAAGTCATAGCGCTTCATAATTCGCGCGACTTCTTCTTGAGGAGTTTCGGTTTGAACTTTAATAACTCTGTCGCTAGCAATTTCCCGAATCAGAACATCAGGAAAAGTGAACAATAATTGCCGCAATGACACAACTCGCACGAGTTTACGGTTGTCGTCGGTGACGTAAGCATAGTAAATCGTTTCTTTGTCTTCGTCTTGGCGCCGAATTTTGCTTAATGCTTCACCAATTGTTAACCCTTCACGCAACCAAACATACTCGGTTGTCATTACCCGTCCAGCAGTTCCTTCTGGGTATCCAAGAAGAGTGGCAGTTGCTTGTCTTTGCTCGGTACTAAGTTGTTGTAGTAAACGCTTTACAACCTTTGCTGGGAGTTCATCAAATAATTCCGCACGGTCGTCCGGACTCATTTCTTCAACAAGTTGTACCACCTGAGCATCATGCAAAGAATCAATAAGTTCTTCTTGCACCTCTGGAGGTAAATATTCAAAGACATCAATTGCTTGACTTTTATTGAGCAAACGGAAAGCTATAGCACGCTGTTTTTCGGGTAATTGCGTGATATAGTCACCCACGTCTACAGGTTGCAAACGATTTAATTCATGCTTGAGCTGGTTCAAGTCAGCAACGTCAACTACTGAATTGCGAGCATCTTCTAAAAGCATATTAACCTCCTAATATCTCCCCCGCGCTGGGAGATAGTTCTCGCCAGCTTAGAGGAGGGTTGTACTGCCATCTTGCGGACTTTTGTCCATAAATCCTTAAGAAATCAACATCGATATCCAAAATTGGGCATCGCTAAGTCATAATACTAGCCCGGAATACTAAAATCCGGTAGATGCCTTTTTTTATGAAGAGTAAGATTCGCCCACAACCCAAAGTGCTGTGCGAACGATACTACCCTGACATGCATTGGAGTTGAGTAAATTTTACTACTATCCTTATCTGTGTCAAGCAAACTGATAAATTGATGTTCAAAATGTGTGAATCAGAAGCTATAAGACTTTAGGAAGTAGTTCTCAGTACAAAAACCCAAAATTAATATAAGTGGTACTACTGCAATTTATTTAATTACAGCACCATTTTACCAATCGGCTTGATTAAGTATGAACTTCTACCGAATCTGAACCACTATTTTTAGCCTTTAAAACAATTTAATCGAATTATGGTAGGTTTAGTCTTCTCAAATTCGGTAGATTTACTACTATTCCTTAAAGGTATTGACACCCCTGACTGTAAACTCCTTTATATCAGCTAATGTGTTGTGGCGCCGCTCTAAATACACGCGATTTTATGCATCGACCTGTTAAATGACAAGATAGCAGCTTTAGTTCAGAAGTTAAACTATTTTTACAAACTCGTCAACAGGTAATAATTTATACAAGTAAACCCACTTATCAAAAATAAGAGGGCTATTAAATAACCATGCAAACTTGATGATTACCAACTGAATATTATGATTATGTAGTGTATTGGTTGGCAATGACTAAATTAATTAAGATTGGTAGATGTAGAAGCATTTTAAGTTTAGCCTTTGAAATAGTATTAATCAGCTTGATAAAAGTTATAGCTATATTCTGATTAATATCAGATTGCACGTAAAAATACAGATAACTTTTATACTATTTTGTAAAGATTTCAAGAAACCGGGTTTCTTCGTTGATAGCTTGTAATAAAAACAACGATTGTACATAGAAACCCGGTTTCTAAGATATCGACTTAAGAGGCGCCAACGGTAGATAATAAAGTTAACACTTAATTTCTGTAGCACAGAAGGCGCCTTCTTGGTGCGGAACTTGTGACAAAACGTTACATTATAAAGAACGTAACAGCTACAGGATTAAACACCTTTCTGGTTATCCCGCATTAACTTTATGAAGACTGCTTCGCAACTGCAAACTCGTCTTGAATATTATTACCAGCAAATAAAGACGATTATTCTCAGTCGTCAAAATCCAATTACAGGTTTGCTGCCAGCAAGCACAGCAATTACTGCTCATGGTGATTATACCGATGCATGGGTGCGCGATAATGTTTACAGTATTTTAGCGGTTTGGGGTTTAGGGTTAGCGTATCGCAAACTCGATGATGATAACGGACGCACTTACGAACTTGAATTTAGCACGGTTAAGTTGATGCGTGGCTTGTTGTTTGCGATGATGCGACAAGCGAATAAGGTGGAGCAATTTAAACATACGCAGTCTCCATTAGATGCACTGCACGCAAAATACAATACTAGTACCGGAGATGTAGTAGTTGGTGATGACGAATGGGGACACCTACAGCTTGATGCAACATCAATATTTTTATTGATGCTAGCGCAAATGACCGCATCGGGGTTACAGATAATTTATACGCTCGATGAAGTTAATTTTGTTCAGAATTTGGTTTATTATATCGGACGCGCCTATCGTACACCCGACTATGGAATTTGGGAACGGGGTAATAAAATTAATCATGGCAACGCTGAATTGAATGCTAGCTCCGTGGGAATGGCGAAAGCTGCCTTAGAAGCAATAAACGGACTTGATTTATTTGGTGTTAAAGGTTCTCAAGCATCGGTAATTCACGCCCTACCTGATGAAATTGCACGTACTCGTATTACATTAGAATCTTTATTACCACGCGAGTCAGCTTCTAAAGAAATTGATGCAGCATTACTAAGCGTGATTAGTTTCCCGGCTTTTGCAGTAGAAAATTTAGATTTACGTGACCGGACTCGTAACGATATTATCAACAAGCTAGGGGGCAAGTATGGCTGTAAGCGTTTTTTACGAGATGGACATCAAACGGTTTTAGAAGACACCCACCGTTTACACTACGAACCTTGGGAGTTGAAGCAATTTGAAAATATTGAGTGCGAATGGCCTTTATTTTTTACTTATCTTGTATTAGATGGGTTATTTAGAGGTGACAACGAACAAGTTGAATTTTATTTGAGTAGTTTAGATACTTTGCTGGTTGAGCGAGATGGTATAAAATTACTGCCTGAACTTTACTATGTACCTCAAGAATATATTGAGGCTGAAAAAGCACAACCGCAGTCACAGCAACGTTTACCGAACGAAAATGTCCCCTTGGTTTGGGCGCAAAGTTTGTACTATTTGGGTAAACTTCTTAGCGAAGGGTTTATAGCGGTTGGTGACATTGACCCATTGGGTAGACATTTAACGATGGGTAAAACCAGGGAAGCGCTTGTGCAAATAGCTTTACTTGCTTCTGATGAAGATTTGCAAGATAAACTCAAAGTTTATGGTATTGAGACGCAAACGCCGAAACAAGTGGCGCCAACACAAGTTCGCGACTCGGAAGATTTAATCCCAATTTATACACAAATAGGGCGTAACGATAAGCTGGCATTAACTGGGCGCCCACCGCGTCGTCCTCGTAGTTTGACTACTTCACGCTTTTTCCGTTTAAATGGTGAGATGGTAGTATTTTTACCATCTTTCTTAGACTCACAGCAATTTTACTTAACTTTAGACTATCATTTTTTGGTAGACCAATTTCGTAGTGAACTAGCTTATATCCAAAAATACTGGAATGAGTTAGGGCGCCCAACTTTAACTTTAATGCTGACACACACAATGTTAGAAGTGGGTAGCGAAGCATTACTCGAATTAATGCAGGAGCTTAAAGAAGGTGTTTGTAATGGAGTTAGAGTTAAGCTAGGAAAACTCAATCAATTGACATTAACAGGCGCCATCGAGCGTATAGATTATTTACAAGACTTTGACTTTTTGCATTCCTCCGTTCAAAATGCTCTACCGCGTTGCACTTACCTAACATTTAGTGTTGACAAAAATTGGCAGTTGAGAAACACGCAAGAATTTCAAATGGAGTACGAAGCAAATTTAGAAAAACTGCTGTCGTCTTTACAGTCCTCACAAAATATTTACGAGCAAGTCGAGTTATTACAAACACTTGCCAGTTTAGAAGGACTTGAATTTGATACTGGGTTTGGAGGTGAAAACACGCGCGTTACGGTTAGCGATTTACTCGACGAAGTTTATACGAAAGCTGCTGAATTAGGATTATGGGCAGTAGTTCGAGGTGCTGCGGGTTTGCGGCAAATGGCGGATATTAGCTTATCAGATGTGGTAACAAGTTTAATTGTGCGTGGTAAACAAATTGCAGTAGGAAAAGCATACACCGAAGACTCACTTATCACAGTTCCTTTATCTCACAGCGAAATTGTAGAAAAAATTAATAACTTCTGTCGTGAGGATATTCGTGATAGGATGCTCACCCAGGAAATATTAATTTACCTGAGTAATTTAATTAAATCTGAACCTGAATTATTCAAAGGTTTATTAACAGTACGTGTTGGGTATTTGATTTTACTACTAACAAGTGAAATTGCGGGTGAATTAGTAATTACTCAAGACGAAGCATACGAGCAATTAATGCGGTTATCGCCATTTGAAGTTAAAAGTAGACTTAGAAAAGTAATGCTCGAATATTCAGGCATGAGTAATGTTTTGCGTAAGCAAGAATCATTACATGTTAAACAAAAAGCAAGCGAAATTAATTGGTTAGCAGTATCACCAATAACTGAAGAAATTGAACCCCCTGAAGGAGGTTGGCGCCGTTTTCGTAAAGCTGAAGGTTCAACCGGACGTGTACCTTCATACTTTTACAAACAAGTTTGGTTATTAATGCAACACTGTAAAGGGGTAGTAATTGGCGATAAGCTCGAACGTCGCAACCGTTTAGATAGTGAAGTCATGTTAGCAGAAATGACCGCAGGAGAGAAAAACTTTGCACTAAGAGTAGAGCATTTACTTAATAAAATCGAATCTCCTGAATATCGGCAGGTGTGTATTGAAGCACTTATTGAATTAGGCGCCATTGCATCAGAAAACCCCGATTTACAAATTGAAGATTACATCGTTTTAGATGTATTAATTGGTCACGCTGTTAGATTGGCTTGGTTAGAAATGCGACCTGAACGTGGAGATAGATATGACGAAGATAAAGCTTCTGCTTGGCGTTCTTATTACAGTACTTCGCCAAGAGAATGTGCCGGTCATATAGTTAAAGCGTTTAAGTTCTTAACTGAATTTGCTGAAGCTGTTCCTGTTTGATCCCCCCAACCCCCCTTAATAAGGGGGGCTTTGAATTCAATGTCATGCTGAACGCAGTGAAGCATCTCAAAATTTACTTTTTGAATTTAAACAATATCTTTTATATAACTAACCACGCTCGTCACAAAGAACACAAAGCAAAAAGCTTATTAATAACAAACATTACATTTATTTTGAAACTCTTCATAAGCTTTATTTAGTGCCTGCATTACAGTTCTTGCTTTTGCAGTTGCATTAACATCCGGATGATATAATCGAGCCAATTTATAATATGCCCGTTTCACCTCAGTAGCACAAGCATCTTTTTCCACATCCAAAATTTCCCACCATTCACCGCATAGCAAAGGCTCAGTTACTAACTTATTCTTATCTATATTATTCCAAATTATAACAGTACCGTTTTTACCACCACTTACTAACGTATTCCCATTAGAACTAAAAGCAACCGCATTACACCCGCTCAAGTTTTCTAATATTTTGCCTGTTGCTAAATTCCAAACTTTAACACCATCATTACCTGCACTAGCAAGTATTTTTCCATCAGAACTAACAGCAAGCGACAGGATACTAGCTTGATGTGCTGTTAAAGTTTGTAATACTTTACCTGTTGCTAAACTCCATATTTTAATCGTAGAATCGGCGCCACCACTAATTAAAGTTTTACCATCAGGACTAATTACAACTGCCTGCACTGCTGCCAAATGTCCAGTTAATACTTGTGGTTGTCCCAAAGCATTTAAATTCCATATTCGGATAGTTTTATCGGCGCCACCACTAGCAATAATTTTACCATCAGGGCTGAAAGTAACAGATAAAACAGCTTCTGAATGTCCGTTTAAAGTACGTTTTAACTCTTTTGTGTAACGTCCCCAAAGTCGAATAGTTTTATCAGTACTAGCACTAGCAATGATTCTATTATCTGGACTAAAGGCAATTGAAGAGACAAAACCATTATGGCTGATGGGAGAATCTGAGTAATACGCAGAACTAGAATAATTAAATATACCAAGATATTTTTTTGTCCCTAAGTGCCAACTACTAATTTTGCGGTCAACACAACCACTGGCAAACATCTCATTATCGGGACTAATAGCAACAGATAAAACGGCGCCTGCCTGCCCAATAAAAGAATAAAGCTTTTTGCCTGTTTTTATATCCCATTCACAAACACTTCCATCATCGCTAGCACTGACAATCGTTTTACCGTCAGGACTTATTGCTATTGCATTTACTGCTGCGGTATGTCCTTTTAAAGTATGTAGGCATTTCCAAATATCTGGTGGCGCCACAGGAAGCGATGCGATTTGTTTACAACTTGCTTTTGGTGCTTCTACTTTTTTATGATATTTAGCTTTTAGGGCTTGTAACTCATCCTCAACTTCCAAAGCTGTAAATTTCTGGTTTAAATCTTCTCCAGATAAAAAAGCCTCTAATTCAGTTACTGCGGCTGAATACGCTTCTACTTCCAGCACTTTTTCTTCCATACGGTCAAAAAGTTGTGTAGGAGTTTCAGAATATTCATTATCTAACATAGACGCGATACCATACGCAGCAAGTCCAACAACTGCCCCAACGTAAGCCATTGGCGCCGCACCAATACCAAAAGCCAAACCAATTTTAGGTGCAACAATTCCCATTCCACCAACAAAACTTGAAACTCCCACCCCACCAACGGCGCCAACTCCCATTACACCCCAAGCTGTAGCATCTCCATCTGCTATTGCTTTAAAAGCACCATAAGTTGCGGCGCCAGCAACTGCTGCTGCTCCACCAGCTGCAAATGCCGCAACCTCTTTAACATCATCTTCTTTACGATTTTTAGCCTTTTTTTTAACCAAATTTACTTATCTAATAAGAAAAGTAACAAATTGTTTCTATGAACCGCATTTGTGCTTTCACCTAAATACCAGTAAAGTTTGTGCAAAGTTCAACAAAAAACAAATTGATTAGATTTATCAACAATTTTGATGGTCAAACAACCTCCTGATATACTTTTCTCTGAGATATTGTAAATAAACCATTTAAGTTTCTTAAAGAAAAGATTTTAATGACTTCAGTAGATTTTCCCAAGCATAAGAAGGCTAAAGCTTTAAAGCCTGGAAGTCGGCGCCCTGCTAAAGAGCTATGCAGTGAGTGTGGGCTTTGTGATACATATTATGTTCATTATGTCAAGGAAGCTTGCGCTTTTATTAATCAGCAGTTCGAGACTTTAGAACTACAAAGTCACGGTGCCACTCGTAATCTTGATAATCCCGATGAGGTATATTTTGGGGTACATCAAGAAATGATGGCGGCACGTAAACAGCAACCTATAGAAGGCGCCCAGTGGACGGGTATAGTAAGTTCGATTGCTATCGAGATGCTGAATCGCGGTATGGTCGAAGGTGTTGTTTGTGTACAAAATACTAAGGAAGATAGATTTGGCCCAATGCCTGTTATTGCCCGCACTCCCGAAGAAGTATTGGCAGCGCGCGTGAATAAGCCGACTTTATCACCGAATCTTTCGGTGTTAGAACAAATTGAACAGTCGGGAATGAAGCGGTTGTTAGTAATTGGTGTTGGTTGCCAAATTCAAGCCCTACGAGCGGTTGAGAAACAACTGGGGTTAGAGAAGCTTTATGTTTTAGGTACTCCTTGCGTTGATAATGTGACACGCGCTGGGTTACAAAAATTTCTAGATACTACAAGTAAATCACCTGATACGGTCGTTTATTACGAGTTCATGCAAGATTTTCGAGTTCACTTTAAGCACGAAGATGGTTCTACAGAGTTGGTGCCATTTTTTGGATTAAATACAAAAGAACTCAAAGATGTATTTGCACCATCGTGTATGAGTTGCTTTGACTATGTAAATTCTTTGGCTGATTTAGTTGTTGGGTATATGGGGGCGCCGTTTGGTTGGCAGTGGATTTTGGTGCGAAATGATACAGGTAAAGAAATGCTCGATTTGGTTAAAGACCAAATTGATACGCAACCTGTAATGTCACAGGGAGATAGAAAAGCCGCAGTTCAACAAAGTATACCCGCTTACGATAAGGGTGTAACTTTGCCAATGTGGGCAGCTAAATTAATGGGAGTGGTAATTGAAAAAATTGGACCCAAAGGTTTAGAATACGCGCGCTTTTCGATTGATTCGCACTTTACCCGGAATTACTTATATGTTAAGCGTCAGCATCCTGAGAAGTTAGAAGCGCATGTTCCTGAGTTTGCCAAGCGAATTGTCGGACAGTATAAATTACCTGAATGATTTGTAGGGTGGGCAGTGCCCACCTTACTATTGTACAGACGTGACATGTCACGTCTCTACATTCCTCACTTTTATCTTGGCTGACTTGGTGGAAGTTGTTCTGTTGTAATTAGTGCTTCCATTACTTCTTTGGCTATAGGCGCCGCGACTGTACCACCGTATGCATGTTCGCCTTTTGGTTCATCGACAATTGCTAGTACAACATAACGAGGTGATTCTACTGGTAGTACTCCTATAAAACTTGTAATTCTGGCGTTTGCCATATAACCACCACCAGAAGCATTAGCTTTTTGAGCAGTACCTGTTTTACCTGCTATGCGATAACCATTTATTTGTGCTTCTTTACCTGTACCTTTAGTAGAAACAACCGTTTCCATCATTTCTACTACTTTTTGTGCTGTGATTGGTGAAAAAATTTGTCGGGGTTCTGGTCGTGTTGGTGTATAGTGCATTTGACCTTTACTGTCAAATAATCCTTTGACGACGTGAGGTGTTACTAATTTTCCACCATTCGCTAAAGCTCCCGTCATTTGTACTAGTTGTAATGGCGTGAGCGAAAATCCTTGACCGAAGGATGTTGTTGCTGGCTCAATTGGGGTAGTAATAAATTCTTCCTGACTTTTAAGTTGACTAGCAACGGAGAATGGTAAGTCTGTCTCCATACCTTGCCCTAAGCCTAGTTTCTCTAACCAACCATAATAAACGCTAGGGCGCATACGTTGCATCATCTGCACCATTCCGATGTTGCTAGAAAATTTGAGAATTTGGGCAATATTAATACGTCCGTAACGTTTGTCTTCTGAGTTTTTGATTGTACGGTCGCCAACTTGAATTGTTCCTGAGTCCCTAAATACATCATCGGGCTTAATAATTCCTGCTTCAAGACCAATAGCTACATTCAATGGTTTGAAAGTAGAACCTGGTTCATATAAGTCGGCAACTGCCCAATTTCTGAATAGTGAAATATCCGCTTTGGAATATTCGTTTGGGTTGTAAGTCGGTTGCGTTACCATTGCGAGCAGCGAACCGTCATAAGCATCCATTACTATTACGGCGCCACGCTTTGCACTGTAACGTTTCATCTGATTTTTTAATGCAGAACGAGCCGCGCGCTGTAAACGGGTATCAATTGTCAGTTGCATTCCCATATCATCAAAATTTGGGAACCCTTCTGGTGCATAATCTGGCATTAAGGCGCCATTACCAGCACGACTCAAACGAACTGCTTGTGCGGCACGTTCTAAAAGCTTTTCTTGACTATATTCAACTCCAGCCTGTCCTCGACGGTCAAGATTTACATACCCTACGACTTCAGACGTTAATTCTTGGGTGGGGTAGTAGCGTGCGTATCTTTGCCGCAGTTCAAGACCATCAAAACGTAATCCGGTTATTCGGTCTGCAACTGCCTCTGATAAAGCAGAATTTAACAAAATATTGCTATTTTGAGCGGCAAACCGACTTTCTAGCTTACTGGCATCTTGGTCTAAAATTTTCGCCAGTTCTTCTGCCACCTGATGACGCGGCTTATTAAATTGCTTTGGGTGAGCGTGTAAAGTATAAACTTGACGGTCAACTGCCAATAAATTTTTATTACGGTCTATTACTTGTCGGCGAGGCATATAAGGTCTTAAGTTGACCATTTGCTGATTTCGGGCTTTTTGTGTCAACTTTGGACCGCGAACAATTTGTAAATTATACAGATTTATACCTAAACCAATACCTGCTGCGATTAGCACTCCCCAAACCGTAAATAAACGCAGTTTAAAATTTGCTGTTACAGGCGGCGCCACAGCAGTACTATTATCATCGTCTTTTATATCTTTCGATAGATTTTTAGAATTTTGTCGCTGCCGACCTTTGAATTCTGCTTTGGGGAGGTTTCGGAATTTAATTTTGCCTGGTGGTAACTTTTGCATAATTATTAAGTTAAAAGTGCTGAGTGCTGAGTGCTGAGTATAGTTAGGAGTTAGTAGTTAGTAGTTAAGAGTTAGTAGTTAGGAGTTACTACTCAGCACTCAGCACTTTCTACTCAGCACTCAGCACTTTCTACTCAGCACTTAAGATTAGTAACCAATAGGTATAGAATTTGGCGTTGGGGGTGTATTTACAACGGTAGATGGAGTATCTGGCTTTAAATTTGGCGCCGCAGGTAGGAAAATTTGACTTGCGGGACTTGGAGAAGTTAAACCAGCACCGTTGTTTTCTGCTTCGGCAGCTATTTTAGTTTTGAGAGCATTATTTGTTATCGTCAACTGTCGCTCGTTACGCTGCAAATCTTGCAATTTGCGGTATGACTTACTCCACAGTTGCTGGGAGTAAACAGTATAACCATACGCAATCAACGTTGAAACTACGAGTAAAAACGATAGCACTGAAGTATAACGCTGCAACGAACATAAACGCAACAACCAAGAGGGCATGGTCGCCGCTGCATTATACATTACAGGAATTTCTTGTTCTGCCAAAGGACGTGATTGAGTTAAGTTACCTAATGGTTTACTAGATGTTGAACGTGGACGCTGTTTTTTATTCCCCTTTTGAGATACACCTGTCATTGGCGATGTAGGTAAGTTGTTTTGTTTACCTTCTTGAACGTTAGTACTATCATGTAATACAGATGAATTTGAATTACGGCGTTGAGAACGTCTGCGTCGGAACCAACCGCCCGTTGCAGAACTATCAACGTTTTTTTTGCGAACAGCCATAACTTTGATTTGGAATTGCGAGTAAGTTATTGTAAACGCTTGTGAGAAACCGGGTTTCTGCACTGTATGGGCACCTAATTGCTTGACGTTAGCAAGAAATTACATTTTTTGGTATAATAACCGAAATAATAATTTCCACAGCAAGCGAACAAAGCCGCAATCTGTGTCATATCTAACAATATTGTGACTCGCAAGCTAGAATAAAACCTGTTTCATACCTTAAATACTGATTTAATGCTCAAAAGCACATTTGAATGTGTCATGTAAAAAAGGTTAAAAAAAAGCAACAAATACGGTATGGTATTCAACAGGCTAAAATTTTATTGCCGCATTTGGTGAAAGAGGAGTTATGAAAATTAGAATCCTTGGTATTGCTCTCGTTTTAGGTTTGGCTACAACTCTCGGCGCCTGCGAAGGTGGCGGTGGTGATGCTGGTGGTGGTGCAGGTACTGCTTCACCTGGTGCAGCAGAACCAACTGATGCAGCTACAACCCCTGCTACAACTATTACAACCCCTGCTACTGGTGCTGCTACTCCTAAAGCTACCGGTGCCGCTACTCCTAAAGCTACGAAGTCTCCCTAGGCCTTAGTTGACATTAGTCGCGCTTGTTTTCAGTAGTAGTAGTTAAATGCTCCTCACTATACTGTTTAGTCAGAGTTTCGAGTCTAGTGTGGAGTAAATAATATTTCCTTGAAAATGTTCGGATGCAAACGTTATCCGACTAATATTTTCCTGAACTATTTTCTTTGTCCGTTTTAAATAAAATACTGACCTGACGAAGCTTTTTGTCTTTGGCAGGTCTTTATTTCTATTTGGGTTTTTTGTCAATTGGTTACTACTGTTGCCTGGAGCGAGATTTGAGAAATGGATATAAAAATAAAAAAACTATTTTCATTTATTACTCTTGTTGCTATTACCAGTGTTTTGACTATCGTAGTCAGTGGTTTACGTTTACCAGCGTTATCGTTACCACCAGCAGATGACATTCCCGAAGAAATTTTACGAACAGAGATTATTACAGCAGCGCGTTCGTCGGTTGACGGCAAACCACTCACTGCTGCTGAATATTTAGAACAACAGTCACGACTCAGCGCAGTTCCACCCCCAAAACTAGACCCAAAGATTCGCGAAAACATTTTTCTGCTGCGTATACGTAGTGCCTTGAAGTCAGTTTTTCCATTTTTGAATTTTTAGGGGCGGGTTCACCTAAATACTCATTATTTGCCAGGATATAGGTTAACCCGACCGTACAGAGGTTAAAATATCCATTTTTTCCGCCTAAGTAGCGACAAAATTGAAAATAAATGTAAAGAATATATATAGAAATAAATAAAAAAGCAAATTTACTTAACCAATAAATCGCTCACGTAGGTAGCTTCATGTCTATGACCACCATCGCTCCTGAACAGGTTAACCGCATCATCTGGAACCAGCATCATGACCCGTTTGAAATTCTTGGTTCCCATCTTATCGACCAAAATGGTACAAATGTTTGGGCTGTGCGAGCCTACTTACCAAATGCTAGTGCAGTGTGGGTAGTTCTTCCTGAAGAAAGAAAAGAAATTGAAATGGAGAGTGTGCATGACCCACATTTTTTTGAGTGTCGAATTGAAGCTAAAGAATTAAATAATTACCAGTTACGTATTAAAGAAGGTGAACACGAGCGTGTTACCTATGACCCTTATGCTTTTCGCTCTCCTCGTTTGACCGAGTTTGATTTACATATTTTCTCGGAAGGAAATCATCATCGCATTTACGAGAAATTAGGAGCGCACTTTATTTCTGTTGATGGTGTCACAGGTGTTTATTTTGCGGTATGGGCGCCTAATGCTCGTAACGTTTCGGTACTCGGTGATTTCAATAGCTGGGATGGACGTAAACACCAGATGCGTAGGGGTGCTACTGGAGTTTGGGAATTATTTATACCTGAACTCGAAATAGGCACACATTATAAGTATGAAATCAAGAACAATGATGGGCACATTTACGAAAAAAGTGACCCTTACGGATTTCAACAAGAACCTCGTCCTAAAACAGCTTCGATTGTCACTGACCTAAATTCGTATCAATGGCAAGATGAAGACTGGATGGAAAAACGGCGCCATGCAGAACCACTTAACCAACCAATATCGGTTTATGAACTTCATTTAGGTTCGTGGATGCACGGTGCTAGTGCAAACATACCCAAAAATCCGGATGGAACAAACGCACCTGTTGTTCCTGTTTCTGAACTCAACCCAGGCGCCCGCTTTTTAACATACCGTGAACTAGCTGAACGTCTTATTCCTTACGTGAAAGAATTGGGGTACACCCATATTGAAATGTTGCCAATTGCTGAACATCCATTTGATGGGTCTTGGGGATATCAAGTAACTGGATACTACGCGCCTACTTCAAGATATGGTACTCCAGAAGACTTTATGTACTTCGTTGACCAATGTCATAAAAATGAGATTGGCGTGATTGTAGACTGGGTGCCAGGACATTTTCCTAAAGATGGACACGGTTTAGCATTCTTTGACGGTACACATCTTTATGAACATGCCGATCCCCGTAAAGGTGAACATAAAGAATGGGGTACGCTTGTATTTAATTATTCGCGTAATGAAGTTCGTAACTTTTTAGTAGCGAATGCTTTGTTCTGGTTTGACAAATATCATATTGATGGAATTCGCGTTGATGCTGTGGCATCAATGCTTTATCTTGATTACTGTCGTAAAGAAGGAGAATGGGTAACAAATCAATATGGTGGTAGAGAAAATATTGAAGCTGCCGATTTTTTACGCCAAGTCAATCATTTATTGTTTAGCTATTTTCCAGGTGTACTTTCGATAGCTGAAGAGTCTACATCTTGGCCAATGGTGTCTTGGCCTACATATGTAGGTGGACTAGGTTTTAACTTGAAATGGAATATGGGCTGGATGCACGACATGCTAGATTATTTCAGCATGGATCCTTGGTTCCGTCAGTTCCACCAGAACAATATTACTTTTAGTATTTGGTATAACCACAGCGAGAACTTCATGCTGGCGCTATCGCATGACGAAGTGGTGCATGGTAAGAGTAATATTATTGGGAAAATGCCCGGTGATAGATGGCAAAAGTTTGCTAACGTCCGCTGTTTGTTTTCATACATGTTTGCTCATCCTGGTAAGAAAACCATGTTTATGAGCATGGAATTTGGGCAATGGAGTGAGTGGAATGTTTGGGGTGATTTGGAGTGGGGTTTGTTACAGCACGAACCACACCATTTGTTAAAGCTGTTTTTCCAAGACTTAAATCATCTTTACCGCAGTGAACCTGCATTATATTCCCAAGATTTTGCCCAAGAGGGGTTTGAGTGGATTGATTGTAGCGATAACCGTCATAGTGTTGCTGCGTTTATTCGTCGTGATAAAGACACAAATGATTTTATTGCCGTGGTTTGTAACTTCACACCACAACCTCATTCGCACTACCGCATTGGTGTTCCTGAACCAGGTTTTTACACTGAGTTATTTAACAGTGACGCGCGTAAGTACGGCGGTAGTAACATGGGTAACTTAGGAGGCAAGTGGACTGATAACTGGTCGATGCACAATCGCGAATTCTCATTAGATTTGTGTTTACCTCCACTAGGAGTGCTGCTTCTAAAGCTTGATAAAAATAGAACAGCTGCCGTAATGAATCAAGAAGTTTAATTTTCCATATCTTGTAGAATAATCTCTTGTAGAATAATCTCTTGTGGAATGATCTCTTGTGGAATGATCTCTTGTGGAATAGTCTCTTGTGGAATGGTCTCTTGTGGAATGGTCTCTTGTGGAATGGGCATCCTTGCCCGTTCCAAATAAACAGGCGCCTTACCCACAGGAAGCTCAATTTGAAATTCTGTACCTTCTCCTGGGTTAGAAATACAGCGAAGTTTACCTTGATGCTTTTCGATAATGATTTGGTAAGCAATAGATAAACCTAACCCAGTTCCTCGACCAACTGGTTTGGTTGTAAAAAATGGGTCGAATATTTTTTGCTGTATTTGTTCTGGAATTCCACAACCATTATCGCGAATGCTGATTAATATACTATTTTGTGAAATTTGTTGAGTGTTAATATTGATTTTTAATACTTCTTTAGCTACAATTTTATTCTTGACAAATGTATCTTCTAATGCATCTATTGCATTTATTAAAATATTCATGAATACTTGATTTAGTTGTCCTGCAAAACACTCAACTAAAGGCAAATCAGAATAATTTTTAATTACAGCAATTTCTGGGCGCCTATTTTGTTGATTAAGACGACTTTGTAAAATCATCAAGGTGCTATCAATGCCCTCATGGATATTTACAGTTTTCATTTCAGCCTCATCCAACCGTGAGAAATTTCGCAGAGAAACAACTATTTGTTGAATTCGGTCTGCTCCCATTTTCATCGAGTTAAGTATTAACGGTATATCTTTTTCAAGAAACTCAAAGTCTATTTCTTGTATACAATCTTGAATCTGTTTTATTGGTTGAGGATAGTTATGTTGGTAAAGCTTTAATAATTTAAATAAGTCTTGGCAATATTCTTTAGCATAAACAAGATTGCCATAAATAAAATTTACAGGATTATTAATTTCGTGAGCAATACCCGCAACCATTTGTCCTAAACTCGACATTTTTTCATTTTGAACTAGTTGTATTTGGGTTCTTTGCAATTTATCTAAAGCTTCTTCAAGTTCTGAGAGTGCAATTTGACGTTCTGCTTCTAACTGTTTGCGTTGAGTAATATCAATTGCAATCGACGCAACTCCTATAACTTCCCCAGATCGAGTAACTAAAGGGTTATTGTACCATTCGCAGATAATTATTCTACCGTCTGCCGTTAAGTTTTCATTCACGCTATAGTTACCTACTCGTGATGTCAACAAATTGCCTATAATTTTTTCAAAATGCTCTTTTACATGCTCAGGAATTAACATTTCTATATTACAACCAATTATTTGGTTTTCAGTGTATCCAAATATTTTTTCTGCTGCTGGGTTCCATGACTGCACTTCAAGATTTGGAGTCCATTCGATTATTGCTAAAGGTATTTGTTCAATAAGTAACGACAGTCTTTGTTGTGACGCACGCAGTCCTAACTCGGTTTTTTGATGTTCTGCTATTTCTGCTTGCAGCACTTGATTAATTTCTGCTAACTGTTTGGTTCTTTCTATAACAAGCGTTTCCATTTGAGCATATGCATTCTTAAGCGCTTCTTCAGTATGACGGTACTTATCAATATTAATTGTTATATCTCGAATTGTACCAACTAAAAATTTATTACCATTCTCATCTATCAATAATGTTTTCTTTGTAGAGATAATATGAGTTAAGCCGAATGAATCAGTAAAAAACTCCTCGTTTTCACAAGATTCATTTGTTAAAAAAACTTGTTCGTCTTTTTCCCAAAAAACATCCGCTTCTTCCTTGGGAAAAAAATCATAGTCTGTTTTTCCAATTAATGCATCTCGCTTATGTCCTATAAAATCACAAAAAGCATCATTTAAAAAAACCCAAATGTGCTGTGAATCTTTAACAAATATTGGGTCAGATATACTATTCAATATTTGTAGTAACAATTCAATTCTCCCTGCCAGTTATGTAGATTAATCTAATATTGGTTTGAGTTGAAACTTTTTATTGCCCCCAACACAACTAAATTTTTTATTACTAATAAGTACTATGTTAATAAGTATTATTCTCATATTCATTAATTATATTACATACTACGCCATAAATAGTACTTATTTATACATGAACTTTATAAAATATAGTCCTGAAGCGCGAGTCTATAAATGTCTTTGTAAAATTCCAATTAGAACGGCTGGCGCCTCAAGATGAGGTAAAATTCCGGTCTTAGGTATTGTATAAAAGTTTTGAATAGCAGTTGTATTTAATAATGACAATCTTTGCCCAAGACGGAGGCGTGTAAATTGTGCTTGTTCTCCCCAAAATATCGTTGTTGGTATTATAAGTTGTTGAATATATAGACTTAAATCAAAATATAAGTCACCGCGTAGAAATGCTAAAGCTGAAAATTTCGCATTTGGTTGTTGTGCGCTATATAAATATGCTTGTACCATCTCTTGGGTAACAAGTTGAGGCGATACAAACAGAAAACTTTGTAAAAAATTACGAACCGCTAGTTCATTCTCGGCGCCTAGGGTGTATATCAAGTCTTCTAACAGGGGTAGACTGATAAGTCCAAGTGGTAGTCGTCTACCTGCACCTTCGCCAAAGTCATTAAATCCGGAAGGACAAATTAGAAATAATTGTTTAAATAAACTTGGTTGAGTAATAGCGAGTCGAATTGCTAAAGCAGCAGTTAATGAAGATGCAATAACTGTAACGGGAGAATCACAAGTTTGATTAATAAATTCTGTAATCGTGGTTAGATAATCATTAATAGTATAGTTACGAACTGGATGTGCGGAATCTCCCCAACCAATTAAATCAGGCGCCAAAATTCGATGTGTTGCGGCAAAAGCTGGATAGACTTTAGACCATTCATAAGCAGAGGCGCCACCACCAAAATTATGTAGAAATAAAAGCGTGGGTCTTTGATGTTCGTGTATTAACCAGGGAGGGCTTGTCTGAGTGTAGTAAACTATGTTGCCTTGCGACGTTGGAATAACTTTTTGTCCAAAACCAGGTGGTTGAAATTGAATCACGTTTTTACCCTGTTAAATAAAATCACAAGTAATTATATTTTAAGCAGAACTGCCGCTTTCACCTTTGATTACTGCTGCTCCAATCAGATGAGCTAATCTCAAAGCTTCAGGAACTTTACCGCAGTCAGTTAACCTCTGTAGTACAGATGCTATTACCGAAGCATGTTCCCCACAAACTTGAAAAACAAAAGGTGGATATTCATAAATTGTTCCTGCGCTTCTGAGTAGCTCTAATCGTTTTTCAGGATAAGGTAAACGATTTATTGGCTCTAACATTGCCGTTAAATCAGGTTGTCTTCGCATTACAGCGACACAAGGAATTTGTAAACGCGCGCACAATTCAGGTAAGTTAACAAAATTTAATCCACCAAATCCAATTCCATCAAGTAACACAATATGTAATTGTGGCAGAAACTTACCACCGATGAGTAAATTGCATATTGTATCGGTAGAATCAAAACCATCTTGTTGAATTTGTCCCCAAACCATTCCTTCAAACCGGGTTTGCGCGCAAATAATCCCCGCTATGTTGACATTCTCTTTTGAACCGCGAATAAATGGCGCATCATCGAAACCAATGACGCGGATTGTTCGATTCAATTTGAGCAATGATTCTAGTTTCATAGCGAGTTTAATTTTTATATACGTAGTAAAATTAGTATTATCTGTAACACTATTGCTGTGGCACGGATTTACATTTTTGCGGTCAATCGATACAATACAACTAATGAATTTTGACAACGACAAAAAAATAAAAGCTGACTTCAACCTTTACCAGTAGATGAAGCCAGCGCTTGTGAAATCAACTTTATTGACAGCAATCGAGTTGAATATTAGTACTCATCATTGTCCAGATGACGAAGTACTCAGGGTGTTGATAAGTTAACAGTTGAGTATGAAAAGCAGCAAAATGCTTCTATTCTCTGCTAGCACCATATTATTAGTTCATTTCTACCAGTTTAAAGTTTTCGGCATGTTGCGCTCTCGCCTTTAAGCTGCTCTAACCTTAAGAGCGTGAGCTTGCGACATGTATGAAGCTTGTATTGCGACCGAAAGTTCGGACATTAAAGCATCACAACAATTAACTGATGAAACTGAACTGAAATTTTGGGCGCCAACTTTTAAGCCATTTGGTTTTCAATCGCCCACCGTGCCAACTCGGTACGGTTATGGAGATTGGTTTTGCCTAACATATTGGAAACATGGCTTTCTACAGTTCGCTGACTAACGTTGAGTTCTTCAGCAATTTCGCGGTTAGCTAAACCTCGTGCAACAAACTGAACAACCTTGAGTTCGGTTGGAGTTAACTGTACATCGAAGGGAACTTGTATCCGAGAACCGTTTTCTCCTCCTTTGGCTTGGTGTTCTTTCCAACGAATCGTTTGTTTGAGGGAAGATTCAACTTGCGCGACGAGTTCCTCTGGTTCAAAAGGCTTGACCATATAAACATCGGCGCCTTTGTTAAGTCCTTTAACACGGTCGGCACTTTGTCCTTTAGCGGACAAAAACAGTACGGGAATCCAACTAGTACGCTCAGTTTGCCGGACTTGTTCAACAAAGGTGTATCCATCCATTTCTGGCATCATCACGTCGCAAATAATCATGTCTGGAATATCCTGCTCTAAAATTTCCAGAGCTTCGCGACCATTTTCGGCAGTGATGACTTCGTATCCTCGGAATTCCAAGTAATCCTTTACCAGCAAAATGAGGTTGGGGTCATCATCGATAAGTAAAAGTCGTTTATGTTCTTTCATGCTGGGTTCTTTCATAGCAGTGGCACTTGTCGCACTTCGGTCCATGAGGTCTTGATTCGTTATCCTCTGTATTGAGTGGTTGAGATGTTGGTTTTCCCACAAAACTTGCCAATACTCTTTTTAGTTTCCAAAGTGACCAACACTTCTTTTAACCGCAAGACTTGGGGCAAAAGTCCAGTAAGGATACGTAGAGCAGTAGTATTTATAATGCGCTATTATATATCGCTTTGAAGAGTGCGGGTGAAAAAACACTGATTAAATAATAATTATTCAAGTTTACCGGATCGGTATTGGTACTAGATGCCCCCAGGTAAACAACCCGCGTCGCGCATAGCTTACTGCTTGTTCATATCCCTCACGCGTTGGTGAAGAAACCTTGTTAGAGTAATAAAGCAGGCGTCCTGGTTAAATTAGTTCTTGAATAAGACGTTCAATCATTTTACTCTTCGCGGGCGAAAAAGACCGCACTATCCACATAAACTACCATTATCGTTCGAGAGCAACAAACTCGCAAGCAGTTCGTTAATTGTTCTGAAAATTAGCTGAGTAAACCGGAAGCAAATAATCGAGTTTAGTTTTTTGAGACGTTTTTCAAGTAATTCCATAATTCCAAATAATCTTGGTTTGGGAAACCGACTATATAAATGGAAGAAAGAGCAACCTCGCTCAAACAGTCTGGACAACAGCGTGTCCTTACTCTCGTTAAATCTACAGAATTACTTAGGCTTTTTTGACCGGATAGCTTGGTAGATTTTGGTATTTTACTGCCCTTGATTAGCATCATCTCCTGATTAAACTACACATCCTGATTACTGTTCTATATCAATTTCCACCGTTTGCAAATAAATTTGAAGACACAAAAATTTTCGTGAACCAAGAGAATTTACTCATAATTCGGATTCTTTAAGTATTTATACTCAATTATTCTAAATCTATATTAATTCAAGTTCGGGAACCCGTACATGGTTATTTCTTGCCAACAGCAGCCATATTTAGTTACATTAGCACTCATGAGTCGAGAGTGCTAAAAAGTAAATTCCTATGGCAGCTGTATCTTTAGTAAGCGTATCCACTGTTAAACCTTTAGGAGACCGCGTTTTCATCAAAGTAAACGCAGCAGAAGAGAAGACCGCAGGTGGTCTGTATTTGCCCGATAATGCACAAGAAAAGCCCCAAGTTGGCGAAGTTGTTGCAGTTGGCGACGGTAAGTATAAAGATGACGGAAATCGCGTGGCTATGGATGTGAAAGTAGGGGATAAAGTTCTCTACTCTAAGTACGCAGGTACTGACATCAAGCTAGGCACTGACGAGTACATATTACTCTCAGAGAAAGACATTTTGGCTGTTGTTAGCTAAAACTTAGTTTGGCTAATTGGCTAACAGGGAATATAAGTTAGCAATTAGCAATTAATCATTCATGCTCCTACATTCATAAATCGCGACTTTAAGTAACTAAAAACATTATGGCAAAGCGAATTATTTACAACGAAAACGCGCGTCGTGCATTAGAGCGCGGTATGGACATTTTGGCTGAAGCGGTAGCTGTTACCCTTGGTCCTAAAGGTCGCAACGTAGTATTAGAGAAGAAGTTTGGCGCACCTCAAATTATTAACGACGGTGTAACCATTGCGAAAGAAATTGAATTGGAAGACCACGTTGAAAACACTGGTGTTGCCCTAATTCGTCAAGCAGCTTCTAAGACTAACGATGCAGCGGGTGACGGTACTACCACAGCTACAGTTTTAGCGCACGCAGTTGTAAAAGAAGGTTTGCGTAACGTTGCTGCTGGCGCCAATGCGATAATGCTGAAGCGCGGTATTGATAAAGGAACCAATTTCTTGGTTGAAAAAATCAAAGAACACGCTCGTCCAGTTGAAGATTCCAAATCAATTGCTCAAGTAGGTTCAATTTCTGCTGGTAACGACGAAGAAGTCGGCGCCATGATTGCTCAAGCAATGGACAAGGTGGGTAAAGAAGGCGTTATTTCCTTGGAAGAAGGGAAATCAATGACCACCGAGTTAGAAATTACCGAAGGTATGCGCTTCGACAAGGGTTATATTTCGCCCTACTTCGCAACCGATGCAGAGCGCATGGAAGCTGTATTTGACGAGCCTTTCTTGCTTCTAACCGACAAAAAGATTGCTTTAGTACAAGATTTAGTACCCGTACTTGAACAAGTAGCGCGTGCTGGTCGTCCTTTGGTAATTTTGGCAGAAGATATTGAAAAAGAAGCACTTGCTACCTTAGTAGTTAACCGTTTACGCGGTGTATTAAACGTAGCTGCTGTGAAGGCGCCTGGTTTCGGCGACCGTCGTAAAGCGATGCTCGAAGATATCGCAGTATTGACTGGTGGTCAGTTAATTACCGAAGATGCGGGCTTAAAGCTTGACACAGCCAAGCTTGATATGCTAGGCAAAGCACGTCGTATTACCATTACCAAAGACAGCACCACAATTGTTGCGGAAGGTAACGACCAAGCAGTAAAAACACGCTGCGAACAAATTCGTCGTCAAATGGAAGAAACAGAATCTTCTTACGACAAAGAAAAACTCCAAGAGCGTTTAGCTAAATTGTCTGGTGGTGTAGCAGTCGTTAAAGTTGGTGCTGCTACCGAAACCGAAATGAAAGACAAAAAGCTACGTTTAGAAGATGCCATCAACGCTACCAAAGCAGCAGTTGAAGAAGGTATCGTACCTGGTGGTGGTACAACTCTGGCACACTTGGCGCCTGAGTTAGAAGCTTGGGCACAAAGCAACCTCAAAGACGAAGAGTTAATTGGCGCCTTAATTGTATCGCGCGCATTAGCTGCTCCTCTAAAACGCATTGCTGAAAACGCAGGTCAAAACGGTGCCGTAATTGCTGAACGTGTTAAAGAACGCGAATTCAACGTTGGTTTCAACGCAGCAACCAACGAATTCGTTGACATGTTTGAAGCTGGTATCGTTGACCCTGCTAAAGTAACCCGTTCTGCACTGCAAAACGCTGCTTCTATCGCAGGCATGGTACTTACAACCGAATGTATCGTAGTTGACAAACCAGAACCTAAAGATGGGGCGCCTGCTGGTGCTGGTGCTGGTATGGGTGGCGGAGATTTCGATTATTAATAATTGATCCCCCCCAACCCCCCCTTAATAAGGGGGGGCAAAGAATGGTTATTTTTTCCTGTAAAAAGGGAGATAAGTATTACTTCTTGTGGAGCGGGCATCCCTGCCCGCCTCTGATAAAAAACAGTTACTTCTTGACATAGAAGTGGCTGTTTTTTATGTCTAATTTTTATGGGTTGTGGCACATCTGTCTGTGATGTGCAGTGATATATTTGTTTTTACCACAGAGCCACAGAGGGCACAGAGATGCATAGGAATAAACCACGCTCGTCACAAAGGACACGCTCGTAAGAATACTTTTTCTTATCCCCCCTTATTAAGGGGGGCTAGGGGGGATCAAAACAAGATAATGGTATTTATATAAATTTCCAAACATCTCTTACCACAGGCGCCTACTAGGAGGGCTTTTACATTGGAATGTTTATACAAACATTATTTGAAGCGCGCTTCGGTTGATTTAATCCAAGAAGCTCTTACGGAGTTAGATAGTAAAACCGCTACATTCACAACAGTAAAAAACTAATTTCCAAATCAGATTTTATTTAATATGTCCAGATATTCTATACTGTAATTGCTTCATAGCTGTTTAGCTTTAATTGGTATGGATTACATCAATCAAATAAACCATTTACTCAAACCTTCTACATCTGGCAATTTGTTAGTAGTCGATTTATTTGCCGGATGTGGTGGTTTATCTCTTGGTTTTGAAGCCCAAGGTTTCGAGACGCATGGTTTTGAAATGGATGTTGATTCATGCGCGACTTATAGAAAAAACCTAAAAGGGAAATGTACAGAAATTGTACTTATACCAGATACCTTACTACCCCCTGCTACAGTAATCATTGGCGGACCACCTTGCCAGCCTTTTAGTGTAGGGGGTAATCAAAAAGGTTTAAAAGACTCACGCGATGGTTTTCCTATATTTATAAATGCTGTTAAAACCCTAAATCCTGAAATTTGGTTATTTGAAAACGTTCGTGGATTACTTTACAAAAATAAATCTTACTTCGAGGAAATTGTCGAAACTCTCAAAAACTTAGGGTACATTATAAATTGGGAATTATTAAATGGTGTTAATTACGGTATACCACAAAACCGCGAACGCTTAATTGTAGTTGGACATCGAGGTAACTTTAAATTTCCAAAACAAACGCAATACAAAGTAACAGCAGGTGAAGCATTAGGAGACATGGCTTTATCGGCGCCTCCTTCATCAAAGTTTCTCACTCCCAGCATGGATGAATATGTAGCAAAGTATGAAAAAGCTTCCTTTTGTAAAAATCCTCGTGATTTACATTTAAATAAACCCGCTAGAACATTAACCTGTCGAAACTTAGCAGGCGCCACAGGTGATATGCACCGTATTAAACTTCTAGACGGTAGACGAAGACGTTTGTTGTTAAGAGAAGCAGCAAGACTACAAAGTTTTCCTGACTGGTTTGAGTTTGTAGGAGGAGAGATAAGTTGTTTTAACCAAGTTGGTAATGCAGTTCCTCCATTATTTGCCTTCCATCTAGCTCAAAGCATTCGAGATTATTTAAAATCTAATAATTTAGCTAGAGTAAGGTATTAATGAAATAGTCTTATCACTATTACCGCTTGCTAAGATTTTGAAGTTGGGATTAAAGCTTACAGAATAAACAGCGTTGTCGCAAACTGTATAAGTTGCTATCTCTCTAGCACTATCCACTTGCCAAAGCTTAACAATTTTATCTTGACTAGCACTAGCTAAAATCTTACCATCTGGGCTAAATGCCACAGAATAAATACATTCAGAATGAGCGTTGATAGTCCTAATTTGCTTTCCTGTATTTACGTCCCATAATTTAATAGTTTTATCATTACTGCCACTGGCTAAAATCTTACTATCTGCGCTAAAGGCAATTGAGTGAATACCTCCAAACCAATCAGAATGACCTGTAAGAGTAAGAATTTTCTGATTTGATAAATGCCAAAGCTTGATACTTTTATCATTGCCAGCACCACCACTAGCTAAGAGTTGACCATTGCGACTAAAAGCAACACATAAAACATCGTCAGTATGTCCTGATAACTCGTATAATTCTTTAGATAAATCTAGCGACCATAGTTTAACCTTTTTATCTTTACTACCGCTTGCTAATGTTTTACCATCAGGACTAAAAGCAACAGAGTAAACCATTTCTTCATGTCCCGTCCAAGACATTGGGTCTTTTGGGTCTACTAAGGTAATTCTGTATGGTGTTAGGGTGACGTACACTGCTTTGATGTTGGGGTTTACTTTTTGGCGATATTCAGCGAGTGCTTGGGAGGGGTGTTTTCTTCCTGCCCAACTTTCACTGTCTGTCCAAAAGCAAACTACATCAGCTTTGAATTTGTTTTTAATCATCCAATCATAAGCAACTGAGGCATCGGTTCCACCAAAGTTTAGGTTGCTGGCTTTGCGAACTGCAGTACTAAAGGTGTCTTTGGCAGTTATTGCTAAATCGATGAATTGAGTTGAAAAGCCTCGAATTGCATAGTTTTTTTCTGCTTTTGCTGTTACTAGTGCCATTGTTGTGGCAACTTCACAGCAAGTTAAACCCATGTCGGCAACAGGACTGGACATTGAACCAGATACGTCAACCGCGTGCATGAAGACTTTGTTCGTAGGTTCGACGACATAGAAGGATAGTTCGACTGTTTTTTCTAAAATATCTACAATGCGCGCGACGGGTTGCCAAGTCTTTTTACTGCGTCCTAATGCACCTCCTGACTGATAGGTTTTAAGTGCTTTAAGTGCGTCAATTGGATGGATACGACCTTTTCGTAAGTGTTCTGGGTTGTTAAGAACGGCTTCTATTCGGTCTAAGTTTGTAGGTTCGTCACTACGTAATACACCTATTTCTGTTAATGAACCCAAGTTACGCAGCATGGCGCCTATTGGCATTTCTTGAAATAACAATTGCCATGCTTGTTTATCCATTTTGCCAACTGGCGCCGCCATTTCATGAGTTAGGCGCCCTTTTTGAATTGCTTCGTGGGTTTCACTGGGGTTGCGTTTGAGCCATTCGTACCACCAAATTTGTGCTAATGCGCTACTAGGAATTTGCGATGGCAATTCTTGCCAACCTTTGACTACCCAGTTATAAAGCAATTGATGGTCTTCAGTTTGAGGTTTGACGTGGAATAAGCGGAGTGCGTCACGGTGTGAAAAACCTGAACGTTGTTGATATTTTAAAAGTTGGTACGCTAAACCTTTAACGTCTTCTTTTCCTAACCAGTTTCTACCAGCTTCGCGAATCACTTTACCAAAACCACGCATTGATTTTGTGTAGTTGAGCCATTCGTAAAAGTGGCTTCCCGTGCGAATGACTTGCGGAAAAATTTCCATGAACGCTCTTTTTGCTTCAGGAGTTTCACCCATTGAGAGCAGCACTAAAGCCAAGATAGGAGCGCTGTTATTAATCGCGCGTCCATCGCTGGCATAAAGAATTTCATCAGCAACTCGACGAGGATTTTCGGCAATTGCTTGATTTAATACTGTCGCAAAGTCATTTGTTAATTCTTGTTTGCCAGCGTAGTAAGTGCTTTGTGCTGTACCTATTAACAAGCAACGACGCAACATTTGCCAAATACCAGCATCAAACATATATCCGTCGCTACGTCCCTGAATCATTTCTGATTCGCGTCCAGGGATAGGCTGATTTTGAGGTGTGGCTTTATTATGGGATTTTGTAAAAAATTGTAATTCATATACTACACTCCAGCCTTTGCAGGCAAAATACAGCCATGAGTGTTTAATTCAAGGCTAAATGAAAATATATTTATCGCGGGATGCAGGATTTGAACCTGCGAATGGAAGATTGACGATAACCGCTTCAAAAAACCTAGGAAAATCTGGAACTCCTAAATCCACGCACAATCGCGGTTCATTGTACGATTTCCTCCACCCATCTCAGGATGGCACTCTAACCGTCCTAACGAGGACTTGCAAACGTCTGTTCATTCGGGTAATTTAATCCACCTGAGTCAATATACTCATTGGCAACCGAATTACCAAATTCAAGGAAACTATTCTCAGTTGTCCCGTTGCGTAAGCTAGAGGAGGCTGTTGGCCTAGGCTGAAAGAAAGAGTGTCG
>ERZ1066121.223-NODE-223-length-53525-cov-7.670582_pt1 | contig 53525 bp, 31 predicted proteins | sample MGYA00382768_ERZ1066121 | MGnify/ENA primary metagenome ERZ1066121 (study PRJEB33369, sample SAMEA5778351) | biofilm metagenome | biome: Industrial cooling water; feature: Water cooling tower basin; material: Biofilm | place: United Arab Emirates | collected...
TTTTGCGGGTTTCGGTTGATTGCAAGTGTCTAAAAATCAAATTGTTAGATTGCAGCTTGCAGCTTGAAACTTGTGGCTAGCTGCTTGACCGCCGGAGACTTAACCGCCGGAGACTTAACCGCCGGAGACGCAAAGATGCGTCTCTACGGTGGCGTAACTAGACCCGAAAACCGCTGTAAAACGTGACGGCTGATTATGAGCGACCCCCGCCTTTTACCCTTTTACCCTTTTACCCTTCTACCCTCTCACCCTCCCTCACCCCACGCCTTCCCGTAGGCGCTCGGCCGACTCGGCGATGCGGAGCTGCTCAACGAATTCGTCGATGTTGCCGTCCATTACGGAGGAGAGATTATAGACCGTCAGGCCGATGCGGTGGTCCGTGACGCGGCTTTGCGGATAGTTGTAGGTGCGGATTTTATCGGAGCGGTCGCCGCCGCCGATCATACTCTTGCGCTGGGCGCCTTCGGCCTCGTTTTTCTTCGCCAGTTCAATCTCGTAGATTCGCGAGCGGAGGACCTGTAGAGCCTTATCGAAGTTTTTGAGCTGCGATTTCTGGTCCTGGCACTGCGCCACGATGCCCGTCGGGATGTGCGTCAGGCGCACGGCCGAGTACGTGGTGTTGACCGACTGCCCGCCCGGCCCGCTCGACATAAAGAGGTCTTTGCGTACGTCGTTCATATCGATCTCGACATCGAGGTCTTCGGCGTCGGGCATCACCACCACGCTTGCCACGGAGGTGTGGATGCGGCCCTGCGTCTCGGTGGCCGGCACACGCTGCACCCGGTGGACGCCGCCCTCGAACTTCATCTTGCCGTACACGTCTTCGCCCTGCACACCGATCACGATTTCCTTGTAGCCGCCCGAGGTCCCTTCGGTGGCGTCGATCAACTCCATTTTCCAGCCCATTCGCTCGGCGAAGCGGGCGTAGAGGCGGTAGAGGTCGCCGGCGAAGATGGCGGCTTCGTCGCCGCCGGCCCCGGCGCGGATTTCGAGCACGATGTCTTTCGAGTCGTTGGGGTCTTTCGGGATGAGCATTTCCTTCAGCAGCTCTTCCTGCGCGTCGCGGCGCGGCAGCAACTCGTCGAGCTCGGCCTTGGCCAGCTCGCGGAATTCTTCGTCCTTCTCCGTAGCGATAACCTGCCGCGCCCCCTCTATGTTGCTGAGGATATTTTGCAGGATGCGGTACTCGACCACGATCTTATCCAAATCCTTGTACTCCTTGTTGAGCGCCTTGTAGCGCTTGAGGTCGCTGAGCACATCGGGCTGCTGCAGCTCGTGGGTCACTTCGTCGAACCGCGCCCGAATTGCTTCCAACTTATCAATCATAACCGGTAGATATGCCGCAAAGGTACGAACTTGCGCCCCGGAGCGAATTTTGCATACCCGTTGCCCGGAGTCGCCGTATGTAACCCGGCCACCCGGTGCAGCGGTTCACGTGCTTGCGCTCCCGTCTCTTTCCGTCATCTGTTTCACCCTGTTTCCTGTTTCCTTCGTCTTTACTCAAGCGTTTCTTCCGCTTCTTTCCGCATCTGTATGTCGTATCTGCTTCGCCCGGCCTCCGCGCTGCTTCTGGTGTTGGCACTGGTAGCGTCGGCCTGTGAATCGATGAACAGCAGCAACCGCACCGAAACCGGCGGCGACGCGGCCCTGGCCCGCGAAGCCGAAAACTGGAAGGTGAAGCGCATCTCGCCGGAAGAGCTGCTGAAAGGCGCCGTGTGGGCCGGCGATTCGCTGACCCACGCCGCCGAGCGCGAATTGCGCGAAGAAGGCTTGCCCATCGACTCGTTTCGTCTCAAGCGCCTGCCCATTACGGCGGGCGTGGCCTCTACGCTGGGCGCCACGGTGGCGGTAGTGCCGATGTCGCGGGCCGGGGGCGGCGTACGGGTCTCGCGCCCCACGGCCGAAACGTTCTCGTACGTGCGCCCGGCCGGCGCGGGCAAGGTGTGGCGGGCCTACTTCACGCGCAAGGGCGTGGCCGAGTTCTACACCCAGCGCACCCGGCCCCTGACGCGCGCCGAAAAGCGGGCGGCGGAGTAGCGCCCCAACCGGGCGCCGCGCGGCGCAACGGCGGCGCAACGGCGGCGCAACCTTTTTCCCCGTTCGGTTTGTTTACCCCCGTTGAGCGCTGCCACGCAGGCGGTTGCTCAACGTTCATTTTTTCACGCTATGCCCGTTCAAAAAGCTACGGATGCTGATTTTCCCACGTTGCTCGCCGAGCACGAGCGCGTGGTCGTAAAATATTATGCCGATTGGTGCGGCTCGTGCCGCCTCTTTGCGCCCAAGTACAAGAAGATGAGCGACGACACGACCCTCGCCAACGTCACGTTCCTCGACGTCAACGCCGAAACCGACCAGGCGGCCCGCAAGCTCGCCGGCGTGACGAATCTGCCGTTCTTCGCCGCCTTCCGCGACGGCCAGCTCGTCGGCACGGTGTCGGCCACGAAGGAGGACGCCGTCCGCGACCTGATTTCCCGTCTGGCGTAACCGCTCGCGCTGCCGCTTCAATGAAGATTCCCGCCATCAAGCAGCTCGTCGAGGCCCACACCGTGGCCGAACTGCGCGCTGCCGAAGACGCCCTGCTCGACGAGCAGACGCCCGCCATCGAGATTCCCGGCGACGACGACGGCGAGCAACTCACGCACGTACTCGCTGCCGTCTGGATTCATCATCATATGGACGAGCACGGCGTGGCCTTCGCCGTGGCGCTGCGCGAGTACACCAAGAAGGTGCGCGTGTCGATTAGCTGAGGTTTCAGGTCGGTGGCCGACCTCGGCGCCTCACTCACCCCTCGATTTCGGCGGTTCACGCGCAAAAACCGGAAGCTGACCGACACGCGCTTGTGCATAGGACAATGCCGTGAGAGCTTTGTATCATCAAACGCTCCCGGACTTCTGTATGCGCCATCGTTCCTCCTGGTTTTTCGGAATTCTCTTCGCTGCCGCCATTCTGGAAGGCTGCTCCTCTGCTACCGCGCCGGGCGCGGACGGCACGGCGTTTAGCCTGACGGAGGCGTACCGGGTGGCGCTGAGCCACATCACACTGGACGCGGAGTAGATTCTGATTGCTCTCTGTTCGTTGCTTCTTCTCACCCCGCTTCGGCTCCGCGCCGGGGCGGGGTGTTGTTTTTCTGATGATGGTATGGTGTGAGGCAACGGCGTAGAGACGCGTATTCGCGTCTCCGGCGGTTGAAGCAAAGGCGGTCAGGCCACGTGACACCGAGTATCACTCGGTGACGGCGGTTGAGCAATGGACCGCGAACCTCCGGTTCGCCCCCCCGGCATCGGCAACGAGTGCTTGGCGTTCCCCAACCGCCGTCCCCAACCGCGAGCGAACTGGAGGTTCGCGGTCCATTGCTCAACCGCCGTCAGCTAATGTAAACAGCCTCTGAGTTGTCAGCCAGAAGTTGTGCGGCATTCGAGGTATTATCCGATTAAGCAGCTAGCCACAAGTTTCAAGCTGCAAGCTGCAATCTAAAAATTTGATTTTGAGTCACTTGCAATCAATCGAGAACCGCAAAGCTTTTGGCTGACCGCTTAGTCGTCAGACCACTCGGAGTGGTCTGACGACCACAGCGCGGTCTCGTCTCGTCTGACCCCTACCCGGTGGGCTGACGAGTTTTCCACAACACCCCAAAACTGCCGGCTAATCGCTTATTTTTTCAATCAATGTAACCTCTGGACCGCCTGAGCGGTCTTGGCAATGAAGACTCACTCCTTCACCAATCAATCTTTTCCTCTGGGAGGGGGAACCGGCGCCCGCCGCGCTTGCCAACCGGGCAAGAGCGGCGGGTGTCTGGCTGTAGGCGGTTTGGCAACCGGGGCAGCGGGGCACGGCGCGCGGCGGCTCGCTTTGTCGTCATCAATTCAGCCCCCGTTGTTGCCGATGCCGACCCCGCGCCTGCTCGAATGCGTCCCGAACTTCTCGGAAGGACGCGACCTCGCCAAAATCGCCCTCATCACCGCCGAGATTGAGACCGTGGAAGGCGTCCAGTTGCTCAACGTCGATCCCGGCCGTGCCACCAACCGCACCGTCGTGACGCTGGTGGGCGAGCCGGAGGCCGTGGTGGAAGCAGCGTTTCGCGCCATCCGCAAGGCCGCCGAAATCATCGATATGCGCCACCACACCGGCGAGCACCCCCGAATGGGCGCCACCGACGTGTGTCCGCTGGTGCCGATTTCAGGCATCCCGATGGAAGAAGCCGCCCGGTTTGCCCGCCAACTCGGCGAGCGCGTGGGCCGCGAGCTGGGCATCAGCGGCTATTTCTACGAAGAAGCCGCCACCCGCCCCGAGCGCCGCAACCTGAGCCACATCCGAGCGGGCGAGTACGAAGGAATGGAGGCGAAAATGCGCCTGCCCGAGTGGGCGCCCGACTTCGGCCCGGCCACCTTCAACGCCGGGGCGGGCGCCACGGTGATTGGCGCGCGCGACTTCCTCGTTGCCTACAACATCAACCTCAACACCACGTCCACGCGCCGCGCCAACGCCATCGCGTTCGATTTGCGCGAGTCGGGCCGCTCGACCAAAAACCCCGACGGCACCACCACCACGCAGCCTGGCCTGCTCAAAAGCGTGAAGGGCATCGGGTGGTACATCGAGGAATACGGTATCGCGCAGGTGAGCCTCAACCTGACCAACATCCGCGACACGCCCGTCCACGTGGCCTTCGATACGGCCGTGAAGGCCGCCGACGCGCGCGGCATCCGCGTCACGGGCTCGGAGCTGGTGGGGCTGGTGCCGCTGAACGCCCTGCTCGACGCGGGCCGCTACTTCCTCGAAAAGCAACAACGGTCGGTGGGCGTGAGCGAGGCCGAGCTGGTCAAAATCGCCGTCCGCTCGCTCGGCCTCGATGAATTGGCGCCGTTTGACCCGCAGGAGCGCGTCATCGAGTACAAGCTCCGGCAGAACGACACGGCCGCCACGCGCCTCGTGTCGATGAGCCTGACGGCGCTTGCCGACGAAACAGCCTCGGAGTCGCCCGCCCCCGGCGGCGGCTCCATCGCGGCGGCAGTGGGCGCTCTGGGCGCCGCCCTCGGCACGATGGTGGCCAACCTGAGCGCCCACAAGCGCGGCTGGGACGACCGCTGGGCTTTCTTCTCCGACCACGCCGCGCACGGCCAGCGCCGCAAAGACGCCCTGCTGGCGCTCGTCGATGCCGACACGGCCGCCTTCAACCGCATTATGGCCGGCTTCGGCCTCCCCAACAAAACCGACGGCGAAAAAGCCGCCCGCAAAGCCGCCATCCAGGAAGCCACCAAAGGCGCCATCGAAACGCCCCTGCGCGTGATGGAAGAATCCTTGGCGAGCTTTGACGTAATCGAAGCGATGGTCGAGCACGGCCAACCCTCATCCGTGACGGATGCGGGCGTAGGTGCCGCCTGCGCGCGCACCGCCGTGCTGGGCGCCGCCCTCAACGTGCAGGTAAACGTGGCGGATTTGGAAGATGCCGCCTTCAAAGCCGATGCGCTGGCCCGCGCCGCGCGGATGCTGGCGGAGGCGGAGGAACGCGAAAAAGCGGTTTTGGCGAAGGTGCGGGCGAAGCTGGGCGTCTAACATTTCCGGCGGCCAAGCAACGTAACGCCGAGTATCACTCGGCGACGGCGATTAGGCGACGCCAGTCAGCCGCCCCCGCGCAGCGAAGACGCATATATGCGTCTCTACGCAAACTGAAACGATTTTCTGCTTATGGACATCCGCACCGGCTTCGGCTACGACGTACACCAACTCCGCGAAGGCTTGCCGTTCCGGCTCGGCGGCATCGAAGTGCCGCACACTCACGGCGCGCTGGGCCACTCCGATGCCGACGTGCTCCTGCACGTCATCTGCGACGCCCTGCTCGGCGCGGCCAACCTGCGCGACATCGGTTTCCATTTCCCCGACACCGACCCGCAGTACAAAGGCATCGACTCGAAAAAGCTATTGGCAGGCGTGATGCACCTGCTACGCGAGCGCGGCTGGGCCGTGGGCAACATCGATTCGACAATTTGTCTGGAAGTGCCGAAAGTCAATCCTCACATCCCCCGGATGCAGGCCACGATTGCCGAAGTGATGGGCGTGGAGCCGGATCGGATTTCGATTAAGGCCACTACTACCGAGAAGCTCGGCTTCGTGGGGCGGCGCGAGGGCGTGGCGGCGTATGCGACGGTGTTGATTGTGCGGAACTGATGCAGCCGGCGTCCACTTCTGGTGCCCCGTTGCCCCGCCGCCTCGGCCTGCTGCCCGCCACGGCGCTCAATATGATCGATATGGTCGGCATCGGCCCGTTCGTTACGTTGCCGCTGGTGATGGGGCTGATGGGGCCGAATTTTCTGCTGGCGTGGCTGGTGGGTGCCGCGCTGGCGCTGGTCGATGGGTTGATCTGGAGCGAGCTGGGCGCGGCATACCCCGAAGCGGGCGGCTCGTATCGGTTTCTGAAGCTGGCGTACGGCGAACGCACGTGGGGGCGGCTGCTGTCGTTTCTCTACGTCTGGCAAACGCTGGTGCAGGCGCCGCTGGTATTGGCGTCGGGGGCCATCGGGTTCGCGCAGTACGTGCAGTTTCTGGTGCCGCTGCCCGAGGCGTGGCAGGCCAAAGCCGTGTCGGGCGGCGTGGTGCTGCTGATCGTGACGCTGTTGTACCGGCGCATCGAGGACATCGGTCGCCTGGGCGTGGTGCTGTGGGTGGCGGTGCTGGGCCTGATGGGGTGGCTGATTGTAGGCGGCCTCACGCACACGCGGCAGCCGGTGGCGTGGCTGCCGGCCGAGGGTGCGGCGGCGCTGCCGGGCATCCTGCTGGCGGCGGCGATGGGGCAGGCCGTCGTCAAGACCATTTACTCGTACCTCGGCTACTACAACGTGTGCCATTTGGGGGCCGAAATCACGGCGCCCGGGCGCAACATTCCGCGCGCCATCTTTCTGAGCATTCTGGGCATAATGGCCCTCTATCTGGCGCTCAACTGGGCCGTGGGAGCGGTGGTGAGCTGGGAGGAAGTGCGTGGCTGGCAGGCGGCGGCCGGTGGGGCGCCGGATAAGTCGCAGTTCATCGTGAGCGTGTTCGTGGAGCGGCTCTACGGGCCGGTGGCGGCGCAGGTGGCCACGGCGCTGGTGCTGCTGGTGGCGTTCGCGTCGTTGTTCGCGGTGCTGCTGGGCTACTCGCGCATTCCGTACGCGGCGGCGGCCGACGGCGAGTTTCTGGAAGTGTTCGGGCGATTGCACCCCACCAAGCAGTTTCCGCACGTCTCGCTGCTGGTGCTGGGCGGCCTGGGCTTCGTGTTCAGCCTGCTGTTCCGGCTGGGCGAAGTGATTTCGGCGATTCTGGCGATGCGGATTCTGGTGCAGTTCGTGGGACAGGCCGTGGGGCTGGTGCTGCTCCGGCGGCGGCGTGGGTCGGCGGCGTTGCCGTTTCGGATGCCGCTCTACCCGCTGCCGGTGGTGGTGGCGGTTGGGGTGTGGCTGTGGCTGTTTTACTCGATTGAGGGCGGCGTTGCGCTGGGTGCGGTCAAGCTCCCGTTTCAGGCCGCCGCGCTGGCAATGATGACGCTCGGCACGGTGGTGTTTGTGGTGCGGAGCCGGAGTACGCGGCAATGGCCGTTTGAGGCGCGATGAAGTCTTGCCAAGACTGTTCAGGCAGCGCTACACATCCTCCGGGTACGGCAAAAACACGAACTCCATAAACTCCGGGTCCACCACGAACAGGCAGGCGTATTCGTCGGGGTCTTTGTAGGCGGCGCGGAATGCCGCTTCGCCCTCACCGGCCAACACCAGCCTGCGCTGCGTAAACTCCTCCACCGACGAGGCGAATACGTGCCACTCCATCAGCCGCTCGGGGCCGCTCACGAGCAGCGCGCCGAGTGCGACCGGCTCCTTGGCGAACACGAAAATCGGGTGCTTCGAGAGGGCCCGGTCGCGGATGGCGTCGGAAGCATCGCGGAGCAGGTCGGCGGCGCGCGCGAAATCGGTCGTGATGGTGCCGAGGAATTTGCCTTTGGCCTGGAGTTCGGGGTCGTTTTCCATCTACAATCAAGATAATTATTGGCGGTGTAGGGGCGGGCCTTGTGCCCGCCCGCGCGGCGTGTACCGGCCGCCTGCACGGGCAGGCACAAGGCCCGCCCCTACAGATTCTGTACGGCTTTTTCCAACACCACGATGTTCTCGACGTGGTGCGTGTGCGGAAACATATCCACCGGCTGGGCCTGCGTGGCACGGTAGGCGGGGTGGAGCAGCTCAATGTCGCGGGCCTGCGTGGCGGGGTTGCAACTCACGTACACGATGCGCCGGGGCGCGGCGCGGAGCAGAGCGGCCACCACGTCGGGGTGCATTCCGGCGCGCGGCGGGTCGGTGATGACGACATCGGGGCGGCCGTGCCGCGCGAAAAGCCGGTCGCTGAGCACGTCCTTCATATCTCCGGCGTAGAACGTGGTGTTCCCGATGCCGTTGATGGCGGAATTGACGCGCGCGTCGTCAATCGCCGAGGCCACGTACTCGATGCCCACCACGTGCCGCGCCTGCCGCGCCACGAAGTTGGCGATGGTGCCCGCGCCGGTGTAGAGGTCGTACACCAGCTCTTGCCCCGTGAGGGCCGCCGCCGCGCGCGTGAGCTGGTAAAGCGCCAGCGCCTGCCGGGCGTTGGTTTGGTAAAACGACTTCGGCCCGACGCGGTACGTCAACTCTTCCATCCGCTCGTGGATGTAACCGGGGCCTTTGGCGGCGGGCACGTCGAGGTCGTGGAAGGTATCGTTGCCTTTCGGGTTGACGACCGAGTGCAGCGCCGTAATCTGCGGAAACTCGGCGAGCAGCATCGCCAGCAGATCATCGAGGTGCTCGCCTTCGGGGTCGGTCACCTGCACGATGACCATCACCTCGCCCGTCGATTCGGCCGTGCGGATGATGATGTTGCGCAGGAAGCCGGTTTGCGCCACGGCGTCGTAAAACGTCAGGCCGCGCTCGCGGGCGTACTCGCGCACCCGCAGGCGGATGGCGTTCGACGGGTCGGGCTGCAGGTGGCAGTGTTCGATATCGACGATTTTATCGAACCGGCCGGGGGCGTGGAAGCCCAGCACCCGCCTATCGAAGGTCTCGCCGGTGGCAATCTGCTCGCGCGTGAGCCAGGCGTTCGGCGAGGCCGAAAACTCCAGCTTGTTGCGGTAGTAGCGCGTCGGCTCGGCGGGCAGGATGGGCGAGAGCGGCGGCAGCTCGACGGCTTTGCCGATGCGGCGCAGCGCGTCGTCCACGAGTTGCTGCTTGTGCCGGAGCTGGGCAGCGTAGGCAAGATGCTGCCACTTGCAGCCGCCGCACACGCCGAAGTGCCGGCAAAACGGCGTGGCGCGGTCGGGCGAGGGCTGATGAAGGAAGGTGGCCTCGGCTTCGAGGTAGTTTTTGTGCTCGCGCGTGATGCGAAGGTCCGCCACGTCGCCGGGGGCGGCGCCGGTCACAAAAATCACCTGCCCGTCGTGGCGGGCCACGCAGCGCCCTTCGGCCGCCATTCCCGTGATGGGTACTTGCTGGAGAGGCGGCCAGAACCGACGTTTTTTCTTCATCAGAAACCACTTGCCGCGCCGGGGCCGTTGGTAGCCGGGTGCCGCATCGAAGTGGCGAAATTAGTCCCGCGCGAGGGCGTCGGCGGCGACGGCGCGGGCCGCGCCCAGCCGGAAGCATCCCGCAGTATCTTGCATCTGATGAAGCCCGCCCGCCCGCCGATTCGCTTGCCGCGCCGCCGCCGTTGGTGGGCCGTGGCCGTGCTGTGGCTGCTGAGCGCAGTGGTGGCCCGCGCCAACCATCTGGTGGGCACCGACTGGCGGATGACCGCCATCGGGGGCAACCAGTTCAGGGTGCGCCTCACGGTCTATACCGACCCCGTGAGCGGCGGCAACAACTCGTCCGGCGACCCCTCGGTGACGATCGGCGTGTTCGAGCGGCGGCTCGGGCCGGGCGTCGTTGACCGCCTCGTGAGCAGCCACACGTTGCCGCGCACCGGCAACCGCGCCCTGCCGGGGCCACCACCCGGCTGCGGCCCCAATAGCGCGCCGGTGCTCGAAATCGCCTACGAAGACGTGCTGACCCTCGACCCGGCCCTGCTCAGTGGCCCCGACGGGTATTACCTGGCGTGGGAACGCTGTTGCCGCAATCAGTTGCTGACCAACATTCCGAACGGCCAAAACGCCCCGCTGGCGGCTACGCTGCGGTTTCCGGCCCTGAGCCTGCCGTTGCTCGGCGGGGCGCGCAACTCGGCGCCGCGCTTCGGGCCGCCGCCGCCGGCGGCGGCGCTGTGCCGCGACGAGCCGGTGGCGCTCTCGTTCGCCGCCACCGACCCCGACCCCGCCGATTCGCTCGCCTACGCGCTGGTGCCGGCGCTGGGCGGCTACACGTCGGCGGCGTATCCGTTTCTGTCGGTACCCAACGCCGGGCCGTATCCGGTGCTGCTGTACAGTGCGGGCTTTTCGGGCATTCAGCCGTTGCCGGGCACCTTCGCGCTCAACCCGCGTACGGGCCTGCTGACGGGCGTACCCGTGCAGGCGGGCACCTATCTGGTGGCCGTGGCCGTGCGCGAGTACCGCCGGGGCACACTCATCGGCGAGAACCGCCGCGAGCTGGAGCTGTCGGTCACGGGTTGCCCGCCCAACGCGGCGCCCACGCTCACGCAGCTACTCCCGGCGCCGCCCGATACGGTGCTCGTCGCCGCCGCCGCCGACCGCTGCCTGACCGTGCGCGCCGCCGACGCCAACCCCGGCCAAACCCTCACCGTGCGCGCCGTGGGGCCGGTGGCGGCCACCATCACGCCCGCCCGGTTCACCATCCAGTTTCCGCCCGCGCCCGTGGACGTGCGGGTGTGCCTGACCGAGTGCGCCACGCCCGGCCGCCGCCTGCTGACGCTGGTCGTGACCGACGACGGCTGCCGCCCGTCGCGCCCCGACACGCTCCGCATTCCGCTGCTGGTGGCGCCCGCGCCCAACCGGCCGCCCACGGTGGCGCGCATCCCCGCCGCGCCCGACACCCTCAGTGTGGCGGCCGGCGCCGAACTGGTGTTTACGGCCCTCGCCACCGACCCCGACGGCGGCCCGCTCAGCCTCGCGCTGCGCCCCGCCGCCGCGCCCGGCCTGGCGCCCATCGGCGCCACGGGCACCGGCACCGCCGAGCTGCCCGTCCGCTGGGCGCCGCCCTGCGACGCCGCCCGCCCCCAGCCCTACACCCTGTGGCTGCGCGCCACCGACGACGCCTGCCAAAATGCCGCCGACTCGCTCCGGGTGCTGGTGCGCGTGACGGCGGGCGACCCCGTGGTTGGCGCCGCGCTGCCCAACGTCATCACGCCCAACGCCGATGGGCGCAACGATTGCTTCGGCCTCGGGCCGCGCCCCGAAAACCCCGCCGCCCCGGCCGGCCTCTGCACCGACGACTTTCAGGAAGTCCGCATCTTCAACCGCTGGGGGCGGCTCGTGTACCAGTCCGCCGACTTGGCGTTTTGCTGGGCCGCGCCCGGCTTGGCGGCCGGTACCTACCACTACCTCATCCGCACCACGCGCCGCGCCGTGCGGGGCCTGCTGACGGTGGAACGGTGAAAACGTAACGCCGACTATCACTCGGCGATGCGGCTGGGCAACGTAACGCGGAGCTACAGCTCCGTCGTCATATAGAGACGTGCCATTAGGCGGTTGGCGAACAGTTTTGGGGTATTGTGGGGAAACTCGTCAGCCCACCGGGAGTGGTCAGACGAGACTGCGTTTGGGTTGTCGGACCACTCCCCAGGGTGCTGACAATCAGTCGCATAATCCCCCAAATGCCGTACAACTTCCGGCTGACCACTTACTGTATGCATTCCAACGCCGGAGCTGTAGCTCCGCGTTACGTTTCTGATTTTTTTGGAACTTCTTGCAGGATATTCGATGTAGGTACATACATTTGTGCCGCATCTCACCACACGGCCACCTCAATCCAGCTCTCACCAATGCGGATCGAAGACGAGATTCAGCAGCCCGTTTTTCACGACGCTTACCAGCGGGCGCACGTGAACCTCATTTTCACGGCATACTGGTTGCAAAGCGAGCTGGCGCAACGCTTCAAGGCGTTCGACCTGACGCTGCCGCAGTTCAACATTCTCCGCATTCTGCGCGGCCAGCACCCGCGCCCGGCATCGGTGCAGCTCCTGATTCAGCGGATGATCGATAAGACGTCGAATGCGTCGCGCATCGTCGATAAACTCGAGGCCAAAGCGCTGGTGACGCGCACCACCTGCCCGCACGACCGCCGCGCCGTCGATGTGCTCATCACCGAAAAAGGCCTGGCGCTCCTGCGCCGCCTCGACGAATCGGCCGCGTTGCAGGACGTCGGCCTGCACCGCCTGACGGCCGCCGAAGCCGACCAGCTCAACGAGTACCTCAACCGCATCCGGGGCTGAACCCGGCTTGCCTCAATTTCTTCCCTCCAACCCCGTTTGTTTTTCGCCCAGATGAAAAATGTTCTGACCGCCCTGAGCCTGGCCGCCGCATTGCTCGCCGCCGCTCCCGTAACTGCCGGCAACGGCGGCAACCTGAAAAAGAAAACCACCACCGCCACGAAGCCCGCCGAGGTGCTGAAAGTTGACCCGGCCGCGAGCAAAATCGAGTGGTTCGCCACGAAAGTGACCGGCAAGCACAACGGCACCGTGGCGCTGCAAAGCGGCTCCGTGGACGTGAGCAAAGGTGCCCTCACGGGTGGCTCGTTCGTGATCGATATGACGTCCATCAAAGTCGATGACATCAAGGATGCCGAGTACAACGGCAAGCTCGTGGGCCACCTCAAATCCGACGATTTCTTCGGCGTAGAGGCCAACCCGACGGCCACGTTCACGACCACGAGCGTGGCGCCGATCAAAGCCGCCAAAGCCGGTCAGCCCAACTACACCGTGACGGGCAACCTCACCATCAAAGGCAAAACCAATCCGATTTCCTTCCCGGCCACCGTGGTGGTGGCGAAAGACGGCAGCGTAGCCGCTACCGGCAAGCTCACCGTTGACCGCTCGAAATACGACGTGCGCTACGGCTCCAACTCGTTCTTCGACAACCTTGGCGACAAGGCCATCTCCAACGATATGGTCTTCAACGTGAGCGTGGTGGCGAAGAAGTAGCGGGTAGCAATGCCACTATGCACAACGGCCCCGTGGCGCATTTGCGCCACGGGGCCGTTGTGTGTTCTCACAAGTTATTCCACCACCACGCGCCGCGTCGCCGCTCCTGCCTGCACCACATACACACCGGGCGGCAAGGGCGCCACGTCGAGTGTTGCCTCGCCGGTTGAGGCCGCGACCGTGCGCCGCACTTCGCGGCCCAGCGCGTCGAGCAGGCGCACGGGCTGGTTGGGGGCCGCGCCCTGTATGCGCAGGCGGTCGTGCACGGGGTTGGGCCACGCGAGCAGCTCCGGCCGGGCTTCTGCTTCGGCCAGACCCACGGGCGCCGGCACCAGGTCAACGCCTACCACCAGGCGGCCCAGGTCCGGGAAATTCTGCGGCGGCGATTGGCCGAGCAACAGCAGATCGCCGAAAAAAATGAAGTAGGCACTGTCGCGCGTAACGGGGTCTTCGTCTTGCCCGCCCAGCGGGTAGTAGTCGGCTTGCCCCGGCGCCCCGGCCGGTTGCCCCAAACCCGCGTAGAACGTGCCCCGCACCCGCACGGGCGTGGGCAGCGCCACGCGCACGTACTCGCCCAGCTCGGTGGGCAGGATGACGTGCGGCACCAGCGGCGTGAGCAGTTGCCCTGCCGAATCGAGCAGCACCGCGAACACCGTCCGGCCCACGTTGGCGGGGAAGTTGGCAATGGCGAACCCCACGTGCGTCACGCGCGCCGGTCGGGCCAGCCGATGCCGCACGAGCATCGCCCCGCCGTCGGACGCAAACCCCACCGGAAACGCGAAATGCGGCGAATTGCCTGGCGGGAAGCCTTTGGCGTACGTCAGGCGGTTGCCGGTGGTGACGTACAGCGAGTCGGCGGCCGAGTTGTTGGTGCGAATCGAGTCGTTGACCGCCGGTACGCTCACGCGCACCGCGTGCCCGCCGGCCGCAGTGGGCCGGTAGTCGCCGAACCGGACGATGGTCGTGTCGCCGGGCCGCAGCGAATCGAGCACCACGGTGGCGGTGTACGGCGAGGCGCCGCTGACCGCGAGGGCCACCGGCAGGTTCCGCAACACTTGCGTACCGCCGTTGAACACGCGGGCCTCGACCGGTACGGGCAGCGCCGGTTGGTCGGCCGGGGCCACGCCCGCCAATAGCGGCACCTGCCCGAGCGTATAGACCTGCACCACGCCCGCATCGGGGTAATTGACGCCCCCGGCGGCCCCCACCCGAATCCACGGCCGAAAGCCGCTGTTGCTGGTCAGCAGCGGCGGGGCGATGGTGGTGCCCACGGCCGTATTGAGGGTGTTGGCGCGGTTGAAGCAGGTGTACGTGGCCGACGTCGCCGACGGCGTGGTGGCAACCCACTCGTAAGCGAAGTAGTAGCCCGCCCCCGGTTGCACCGTCAGGCCGGCGCCGGGCTGGTTGAACGCGATGTCGAACCACCCCGCCGCCGCCGGAATGGTGAGCGAGCCGTCGTACACGAGCACCATCGGCGTGGGCGTGGTGAGCAGGTCGGTCCAGAGGGTGGAGCGGCTGAATGCCATATCCGGTACGCCCTGACTCACCCACACTTTGAACGCCCCCGTGGCCGCCGTAGCAGCCGGCGCATCCAGATGAAACCCGAGCCGGTTGACGGTGGTACCCGCCGGAATGCTGCCCTGCGCCATATCGGCCGCCGTGTACAGAAACGCCGTCCGGTGGAAAGCGGCCGAGCCGTTCGGCCCCCGGTCGCGGCTGGAAGTGGCGTTGGGGTTGTTGGGCGGAATGGCAAACGTGGTGGTTTGGCCCACGGCGGCCAGGCTCGTGAACAAGCCAATCAGCGCTGGTAGTAGAAAACGAAACATAACGTAACGCGGAGCTACAGCTCCGCCGTGAAAGCCAGTGATGTAACGCGGAGCTACAGCTCCGCCGTGAAAGCCGGCGATGTAACGCGGAGCCACATCTCCGCGCCACAGCCGTCCCTAATTACCGAACCACCGAAATCGGCCCGCGCCACCGCACCGGGCGCCCGGCGCAGTCGGTAGCGACGAGGTGATAGAAGTACACGCCCTCACTCAGCCCGGCACCCGTGAAGGCCACGCCGGGGTCGGTGGTGGCGAACACCTCGCCGCCCCACCTATTGAACACCCGCAACGAGTAGGCGCCGCCGGGCGCGCCGGCCCCGACGCCGAGCGGCCGGAACTCGTCGTTGAGGCCGTCGGCGTTGGGCGTGATGACGTTGGGCGGCGTGGGTAGGGTGGGGCGTGGGTCGTAGGTAATCACAACGTCGCGCGCGCGGCCGTCAGAGGTTACGGCCATCACGACGTAGGTGCCGGGCCGGGTGAAGACGTGCGTCGGCTCCCATTCTGTGCTGCTGTTGGCGGCGCCGCTGGCGGGGTCGCCGAAATTCCAGTTGATGCTGCTCAAACAGTCGGTGCGCGTAAGGCGAAACTGCACGGTATCGCGCCCGCAAGTGCCGCCCGCGACGTCGATTCGCACGGCGTCAGGCCCTGTTTCAACCAGTGTCTGGTAGGTGGCGCCGATGTTGGGTGTAGCCGTCACGGTGTACGTGCCGGGGCCGCTGAATCGGTGACGCGGAAACCACTCGCTACTGGTGTTGGCCGCGCCGCTGGCAGGGTCGCCGAAATTCCACCGCACCGAGTCGGCGCAGCGCGGGTTGGCCAGCCAGAATTGCGCCGTATCAGTGCCGCAGCCCAGCGTGTAGCGCACTTGCGTGAGCGTGTCGACCAGCATTGAGGCGATGAGATTCGGAGTCCTCACAAACGCATTTGCAGGCAACGCAATTGGCAGATACTGGATACTGGCTGATGGTGAGCCAGGATGGTGAATAATGCCGTGTAACTGAGTAATTGCAGGTGGGTATTCCCTGAAGGATTTTCCAACCCACAACCGACCACCAGGTGCTAGAATGGGGGCAAGACCAAACGAAGAACTAGTTCCACAGTCTTTGGTAATAACCACAAAGCGCGAACCGAGGATGGCGGCCGAATCCCGCAGCGTCAAATCATACCGGACCAGTTGATGTTGACACGGCATTACGCTACCGGCCTCTTGTGCCAATAGGCTATGACCATCTGGAGAAAAGGCGTATAACCTGGTTGCCAGCGTATTGGGATGCAATTGAAATGCTTCTCGCACGACACCAGACATCGGGTTGAAGTGTGCCAGCATTGTCGTTCGGCCGGGTGTGCCGTATGCTGTCGAACTAAGGGCCAGGAGCCAGCGGCTATTCGGGCTGACCAGTAGACTGGCCCCACCTATGCTGTCGGGCCGGCAACGACTGGGCGAACGCACGGCCGGTGTGGCCACACCGTGCTCGGTGAGCAGATAAGCGAGGTAATCGCCGGTAGTCGTCTCCCGAGTGATTACCCACATATCCTTGCGGTTGGCGTGTGCAGTGGCGACTACGTGCAGCACCGGACCATCGTGTAGCACCACGCGCTTCCGCATTACCCGACTCCGGCCGTTGGCTTGGCGCTGCACTATGGCATAGCGTAGCTTATTGCGCCGAACTATATTTTGTCGGAAGTCAGAATTTGTAGAAAAGATGTAATGCTCGTCCCGACTGAGCGGCCGGGGAGCTATTAAGGTGTAAACCGGCGCGATCCCCCAGCGAAAATTTGGCTCGTCCAGGCTGTCGCCATTTTCAATCAATCGGCCTTGGCCATCGAGCACGGCGCTGCCGTTGGTTCGGTATAGCAAACGGCCACACGGGTCGCAAATTGCCGTGGCGCTGGCCCACAGGTGGGTGCTGTCGGTGTGCGTAGGGGTGTAAGGTACGGCTTTGGGTGGACGAAAATTGAAATCAATCCGTTGCGGCGGCGACAAAGTGGATATGATTTCCGACCACACGTTAAACTCGCCCTGTGCGATGGCGGGTGATGGGGCCGATACGCCAAGCAACACGAACCAAAGCAGTACGCGAAGGCAGCATAGGCGCAAAGCGCCCACGATGGCGGGAGGGGTTGCGAGTGGCATCGCGGCTTTCAGTAAAGCTGCCCCGCCATCGGCTGCGATGGCGGGGCAACACATTACTACCCTTTATTGCCGCACCAAGCGGTGCGTGAGCACCTGGCCCGCGCTGTACGCCTTCACCACGTACACCCCGGCCGCCACTTGACTTAAGTCGAAGTGCGGCGCGGTAGCACCGTGCTCGGTTGCTGCTGCTGTCTGAAGCAGTTGGCCGCGCACGTCGTACAGCTCGGCACGCTCACAAACCTGACCCGGCACTTCCACCCGCACACGAGCGGTGGCATCGTCGGCAGGATTCGGAATCAGCATCACCCGCGCCTCGTCGAGCAGCACATTGTCGCCGTCGATGCCGCTTTGACCAGGGCGGCACTGGACCACGTTGTAATTATAGCTGCATAGTCGGATGCTCGTACCGGTCTGGTTGGTCACGTACAAATCGAACTGAATGCTGGTGGGATTCGGGAGCGACTGATTTCGGTCAAAATGAAATACCCACTTGCCCGGCGTGCCGGGGTTTTGCGCCGCGTACACCGGCCGCGAGCCGGAAGGCCGCACGATTGGCGGTGTCAGGAAATACGAAAGCGTGGGGTTAAAGCCGTTGGTAAGCTCAAACCAATTGATGGGGTTGGCAGTAGGGTGAGGTACGTTATCAAACGCATACGGGCCACCAGTGTACGGGCTGAAATACGTACATCCAGACGGAGTGAACCGTGCGGACGGACACGTCACGACTTGGTTGGGGTCAATCGTGAACGTCGTAGTCAGCGGCGTACCGATGCCGCACGTCAGCCCCGGGTTGATCGACCGGACGCTGATAGTGTACGTACCTACCGCAGGAAATCTGGCTTCCACAGTGCGTATACCGCCGGTCGCGGTAATGGTATTGGTGGGGGTAAGGGTGATGGGGTCAATAAAGATCAGCCCACCGTTGGGGCCGGAGGCCGTCCAGCGGAAATCAGGGCCGGATCCGCCGTTTACCCGCAATGTAGCGGGCTGGTTGAGCACCACCGGCGCCGACACGAAATTGATGCTTACCGGCGCGGCGGGCACGGCGTTGATGGTGTAATCGCCGGTGCTGACCCACTCGCCGATCCACTCGCACAGCTCCGGGTTGACGCTGTTGGGGCCGCTGCCTTTGAAGGGGCGCACACGCACACGCAGTTGCTGCCCGGCGCTGTTGGCCGAAATAAAAATGCCCACCGAGGGGCTGGTCGTAACCAAAGAGTGCGAGTACACGCCGCTGTAGCTGAACTCCCACTCGTAGCCGGTAGCATACTGCGCGTTGCCGGTGGTGGCGGTGTAGCTCTGGTTGGGGCACAGCGGGCCTGATGTGTTCAGCGAGACAGAGCCGGCCGACCCGACGCCGTAGTACACTTTTATTTGCGTGGATAGTCTGGTATTGTTGCGACACAGTAAGCCGCTCAACGCGCCACTGGTGGTCGATTCGATCAGAGCCGAAGTGATACGGCCACGCCCCAGGCCACCTCCACAAAAGAACGGGCCAACCCCAGGACCCGATACGCTTGGGTCGCGCGTGAAGTGTGGCTGAAAAGAGCGGTTATCGAACGGAAACGTGGTCAGCGGGCCGGAAATACACGGCACCTCTTCGTAACACTTCATATAGAAGTTGGGCGCGGGTGTGCCCGTGCGGCCCATCGGGTTAATCTCTGTCCAAGCCTCCTGATACTGTTCGCCATACTCGGTGTAGTATGTAATCTTCCAATATTGGCGGCCGTTTCGCATCGATACACCCAATACGTAACGGTCGTTGGGGCACAACACGAACGAGCCGGAACGCACAGTTCGAGCCGACTGCGAAGAGCCATTGCTGGCCCAATCGGCCAGAATGCGGTAGCGGCTGGGGCAGCCGATCCGTGCGACGGTCAGATACCCGACTGTTTCGTCGGGTTGCTCGGCGCGGCCGACGCGCAGCTCGATGGAGCCGGTGCTGTCGGTAGCGTTCCAGAAAATAGTGCAGGTGGGCTGGGGCGTACGGAAATCACCGTTGATCAACAGCTCGGCGCGGGATACACCGGCCACCGAATCGGCGCCTTCCACGTGCCAGTAATATTCCTCTGACCAACCGCTCACTTCTTTTGCCGCATACTCGGCCTTGACGGTTTGGCCACCTTCCAGCGTATCCGGCCCTACGATGATGATGGAGCTGCCTTTCAGCGAAAGCTGCACCACGTGATCAGCCAACAGCTTCGATTCCTGCGGCTCGCCGTCGCGCACTTCCACGAGGCCGGTGGTGGTACGCGGTGCCCACCGAACGAGAATCTCGGGAGAGGCGGTACTGACACACTCTGCATCGAGCCATTGCGAGCGGGCGATTCCGGCCACGGAGTCAACGCCCGTCAGTCGCCAGAAGTAGGTAGGAGGCCAGGTGGAGTGCCCGGCAACCCCATCGGTAAACGCGAATTTGCTCCACTGACCGGGCAGGCTGCGGAGTGGGCCGCCAATGACCTGCGCCCGCGCGGCAGCCAGGCTACCGAACAACATAGCAAGACACAGCAGCCAGCTTAAGCGAGCGGCGAGCGGCGAGCGGCGAGCGGCGAGCGGCGAGCGGCGAGCGGCGAGCGGCGTTTTATGTAAACGAGGAGAAAACAACATTTGCCGACAAAAGGGGGTAAGGGTTAAAAAAAGCAGAAGATGGCAAGCCAAAGAATCAGTTATTCCGGCGACCACCCGCCAAAGGTAAGCGGCAATGCCGCACACGCAAGACCAACGGATGGCAACACAGGTTGCCCGAATGGCTGCATATTGTCGGTGAGCGGAGGTAGGGCGGCGGCGGCGCCGTCATCCTGCAACATCCGGCCTGTGACGACGGAGCTGTAGCGCCTCGTTACGTGCGTCACTCAGTCACTAGCCCCTCCGGCAGCGGCTGGCCCAGCTCGTGGGCACGGTGGGGCCGGGCGCGGAGCTGCCGGAGCCAGTCGCGCACGTCGTCGTCGTAATCGAGCCAGAGGTCTTCGTGCAGATACTTCTGAATCAGCTTGATGTGTTTGAGCGTGAGCTTGCCGACGGCCTTGTAAAACAGCGTGTAATGCGAATCGAGCCGGCCGGCATCTCCGCCGGAGCCTCACCGAACGTCTGGATGGAGTCAATCCGGCCGTTGACGGCGGCGGCGTAAAACTCAAGCGCCTGACGGCAGGTGCCATCGAAATTGAGGTAGGGAACGAGCGAGGGCATTGTGCAAAGGGGGTTAAAGTGAGCCACAAATATAATTTGCCAATGCTACAATAAAAAGCATTTGGCCAATTATTTTATTGTTAACTCGCAATCACCTTAGCATCACGCGCCGATGCAGTTCGCGGGCTTACCCAAGCGCCTGCGCCAGGTCTTCCATCAAGTCTTCGGCATCTTCCACCCCGACGCTCAACCGGATCAGCGCATCCGACAGGCCCGCCTTGCGGCGCTCTTCGGCCGGAATGGAGGCGTGCGTCATCGTGGCGGGGTGGCCGCTGAGGCTTTCGACGCCGCCGAGGCTTTCGGCCAGCGAGAAGAGCTTGAAGCGTTCGAGCACCGCCACGGCGTCGTCCTTGCGGTCGCCTTTGAGCACGAACGACAGCATTCCGCCGAAATCGCTCATCTGGCTCGCGGCCACGGCGTGGTTGGGGTGATGCTCGAAACCGGGCCAGTACACGCGCTCCACGCGCGGGTGCCGGCGGAGGTACTCGGCAATGCGGCGGCCGTTTTCGCAGTGGCGCTGCATCCGCAGGTGCAGGGTTTTGAGGCCGCGCAGCACCAAAAAGCAGTCTTGCGGGCCGGGCGTACCGCCGCAGGCATTCTGGTAGAAGCGCAGGCGCTCGGCCACGGCGTCGTCGTTGAGCACGAGGGCGCCCATCACCACGTCGGAGTGGCCGGCCATATACTTCGTGAGCGAGTAGGCTACGATGTCGGCGCCGAGCGCGAGCGGCGTCTGCAGATACGGCGTCGAGAAGGTGTTGTCCACGACGAGCAGCGCCCCGGCCGCTTTGGCAACCGCCGCCACGGCGCGGATGTCGATGACGTTGAGCAGCGGGTTGGTTGGGGTTTCGACCCACAGCAGCTTCGTGCGCGGGCTGATTTTCTCGCGCACGGCCGCCACATCGTGCATCGGCACGAAGTGGAATTTGATGCCCAGCGGCTCATAGACCTTCGTGAAGATGCGGTAAGTGCCGCCGTAGAGGTCGTTGGTGCAAATCACCTCATCGCCGGGCGCGAGGAGCTTCACTACGCAATCGGTAGCGGCCATCCCCGACGCGAACGCGATGCCGTGGCGCCCATCGTCGAGCGCCGCGAGCGCGTCCTGGAGTTGGGTGCGGGTGGGGTTGTGCGTACGGGAGTACTCGTAGCCTTTGTGCTGACCGGGCGAGGTCTGCACGTAGGTGGACGTCTGGTAGATGGGCGTCATAATGGCCCCGGTGGCGGGGTCGGGGTGAACGCCCGCGTGAATGGCTTTGGTGGCGAAACGCATCGAGAAAAAGCGGGTAATCAGGGCGGGCAGACCGCTTTCGGCCACCCGTTGGTAAACTCTATGCGAAGGTAGCGCCCTGCCGGTAGGTCGGCGCGCGCGCCGCAGGTGCCGCGCCCGCCAACGCGCATAACAGCATCATCATATACAATCGCTCTTAGAATTAGCTAAGTTTGCATCCTTCACTACCCATCCCTCTCTCACGTTTCCCCTTTCACCCGTATGCGTATGCTGATACTGTCGGCGCTGGCGGTCGGCTGGTCCGGCGCGGCGTTGGCGCAGGTTGCGCCGCCGGTCGCGGCGGCGCCGGCCGTCCCCCCTCCCGTTGCGGCCGTTCTACCGGCTGCGCCCGAGCGAATGATAAATCGCCCGGCCACGCCCGCCGGCGATTCGCTTACCCTCTACGCCGAACCGACCGAAGCCAGTCGGCATTTACGCATCAGCAAATGGCGGCAGCTCTACGTACGCAGCCAGGTAGATTCGACGTGGTGCCGGGCGCTCTACGGCGGCACCCAATTTTACGTGCGGCGCGATGCCGTGACGCTGCTGCCGCCGGGCGCGCCGGCGGGGAAGGCACCGGCCAGGAAGAACCCGGCGCCGAAGCGGCGGTAACACTTCATATACAAACGGCTCGCCCCGGCGCTGCTAACTGAGTGCAGCGCCGGGGCGAGCCAGTGCATCCAAACGGCCTACCCGCGCACCGCAATGCTCAGCTCCGTGAGCTGGGCGGCGGAAATCACCGACGGCGAATCGATCATCACGTCGCGCCCGGCGTTGTTTTTCGGGAAGGCGATAAAGTCGCGGATGGAATCGGCCCCGCCGAGCAGCGAGCAGAGCCGGTCGAAGCCGAACGCGATGCCGCCGTGCGGCGGGGCGCCGTACGTGAAAGCGTCGAGCAGGAAGCCGAACTGGGCTTGCGCTTCTTCCTCGGAGAAGCCCAGCAGGCTGAACATCCGGCTCTGCACGGCGCGGTCGAAGATGCGGATGGAGCCGCCGCCGACTTCCACACCGTTGAGCACCAGGTCGTAGGCGTTGGCGCGTACGGCACCGGGGTCGGTGTCGAGCAGGCCGATGTCTTCGGGTTTGGGCGAGGTGAAGGGGTGGTGCATCGCAAAGTAGCGGCCTTCCTCTTCGTTGAATTCCAGCAGCGGAAAATCGAGTACCCACAGCGGCGCGAACGTATTTCGGTCGCGCAGGCCGAGCTGCTCGCCCATCAGCAGGCGTAGCTCGTTGAGGGCTTTGCGGGTGCGGTCGGCGGCCCCGGCGAGCACCAGCAGCAAGTCGCCGGGTTGGGCCGCGAAGGCGGTTTTCCAGGCGGCGAGCTTACCGGCGTCGAAGAATTTATCGACGGATGATTTCACCGCGCCGTCGGCCTCCACCCGCGCGTACACGAGGCCGGTGGCGCCGATTTGCGGGCGCTTCACGTAGTCGGTGAGGGCGTCGAGCTGCTTGCGGGTGTAGGTAGCGGCGCCTTCGGCGCGGATGCCGACCACCAGCTCGGCCGCGTCGAAGACGGGGAAACCGTGACCCTTGGCTACGTCATTCAGCTCCACGAACTCCATTCCGAAGCGGATGTCGGGCTTGTCGGACCCGTAGCGGCGCATCGCGTCGGCGTAGGTCATCCGGGGGAAGGCGGCCAGCTCGACGCCTTTCATTTCGCGCAGCAGGTGGCGCGTGAGACCTTCGAAGGTGGTGAGGATGTCTTCCTGCTCGATGAACGACATCTCGCAGTCGATCTGCGTGAACTCGGGCTGGCGGTCGGCGCGGAGGTCTTCGTCGCGGAAGCACTTCACGATCTGGAAGTACTTGTCGAAGCCCGCCACCATCAGGAGCTGCTTGAAGGTTTGCGGCGATTGCGGCAGGGCGTAGAACTCGCCGGGGTTCATCCGCGAGGGCACCACAAAATCGCGGGCGCCTTCCGGGGTGCTTTTGATGAGCACGGGCGTTTCGACTTCGAGGAAGCCCAAGTCGCTGAGGTAGTTGCGCGTGAGTTGGGCGGTGCGGTGGCGTAGCTCGAGGGCGCGGCGCACGGGCGCGCGGCGCAGGTCGAGGTAGCGGTACTTCATCCGCAGGTCGTCGCCGCCGTCGGTTTCTTCTTCGATGAGGAAGGGCGGAGTTTGGGCCTGGTTGAGAACTTCGAGCGCCGTGAGGCGCACCTCGATGTCGCCGGTGGGCAGGTTGGGGTTTTTGGAGTGGCGCTCGGCCACGCGGCCGGTGGCGCGCACCACGAACTCGCGGCCCAACGTGCGGGCTGTCTCCTGCATTTCGGGGGCTTCCACGCCGGCTTCGGCCACGAGCTGGGTCAGGCCGTAGCGGTCGCGCAGATCGACCCACAGCACGGCGCCTTTGTCGCGGGTGCGCTGCACCCAGCCGCAGAGCGTGACGGTTGAACCAATGTGTTCGGCGCGGAGCTGGCCGCAGGTGTGCGTACGAAGCATCAGAAGTGCGTAGGGCAGAAATGAGCCGCAAAGCTACGCTCATAGCGGAGGGGCGCCCGCCGCTCGCCCGGAGCTTCGCTGCGGGCGAGCGATGGGCGAGCGGTGGGCAGGCAGGACACAAAAGCGCCCCCGGCCAAACGGCCGGGGGCGTTCTGAGAGGAGGGAGAAGGAAAAAAACCTATAAAACCTCGGCGAACGCCCTACCGCACCATTCGGGCAATCACGACATTATGGTCGGTGGCGAGACGTACCTCGAACGGCACGAGCGGGTCGGCGACGGGCAGCTCCACCTGGCCGTTGTTTCGTAGGACGCTGCCCGTGTAGAGCACCCGGCCGCTTTGGGCATCGACGAGCTCGATCAGGCCGGCGTGTTGCTGCGGCGGCGTCGAGAACGTGATGAGCACCGTGCCCGACGCGGCGAGCGTCTGCACCTGCACTTCCACGCCGTTTAGCTGCGCCGCCGCGTACCCAAACTCGGGCGTACCGACGGTTTCGAGCGGCGGCGTGAGGATGATTTCCGCCACGCTCAGCCCAAGCGACGGAATCGGGGTGACACTGCCGACCGACCGGGCCGGGCCGGGCGTGTCGTGGTGCTCGATGGCACTGGGCGATAACGAAGTAGCTACTTCCTGCGGACGAGCAACGAAGGAATGCAGCAAAAGCGCGGCGGCGAGAATAGAGGTTTTCATTGACCTTCTGATGTGATGAATCAAAGAATCAGTTGACATCAGCAAAGATAGGATGATGCGAATGCGGACGCAATCACATCATAGGGTGACAATGCCGGTTATGCGGGTAAATCGCCGGAATCGAGCGGCAAACGACACGGTGCGCGCGGCGAATCGGGGGGCGTAGCGCTACAGGCTCAATATCTCTTTGAACCCTACGGCCTGCCGCGTCGAGACGTCGATGCGGCGCCCGCCGCGCACTTCGAGCGGCAGGCCGCCTTTGTAGTAGCTGTGGGCGCGCTCGATGGTGGTCAGGTTGAGAATCTGTTGGCGATTGACGCGGAAGAACACATCGGGCGGCAGCTTCTCGTCGAGTTGTTGCAGCGATTTGTGGAGCAGCGGGCTGTGCGGGCCGAACCACACGCGCACGTAGTTGCCGTCGCCCTCGAACAGCTCGCTATCAGCGAGCCGCACGAAATGACACGCATCGCCGTCTTTGATGAACACCTGACGGTGCGCGGTAAGGCGCGGCGCGGCGGCGGTTGGGCCGCGCGTGGCATCGGCGGAGGCGGGGGCCTCGCTCCGCCGCGCCCGTACCCGGTCGAGCGCCTGCGCCTGCCGCGCGGGGTTGATGGGCTTCATCACATAGTCGAGGGCCGAGACCTCGAAGGCGCGCGTGGCGTAGTGGTCGTAAGCGGTGACGAAGATGACGTGCGGCACGTCGTCGAGGCTTTCGAGCAGCTCGAAGCCGGTGGCGCCGGGGAGGGAGATGTCGAGGAGCAGCAACTCGGGGCGCAACCGCTCGATGGCGGCGCGGGCGCCGGGCACGTCGGCGGCTTCGCCGACGATTTCGACGTCGGGGTGGGCGGTGGAGAGGAGGTAGCGAAGCTCCTGGCGGGCGAGGGCTTCGTCGTCGAAGAGGAGGGTTCGCATCGTATTGAACTGCTGGCGTGGGCCACCGGCCAGTTTTTTTGATGAATCAACGTAGGGGCGGGCCTTGCGCCCGCCCGCGCACGGTGCCAAATCCCGACGCACGGGCGGGCACAAGGCCCGCCCCTACGAAAATGTTTCGGCCGGCACTCGCAATGCCGCCACCACCGTGCCGGGCGGCGATTCGGTGAGCGTACAACTGGCGGCGGGGCCGTAGAGGGCGGCCAGTCGTTGGCGGGTGTTGACCAAGCCTAACCCGCTGCCGGATGGCGGCGCAAGCGCGTGGGGCGCGGCTGCGGCGCCGGGGCCGACAAGGCGGTCGGGCTGACTGATTTCGATGAGCAGCGCCGTGGGGGTGGGCTGCGTGGCGCGCACCAGCAGCTCGCCGCCGAGGGGGTGGGCCGAAATGCCGTGCTTCACGGCGTTCTCGATGAGCGTGAGGACCGTGGCGGGCGGCACCGGCCAGCCCAGCACGGCGGGCGGCACGTCGAGGCGGGCGCGCAGGCGCTCCGGGCCGAAGCGGGTTTGTTCGAGGGCCAGATAATCCTGCACGGCGGCCAGCTCTTCGCGGAGCGCTACCAGCGGCTGCTGGGTGTAGCGCAGGGCGTAGCGAAGCAGGTCGGCGAGTTGCGTGACGGCCGTGCGCGCCGCGTGGGGGTCGGAGAGCGTGAGCGCGCGGATGGAATTGAGCGCGTTGAACAGAAAATGCGGATTGACCTGGGCGCGCAGCGTATCCAGCTCGGCCTGACGCAGGGCGGCTTCCGTCCGAAGCTGCCCGACCTGCACCCGCGCCAACTGCCGCCCCGCCACGAAAAAGTGGTACGCCAGAAACCACACCGCCAGGTAGCGCAGCCCGTTGGTGAGGCCCAGCCAGAGGCGGCCGGGGTCGAGGGCGGAGGCCCAGTCGCCGGACACCACGCCGCCCCACACCGCGATGACGCCGTACAGCAGCCCGTTGACCGTCAGCAGCCCTACTACACCCACGGCTGCCTGCCGCCCGATGGGGCCGGCCAGCACCCCGCTTCGCAGCAGCAGGGCGCGGTAGAGGTGCGTGAGCGCCAGCCCCGCCACCGCCAGCACTCCCATAAACACCGGCACCTCGGCCGAGTAGCGCCCCAGCGCTTTGGCCGAATAGAACTGCGTGAGCCAAAACCCGCCCCACCCCACCGCCTGGCACAGCCAGTAGGCGCGGCACTTGGTGAGCCAGACGGGAGTGGAAGCAGTGGGCATTGGAGTGCGAGCCGCGCCCGGCGACTGAAACAAAGGTACCCGCCGCCCGCACGGCCCCGCGCCGCTTTTCCGCCAGTGCGGAAAACGGCCGCCCGAACGCCGACCGCGCGCCGCGCGCCCCGCCAAAGCACGTGGCTACGGGCGGCTTTCCGCACTCGGCGAGCGTTGTGCCACGCTCGTGGAAAACTGACGCAACCTGCCCCGGCGCGGCCGATACGTTTGCCTGACTTCCACCGCTAACCAGTTTTTTCGATGCGTTTTCGTAGCCTTTTCTTGCTTCTGTCGCTGCTCGTTGTCGCCGTTGGGGGCGGCGCGGCGGTCCAACCAGCCACGTATCAGTGGCAAACGCTGTCGGCGGCCCCCTCCAACGGCCAAAAGCAGGACGACGTGTTTTTTCTGGATGTCCAACGCGGCTGGGCCGTCAACGGGTCGGGCCGGATTTACCGCACCCTGAACAGCGGCCAGACCTGGGCGCAGCAGGTGCAGCAGACCGGCACGTACTTCCGCTGCGACGGCTTCGTCGATTCGCTGCGCGGGTTCGCGGGCAACATCGGCACCAACTACTTCCCCGGCGTCACCGATACCAACCCCTTGTATCGCACACTGGACGGCGGGCAGACGTGGACGGTGGTCACGCAGCTCACCGGCCCCACGCCCGTGGGATTGTGCGCGTTGCAGGTGGTCACGCCGCAGGTCATTTACGCCGCCGGGCGCGTAGGCGGCCCGGCACACCTGCTCAAATCGACGGACGGCGGGCAGACGTGGACTTCGCGCGTGCTCAACCCGGCCATCGCGATGATTACCGACGTGCATTTCGTGAGTGCCGATACGGGCTTCGTGTTCGGCGGCTCCAACGCCAACATTCAGCTCTCGCGCGGTCTCGTGCTCTACACTACCAACTGCGGCGCCACGTTTACGGAAGTGTATCGGTCGGCCAACACGTTCGAGATGGTCTGGAAGGCGAGCTTCCCGAGCCGCCGCACCGGCTACCTCACGCTGCTCTCGTACGCGCCCAACGTGCCGGCGCGCTTCGTGGCCAAAACCCTCGACGGCGGCCTGAAGTGGCAAGAGCTGACCTTCGCGCAAAACGGCTGCAAGGAGTTCGGCATCGGCTTCGCCGACGACTCCACGGGGTGGGTCGGCACCGACACGGGCACCGGCTACCAGACCCGCGACGGCGGCCAAACGTGGCAACCCGCCACGCTGGGTCGCTATATCAACAAAGTGCGCCTCCTGCGCGACGGCGCCGGGCAAGTAATCGGCGGCTACGCCATTGGCTTGAACCTCACGAAGCTCACCGTCACGACGACAGCTCCTACGGCCGTGGCTCCGGCGGCGCCTGCCAAGTCGGCGCTGGGCCTGAGCGTATCGCCGAACCCCGCCAGTCGGCAGCTCACGATCCGGTATCGCCTGAATCGGCGCCAGCGCGTGAGCATCGACCTGACCGACGCCACCGGCCGGGTGGTGGCTACCGCGCTGCACAACGCCGCGAAGGCCGCCGGCGACCACGCCGACGCCTACACCCTGCCCGCCAATCTGCCCAACAACGTAGTGTGGCTGCGCCTGCGGACAGAGGAAGGCACCGATAGCACGGCCGTGAGTGTGCAGCCATAAGACGCTGGAGCGCGGGTCTCCGGCCCGCGACGAGCGAAGCGAGTAACACGTTTGCAAAGCGCACCGAGCTTGATACGACAAGCCTACGGCTTGGCGGGCCTTGTATGGCCCCCCTACCCCAGAGCCCCGCGCTCCAGCCCGCGCACCGTCACCAACCGCGCCATCGCGGGCAACCGCTCCGCCCGCCCGGCACTCCGGCACTATGATGCCCCTCCCCCGCTTTTGCCTTATCCATTGATGCTCGCCCACGCTGTTGCTCTCGACAGTCGGCGCTACCTACGGCCAGGCTCTCCACCTGCGGGGGCGTGTGGTCGATGCCGCCACCCGCGCGCCGCTGCCGTACGCGAGCCTCGGCATCCGGGGCACGAGCGTGGGCACCGTGGCCGACAACGCGGGCCGCTTTCAGCTCACGCTTCCGGCCGAGCGCGCGGCCGATACGGTGCGTTTCGGGCTGGTGGGTTACCGCTCGGTGGGGCGCCCGGCGCGCGCGCTGGCCACCGGCGCGGCCTCCGATTCGGGGCTGGTGGTGGCACTGACCGAGGCCGCCGTGGCGCTGCCGACCGCCACCGTGCGCGCGCCCCACTTGCGGCCTCGGGTGGCGGGCAACCCGCGCGCCACGTCGCGCCACAGCGTGGCGCTGTTCGACGACAACCTCCTCGGCAACCAAATCGCGCAGCGCATCGACGTGCGGCGGCCGTCGTGGCTCGAAGAAGTGTCGTTTCACATCAGTCGCTGCTCCTACGACAGCTTGTTTTCCCGCATCAACGTGCTCGCAATCGATTCCGTGACGGGCCTGCCGGGCGCCAGTCTGCTGCCGCGCCCGGTGTTGTACGCGCGGGTGCGGCGCGGCGACATCAGGGAGAGCGTCCGGGTTGACCTGCGCGCCTTCAATCTGCGCCTGACGCGCGACGTGGTCGTCGGCCTCGAAACCGTGCGCGACCTCGGGCCCGGCCAACTCTATTTCAGCGCGCGGGTGCTCGGTGGGCCGATTTTCGGGCGCGACGGGCCGCTGGGCGAATGGCAGAAATTGAGCGGCTTCGGCGTCGGCATCGCCGCAACCTTGCTCGCAGAACGCTGACCATTGGACGTAACGCGGAGCTACAGCTCCGGCGTCCTGGCTGGCTCCGTCCGACGCCGGAGCTGTAGCTCCGCGTTACGTGGCCCGGCCGCGTTGCTCAACCGCATCACTCAACCGCCGTCACCGAGTGATACTCGGTGTTACATTGCCCAACCGCCGTCGCCGAGTGTTACTCGGCGGTACATCCCTATCTTCCACCCCTCTTTCCCCTTTTCGTCTTTTTTATGCTCACCATCGAGAATCTCTCGAAAACCTACCCCAACGGTACGCGCGCGCTGCAAAACGTGTCGCTGCGGATTCCGGTCGGAATGTTCGGCCTGTTGGGGCCGAACGGCGCGGGCAAAAGCTCGCTGATGCGGACCATCGCCACGTTGCAGGAGCCCGACAGCGGCTCGATTCAGCTCGACGATATCGACGTGCTGGCCGATAAGGACGCCGTGCGGCGCCGCCTCGGCTATCTGCCGCAGGAGTTCGGGGTCTATCCGAAAATCACCGCCGAAGAGTTGCTCGACCACCTGGCCGTGCTCAAGGGGCTGACCGACAAGAAGGAGCGCGCCGCCACCGTGAAGGCGCTGCTCGAACAGACGAACCTCTACCACGTGCGTAACAAGAACCTCGGCGGCTACTCCGGCGGGATGAAGCAGCGCTTCGGCATCGCGCAGGCCCTGCTGGGCAACCCGCGCCTGATTATCGTCGATGAACCCACGGCCGGGCTGGACCCCGCCGAGCGCAACCGCTTCCACAATCTGCTGAGCGAGATCGGCGAAGACCGCGTGGTCATTCTCTCGACCCACATCGTGGGCGACGTGTCGGACCTGTGCCAGTCGCTGGCCGTCATCAACCAGGGTCAGGTGATGCTCACGGGCACTCCGACCGACGTAATGGACGCCCTGCGCGGCCAGGTGTGGCGCAAAGCCGTAACCCGCGACGAAGCCGCCGCCCTCGACGCGGCCGGTTCCACCATCATCTCCTCGCGGCTGCACGCGGGGCGCACCATCATCCACGTGCTCAGCCCGGCCCGCCCGGAGGCCGGCTTCGAGGAGGTTACGCCTGATCTGGAGGATGTGTATTTCGCGCAAATCAACGGCAAGTGAGTTTTGATGTGATGATGTGTCGATGTGAAGATGTGAGGATGTGACCAGGTGCACACATCCTTCACATTCCGCACATCTCTCACATCTCCACATCTTCCACATCCTCACATCCTCGACCCGATGTTCTTCCCCATCTTCCTCTTCGAAATCCGCTACCGCCTGGCCCGGCCCGCGACGTGGATTTACTTCGGCCTCTTCTTCGTGATGGCCTTTTTGCTGATGCTGGCGGCGGCCGGGGCGTTTCCCGGCGGCGCCGTGAGCATCGGCGGCTCGTCGCCGACGGTGCGGGCCAACGCGCCGTCGGCGCTCAATTTTTATGTGGCCATCCTGAGCTGGTTCGGCGTACTGGTGGCGTCGGCGCTGATGGGCAACGGCGTGTACCGTGACTTCGAGCACCGCACGGCGTCGCTGTTTTTCACTACGCCCATCAGCAAGCTGAGCTACTTGGGCGGGCGCTTTGCGGGGTCGTTCGTGGTGGCGCTGCTGGTGTTCAGCGGGCTGCTGTGGGGGTTGTGGTTCGGCACGGTCACGCCGTTTACCGAGGCCGGTAAGATCGGCCCCAACCACCTGAATTACTACCTGTGGCCGTTTCTGCTGATCGTGGTGCCGAACCTGCTGATGGTGGGCGGCATCGTGTTCGCGCTCGCCACGCTCACGCGCTCCATCCTGAGCACGTATCTGGCGGCCGTGGCGCTGCTGATCGGCTACCTGATTTCGCAGTCGTTGCAGGGCGATCTGGACAACGAGATGCTCTCGAACCTCATCGACCCGTTCGGCGCCACGTCTATCTACCTCACTACCCGCTACTGGACGCCCGCCGACCAGAACACCCTGCTGCTGCCGCTCAACAACTGGCTGGTCAGCAACCGCTTGCTGTGGGGCGGCCTCGGTCTGGCGCTGTTGGGCCTCACGTTCGTGCGGTTCCGATTCTCGGCGTTCTCGTCGGAGAAGGTCAGCAAGAAAGCCCGCGCCGCCGCTGCGGCCGAACCCGCCGAACGGCGGCGCGGCTTCGCGGTGGCGCTCTCGCGCCTGACGCTGCCCGCTGCCACCTACCGCACCGGCACGGGCGCGGCGTGGGCGGCGTTCGGCTCGCTGGTGCGCCTCGAATGGCGGGCCGTGGTGCGCAACGTGTATTTCGTGGCCATCGTGGCGGCGGGCGTATTGTTTCTGCTGTCGAATGCCTCGCAGGTGGGCAAGATCTACGACACCACCACGTACCCCGTCACGGGGGCGCTGGTCGATTCGCTGACCGGGCAGTTTTCGCTGTTTCTGCTGATCATCATCATCTTCTATTCGGGCGAGGCCGTCTGGCGCGACCGCGACGCCAACCTCCACCAGATCGTCGATGCCACGCCGCTGCGCGGCTGGGTGCCGCTGTTGGCCAAGTGGGTGGCCCTGAGCGGCGTGTTGGCGCTGTTGCTGCTGGTGGTGATGCTGATGGGTATCGTGTTTCAGACCGCCAAAGGCTACACCCACTACCAGCTCGATGTCTATCTGACGGCCATTTACGGAATGGCGTGGCCGCGCTTCGTGCTGATGTGCGCCTTTGCGCTGGTGGTGCAGGTGGTGGTCAACAACAAGTACCTCGGCCACTTCGTGATGGTGGCGTACTACCTGCTCAACATCTTCCGGTCGCAGCTTGGCCTCAACCACCGGCTGTTCGGCTTTGCCTCGTGGTCGGAGCCGGATTATTCGGCCCTCAACGGCTGGGGCACGTTCCTGACGGCCGTACGTTGGCTGCAACTGCACTGGACGCTGGTGGCCGGTCTGCTGCTGGTGCTCGGCTACCTGCTGTGGGTGCGCGGCACCGTAAGCAGCCCTGGCGAGCGCTGGCGCGAAGCCGCCCGGCGCTTCGGGCCGCGTACGCGCCTCGCCACGGCCGTCTTCGGCGTGGGGATGCTCCTGACGGGCTACTGGGTGTATTACAACATCAACGTGCTCAACATCTACCGCCTGCCGCAGACGGAAGAAGAGCTGCAGGTGTCGTACGAGAAAACCTACCGCCGCTTTTTGAAGGCGCCGCAGCCGAAGATTTCGGCCGTGAACGTGCGCGCCGACCTCTACCCGAGCGAGCGGGCGGCGCGCTTCCGGGGGATGTACTGGCTCGTGAACCGCGAGCGCCGGGCCATCGACTCGCTCCACGTCGTGGGCCTTTCCGAGACGGCCATCGTGCGGCAGCTCGCGCCAGGGCGCGGCGCCAAAGAAGTGCTCAACGACGCGAAGCACTCCTACCGCATCATCCGGCTGGGGCAGCCGCTGGCGCCCGGCGACTCGGTACCGTTTCAGTTCGATATCGAGTACCGCGAGCGCGGCTTCCCCAACGCCGGCCTCGGCAATACGTCGCTGGTGCAGAACGGCACCTTCCTGAACTCGGGCCTGCTGCCGAGTTTCGGCTACAGCGAAGGCGGCGAAATCAGCGACCTCGACGACCGCAAGCGGTTCAATCTGCCGCCGCGCCGCGTGGCCGCGCCGCTGGCCGACACCGTGGCCCGCCGCTCGCAGTTCTTCGGCGACGACGCCGACTGGCTCCGCTTCGAGTGCGTCCTCGGCACCGAATCCGACCAGATTGCCGTCGCCCCCGGCTACCTGCAAAAGGAGTGGACCGAAAACGGCCGCCGCTACTTCCAGTACCGGATGGACCGGCCCATCGACAACTTCTTCAACTTCGTGTCGGCGCGCTACGCCGTACGAAAAGCCGAGTGGCAAAACCCCGCCGGCGGCCCGCCCGTGGCCATCAGCATCTTCTACCAGCCCGGCCACGAGTACAACCTGGATAGGATGATCAAGGGGGTGAAGAAGTCGCTGGACTACTACACCAGAAACTTCGCGCCCTACCCCGACCGGCAGGTGCGGATACTGGAATTCCCCGGTTATTCGTCGTTCGCGCAGTCGTTCACCAACACCATTCCGTATTCTGAATCCATCGGCTTCATTGCGAAAGTCGATGACGCCGACCCCGAATCCGTGGACTATCCGTTCTACATCACCTGCCACGAAATGGCCCACCAGTGGTGGGGCCACCAGGTGATGCCCGCCGCTGTGGAAGGCGCCGACGCCTTATCCGAAACAATGTCGCAATACGCGGCCCTGATGCTGATGAAAGAGCACGTAGGCGAGTACCGGATGCAGAAATTCCTGCAATACGAGCTGAACCGCTACCTCTTCGGGCGCTCGGTGGAGCGGCGCGGCGAGCGGCCGATCTACCGTACCGCCAACCAGCAGCACATTCACTACCGCAAAGGCTCGGTAGTGATGTACGGCCTCGCCGACTACCTCGGCGAAGACGTGCTGAACCGCGGCCTCGGCGAGTACGTGAAGGCCGTGCGGTTGCAGAATGCGCCCTACACCATCACGCCGGAGTGGGTGGCCGCCATCCAGCGCCACGCCCCGGATTCGCTCCAACGCTTCGTGAGCGACGGTCTGGAGCGCATCACGCTCTACGACAACCGCCTCACCGAAGCCACCGCCCGCCAGTTGCCCGACGGCCGCTGGCAGGTGCGCCTGAAAGTGCAGGCCGGCAAGGTGTACGCCGATTCGCTGGGTGCCGAAACGCCCGCCCCCGCCACCGCCTACGACCCGCTGCCCATCGCGCTGCTGCCCGAAAAAGGCGCCGACGGCCGCCCGCCCAAGCCGCTGCTATTGGTCAAGCGCCGCGTGAAACCCGGCGAAAACGTGCTGACCTTCACGCTAAAGCAAAAGCCCGCCAAAGCCGGCGTGGACCCCTACCACGTGCTCGTGGATAGAACCCTGGAGGACAACGTGAAGGACGTGAGCGACGGCGACGCGGCGAAAGACGCCGGGAAGAAGAAACCCGCCGTGGCGGTTGTGCAGTAGCCGTTGGGCAGTGGCGGTGTCTGTACCAGATGTCACGAAGAAGCTGGTTGCGTGAACTGACGGCGGTTGAGCAATGGACCGCGAACCTCCGGTTCGCCCACGGCGGTTGCGCGCGCCGAGCTGGCCGCTCACAACCGCCGACCCCAACCGCGAGCGAACCGGAGGTTCGCGGTCCATTCCCAGCCGCCGTGCTCAACCGCCGCACCTAACCGCGAGCGAACCGAAGGTTCGCGGTCCATTCCTGCTAATCCAAACAGCTACTAAGCGGGTAGCCACAAGTTACAAGCTGCAAGATCCAGGCTAATTATCTGAATTTCAGGTGTTTTTGGAGCATCAAAAACCGCAAAACTTCTGGGCGGCCGCTTAAAACCCATTGGGCGCGTGTCTGGGACAGACGCGGCCATAACCCAACCGCCGTACCGTGAAACAACACAACGCCCCCGCCCGGCAGCTTGCCGGGCGGGGGCGTTTTCGATTTGCCCGGCCTTTCAAGGCCGGGCAACGAACAGGTGCTACTGCTTCACCACCCGCTCGCGCAGCACCGGGCCGCTGGGCAGCACTACCCGCACCACGTAGGCGCCGGCGGTCAGCGCGCGGGTGCCGGGCACGGGCAGGCGCGTGGCGCCTACGGTTAGCGGCAGCGCCTGCACCAGGACGCGGCGCCCGCTCAGGTCGAACACTTCTACGGTGGCCGTGCCGTCGGCGGGCGTTGTGAGGGTCAGCATCAGCGCCTCATCGAAGGGCTGGGGCCAGGTGTCGAGGCTTGCCGTCACCACTTCGCCAGAGAGCGAGACGGCCACTTCGCCGGAGAAGTACTCGGCGCCGTCGAGGTCGATCTGCCGCAGGCGGTAGTAGCTGCTGCCGGTCAGCGGCTTTCCGTCCTCGAAAGCGTACTCGTGGACCGTGGTGGTGGTGCCCTGAGCGGCCACTGAGCCGATGGCGGCGTAGGCGCGGCCGTCGCGCGAGCGTTGCACCTCGAAGCGGTCGGCGTTCTTTTCGGTGGCCGTGGCCCACGTCAGCGCCACGGTGCGTTTGGGCGTGACGGCGGCGGCGAAGCGCGTCAGCTCGACGGGCAGCACCTGCTGGTAGTCCTGCACCGCAAACGGCGAAAACGACGTGATGCCCGTGCGCGCGCGGCGGAACACGCCCGGCGATACCACCGTGGCGGCTACGTAGTCGCGGACGCGGTTCGTCCACTCGCCGCCTTCAAAATGCACTACCGTACACTTCGTGTTGTCGAAGTTGGCGAGCTGGTCGGCCGCGTTCCATTGCAGCATGATGGTGGCGTTGGCGTTGCCGGGGGTGGTTTCGTCCACCATCCAGGTGCGGTTTACGGCGTCGGTGGTGACGGCCGTGCCGGTGAGGCCGCCCGTGCGGGCGCCGTCGAAGACGCGGACGCGGAAGTCGTCAATCACGGCCGAGGCAGCCTGCCGCACCAGCACGGGCGTGTAGGTGCTCGTGCCCACGGGGAACAGCACGTCGGTATTCGAGTTGGTCACGGGGCGCACCACTTCGCCGGTGGCGGCGGGGTTGTTGGCCGTACGGATGTACGTCGTGGGCGTGAGGCCCGTGATGGTCGTCGCAATCGGCAGGGTCAGGTCGGCGTTGTCGAGCGCCAGCAGGCCCTGCGTGAGGGTCAGGGCACCGGTGATGGTGGTGGGGCTGGTGAGCGTGGCGGCCTGCCCGGCGGTGCCGAGGCTCACGGTCAGGTTCTGGACGCCGGCGGGCAGCGCGGTGCCGGTGGCCATTGCGCCGGTGGCGCGCAGGATGTACGTGGCTGCCGAGGCAAATGTGCGCGTACCCGTCCGAATGTTGCCGGTAGCGCCGGTGGCGTTGATACCGTCTGGCGAGCCGTAGCCGAACGTGCCGCCCGCTTTCACCTCGAACGCACCCGCACCGTCGATCGTCTGGCTGCTCATCGTGAAGGTGGCACCTGGTTCGATGCTCATCAGGGCGCCCGCGCGGATGGCAAAGTCGCCCGTGCTGGCGCCCACGTTGGTACCCGTCACGAGGATGTTGTTGTAGGTGCGGTCGGAGTCGGTGACTTCGTTGGCGCGGATGGTCTGGATGGTCGCGTTGGTGTTGGCGAACTCGATGGTGCTGCCGCCCGTGAGGGTGTACTCGCCGCTCAGGCCCGGCCGTACGCCGGTGCTGTTGGTCCGCAGCAGGCTGGTGCCGCTCATCGTGAGGGCGCCGGTGCCGCTCAGACCTACGCCGCCGACCGACAGGTCGAGCACGGCGGCATCGCTGATGGTCGCCACCCCGCTCAGGTTGCTGATGGAAGACGTCAGCGTCTTGGTACCGCTCGTGGCAAACGTCAGGCTGTAGTAGGTGGGCGTCCCTTTCAGCACCTGGTTGCCCGCGCCGCTCAGCTCCACGGTGCCGCCCGCGAGGGCATACGTACCCGAAAGCTGCGGCAGCTGCGTGGTGCCGGTCTTGACGATGCGGTAGGTGCCGGTGCCGCTCATTTTCAGGTGGCCGGTTCCCACGATCTCGGCCGTGGTGGTCTCGATCAGCGTACCGCGCAGAATCTCCACCGTGCCCAACTGCAAAGTAGGCTGCGAGGCCGGCGCGAGGGCGGAAGCCTGGAAGCGCACCTCAACACCGGTAGACGGACTGGCAACCGGGTCGGTGAGGGTCAGGGTGGTCGGGTTGTCGACCACCAGCGTCTTGGCGCCGTTGGTCGGAATCAGGCCCGTGCCCGTTACCTGCGGCACAGTGCCGGTGTACCAATACACGGCATCGTTGGGGAAGGTGTGGGCGCCCGAGTTGCGCACGTTGCCGGTCGTAGGCGTCGGCGAGGCGGCCTGCACGATGCCGCCCGCGTCGGTGATTTTGAGCGTACCGCCCGCCACCAGCGTGAAGGGCCCCGAGCCGGTGGTGTTGAAACCGTTGAAGTCGAGCGTCCCCGTCGATTCGACCGTGATCGGATTGGCACCGCCGCTCGACGGTAAGTCGCGCAGCAGGCGCACGGCTTTCAGCATCCGCACTTTTCGGAACGTCGAAGCCGGCGTGGTGCTGGGGTTGAAGTCGGCCACGGCCGCCGGGCCACCGGCAAATACCAGTTGGCAGCCGTTTTCGACGGCCGTAAACTGCACACCCGTCAGGTTGCCGCCGACGGAGACCACCCCCGAGCGGGTACCGCCGCTGCCGGTCGCTACGCCCAGGATGCCGCTGCCGCTCACGTTGCCGCGCACCGTCACCGAGTCGCCGGTGGTCACGATGCCGGTGTCTTCACTGGCATACACCGCCGAGCCCGCACTGATGCTCAGATTGCCGCCGATGCGTAGCACAATGCCGGCCGTGGCGCTGGCGTTGCCTTGGTTCACGACCAGCGTACCGGCGTTGACGAGCGTCAGATTGCCCCGCACGATCACTTTATCGCCGTTGTCGAGCGCCGTGCTGAACCGGAAGACCCCCGAGCTGCTGCTCGGCGAGAGTAGCAGGTTGCCGTACTCGTAGATGTTGTTAAGTAGCCCGGCCTGGGTGTCGAGCACGTAGTTCGACATCGACGTGTACACCTCGAAGTTGGAGGTCGCCGCGAATGCCGTATTGCCCGGCGTAAGGTTGGTGGCGCTGCCGTTGGTTTGGCGGTGCTGGTAGGTGCCGTTGCCGGTCATCTCCCAAATGTTGGCGGCATCGGCGAACGAGAGCGCCTCGATGCTGATGGTGTTGGGCTGGGCGTTGTTGTTGAGCACCCCGCCCTCGCGGATGGAAAGTGCCGTGCCAATGCCGACGGCGCCTACCGTCAGCAGGTCGGTGCCGATGGTGCCGGAGCTGAGCAGCAGCGTGATGGTGTTGCCGCCATCGCCGATACGCAGCGTCCGGGCCACCTGCCCGGCCGTACTTACGGTCACGGTGTAGGCGCCGCTGAGCGAAGAGTGCGAGAGCCACACATCATCCGAAGCCGTTGGTACGCCGTTCGGCGACCAGTTCGCCGCGCTCGTCCAGAGGCCGTCGCCGGCCTGCCCGTCCCAGAGCTTCCCCGCGAACAGCACCACGTTGAGCGGCGCCGTGGGGTTGGCGAGCGAGTTGGTGTTGGTAGTGCTCAGCGTCAGACCACTCTCCACAGCACTATACTGCACGTCGTTCCAGGTGAAGCTGCCGCCCGTGAGCGTCTGGGTGAGGCCCGTAGCCGACGAGAGCGCCCCCGTACCGCCGCTGACGGTGAGCGTGACGCTCGGCACCGTGAGGCCGCGGAAGTCGGTATCCTGCTGGCCGTTGGCATCCTGCGCCACCACACCCACCGTAAACTCGGTGTTGACGCTGGCCGTCGCCGGCGGCGCCGGACTGAACACGAGCTGCGTGGCGATGACGTTGAGCTCGTTCAACCCGGCCGCGATGGTCGAGTTTAGGGTCGCGAAGCCGCCGAACGTCGAAGATGATCCCGTCGTCGAGACGTTGGCCGCCTGTAGGCGCACCCGCACCTGCTGCCCGTCGGTGGCGGTAGCCAGAAACGACACGCGCAGCGTCAGATTTTCCTGCATGCCGTCGGCCACGGAGAAGCTCAGGCCCGTAAACGAGATGGTGTTCGTGCCGATGACGCCCGCGTTGCTCACCAGCGTATTGCCGTTGAAGAGCGCCGCCGCCCGAATCGACTCCTCGCCTTGCACGTTGTTGAACGTGACTTCGCTGACGATGGTCGGCAGCGGATCGGCATCGGTGAGCGATGCGCCGCCGTCGCGGATCGTGATGGAGTAAATCGCTTCGCTCAGCGCATTGCTGGTGTTGGTGAGGCTCGCGGCGGGCGTCTGCTTAGCCGCATAGTCGATGCCGGTGCTGTTATACGTGAAGCCGGAGTTGACTATGATATCCGACGCGGCGCTTGCCGTACCGGTGCCCGTGAGTTTGAGCGTGAAAGTTGGCGTGGTGGGGTCGTTGGAAGAGATGACGACCGTGCCGGTGCGCGTACCCTGCCCCGTCGGCGTAAACACCACCTGAAACGTAGTGGAGCCGCTCGGCCCGCTCACGGGCGAGGTCGGTTGCGTGGTCACGGCGTAGTCGCCGGTCTGGCCGAGCGGCGTGCTGATGGTCAGGTTGGCGCTGCCCGTGTTCTGAATCGTGAACGTGACGGCGCTGCCCGAAGCGCCCTGTACCACCGACCCGAAGTTATACGCCGTGCCGCCTGATGTGTACGTTGTGGTGTTCTGCTTGACCACCATCGCCGGGGCGGGCGGGGCGGCCGTCGTGATGGTCCGGCTCACGCCGGCGCTGTACTCGGTGCCCGTGCGGGTGAATATTTTGAAGGTGTATTGTGTACTGGCCGTCAGGTTCGTCACGGTTACGTTCGTGCCGGTGCCCTGGTACACCACGTAATTGTTACTGCCCAGGTTCTGGCCGCTGCCAAACACCGAGTTGGCCGTGAAGCTGGTACCCGAAGGGGTGGCCGTCACGGTAGCACCCTGCGCCGCCACGATCACCACGCCGGACCAACACAAGTTGGTGGGGTTGGTCCACGTCAGCGGCACGTCCGTGGCGGTGGGCGTCGGGGCGGGGAAGGTGGCGTTGTTGGTCGCCGAGTTGACGACCGTAAGGCCGGTCGTGCTGCTGCCGGTCACGGCGGGCGTCGTCGTCACGATGCGTACGGCATAAGCCGTACCCGCCGCCGTGGCGGCCGGTACCGTGGCGCCGCTGATGGTGTAGCTGCCCGGCCCGCTGCTGTTCGTCACCGACCCGAGCGCGACGGGCGAGCCGAAGGCACCGGCCGCGTCGGAGAGTTGCGCCGTGTACGTCACCGACCCCGTAAAACCCGCGCCGCTGCTGGTAAAGCTGATGTTGCCGAGCGCCTGCCCAACGGTAGGCGTCACGCAAGCCGGAAAGCCCGAAGCAATGGTAGGCGCGGTGAGGGTGTTAGTGGCCGTGGCGGTGCCTTGCACCACAATATTGTCGATTCGATTGTTGCCATTGCTGGCTACACCCGCTGTTCCATCGGCACGTACATCGCTGTTCATCAACCAGCGCAGAAATACTGACGATTGGTTGTTGGCCGCGCTCGGGATAGTTGTTGCGGCCAGCGCGCCCCCTGTAGCCCAGGTAGCGTCTCCGGTTTGGATGGTTGCACCGGGCACATCTGTCCACATACCTCCTGCCCCAACTTTATACTGCACTTTGAAATCGCGCGGTCCGGCACTTGAGCTGAACTGCCGCGAAGCCACCGTCAAGGAGGAGTAGCCGGTCGTCTCAACTTCTATCTGCCAATACTTGGTGCCGTTACCAGCATTCCAACTATTGACGGAAGCGGCACGAGTCGTCACGCCGGCTGCCGTGTAGGCCGGCACACCGGCGCCCACTTCCGACAGCGTCTTCGTCAGGTTCGCGGCGATTCCGCCGTCGGCGATGTCATCGTCCGGGTTGTTCGGGAAATTCCATTCCACCAGCGTCGTCTGCCCCCACCCCACCAACGGCGATAAAAGAAACGCAAAAAGCGCGGCCAGCGGCAGCCAACGGCCCGAGCGGGGAGGCGCCGAATGTTGAGTGTAAGCGTGTTGCATACAACAAGAGTTGGGGGGGTAAGCGAATCCGAACGGGAGAGAAAAAGCAGCAAGCGCAAACGCCGGCCGGCCGGCAAAGTTCGCTTGGCGGCGGGGGTTGCCGGGCGCGGCAGGTTAGCGAGCGACCGGCGCGGCACCGGATGCGCGGCCGGCGCGAAGGCCGTGCGGCGCAGAACCGCCCTTTTGTTTCTGCCAAACGGCCGGTGAGGTAACAAAAAAGTAACACGAGCACGGCGCGAACAATCAATCAAGCTGGTAGCCCGGCAGCGTCTTCGCGCGTCTTGCATTATCATCTCGTTACGCTACAGCATTGGCTTGACCGCGTAGTTCAGGCCGAACTTTGTGCGCGCTTCTACCCACCAACTACCATCATCCAATGCATTTCCCGTTTCTGCTGCCCGCGCACCGCGCGTGGGGTCGGCTGGCCGTAGGTGTGCTGCTGGGCGCCGCCGCGTGCGCCGCGCCCAAAACCGCCCCCACCCCTACCGCCGCCGCCGCTGCCACCCCCGCCGCCCCGGCCCTGCCGCCCGCCGACCCGCGCGCCGCCACGGTGGCGTTCTACTCGCTCGACAACCTCTACGACCCGCAGGACGACCCCGCCACCAGCGACCAGGACTTCACGCCCACCGGCCGCCTCGCGTGGGACGACATCCGCTACCGCACCAAGCTCCGCAACCTGGCCTCGGTGGTGGCCGAAATCGGCGGGCCGGGCGGGCCTGACGTATTGGGCGCCGTGGAGATGGAAAACCGCCGGGTGCTCGACGAGCTGGTGGCGCAGCCCGCGCTGGCCGGGCGCGGCTACCAGATCGCGCACTTCGACTCGCCCGACCCGCGTGGCTCCGATTGCGCGCTGCTCTACAAAGCAGGGCGCTTCGAGCCGACGTCGCAAAAAGCCATCCGCCTGACGCTCCCCGACACCACGATGGGCACCCGCGACCTGCTCTTGGTGGAGGGCCGCCTGCTCGGCGAGCCGATTACGTTTCTGGTGGCGCACTGGCCCTCGCGGCGCGGGGGCCGCAAAGCGGTTCGCCGCCGCTACGACGTGGCCCGCCAGTGCCGCCGCGTGATGGATGAGCGCGTTCGGGCCAACCCCCAGGCGCGGGTGCTGCTGATGGGCGTCTTCAACGACGCGCCGACCGACTCGTCGGTCACGACGTACCTCGGCGCCGGGGGCCAGCTCGTGAACGCGCCGAAAGGCGAGTTGTACAACGCCTTCTACGACTATCAGGTGGCCGGCAAAGGCACGATGTACTACCGCAGTCGGCCCGATGTGTTCGATCATATGGTGCTCACGCCGGGCCTGCTCGGCCAGACGGGGCTGCGCTTCAAGCCCGGCTCGGCGACGATTTTCTCGCCCGAGCGCCTGACCAGCCCGCAAACCAAGTTCCCCGGCGAGCCGCTCGGCAGCTTTCTGGGGCGCAAGTACATCGGTGGCTATTCCGACCACTTTCCGGTGTATCTGACATTGGTGAAGTAGGGCTTGCAACTGTACGCTGCGGCGGCAGGCACGTAACGCGGGGCTACAGCTCCGACGTCAGATTCGGCTCGCGCCGGTCAGGCTGTGCGGGCAAGTAGTATGCGGCCCCGGAGGGGCTACCTGTCGGTAGTCAATAAATATAGTGCAAAACGTGCGGCCCCGGAGGGGCTACCTATCGGTAAGTCACGGCGAATCAGGGTGAGTAGCCGATAGGTAGCCCCTCCGGGCGTTGGCCAGTCGGCGCCCGGCGGTGGTTACGTGCCTGTCTGCCGAACTCAACGCTGCCCAATGGCACGGCCACTGCTTGCGAAGCCCAATGGGCTGCTTGCCGCGTACACTTTCGATAACACGCGCGGGCGCTCCGGCGGGGTAACTTTTGCGGCCGGAACGAGCGGTGTAGCCTCGTTGCCTTCACCGTCAAAAACACTCTACGTTGCGTAAACTTCTACTTCCTCGCCTGCTTTTGCTGTTGGCCGTGGGGGCGGCACCGGCCGTGCTGCTGCCGGTCGGCCTGGCCCGCGCGCAGGGCACCACTACGGCCGCCCTCAACGGCCTCGTGACCGACGGCGCCGGCCAGCCCGTGCCCGGCGCTACCGTCGTGGCGACCCACCTGCCGACCAACTCGATCTACGCGATGCCCACCAACGAGCAGGGCCGCTTCAACTTCCAGAACGTGCGCGTGGGTGGGCCGTACTCGGTGAAAATCACCGCCGTCGGCTCCGCCGACCAGACCCGCGACAATCTTTACCTCGCCCTGGGTCAGAACCTGCGCCTCGATGTGAAGCTCGCCGAACAGGCCACCCAGCTCGGCACGGCCGTGGTGGAAGGGCGCCGCGATGCGGTGATCAATTCCGGGCGGACGGGCGCCGCAACGCAGGTCACGCGCGAGCAGATCGAGCGCCTGCCGACCATCAACCGGACGTTGCAGGATTTTGTACGTCTGACACCGCAGGCTTCGGCGGGCGCCGGAGGCGGCACCTCGTTCGGTGGCTCCAACAACCGCTACAACAACATCACCATCGACGGCGCCGTCAACAACGACGTGTTCGGGCTATCCGGGTCAGGTACGCCCGGCGGGCAAGCCGGTACGCAGCCCATCGCGTTGGATGCCATTCAGGAAATCCAGGTGGTAGTGGCGCCGTACGACGTGAAGCTCGGCAATTTCACGGGTGGCGGCATCAACGCCGTCACGCGCTCAGGCACCAACACCTTCAGCGGGTCGGCATACGGATTCTGGCGCAACCAGAACACCATTGGCAAGAGTGTCACGGAGCCGCGCGTAAAAGCGGCCGAGTTTTCCAACTACTTCACGGGTCTGCGCGTGGGCGGCCCACTCATAAAAGACAAGCTCTTCTTCTTCGTCAACGGCGAAGTGGCACGGCGCGGCGAGCCGGTGCAGCAAGTGCCGGGCACGAGCGCGTCGCTGTTTTCAGTGGCGGAGCTGAATCAGGTCCGCGACCTCCTCCAGACCCGCTTCGGCTACGACGCCGGCGGCTTCGGCGAGATCGTGCGCCGCACCAACAGCGACAAGCTCTTCGCCCGCCTCGACTGGAACATCTCCGACCGCCACCAACTCACGCTGCGCCACAATTTCGTGGATGCCTACGACGACAACCTCACGCGCTCGTCGGTGAACCTGCGGCTGGCCAACAACGGCTACGTGTTCAATTCCACCACCAACTCGACGGTGCTGGAGCTCAACAGCCGCCTGGGTGCTTTTTCGAATAACCTGATCCTGACGGCTTCGCGTATCCGCGACAACCGCGAGCCGGAAGGCGCGCTGTTTCCGTCGCTCGAAATCCGCGACGGCAGCCGTACCATTCTGGCCGGCTCTGAGCGCTCATCGGTTTATAACGAACTCGATCAGGATGTGTATGAACTGACCGACAACCTGACGCGCACTTTCGGCGACCACACCTTCACGGTCGGTACGCACAACGAGTTCTTCAGCTTCCGCAACCTGTTCATCAACAACGGCTACGGGCGCTTCGAATTTGGCTCGCTGGCCGCACCCACAATGGGCCCGAACACCAGCTTTGCTGACCTGCGGCCGTCGCGGGTGCGCGCCACGTACTCGCTCGACCCCACTACTCCGCGACCGGCAGCCGAGTTCAGCGCCGCACAGCTTGGCTTTTACGTACAGGACGAATACACCCCCCTCCCGAACCTGCGCCTGACGCTCGGCCTGCGCCTCGACGTGCCGGTGCTGCCTGATGCGCCCGCCCGCAACCAAGCCGTTGACGCCACTTTCGGCGACGATTACCGCACCGATAACTCGCCTTCCGGCCAGCTACTGTGGGCACCGCGCCTGGGCTTCAACTGGAACCCCGACAACGAAAACAAGCTGCAAGTGCGCGGCGGAACGGGGATATTCACGGGCCGGGTGCCGTTTGTATGGCTTTCCAACAACTATATCAACACCGGCCTGACGCTCGGCACCATCGACGTGCGCCCCACCGCGATGGCGCCCCTGGCCTTCGAGCCTAACCCCGCCAACTTCACCACGGTGTACGGCGGCGGTATCGTGGCCACGCGCGAGATCAACCTCATCGGGCGCGACTTCAAGATTCCGCAGGTGTGGCGCTCCAATCTGGCCGCCGACTATCGTCTGCCCGGCAATCTGGTACTGACCGTGGAGGGTATCTACTCCAAAACCCTCAATGATATCTACTACCGCGATCTGAACCTGAAAGCGCCCGTCGGTAAACTTGCCGGCCCCGATGAGCGACCCGTGTACGCCGCCGCCCCCGCTGACCGGCGCGTCAACCCTGGCTTCACCAACGTCTTGCTGCTCGACAACACCAGCCGCGGCTACCGCTACTCGCTGACGGGGCAGGTGCAGAAACAGTTTAGCAATGGCCTCAACGCATCGGCGGCGTACACGTACGGGCTGTCCAAAGACATCAACAGCGGCCAGAGCAGCACGGCGCTTTCCAACTGGGAGTTCAACCAGGTCAGCCTCGACCCGAACACGCCCGACCTTTCGTACTCGCGCAACGACGTGCGCCACCGCATCCTGGCTACCGGCGGATACACCGTGAAGTACTGGAACGACCGCCTCGCCACTACGCTCTCGCTGGTGTACGAAGGGCAGTCGGGCCGCGCATTTACGTATCTCTACGGGCAGAACAGCGACCTCAACAACGACGGCGCCCTCAGCAACGACCTGCTGTACGTACCGCGCTCGCAGGCGGAAATTCTCCTGACGCCCACCGACCAAAACGATAGCCGTACACCCGACCAGATCTGGCAACAGCTTAACGCCTTCATCGAGCGCGATGACTACCTGCGCTCGCGCCGCGGGCAATATGCCGAACGCAACGGCGCTCGGATGCCCTGGACGCACCAAATCGACGTACGGTTGGCGCAGGACGTGCGCTTCAAGACCGGCGAACAGGCCAATGCCCTCCAGCTCACGCTCGACGTCATCAACTTCGGCAACCTCCTCAACAACGACTGGGGTCATCAGTACTTCCTCACCAACGAGGCATTCGAGTTGATGCGCTACCGGCGCCTCGAAAACGGCCGTCCGGTGTTTTCCTTCCCCAACATCGAACGTGCTTACGACATCAGTCCCCTTGTCTCACGCTGGCAGATGCAGCTCGGCGTACGCTACATTTTCAATTGATCCATCCCGCGCCGACATTCAAACGCAAACGTCCCCGGCCGATTGCTCGGCCGGGGGCGTTTTGCATCACACAACCTGCGGTGGCCGCCCAGTGGGGCCGGAGGGCGGGTCTCTGGCCCGCCACGAGCGAAGCGAGTAACACGGCGGTTAAGCAGCTAACCACAAGCTGCAAGCTGCAAGCCGCAAGCTAACAAGTTGACTTTGAGACACTGGCAATTAATCGAAAACCACAAAACTTGTGGCCGACCGCTTAAGCACTGCGGTTGTAAGCGCCGAGCCTGACGCGAAAAGCCTACGGCTTGGCGGGCCGGAGACCCGCCCTCCAGCTCTGCCGCCTTTCGCTCAATACCGCGCCAGCAGCCGCTGCATCTGCCCGGGCAGCTCGCCGGCGCGCAGCACCAAAAACCCGTCGAGGGCATTGGAAAACGCGGGGTCGAGGTTGAAGCCGATGAGGCGGCCGTTTTGGCGCAGGTACTGCCGCAGCAGCACCGGCAGGCCGCGCCCGGCGGGTTCGATGTCGGCAATGAGGCGACTGAGCGCGTCGAGCGAGTCGAGGCCGGCGCCGAGCAGGCCGGGCGGGGCGTCGGTGGGCGCCGTGCCCGCCACCGGCCGGTACCGAAACTGCTTGCGCGGGCGCACGTGGCGCGCCAGCTCCGCGTCGAAGCAGTGGCGCGTGAGGTACTCGGTGAGCACCGCCTTCGACACCGACGAAAAATGATTCGAGATACTCACCGGCCCGATGAGGTAGCGCACCTCCGGGTGGCGCGCCAGCCACGCGCTGATGCCTTTCCAGAGCAAGGCCAGCGGCAGCGGCTGCCGCTGATACTCGGCCCGCACCCACGAGCGCCCCAGCTCCACCGACTCGCGCAGGAGCGGCTTGATGCCTTTTTTGAGCCGAAACAGCGAGTGCAGGTACAGCCCGCGCTTGCCGTAGCACCGCAGAATGGCGCGGCCCGGCCCCAGGCGGTAGGCGCCCACCAGCAGGCCGCGCTCGCGGTCGTAGAGCAGCAGATGGCGGTAATACCGGTCATAGGCGTCGAGGTCGAGGGGGCGGCCCGTGCCCTCTCCTACGGCCCGGAACGTCAGCTCGCGCAGGCGGCCGATTTCGCGCAGGGCGTTCGGGATTTCGGCTGCGCGAGCCTCGTACACCTCCCATTGGCGCGTTTGCAGCAGGCAGCGGCCGGGGCGCAGGGCGTCGAGGTCGGCGCGCACCAGGGTCGGGTGGATTTCGGGCGCCACGGGCGGGCGCATCGGCGGCACGTCGGGCGGAGCCACGCACGGCGCCCCCAACGCAAACACCCGCGCCCGCAGGTACGGCAGTTGCTCGGGCTCGGGCAGGCGCCGCAGCTCGGACGCCGCCACCGGGTGGCCGATTCGCACCCGCACCGTCTGGCCGCGCTTGTTGAGCAGCTCGGCCGGCAGGCGGGCCGTGCGGAGCAGCGGATGCACCAACCCCAGCCAGCTGAACGCCGCGCTGTTGTGGCCGCTCAGCCAGATGGGCACCACCGGCACGGGCGTCACCGTGAGCAGGCGCCGCGCCGTGGGGTGCCACGCGGGGTCGGTGGAGGGCTGAAACAGGGCGGGCGAATGCGCCACTTCGCCGGCCGGGAAGAGCAGCAGCGGAATGTCGTTGTGCAGATGCCGCAGCAAATGGCGCAGGCGCGGGGTGTTGCGGGCGGCGGCGTCGGGGTCGGTTTGCACGAGCACCAGATGCTCGCCGACGGCGGTTTCCAGCGGTTTGAGGCGTTCGGTGGCCACGGCGCGCAGCTCGGGGCGCGCGCGCAGCAGCAGGTGCAGCAACACCAGGCCGTCGAGCATCCCGCTGGGGTGGTTGGCGACGGCCACGAAGGCGCCGTGCCGGGGCAGGCGGTTCAGCTCCACGGGGTCAACGTCGATGGTGATGCCGAGCTGCCGCAGCACGGCGTCGATGAAGGCCGCGCCGCGCAGGTGCGCCACGGCGTCGTAGAGCGTGTTCAGCTCGCGCAGGCGCGTGAGCGACGACAGAACCGGCCACACGGCCTGCCGGGCGCGCGGCCCCAACCCGGCCGGAAACGGCAACGCAGAGTGCGTAAATAACTCCATAACGAGGGCGGGAAAACAGTCATAAGCTCCGCCGCCGCTGCCAGTGGCGGGGAGCAGTCAAACTTCTGCCTCGCACGTTATCTCCGCGTTAGGGCATCGTTATGGTTTCGTCAGGTTCCCCGCTCCTGTGGCGAGTGGTTGGGGGTGAGGAGGCTACGGCCGGTCAGCGCATCTTCCGATTCCATCTTAGGAACTGTTTGCGGTAGCAGGAATGGACCTCGAACCTCCGGTTCGCTCGCGGTTAGGCACGGCGGCTGGGTAAGGCGGCCGAGGTAAGGCGGTTGGGCGCAAACCACCCGATTGCGCCCTAGCGGCTCCAACCGGTCCACCCCAACGCCCAGCTAACGGCGCCCAGCCGCGAGCGAACCGGAGGGTCGCGGTCCATTGGCTAACCTATACAGTTCCTTAGAGGCTGTTTACGTTACTGAAATTGGCGGCGCGAACGGCTGGAGCGCGGGTCTCCGGCCCGCGGCGGCGGTTGGGCGCACCGCGCTCGACGCGCACAACCGCCGTGTTACTCGCTTCGCTCGTTCCGCGCGGAATCAAGGCCTGAGACCCGCGCTCCAGCCGCTGCCGTGCGCTAACCTAAACAGTTTCTTATCCTTCATCATACAGCCATAACACTGGCGTAGCCCACCGCTAAAGCCCCCGCCCGACCTTTGCGGCAGTTTTAACACCGGGAAAAATACCACGCTTGTAGCTGCTGTTTTTCTACTATCCGGACCGTGACTGGCAGAAAGGCCGCGCTTTTCGGGCGCGGCCTTTTTTTGGGTCTGTGGTCTGGGGGAAGGAGCCGGCGTAGAGACGCATCCTTGCGTCTCCGGCGGTTGGGCGACGGCGGTTGGGCAATGGCGGTTGGGCGCCCCGTGCTGCGGAGACGCAAGGATGCGTCTCTACGCCGCCGTCTCCGTGCGCTGAACCACAGGATTTGTTGATAGCACAACGCCCCGCCGGACTGGCGTCCGGCGGGGCGTTGTGCTTTTGATTCAACTCTCGGCACGACGGAGCTGTAGCTCCGCGTTACTTCGGCCGACAGCACGACGGAGCTACAGCCCCGCGTACCGTCCGTTGCTGCTCGCTTACTTCACCACTTTCACCCGCACCACCTCGCCCGAGGCGAGGCGCGTTTCGGCCACGTAAGTGCCGGCGCTGAGGGCGGCCGTGGGGACGGTCAGCTCGGTGGTGGCGGCCGTCAGGTGCAGCTCGCGGGTCAGCACGGCGCGGCCTTGCAGATCGTAGAGGTGCAGCGTGGCACGGCCGGTGGCGGGGGCCGTCAGGCGCAGGTGCAGCTCGCTTTGCATCGGCACGGGCCACGCTTCGAGGGCGGCGGCCACGGGGGCACCCATCCGTACGCTCACCACGTCGGTGAGGTGCGCGCGGCCGTCGGTATCGACCTGGCGCAGGCGGTAATAGTTGAGGCCGCCGGTCGGTTTCGTGTCGAGAAATTGGTACTCTTGCGGCGTGGTAGTGGTACCTGACGCGGCCACTTCGCCGATTTTTACGAAGTCGCGGCCGTTGATCGAGCGCTGAATCTCGAATTTCTCGGCATCCTTCTCCGTGGCCGTCGCCCACTCCACGCGCACGGCGCGGTTGGGAGCGGCGGTGGCCGTCAGGCGCGTCAACTCCACGGGCAACACCTCGTCGATGGTGGCGCCGAGCGCGAACGCCGAGAACGACGTGAACGTGGCCGTGTACGTCGTGACGCCGCTGCCGTACGTGGCGACTATCGCCGAAGCAATCTGAATGCCCGACGAAGTGGTGGCGGCCGATACCAGCGTCGAACCGGCGTTTTTGTAAATCTGCAACCGCGGGCGCAGGTACGAGGCAGTGGTCGCCTGCCCGGTCTGGGCGCTCACGTACGAGGCGTACGAGTCAAGCTCGGCGTCGGTCACGTAGAACGTGATGCTGTAATCGGCCGGCGAGGCGGTCGTCGGGGTCACGCGGTACTGTTTGCCCAAAAACAGTGGCTCACCTTCCAGATTGCTGTTCTGCGAGTTGCCGCCCACCACGGTTTCCGTCGTGACGCTGCCGTAATTGGTCGTGCTCTGGTTACGCAAGCGCAGCATCAGGCGGTTGCTGGCGTCGAGGAAGGCGCGGCTTTCGTTCTCGCGCACGTCGCAGACGTACGAGGCCGACGCCGACGCCGGCACCAGCGGCTGGCGCAGACTCTGGATGAACTGCGCGTTCCGCAGGTCGTTGGGCGTACCGGGGGTTTCGGCGCCACCACCGGCCTGGGCCGTCCAGTTGGTTTTGTTGCGGAAGTCGTTGCCGTTGGCGTTCGTGAACAGGTACGTCTGGTTGTTGCCCGGGAAGAACAACGAGTTGGCGCCCTGCGTAGCGTAGTCGGGGTGGTTGACGGCGTTGATCTGCGAGGCCCCCGAAGTGGCGAACGAAAGCCCGTGGTAGAGCGTCGGGCTCGTGCCCGGCTGCCGGAGCTGCAGGGCATCGCCGCTATTGGCCAGGCTGATGGTGCTCCAGCGCGGCCCCACCGACGCGGCGGCGTAGGCGGCACTCGCGTCGTTCGGGGCCGTGCAGTTGCCGTCGAGGTAGTAACCCGACGAACCCGAGATGGCGCCGCACGCACCTGTGTTGCGGACGGGCACGATATACACGAAATCGATGTCGCCGTCGGTCGGGTCGTTCGTGGGCGGAATGGTCGCATTGCGGTCGTTCTCGTTGAAGAGCACGATCAGCGACCCCACGCGCACTTTCTCCCAGGTGCAATGATTGTCGAACCGGAAGTGGCCCGCGCTGATGCCCTCGCCCGTCGAAGGGCCGGCGCTGAAATCGCCGTTGTTGTCGTCGAGCGTCCAGCCGCGCAGATCGACCGTCGAGCCGGGCGTACCGGTCACGAGCAGTTCCACGTATTCTTTCTGCCCGGCTGGGCCTTTCGACACTTCGTTGATGATGACGCCGGTCGGCAGGAAGTCGTCGTCGGCGATGACGATGCGCGCCGCCGACGTGGCAGTCGTCAGCGACGTAGCCGGGCCGCTCTGCACCGTGGCGAATACCAGGAACGTCTCGTTCGGCTCCACCAGAATGTCGCCGCCGAGCAGCGCCGTCACGGTTTGCGTCAGCGGGTACGTGCCGCTGGTCGGGAACGTGAGCGTCTGCGCGCTGAAAGAGTAATCGGTGATGGGGTCGGCGGTGCCGCCCACCGTCGAAGCAATCTGCACGACCACCGGCGCCGCCGGCGCCGTGTTCATCGTCACCCGGATGGCGATGGTGGTGGTGCCGGTGTTGCCTTCCGAGAAGGTTTGTACCAGCGGGTCCACGCCTACGTAAGCGCCGCACCCCGACGGGGCCAACGGCGCATCCACCGGCGAGAGCACCACCGGCGAAGCGCCGCTCGTGGGGGTCACGGTCGAAGCCAGGCTCGGCCACACGCCGTCGGCGTCGGTGGCGGCGCACCCCACGATGTTGCCCGTGCCGAGGGCGCGCTGCTCGATGCGACGCACCCCGTTGGCGTTGTTGTTCGGAATGAGCGTTCCCCACTTGCCGTTGCGGCCTTCCACGCGGGTGGCGTAGAAGCCGGTGTAGCTGTTGGCGGTGGTGTTGGCCGAGCCGTCGGACTCGACGTAGGTGGCCGCCAGTGGGCGGCCCGTGCCGGCGGTGTTGTCGTAGAGCAGCACGAAGTTGCGCGGCGTTGCCAGCGAGGTATCCACGATGCCGGAAGCATCGGCCGACGTCGTGCCGAGCGTCAGCAGGTACGCGGTGCTGGCCGTGGTCAGGCGCGTAGCGACGGTTGTGCTCGCCGTTCCGTCGTTGAGCAGAATCCGCAGCTTCACCTGATTCCCCACGATGAAGCGGGCATTGGCCGTGGGCTCCAGAATGAACCACCCCGTGTAGGTGCCCGTGGCCGACGTGGTGAACGTGATGGCCGATGACGTCAGCGGCGTGGCGCTGCTCCGAATGAAGTTGCCCGTCGGCGCGGCGTGAATCATATTGCCGGCGCCGTCGTCGGTGAGGGGGTCGGTCGGCAGCACGGCGCGCGTGGCGTAGCGGTAGGTCGTACTCGCCGCCAGTCCGGTAAGGGTCACGCGGAAGGCGTAGGGCAGGCGGTTGGCGTGCGTGGTGCCCGTGCTGGGCCGCGCCACCATATACTGCGGCACGAATACTTCGGTGAGCGAAGGGCCGGCGGTCGGGGTGTTGCTGCCCGAAACGGCCGGGCCGTACACCGACCCTTTGCGCGAGAAAACGCTGAAATGGTAGGTCGTGCCGTTGGTAAGGCCCGTGATGGTCACGCTTGTGCCGGTGCCTGTGTACACCACGAACTCGCCGGGGGTGGGCTGCGAGCCGCTCCCGAACGCGGCGTTGGCCGTGTAGCTGGTGCCGCTCGGCGCGGTGGTCACGGCCGAGCCGGCCCGCGCGATGACGAGCACCTCGTCGAAACACACCGTGGGGTTGATCCACTGCACCTGCACCTGGCCGCTGGCGGGGTTGGAAGTCAACCCCGTCACGGTGACGGCAGCGGCGTTGACGACGCTGAAATTAGTGCCATTGTCGGTACCCGTCACACTCGGCGTCGAGCTGACGACCCGAATCCGGTAGCCCGACCCGGCCGCCGTGGCCGCCGGGATGGTGGCCGCGATGGTGCCCGCCGACGTGGAGGTCAGCGTCCCGATGCTCACCGGCGCCGCGAACGAGCCGCTCGCGTCCGAGAGCTGCGCCGTGAAGACGTTGCCCGCCGTGTAGGTGCCGCCGATAGTGTACGGCACACTCACGGCCGCCCCCGACGCGCCCACGCAAAACGACGAGCCGCTGATGGTGCCCGTGCTGATGGTAGCAGACGGCGCGGGCGGAGTGCCGTCGAGCACGAGGTTCTGGAGACGTACGCCCCGCCCCGAGGTGCCCTGGTTGGTGAGGCGCAGCACCGTAGTGGCACTGACGGTGCTGATGTTGTAAGTCCGGTTGACATAGGAGTTGATCGTGGGGGGGGAACCCGTAATCGGCATACCCCACGACGACCCGCCATCCGTCGAGACTTCCACCGTCAGCGGGTTATTGGCGCCGGTGCCGAACCGGCTCACATCCACCGTAAACGTGACGCCGGTGTAGCCGGCGAGGTTGTAGCTGGCGGTGACGATGTTCTCGAGCGAGACATCCACCCCGGCTTCCAGCCGGTAATGATTGATCTGGTCCACGTCGTCGCCGCCGTCGGGGTCGTCGTTGAGCTGCCACCCGGCAGGAGTGCCGCCGCCCGGCACGTTGAAGCCTTGTCCGACAGCGGTCGCCGTCGTCAGCAGCAATACACCGCTGAGCAGCGTCAGCGAGAGGGCACGGGAGACGGGAGAAAGGCAAGAGAAGAAGTGCTTCATATGGGTCAACTACGTGATGAGAGGGGAGGAAGGAAACGCGTAGCGGATAAGCAAAAGCGTCACGCGTACAATTCGTTCAACGCCGGAAAATACAAAGGTAGTAAAAATCCAGCGTGGCCTCATCCTCAAAATACACGCCGAACGCCCTGCACCTGAGTTTAT